>ENA-UPWP01000647-UPWP01000647.1-human-gut-metagenome-genome-assembly--contig:-NODE-647-length-27275-cov-8.080852_pt1 | contig 27275 bp, 20 predicted proteins | sample MGYA00250052_ERZ773380 | MGnify/ENA primary metagenome ERZ773380 (study PRJEB29103, sample SAMN06112063) | human gut metagenome | biome: human gut; feature: ankylosing spondylitis patient; material... | reverse complement strand
GCCATATCATCATATAAATAAATAAGGCTATTATTAATTTTAGACTTGAAAGCCCTTTCTGTCAAGATTTTACAAGCTTAGTAAGGCCTCTCAAAAAGCATAATTTATTCATAAAAATCATTGCATACAACTTGAATTGTGCTTGTTGAGAACCCCCTGTATTTGAGAAAACTAAAAACTTTTACCCGAGGAGTCTTCTCTTCATTGAGAATAGATCCAAATTTTTTTTCTACCACCCGATAAGCAGCTTTTACCTCATCATAAGCAGAAATTTCTTGAGGAATCGCAAGTCCTCGAAGTTTCATTTTTTGCTTAATCATATAAGCACCGTATTTCTGTTCTTTCATCAAATAGGTTAATACTTGCTCAGATAAACGTTCATCATTAATGTAATCATAATCTCTAAGGCGCTCAAGGACCCTCTCAATGATAGGGTCCTCGAATTGTTTACGTCTCATTTTCTGCGTCAGCTCATAAGAACTAAGGAAGCGCTGAGCTAGGAAGCGATACGCTTGATCCATAGCAGCTTGCATCGTTTCGTCACTCATGATTATACTTCTTCAGTTACTTCTTCACCGATTACATCGATTTCTTCAGTGCCAACAGCCAATGTATCACGAATAATGCGATCGATTTCATCAGCTATTTGTGGATTCTCTAACAAGTATTGTTTAGCCGCTTCCTTACCTTGCCCCATACGTTCCCCATTATAGGAGTACCAAGCACCAGATTTATTAATAATTTCCATATTTGTACCAATATCAATAAGTGTGCCAGTTTTAGAGATACCTTCACCGTACATCAAATCGAACTCAGCTGTTTTAAATGGAGGTGCTACTTTATTTTTAACAACCTTAACTTTAGTACGGGCACCTACGTTTTCGTTGTTTGCTTTAATCAATTCCCCTTTACGAACATCAAGTCGTACGGAAGAATAGAATTTCAACGCACGACCACCAGTCGTTGTTTCAGGATTACCGAACATAACACCTACTTTTTCACGCAATTGGTTGATAAAGATGACAACAGTTTTGGATTTACTGATGATACCAGTCAATTTGCGCAAAGCTTTACTCATCAAACGAGCTTGTAAGCCTACGTGAGCGTCACCCATTTCGCCATCGATTTCCGCTTTAGGAACCAACGCCGCTACGGAGTCAACTACAACAATATCTACTGCACCACTGCGAACAAGAGCTTCTGTAATTTCTAGAGCTTGTTCTCCATTATCTGGTTGAGAAATCAACAAATTATTAATGTCTACCCCCAAGTTGCGAGCATATACAGGATCCATCGCATGTTCCGCATCAATAAATGCTGCAATACCACCTTGTTTTTGAGCTTCTGCTACAGCGTGAAGAGCCACTGTTGTTTTACCAGAAGATTCTGGACCGTAAATTTCAATTACACGGCCACGAGGAAAACCACCTACACCAACAGCAATATCGATAGCAAGAGAACCAGAGGAAATAACCTCTACATTCATGCGATCTGCCGCTTCACCAAGACGCATAATAGCACCTTTACCAAAATCTTTTTCAATTTGTTTTAACGCGTTATCCAACGCTGCTTGTCTGCCATCTACAGCCATTATTTTATTTCCCCTTTTCTGTTATATAAGTATAAACATAGTATAGTGCTAGCTCTGCCGCACTTTGTCTAATATCTTCTCGATTGCCAATTAAATTAGCTTTATGGGCCACTGTGCCATATGGACCAGTAACACCAAACCATACAAGACCAACAGGCTTTTCTCGAGTACCACCTCCAGGACCAGCTATGCCTGTCGTAGAAACAGCATATGTTGTTTGGCCAACAGTTCGTGCCCCCTCTGCCATAGCCTTAGCCACTTGTTCACTAACAGCGCCATACGCATCTAACATATCTTGTGGTACACCTAAAACACGATGTTTCACATCATTACTATACGAAATGACACCACCCATATAGTACTCACTACTGCCACTGACATTAGTCAGTAATTTACCAACCAATCCTGATGTACATGATTCAGCAGTACTAATAGTACTATGTTCCTCTAACAAGGTTCGACCTAATGTTTCCTCCATAGAAATTGTTAAGTTGCGCCCTATGCGAGAGCCTAAGCGTTCTCGTATGATTGCATCCCAAGGATTAAGCAGGTCTTGTGCCGCTTCTAATGTTTCAGCCTTAGCAGTGATGCGAACCTCAATGTAGCCCTTTTTAATGAGCAAAGCTATGGTCGGATTAGATTGCTTCTTAATTAGATCCATCAAGGTGCTTTCTAAATCAATTTCACGAATATCATATACGCCATAACGATAGGATGTAACAACACCTTGAGAACCAAATCGGCCATTTAAATAAGGAACTACGCTCTCTTGGAACATGCCCTTCATTTCTCCAGGAGGTCCAGGTAAAAGTATGTACGTAGTGTCGCCATCTTCAACGACGACACCTGGAGCAACTCCAACAGGGTTATATAATACTTTCGCCCCTTTTGGTAATTGTGCTTCTCGCCGACTCGCATCGGGTATAGTACGGTTTACACTTTTAAAAAACCTTTCAAGCTCGTTCATGGCCTCTTGATTAAACACAATAGGTCTGCCAATTGAATCGGCAAGTACATTACGTGTAATGTCGCCCTGCGTAGGTCCTAGCCCACCAGTACTAATAACGATATCAGCCCTTGTACTAGCGAGCTGAAAAACTTCAGCCATCCGTTTCGGATTATCACCTACCACCGATTGATGGGCAATGGTATATCCTAATTTATTTAACTCTTGTGCTAGCCATGATACATTCGTATTTACTGTATCACCTAGCAATAATTCTGAACCTGTAGAAATAAGTTCTACAATCATCAGATCACCTCCACAATCGAATGTATCGAACTGTGTATTATTCTACAACCGTAGCTACTACATCATAAGCAAAGCCTTGCTCTACTTGTACCTTAAGAATATCACCAGGTTGAATGTCTTCACCGCAGTCTTCAATGTACATATTACCATCTACATCAGGTGCTTGAGATTTCAATCGACCTTTTGCAAGCAAGGTGTTATTCTCGCCTTCTTCGATTTCCTCTACCATCGCATAATCAATGGTACCTTCTAAATTGCGATTATTCTCTTCAGAGATAGCAGCTTGGATGGACATAAGAACGTGATAACGCTCTTCTTTGACCTCTTCTGGTATTTGGTCTTCACGAGCACCAGCTGGTGTACCATCTTCTTGAGAATACGTAAATACGCCCATATTATCGAATTTGATTTCTTTTACAAAGTCACAAAGTTCCTCAAATTGTTCATCTGTTTCACCAGGAAATCCAACGATGATAGAGGTGCGCAATGTAATATGAGTCGGTGCATTTCTAATCTTCTTAAGCAAGCGCTCAATATCATTGCGATCGTCTCGGCGATTCATTTGTTTCAAAATATCGTTATTAACATGTTGCAATGGAATATCTACATATTTACAAAGCTTTGGCTCATTAACGATAATATCTAACAATTCATCAGAGAAAAATGTCGGATATAGGTATAGCATGCGAATCCATTCTATGCCTTCTACAGTTGTTAATTCTTTTAACAATGTCGTCAATAATGGTTTACCAGCATTAAGGTCGATACCATAGCTCGTTGTATCTTGAGCGATAAGGACAACTTCCTTAACCCCGGTCGCAGCCAATCGTTCCACTTCAGCCTTAATAGACTCGATAGTACGACTGCGGAATGCACCGCGTACCTTAGGAATAATACAGAATGTACACCCGTTATTACAGCCTTCTGCAATTTTTACATATGCACTATAACGAGGTGTTGTTTGAATACGAGGCATGCGCTCATCATAGATATTCGTAATATTTTCCATGATACAACTGCGATTGCCGTGCTCAATAGCATCAACGGCTACCATAACTTGATCCCATGCACCGGTACCGATTAATGCATCAATTTCAGGAATTTCTTGGAATAATTCATCCTGATATTGTTGGCTAAGACAACCTGCTACGATAAGGCCCTTACAAGTACCATCCTCCTTATATTGGGCAACCTCAAGGATGGTATTTATAGACTCAGCCTTAGCTTTTTCAATAAAAGTACAGGTATTTACAACGATAAGATCTGCTTCGCTTAAGTCTTCTGTAATCGAATAGCCATTATCTCTCAATAAGCCTAACATTACCTCTGTATCTACTAAATTTTTAGCACAACCTAGGCTAACATATCCTAATTTTTTCCCCATTCTATATCCTTTCGTCACTAGATTCTTTTTTATTTATTTCATTTATACAACTGACTTAGTCCTTACGGAATCGTACCTGGCTAACCCAATGATTTAATAGTAACTTTTTACCTTCTAGAGTATAGCCACCATTCACAGGCCATAATACTAAATCATGACCCATAGAATCTTTTGGCTCATCCATCTCAGGATTTGTAAATATATAAGTAAAATTCTTTTCTACCATATATTTCGCCGTTTTAGAAGATAGTAACCAATTAATAAACTCTACACTATCTGCTTTATGTTTTGAATTTTTTAAAACGGCAGCACCAGTCACATAATAAGACGTACCATCTTTAGGATAAATGATCTTAATTGGATACCCATGATGACTATATTGCGCCGCATCAGACAAGTTACCAATACCAATATTTGTCTCCCCTAGCGCAGTTAGTCGTATTGGAGTAGACAAAAATTTAGCATGTTGAACCACATGGGGCTTCAAACTATATAAGTATTCAAGAGCCTCTGGTTCCCCTTTATACTCTACCATATTATATAGCAAATTGGCCGCATTCTGAGATGCTACAAAATCGGTCATAACGATAGACCAATCACCTTGTTTTCCCAATGTATCCCATGTAGTAATATATTTACCAATGCCATTATGGAAGGTATCATTCTGAACAAATACGATGGGATCATACCAAATACCAACCCAATAGCCATTTGGATCCTTTAGATTATCACGTACCTCGTCAATACGTTCATTGACGATGGGCATATATTTACCTGCATTGGCACCAATTACGAGATTATCTTCAGAAGTTAGCACCAAATCACCAGAAGTATCAGCCACTATAGAAGCCGACCGTTGCGACATTTGTTCCTCTGTAAGAGGCATTACAGTGACTTTTACCTTTTGTTCCTCTTCATAACGCTCAGCAAGCATAGCTGTCAAAGTATTAGGTAAGTCCGTATAGACTATAATTTCACCACGAATAGGCTCTTTGGCCTGTTCTATTTGTTCTTGTTGATAAAAGTTTATGCCATAGATCAACATTCCTACCACAAATAATGCTAAGATGCTCGGAGCAATCCATCGTTTCATATATGCCTCCCATAAGACATAAAGTATCTTAAAATGAGAGTAGCTAGAGCTACTCCCTACATGTAACGACCACCAAAACTTTTATTAGATGTACGAACTTTAGTCACATCTCTACTACACCTTTTTCCAGTCTGGCATCGATTCCTAGATTCGCAACCTCGTTTGCCATTACGAGATTTACTAGATTGGCTAATACGCTTAGAATTTCCACCAATTGGTCGGGGTGGAATTAAACATTCTGGGCCAAAGCCAATTAAATCACGTCGATTGGCTTCTATGAGAGCCTCTTTAACAAGGTCATAGTTTTCAATATTTTTAAACTGCATCAATGCGCGCTGTTTTGCTTTATCTCGACCCTTTTTAGCAACATATACAGGTTTTCCATCTAGTGGATTAATGCCCGTATAATACATACAAGTAGAAAGGCTACCCGGCGTAGGAATAAAATCCTGTACTTGCTCTGGGTACATATGGTGATCTCGTAAAAATTCCGCTAATTCAATAGCATCCTCTAGGGCACAACCGGGATGAGAGCTCATAAAGTACGGAACTAAGTATTGTTTCTTACCAAGCTTTTTATTTGCCTCTTCAAACCAAGACTTAAAGGTTAGGAATTCTTCTTTACCAGCTTTTCCCATCATATTGGTAACCCGTTTAGATACATGTTCTGGAGCTACCTTTAGCTGCCCACTTACGTGAAATTCGCAAAGTTCCCGCACAAAATCTTTATTGTTATCGGCTAGTACATAGTCATAACGCAAACCAGAACGAACAAATACCTTTTTTACACCTTTTAGTTTACGTAATTTACGCAGTAAAGCAATATAGTCATCATGATTTGTATTCAAGTTTTCACAAGGCTCTGGAGCCGCACAAGTACGACCTTTACACGCACCATAGACAGCTTGTTTATCGCAAGCTAGATGGCGGAAGTTTGCCGTAGGGCCCCCTACATCATGAATATACCCTTTAAAGTTGTCCATCTTGATCATCATGTGAGCTTCTTCAATCAAAGACTCATGACTACGATTCTGGATGATACGCCCTTGGTGATTAGTAATAGCACAGAAAGAACAACTGCCAAAGCAACCTCGTTGGCTCACAAGGCTAAATTGAACTTCACTTAATGCTGGCACACCACCCTTATCATCATATTTAGGATGCCACTTTCGAGTATATGGCAAGTTATAGACACCGTCCATTTCCTCCTGCGTCAATGGCAAGGCAGGCGTGTTCTGAATGAGATATCTATCACCATGTTTTTGGACTACAATACGACCATAGAACGGATCTTGTTCATCATATTGAATGCGAAATGCATCGGCAAAGTCCATCTTATCCGCCTTAATAGCTTCATAAGACGGGCACTCTACATAGTCAATGGTTGGAATCTCCTTTGCCATGTAGCAAATGCCACATATAGATGGCAAAGACTCTTTGAATCGGCCTTGATCTAAGGCATCAGCTAGTTCAACGATTTGAAGTTCTCCCATGCCATAGACGAGTACATCGGCCTTAGAATCTACTAAGATGGATCGACGCACCGTATCTGACCAATAGTCATAATGACCAAAGCGACGCAAAGACGCTTCTATACCACCAATGATAAGAGGTACATCACTGTAAGCCTCCTTCATACGGTTAGCATATACCAAGGTAGCACGATCTGGACGATGACCTGACTCACCACCTGGAGAATAATCATCTTGACGGCGAACTTTCTTTGCTGCCGTAAATTTATTAAGCATTGAATCTAAATTCCCTGCCGTAACAAGGGATGCTAGACGTGGTTTACCTAGTTTTTTGAAAGCCTCTACATCATTCCAATCTGGTTGATCTATAATGCCTACACGATAACCTTTGGATTCCAAGTATCTACCGATAACTGCAGGCGCAAAGGATGGATGGTCCACATAAGCGTCCCCACTGATGAGAACGAAATCTAATTCAGCCCAACCACGTTCCTTCATATCCGAAGGTTCTGTTACTAAAAATCTATCCATTGATTGTGTAAATGCCTTTCTATCATGCCTAATCAGATACTAGAACAGGAATAACCATAGTAAAAATAATGCCATGCAAACTAAAATAATCCCTAAAATAATGCGTTCTTGTACAATAGAGCGTTGACGTTTTCGTTGACGCGTTTCTAAGGACATACGCTTTTTAGATGTTTGATATTCAACAAACTCACTTTGTACCAAATTAGGAGTTGCTTGAGCCTTCCGTCTTGTAACAGAACGTAAAGAAAAGGTATCTATGTCTCCTACTTGGCCCTGATATACTTTCACCAAGCGATCCCCATCAAGATCTAAGTAGTTACCATAGTTTCGAATAAAACCTTTTACGTAGACTTGACCAGGAATGATATCATAGTTGCCATCTTCGATAGCCTCTAAATAGGTTGTTTTAATGTGCAGCACTTGCTCCACATCTTTAAAGGTTAGATTACGTCTTACCCGTTCACGTCGTAATTCTTCGCCTAATTCAGCCATTTTCGTTCCTTTCTAAATCTACGTAATATTCATATAGTAATTAGCTAATTATTGCTCATCATTGGAATCGGAGAAATATCTAGCCTTAGCTTGTTCAGGGCTCATTAAAATTTCTCGAGCCTTACTGCCCATGCTAGGGCCAACGATTTTGAGGTCTTCCATTGTATCTACAAGACGTGCCGCACGGGTGTAACCTATACGGAAACGACGTTGCAACATCGATACGGAAGCTTGACCAGATTCCATAACGAGATTGACAGCTCGCTCTAATAATTCATCGCGGTAAACATCATTAGCATCAGAAGATTCTTTTTCAGCTTCCTTTTCCACTTCTTGAGTTACCGTATTATCATATTCTGGTTCTCGTTGAACTTTCACAAACTCTACAAGTTTTTCTACCTCATCATCAGAAATGAAAGCCCCTTGTACACGAATAGGTTTATTAGCACCAATCGGAGCAAATAACATATCCCCTTTACCCAATAGTTTCTCTGCTCCTGCCATATCAAGAATGGTACGGGAGTCAATTTGAGAGCCTACAGCAAAGGAAATACGGCTTGGTACATTAGCCTTGATAGAACCGGTAATAACATTAACAGATGGCCGTTGTGTAGCAAGAACCATGTGAATACCTGCGGCACGAGCCATTTGTGCTAAACGACTAATAGATTCTTCAATATCATCAGGAGCCGTCATCATAAGGTCAGCTAACTCGTCAATAATCAACACGATTAGCGGCATTGCAGCCTTAGGATGCGCTTCATTATAGCTCTTGATATCGCGTTTACCAGATGCAGCAAACGCCTTATAACGAGCCTCCATTTCACGAACGGCCCAGCGCAATACAGCTGCCGCTTTTTTCATATCCGTTACAACTGGAGCCATCAAATGCGGAATCCCATTGTAAATAGACAATTCAACCATCTTAGGGTCGATTAATAATAGCTTAACCTCTTCTGGTTTACGACTAAAGAGAATACTAGAAATCAATGTATTTACACATACGGATTTACCAGATCCAGTCGTACCAGCTACGAGCAAATGAGGCATCTTCGCAAGGTCTGTAATAACAGGCTTACCTGCAATATCCTTACCAAGACCGACAGGAATACCTCCACGAGCATCTTTAAAGTCACTGCAATCAAGTACATCACGTAAATGAACGGCTTCTGTCGTTTTATTAGGGACCTCAATACCGATGGCAGATTTCCCTGGAATTGGAGCCTCCATACGAATATGTTGCGCTGCCAAATTGAGGGCAATATCGTCTGTTAAATTAACGATACGACTCACTTTCACGCCTGGTGCAGGTTCAATTTCATAACGTGTAACAGTTGGGCCTTGTGTAGCATTAACAACCTTTGCAGTAATACCAAAGTCACTCAATACATGTTCAAGCATCATCGCATTTTGTGCTACTTCTTCACCATTGTTTTGACTCCCCTTCCCTTTCGCCAAAATATCTAGGCTTGGGAAATGGTAAGGTCTATCATAGGACCGATGAATCTGTCCATCTTTAGATACAGCTACTTGCGCCGTATCTTCTGTAGTACTAATAATGGACGGTACTTGTAAACCCATACCTGCCATACCAGCTCCAGCACTTACAGAGCTTGCAGCTGCACCCGTTCCTGGCACAGCGGAGGCAATAGCACCGTGATTCGTTTCTAATGGGCCTATTGTTCTATTTTGATAAGAGAATTTTGGTTCTTCATCATCAGAATTTTCTACAGTTTCAACCTCATCTGAATACTCTTCATCTGGTGTATATGAATAGTCCTCATCTGGAACATATACATAATCATCACTCGTAGATCTATGTATATCGGAGAATTGTTCAAAATCATCATCTTCATAAGACTTCGTATCACCAGATGCTCCAGATATATTAGCCAATTGCTCAGCCGCACGATTACGTGCTTCTATCTCAGCCAATTCCTTCCAAGATGTAGGAGTTTTTTGTGACTCCATAGTAGTAACTGTATCTTCAATAGGATCAACATCTACAGCTGTAGTAGAGTCAAAGAGGTCTCTTCCTGTCGCAATGCCTTGTTTTTCCAATGCATCTAATGCTTGATCTGCCGCATCAGCAAAGCGTGTATCTTTTTCCCTGTTATAAGCTTTACGCTGTTCTGCCGCTTCTTTACGTTGTTCATTCCAATCTTCAAAGACTTCTTTTGCAACAGCAACCTTCTCAGCAGCTACCTCTTTTGCAACATCAAGGCCAACCTGTGTTTTGTCCGCGGCCTTCTGTAATCCACTGCGCAAAGACAAACGTGTCACCAGTAATCCAAAAGCTATGAGTAAGAATACATCAAGAATAATAGCCCCTAGGTTACCTAACAGTGTACGAAGGAATGTAGCAATTGCGCCACCTACGAAACCACCTTGATTAGCTAGTTGCGTAGTAATGAGTTCCTGTCCCTCAGGAACGCGCCACAAGGGAACAAGAGCTAACAAAAATAGGAAAAACAAGGTCATTACAATCCCTCGTTTTGTAATGGAAATAAATGTATCCTTATATAATAATCTCCAACCTAACCAGAAAACGCATAAACAAGGAATAATACCCCCTAAGCCAAAGCCATAACGGAATATACCTGTTAAAATCTGTCCTACAAGGCCGAGTTCAAAGCCGAAAAAGCCCAGAAAGGAAATCACAGCAAAGGCAATGACAATAAGGCCTTTCACTTCGCTGCGCAAAGAAAAGCTTTGCGACTTTGATTGCTGTTTTGTACTTGTTCGCTTACGGCGTGTGTTGCGTCTTTTGGTGGAAGTATTTTCTTCTGCCATAAATCTATACAAACCCCTTACTTATATAACATTACAGTAAATTAACTTATCATTATATTATAGCATATATCGTAATATTAAGTTAATTTTTACAACGTTTCTCCCAGTCGTGAAGTAACTGTTCCTCAGTCCCTCTCTTTATGCCCTTATAGTAGGTTGCATCAACTAGAGGCGTTGGTAAATACTGCTGTTTTACAAATCCATTAGGATAGTTGTGGGCATACTTATAAGCTTTCCCATGGCCTAATTTACTAGCCCCGCTATAGTGACTATCTTTCAAATGATCCGGTACTTGTCCACAATCCTTATGTCGCACATCAGATATCGCGGCATCAATAGCTACATAAGCAGAATTACTTTTAGGTGCGAGAGCAACATAGCACGCAGCCTCAGATAATATAATGCGCGCCTCAGGAAAACCTACCATATGAGCCGCTTGAGCCGCTGCGTTGGCAAGTATAAGAGCTTGTGGGTCCGCAAGTCCTACATCCTCTGCTGCACAAATAACAATACGACGAGCAATGAAATTAGGATCCTCTCCAGCTTCAATCATGCGTGCTAAATAATGTACCGTTGCCTGCACGTCAGAACCACGCATACTTTTTATAAAGGCTGAGATTGTATCGTAATGACTGTCTCCTTTTTTATCATATGTATATATACGACGACCTACGACCTTTTCAAGAACCTCAATAGTAATCGTCCCCTCATCGGGAACCATAGCTGCAGCTTGTTCAAGAATATTAAGGGCCATGCGGCCATCACCATTGACGAAAATTCCCACATCTTCCAGAACTTCATCTGTTACCTGTAGATGGCGTTTGCCTAATCCCACTTCTTCATCGGTAATGGCGCGACGTAAAATTTGACCAATAGCCTTTGGTGTAAGTGCTTCTAATGTAATAAGACGCAAACGAGATAATAACGGTCTATTAACCTCAAAGAATGGATTTTCTGTAGTAGCACCAATAAGGATAATAGTGCCATCCTCTACACAAGGTAACAACACATCTTGTTGGCTTTTATTAAAACGATGAATTTCATCGAGGAATAGAATTGTGCGTTGCTGTAAAGAACGAACTCGTTTGCGCGCGTCTTCAATGATGGTGCGCAACTCACCAATACCGGCGTTAGTAGCATTCAGGTTTACAAAATGGCTATTACTCACCTTAGCTATAATGCCAGCTAATGTAGTCTTACCCGTTCCACAAGGACCATAAAAAAGCATAGATGGTATTGTATCCTTCTCTACCATAGCTCTCAAGAAAGTCCCCTTACCTACGGCCTTCTCTTGACCATATAAATGATCTAGTTTAGTAGGACGCATTCGTACAGGAAGCGGCTCGTATGTATTTGTAGGTGTCATATCAAATAAACTATCCATTCTATCACCTCAATTCGCACTCAGTTTAACTGTCGTATTTTAATATCTATAACTATTTAATCAAAAAACAATTACTGTCCCGTCATAAAAGCCTAATAACATCAGTAACTCGATAACACTGATAATATTAGCAAGACATTTATAACGTTTATGACATTTAGGACTCTTAAGATTTAAAAAGTTTAAATTCTTACCAAAGATATATTTATAGTATATGATATTTCAGTCTATTTTTACACGCAAAAAAGCCCCACCATGCCGTAATGTACCGCGTTTTGATCCTGCAAGGGCAGGTGGGTGTCCTCCTCATCCTGCAGTTGTCCCGTAAGGGCGTAACGTTCAGACGAGAGTTCAGACTCCCAAAGTAAATGTGTTGGCTCAAAACTGCGATATCACACGCACATGGCAGGGATATCTTATACTTAAATAGTATCAGAAAGATTAGCAATTAACAAGTCTTGACATTTCGATTTTAATCAATTCTTGCCTATGTTTTTACACTAAAGATTGCTCTTGTTCTTCTTCTACATCGGATTTAATATGCAACTCTTTTAATTGCTTTGGTTCTACTTCAGATGGAGCTTGACTCATGATATCAGAAGCAGATTGAGTTTTAGGGAATGCGATTACGTCGCGGATAGATTGACGTTTTGCCATCAACATAACAAGACGATCAAGACCAAATGCACAACCTGCATGAGGAGGTGCACCATATTGGAATGCATCAAGCATGAAGCCGAATTTAGATCTTGCTTCTTCAATGGACAAGCCAATTGCTTTGAATACTTTTTCTTGTACGTCAGCTTGGTAGATACGCAAGGAACCGCCACCGATTTCTACGCCATTCAATACCATGTCGTAAGCAATCGCTTTTACATTACCAGGATCGGATTCTAATTTATCAAGATCCGCATGGCGTGGCATTGTGAATGGATGGTGCATTGCTACATAACGTTTTTCATCTTCGTTATATTCGAACATAGGGAAATCAGTTACCCATGTGAATGCCAATTTATCTTGGTCAATCATGTTCATACGACGTGCCATTTCAAGGCGTAGTTCGCCTAATGCACGTGCCACAGTTGCAGGTTTATCAGCAATCATCAATACGAGGTCGCCACCTTTAGCGCCCATTTTTTCACCGATATTGCGAATTGTATCTTCACCTAAGAACTTCATAATTTGAGACTTGATGGAACCATCTTCGTTGAAGCAAGCCCATGCAAGGCCTTTAGCGCCGTAACGATTTACATATTCAACAAGATCATCAAGTTCACGGCGAGGAATGCCAGCGTCACCAGGTACAACGATACCTTTAACTACGCCACCATTGTCGATAACAGAACGGAATACTTTGAATTCTGTATCTTTTACAAGATCAGTTACATCAGTAAAGGCCATATCAAAACGAAGGTCAGGCTTATCAGAGCCGTATTTATCCATTGCTTCGTCCCATGTAATACGAGGCATAGGCAAAGAAATTTCTTTACCTAATGCAGTTTTAAATACATGAGCAATCATCTCTTCAAGCAATGCATAAATATCTTCTTCATCAACGAAGGACATTTCTAAGTCAAGTTGAGTGAACTCAGGTTGACGGTCTGCGCGCAAATCTTCATCGCGGAAGCAACGAACGATTTGGAAATATTTTTCATAACCAGCAACCATCAAGATTTGTTTGAAAATTTGTGGAGATTGTGGCAATGCATAGAATGTACCAGCATTTACACGAGAAGGTACTAGATAGTCACGAGCGCCTTCTGGTGTAGATTTAGTAAGCATTGGAGTTTCAATTTCCAAGAAATCGCGGCTATCGAAGAAGTCGCGCATTGCTTTCGTTACTTTGTGACGTAAAATCAAGTTACGTTGCATTTCTGGACGACGTAAGTCAAGGTAACGATATTTTAAACGAATATTTTCATCTACATCGATATCATCTTGGATATAGAATGGAGGTGTTTTAGCGGAGTTCAATACGCGCAACTCTTCACAGTACATTTCATATGCACCAGTTGGAAGATTTGGATTGATAGCAGCTTCATCACGTTTTGTAATTTTACCACGTACACAAAGTACATATTCGTTACGAACATCCTCTGCTTTGTGGAAAGATTCCACGTTATGATCTGGAGATGCCACTACTTGTACTACACCAGAACGATCACGTAAATCCAAGAAAATCAAACCACCATGGTCACGACGGCGTTCAACCCAACCACATAATACGACCTCTTTACCTACCTCTTGTTCAGAGATGGTGCCACAACCGTGCGTACGGTGTAAGCCTTGCATTGTTTCCATTCTAATTGTCATCCTTTCACCAAAGAAGTTATACGTTCAGCCACTGTATCAAGAGATACAGTCTCTTGTTCACTAGTATCCATGAATCGAATTATGGCTTCTTTACGAGCCAATTCATCATCACCCAATATAATAACATATTTCGCATTAATTTTGTTAGCGTATTTTAATTGTGCCTTCATACTCTTGCCCTGCCCGTCCATTTCAACGGTAATATATTCATCATGTAAGGCTTGGCAAATTTTAAAAGCCTCTACCTTAGCCGCATCACCAAGAGCGACTACGAATACAGATGGTTCTACAGTTGGCTCAGGCAATAAGTTTTGTTTTTCAAGAGCTAATAGTAAACGCTCCATGCCCATGGCAAAACCGATAGCTGGAGTATGAGGTCCATCGAGTTCTTCTACGAGACCATCGTAACGGCCACCACCGGCTACGGCACTTTGAGCACCTAAAGGAGTATATTGTACCTCAAAGGCTGTCTTTGTATAGTAATCAAGGCCACGTACGAGACGAGGATTTAAAGTATATTGCACATTAGCTGCAGTTAAATAGGTTTTCAATTCTTCAAAATGATCATGACACTCTTCACATAAATGTTCGTGAATTTCAGGAGCACCTATAGACAAGGATTTACATGTTTCATTTTTACAATCCAGTATACGCAAAGGATTTTTGTACAACCGTTCTTGGCAATCGCTACATAATTGTTCCTTTTTAGGTTCAAAGAAGGCGATTAATTTTTCGCGGTATACAGGGCGACATGTTGGACAACCTACGGAGTTCACCTCTACATTGAGATCTTTAAGACCAAAGTCTTTTAATAACTGTACAACCATGCAGATAACTTCACTATCTACCACTGGAGATTGCGAACCTAGTACCTCTGCACCAAATTGGTGGAATTGACGATAACGACCCGCTTGCGGTTTATCATGACGGAACATAGGGCCCATGTAATACCATTTTGTGAGACCTTCTTTACCATATACTTTATTTTCTAAGTATGCGCGCACAGCAGACGCCGTATTTTCAGGGCGTAAGGTAAAGCTAGAACCACCGTCATCACCGGTGGTAAATGTGTACATCTCTTTTTGTACTACATCTGTAGTCTCACCGATACCGCGTAAGAATAATTTAGTTTCTTCAAAGGCAGGTGTGCGAATTTCATTGAACCCATATACTTTACAAATTTCGCGCATACGTTGTTCAATATAATGCCAATGTATCATCTGTTCTGGCAAAAAGTCTTGTGTACCTCTTGGTTTTCTTATAGCCATTACACAACCTCCCAAAATCTTTCACAAATTCTATGTCGTTTCTCTAAAAGTGCATCTATCGTTTCGTGATAAACATCTACGTCTTTTGGCATATGCTGTTTAAGTTGACGGTATTCAGGGGCGCGCATCCACTTGGATGAACTGCCGGGCCCCATAGATAAAATACTCTGCCGTTCTTCCATAATTTGGATATTATATTCACACGCTTTGCCAGGCAAGGTATAGCCAATATTCTCTAACTGCCCTCTCATATATTGTTGACGATATAAATAATATGGCACATAACCAGCTGCTTCAAGACACTCTTTACCATATTGTACCATTTCCGCCACGAGATGTTCTTCAGGAATATCATCTTCCATATGTAAATCGTACAACGGACTACCACGTTTTAATGCTAACGTATGAATTGTAACATTTTCTGGCAGATTTTGACATACATAATCCATATTCTCTCTCATGTTTGGCATTGTTTGGTTAGGCAAGCCTGCAATAAAATCCATATTTACAGATAGTGATGTATTGTTTTTTACATATTGTAAAAGTTCATCAACATCCCGTACGCTATGACCACGCCCAATACGACGCAAAATATCATCTTGCATCGTTTGCGGGTTAATGCTAATACGATTCACACCTAGCTCAAGCATGGAACGTAGCTTTGTAGGATTAACAGAATCAGGTCGTCCTGCCTCTACAGTAAATTCATGACCTTCTGGTACGAGTAGAGACAACTGTTTTAGAACCTGGTGAAAGTCTTCATCCTTTAGCACTGTCGGAGTACCACCGCCCATATAGAGGGTATTTACGGTTAAATTATAAGATTGGACAATAGCTTTCATATCTTCTATATCACGGGTTAAAGCCCTTAGGAATTGACTTTTACCAGCATAATCCTGATAGAGACCATATGGAAACGAGCAATATACACAACGCGTGTCACAGAAAGGAATACCACAATAGAGACTCACCTTTTTATCATCTGTATCAGATAGAAATGGACGTTGATACTCGCCAATGTCCCCCAAAGTAGCAAGCTTTTCCATAGACACAGAAAACTCGTCCCGAATGTGACGAGTTGCTGCGTGGACAGAGCCATATGTATCTATATATTTATGTAGTAGCTTTGTAGGGCGCACACCTACCATAGTTCCCCACGGAGCCTCAGCAGGTAAGCCTTGATATTCACGCAAATAGCGCAACAAGGCTTGTCCAATTTGGCGACGCCCCATAGAGGAAACAGGGCCTTCAAAAATCTGAACCGAATCACCAATGGTAACAGTTAATGTGTAGAGCCCTTCCACTTCATGTGCTTCAAGGATAACCTCTGGATTTATCTTATCAGAAAAGAGTCCCGCCGCGCCACAGTTATGAGCTACTACGGAGCCAAGTGGTAATGGACCCGTATATAGATATCCATTAACCATGATGGGACATACGCTCAAGCTTTTCTAATTCTGCTTCAGTCATATGATTTTGGCAATCACTACAGTAACCATATACTTTCAATTGATGATCAATGGTACGGAAGTTTAATTTCTTAGCGATAATAGACTCCAATGTTTCAAGCATGTCGTCTTCAAACTCGGATACTTTACCACATTTTACGCAAATCAAATGATGATGGAAATGAGCGAACTCTTCGTCATTTAATTCATAGCGATTACGGCCATCACCAAAATCAAGACGTTTTAACAAATCAAGTTCTGTGAAGAGATCAAGAGTTCTGTAAATTGTTGCTAACCCAATATCAGGTGCTACTTCTTTTACAAGAACATATACATCTTCAGCACTCAAGTGATTTTCATCAGCATCAATGAATGCTTGTAAGATTGTTTGACGTTGAGTTGTCAATTTGTACTTTTTGTCTTTAATGCGTTCTTTTAATTTTTCTAATGTTGTGTTCATAATAAATTTTCCCCCGACTGTAAAAAATAATTCGTTTAAACCTACTGACCAACGAATGGGTTGTATTGTTTTTCATACCCTATATTTGTTTCCGGTCCATGACCAGGATACACCATTGTATTATCAGGCAATGTATAAAGCTGAGTCTTAATCGATGATATCAGTGTCTCATAAGAACCATTTGGAAAATCTGTACGGCCTACGGAATCTCTGAATAGAGTATCCCCTACAAACACAAGACCTTCCATGTAATAGCACACACCTCCTGGCGTATGACCTGGTGTTTCAAGCACCTCAAGATCGATATCACCACATGTAATGTGATCACCTTGTTTAACCTCTATGATTTCCGCTTTTACCTTAATTGGCGTTGGATTGCTATAAGCACTAAGATTAAGTTCAGGATCAGATAAATACGGTACATCGCCCTTATGAATATATACAGGTACGTGATAGGTATTTACAATCTCTTGAATGCCACCAATATGATCTCCATGACCATGTGTCAGTACAACCGCCTTCGGCTTTAAGTCATGTTTTTTTAGCGCATCTAGTACTTCAGCTGTTGCAGGATCGATAATGAAAGCTTCACCTATCGCTTTATCACCGATAACATAGCAATTTGTTCCTAGTGGACCTAAAGGCATGCGCATAAGCACTAATTGTTGTTCGCTCATTAAGCCCCTCCTTTACTACGTTGAACAGTATACACTTCACGAATACGACGCAATTTAGTCATTACGAAATCTAGTTGCGAAATATCCCGAATATCAACCACCAAATTGATGCTTACATTTTTTGTATCTTCTTGAACCTTAGCATTGATGTTAGTAATGGTGATTTTCAATTCTGAAAGCACCGCCATAACCTCCATGAGAATACCAGCTCGATCATAAGCTTGAATATCAATGCCTACGTGGAAAGATTCGCCAGAAGAACCGTCCCAAGAGACTTCTATCATCCGCTCTAAGTCTTCAGGAGAATGGCCCATGCTAGGGCAATCACAGCGGTGAATAGAAACGCCACGACCACGGGTTATGTAACCTATAATATCATCACCAGGTACAGGATTACAGCATTTTGCCATACGCACCATCACACCAGCTTCACCTTTTACGAGAACACCAGTGCCATTTTTAGTTTTCTTTTGTCCTTGAGATTTCAACTTCTCAATAATTTGCTCTGTACTGCGCTTAGATTCCTCTACCTCTTTAGACTTTTTATAAAGTTCAATTAAACGCAAGAGAACCGTGCTTACAGGAATGCCGCCATAGCCACAGGCTGCAAACATTTCCTCTTCTGTACCGGCTTTAAGTTGTTTCGTTACATGTTGTAAACGGTTGTCTGCACATAATTCTTTCCAATTATGATTCAATCGTTTCGCTTCTTTTTCAAGAGCTTCTAAGCCTTTTTCAATATTTTCAGCTTTATTTTCACGCTTGAACCAATTGCGAATTTTACTCTTACTTTCAGAAGAACCTACGATATTCAACCAATCAAGGCTAGGACGACCTGTTTTGGATGTGATGATATCAACAATATCACCATTTTGCAAGGTATAATCCAACGGCACAATTTTGCCGTTTACCTTAGCACCAACACAATGATGACCTACATCGGTATGAACTCGATAGGCAAAGTCAAGCGGTACAGAGCCTATTGGCAACTTAACAACGTCACCCTTTGGCGTAAATACAAATACCTCACCAGAGAAAACGTCTAATTTCAAAGCATTAACGAGTTCTGTTGGATTACTAGTATCTTGCCATTCAAGAACCTGGCGCAGCCATGCAACCTTTTGATCAAATTCTTTATCGCCGTTTTTATTTCCTTCTTTATATCGCCAGTGAGCAGCCACACCATATTCAGATACACGGTGCATTTCCCAAGTACGGATTTGAATCTCTACCGGTTGCCCCATCGTACCGATAACGGTTGTATGCAAGGATTGATACATATTAGACTTCGGCATGGAAATATAATCTTTGAAGCGATAGGGCAATGGCTTCCACAAGCTATGTGCAATGCCAAGTACTGCATAACAATCAGGAATACTATCAACGATTACACGAACGGCAAGCAAATCATAAATTTGGGATAAATCACGATTGTCCTTTTTCATCTTCTTATAAATACTGTAGAAGTGTTTTGGACGACCTTTGATATCCGCCTTAATATGGGCTTCACTTAAGGCCTTTGTAAGTTGCCTCATCGTATCATTAACAATGTCTTCCCGGACTTGGCGTTTTTGTTTCATTTGATCGACTAGATCATAGTATTTTTCCGGCTCTAAATAACGGAAGGATAAATCTTCCAACTCCCATTTCACATTGAAGATACCAAGACGATGTGCCAAAGGTGCAAAGATTTCTAGGGTTTCCTTAGCAATACGTTTTTGTTTGTCACTACGCATATGCTTTAAGGTGCGCATATTATGTAAACGATCACCCAATTTAATAACTACGACACGTACGTCCTTCGCCATAGCTAAAATCATCTTTCGATAGTTTTCCATTTGGCGATCTTCTTTTGTTTCATACTGGAATTGGTTTAATTTTGTTACCCCATCAACGAGGAATGCTACTTCAGAGCCAAACATCTCCTCTAGGTCTTCCTTCGAGTAAGATGTATCTTCAACCACATCATGCATAAGAGCTGCCATGAGTGTAATATGGTCGATTTGTAAATGTGCCAAAATATCAGCTACAGCTAAAGGATGCATAATATACGGTTCACCGGAAGCTCTAAACTGACCTTCATGAGCCTTATCAGCAAGCTCAAAAGCTTTCAATACTTGGTCACACTCATCATCTGTTAAATACGTATGGATATACTCCATAAACTCGGCTAAGGCTTTACTTTTATCAAATGTACTTTGTTCCACCAAAGCTTTGCCTTCTTCATTTACAGTTGTCATGATGTCACCTCCTATACACTATAAGTAAGGAATGTTACGGATGTGACAAGATCTAATTTTCCTTCAATGGCGTTCCATCTAAGCATTAATTGACCATCATCACTTGTATATTCTTCAACAATGCCCAATTCTTTAAATACATCAATAGATGTTAGAGCACTGCGATTATTCTGATCTGCCGGCTTACGGCGCAATATATCTTGTTCCACATTATAAACTGATTGACTACGACCTCGCATGGACTGTTTTATTATGACATACATTTGTCTAAGCCCTTCTGTAGAAAGCGTAATCGGCTCTTCAGTCAATGGTTCAATAGCTTGAATCATGAGTTGCGGAGAAACCATACCTTGCCATTCATTCTTTTGCAAGGAAAATGCCACTTTTACCACAGTTCCCACAAAGATAGATTTAAATAAGTCTGGACGATTCCAAGCTATAGCATCTAATGTACCATTCGAAGTTTCAAATATTATCTTACAATGATTTTTTAATTGGCCCATGAGCATAATATCTTGCACGGTAGCTTCCATAATAGCAAAGACTGGCGTGCTATTGGCCATCCCATAAGGTTCAAGGTCTGATACGCGGTCAATGATATCGACATCGATATCATCAACAGGTAGTTCCGCATCAATAGCAACCACAGGAATATATTCCTCTTCTGTAATAACTGCTTTGCAATACTTGGTTAACCGTTCTCGTAACTCATCAATACGATTTGCATCGATGCTAAAGCCTGCTGCCGCAGCATGCCCGCCAAACTGTAGCAAGATATCCTCACAAGATTTTAATGCATCATATATGTTAAAGCCATCTATACTACGGCACGAGCCTTTACCAATGCCATCATGAATACTGAGGACTAAGGTTGGTTTGTAAAACTCCTCTACTAAACGAGAAGCAACAATACCAATGACTCCTGGATGCCACTCTTCGCCGGCCACAATAGTTACATAATCAGCTTTATGTCCTTGATTAGCTACATCAACACGAGCCAACTCATGAATATTTCGTTCTAACTCTTGTCGTTCACGATTCGTTTCATTTAGTTCATCCGCAATTGCCTCTACTATATCCTCATCATCGGTCACAAGTAGTTCGACCGCACGCGTTGCATGCGTTACGCGACCCGCTGCATTAAGACGAGGTGCTAAGGCAAAACCAATATGTCCAGATGTAATAGTTCGTTCATGGAGCCCAGCTACATCAATAAGCTTTTTAATCCCCAAGTTAGGTTCCCTATTCATCTTCTCAAGGCCTGATTTTACAATGATACGGTTCTCACCGACCAAAGGCACTACATCGGCCACAGTGCCAAGTGCAACGATATCTAAATCATCTAAGTACCATTCTCCGCGCTTTGTAAGCCACAAGGCTTGGCATAACTTAAAAGCAACACCTACTCCAGATAAGTTTTTATCCTTATATGGACAGTCCTTTTGCTTATGATTTATAACGGCCTTGGCTCGTGGAATCATATCAGGAGCCGTATGGTGATCCGTAATAATCATATCGATACGGTCTCGTACAGCCTCTACAATATCGTAAGAACTAATGCCGCAGTCTACAGTAATGACTAAAGCCGTTCCCCGTTCAATAAGGTGCTCTAAAGCCTCTAAATTGAGGCCATACCCTTCACTTTGACGTTCTGGTATGTAATAGGTAACATCGGCACCTAATTTCTTTAAAAATCGATAAAGTACTGATGTTGCAGTAATACCATCTACATCATAATCACCATAAATGACGATTGGTTTGTGACTTTCAATTGTTTCCAGAACTAGTGAAACAGCCACATCCATATCTTTTAATGTAAATGGATCTAACAAATCTGACAAAGTACCTTGTAAAAACTGACGACCTTCGTCTACATCAATGTGACGATTCACCATTAATTTAGCCACAATAGGGTTTACACCAAGTTCACGGATTAAGATATTCTCTTTCTCTTGATCACCTTTACAAAGGCGCCAACGTTTTTTCTTAATCATCATATCCCTCAGTAGTTTATAATCAATATTATTCTTGAATTCAACGTATTATCATTATCATTTTTATTTATTATACCTTAAAACGCAAATAAAATAAACCATTTTATATATTTTATTCTCATTTAAACTTTGCTATTTTCTCAACAAAAAAGAGCCTCCCATTATCAATAGGAGGCTCCATATCAGTGAATTACTTAGAACCGGAAGTCTCGTTCACCGTCCTTCATCTGTGCAATATAAGCTTTAGCTTTTTCTTTAACTAAATCATTTTTAATATTTTCTAACTGTTGTTCGATGACCTTAGCACCATGAGCCTTAGTCTTTTCATCACCGTAATCCATGATGTATTCGTTTAATGTCATCAACGCATTAGGTTGGCAACAATTGTGAATTTGACCGGATTTAGCAAGGGCCATGAAACGGTCCCCTGTTCTGCCTGCACGATAACATGCAGTACAGAAACTTGGTACATAACCAAGGTCTAATAGCCAGTCTACGATTTCATCTAATGTACGTGTATCGCTGCGATCAAATTGTGCAGAATTATCTTCTGGTTTCTCTTCTTCTTTGTAACCACCTACGCTAGTACGAGATCCACCACTAATTTGGGAGATACCTAATGCCAAGCCACGTTCACGCATAGACTGACTTTCACGAGTGGACATAATCATACCTGTATACGGTGTGGAGACGCGGATAAGAGCAACAATTTTTTCAAATACATCATCAGGCACAGCATTACTGAAATCATCTACATCGATATCATCAGCTGGACAAATACGAGGTACAGAAATAGTATGTGGACCTACCCCATACACAGCCTCTAAATGTTCAGCGTGCATCAACAATCCAACGAAATCATATTTATAATGTTCCAAACCATAAAGAACACCGATGCCTACATCATCAATACCACCTTGCATAGCGCGGTCCATCGCCTCTGTATGGTAGGCGTAGTCGCTCTTAGGGCCTGTAGGATGTAAAGCTTCATAGTTTTCTTTGTTATATGTTTCTTGGAATAATGTATATGTGCCAATACCAGCTTCATGTAATTTTTTGTAGTCCTCAACGGAACAAGCTGCAATATTTACGTTTACACGGCGGATTTCACCATTTTTATTTTTGATACCGTAAATCGTCTTGATGGATTCCAAAATATATTCAAGTGGATTATTAAGAGGATCTTCACCAGACTCAATTACGATACGCTTATGGCCCATCGCTTCTAACGCAATAACCTCTTCTCTGATTTGGTCTTGCGTTAATTTTTTACGTTTAATATCGCGGTTTTTGGAGTGGTACGGACAATACACACATCCATTGATACAATAGTTAGACAAGTATAACGGTGCAAATAGAACAATACGATCGCCGTAGATAGCCTTCTTGATTTCCTTTGCTAAAGCAAAAAGCTTTTCCTTATATTCAGGTAACGGACATTCTAAGAGAACTGCTGCTTCTCGGTGGTTTAATCCCTTAAATGTAGCAGCTTTCGCTAAAATAGCATCTAACAACTCCCTATTTTCCTTGTTTTCCTCTGCATAGGCAAGTGTGTCAAGGATTTCCTGATGGGAAATAAATTCCTCCGCCTTTGGAGATTTTACATCATACATAGTACTTACCTCAAATCTTTCTAGTGGCAGTGCCACCCCTCTTTAGGTTTATGAAAGTATATGACAACCAGTCTTCTGGTATTTCACTGATACTGTACATAGTATACCACTATTCCTACTAAAAAGCACAGGAATTTGATACATGCAAAAAGGTTGCCACCTCATAAGAGGAAGCAACCTTTATATCATGGGAGTTTCTAATCTATATCGATTATCTATATCGAACATGACAAAAATGTATGTATGTATTTTTACACGAGATAAACCCTTACATAATAGTACTAACTATATATTACAAATGTATTTAGTCCTATTGTCCCCATGTATCATACAGCTCTTTCATAGCACGTTCTTTCGCAATAATACCATGGGCCATCCACAAAGTACTATCCACTTGCAATACATGATTGGCTTTTACAGCAGGCAAATTTTTCCATAACTCATCTTTTTTAAGATTTGCCAATCGTTGGTCTGCTACACCTTGATTATTAGCACTAGAAGCACCGTAACCAGCAGAAACGATTAAATAGCCTGCATCAAGATCGGGTAATCGCTCTAAAGAAATCGCATTGTTCGTAGGGTTAAGTTCTGTTTCTAATACCATATCAGGCGGTTTAATATTAAGTAATTCAGCCATAAAGACATTCAAATCGCTTTTCATATACGGATACAATCGTATTTCTTTATTTAAAATTCTTAGAAAAGCTACGGTTTCCCCTTGCATATGTTCAGCTAAAGCTATCCGTGTTTTCTTAGCCTGTGAATAATATTCTTTCAAACGAGCTTCCCCTTTTTCAGGGACCCCAAGTGCTTTAGCAATAGTTAGTAGTGCAACTTCTTCCTTATTTACGTTGACAGAAATGGTTGGAGCAATTTTAGAAAGTGCATTATATGCCGCTTTGCCATAAGAGTCACGCATAATAATCAAATCCGGTTTTAAAGCCTGAATCTGCTCATAGTTGATAGTCTTTGTTTCATCATTAATACTAAAATTTTGAACATTACGATTACTTAATTCATTATAAAGATAGCTTTTTTCATTAAAATTTGCCCCTATAAAAGATTCATCTAATGCAATCATAGGATCTTCTGTCCGAACAACCACGATACGTTTATGTTCTTTGGGCATAACTGTTGTCCCGAGCTTATGAGTGACAATAATCTTATCTCCTTCAACAGTAACAATTTTATCTGCTGCCTTTTGGATAGCCGTTAATCGCTTCTTAAACTCTTTATCAATGTCTTTCGGATCATTTGACCGTTCAAGGGCTGTTTTTACCTTATCATCAAGATTAGCATAGATAGCTTCATGAGTCATACCATTTTCCTGTGGACCACATCCTGCAATTCCCATGAGCATACAAGCCCCCAAAAGACCAGAAATTAACAAACGCTTCATACTACACCTCACGTGCCGTATGGCCATAATTTTTCATAGAATAAGGAATACAGAACGGACGATCTGTCTTAGGGTCATTCATGATTGTAGAATCTACACCAAATACATCCTTCAACATTTCATTATGGAAGATAGTATGAGGCGTACCTTCGTATTGAATTTTTCCATCCTTCATGGCAACTAAATTATCAGCAAAACGAGCGGCTTCATTAAGTTCGTGAATAACCATAACAATCGTTTTGTTATAAGCTTTATTCAAATGCTCTACTAAATGTAATACATCCATTTGGTGAGATACATCAAGGAAGCTAGTAGGCTCGTCAAGGAATAGAATGTCTGTATTTTGAGCGATAGCCATGGCAATCCATGCGCGTTGCCGTTGCCCCCCAGACATATTTGTAATGCCACGATCTGCAAACTGAAGTAATTCAGTCTCCTTCAAAGCCCACTCTACAATTTCTTTATCCTCTTTTGTAGTACGGGCAAATAAGCTGCCTTGATGCGGTGCACGACCGTACATAACAAGTTCACGAACTGTAATTTCACCAGGTGCCGTTGGATTTTGAGGCAAAATAGCAACCTTTTTTGCTAGTTCTCTACTACCATAAGAACCGATAGATTTACCATCTAGTAAGACATCGCCATCCATTGGTCGAATAATACGACAAATAGTTTTTAGTAAAGTAGATTTACCACAACCATTAGCACCAATTAATGCTGTTACCTTGCCTTCTGGAATCGTAAGATTTAAGTTCTCTATAATTTTTGTATCACCGTAACCAGTAGTTAGGTTTTTAACTTCTAATTTCATTTATATTTCCCCTTTTACGCTTTTGTTTTTGCTAGAATATACAAGAAGTATGGTGCCCCGATTAAAGCTACAATAATCCCTAAGAGGATTTCATCAGGCGCAATAATGGATCGGCCAATCCAGTCAGCAGTGACCACTAAAATAGCTCCAATTAGACCTGTTAATGGCAAGAAATAGGCATGATCGGCACCGACTAAGCGGCGTGCAATATGCGGGGAAATAAGCCCTACAAAACCAATGCTGCCACCGATAGCTACACAGAACCCAGATAAAAGAACTGCAATAATAAGGTATACAAATCTAGAGCGATTTATATGTACACCAAGCCCAATCGCTGTTTCATCAGCTAGGCTCAATAAATTTAGCTCCATATAACGGGCATAGAGAATGAGTGATAATACAATGACAACTGGCGCAAGCACCCATACATGCTCCCATGTATTACCCGAAATAGTGCCGATGGTCCAAGTATTAACTAAATAAAATTTATTAGGGTCCAAACGCGTTACGAGTAAGACTTGCAATGCATGGAGTCCTGCACTCATAGAGATACCTGTTAAGATTAAACGATATGGAGAAATAATATCTCTACCGCGACAAGATAGAAGATAAATTAAAATCGCTGCCACAACAGCCCCAGCTACGGCAACAGTAGGTAATGTCCAAATCCCCCACGCCGTTGTAGAACCTGCAAAATATACTAAAAGAACTACACCTAAACCAGCACCAGCATTTACGCCTAACAAGCTTGGACTAGCCAATTCATTCCGAGATATAGTTTGAAAAATTGCACCAGACATAGCAAGGCCCATACCAATAAATACAGCCAAGATGGTGCGAACTAAACGGAAATCAAAAACTGTGAGTTTTTCTACATCATTACCACCGCCAAAGAGAATGCGAATAAGATCAGATGTAGACATATCACTAAAGCCTGTATGAAGATGTCCATACATGGCACCTAACAACATGAGCGTCATAAGGAAAGAGTAGGCAAAAAAGCGTTTTTTCATCTTATTTTCCTCCCTTACGATTTGCTAAATAAATAAAGAATGGAACA
>ENA-UPWP01000636-UPWP01000636.1-human-gut-metagenome-genome-assembly--contig:-NODE-636-length-27652-cov-4.135267_pt1 | contig 27652 bp, 20 predicted proteins | sample MGYA00250052_ERZ773380 | MGnify/ENA primary metagenome ERZ773380 (study PRJEB29103, sample SAMN06112063) | human gut metagenome | biome: human gut; feature: ankylosing spondylitis patient; material... | reverse complement strand
CTTCCGATCTTGCCCCAGGTCTGGAAACTGCAATGGAAGAAGCCTTGGCAGCCATCCTCAGAGCCTCCTGCACACTTCTGCCCTCAATAACTGCAGCAATGAAATATCCGGTAAACGTATCACCTGCAGCTGTGGTATCCAAAGCTTTTACCTTGAATATATCCTGGAATATTTTTTCCTTTCCGTCATAATAAACAGCACCATCACTGCCCAGTGTCAGCACAAAACGGGCATTCGGAAATTTCTCTGCCATGGCATCCAGGATCTGGTCCTTATCCTTGTATCCTGTAATCTGCTCACTCTCAATTTCATTCAGTAAAAACAGATAAATCTTGCCCAGATCACAGGTGTTCAGCTTATCATCAAATGGAGATGGATTCATAACAATCTTCATTTTTTTCTCATATGCCTGATCAATAATATAATCCAACATATTGATTTCATTTTGGAGAAGCAGATAATCTCCTTCACCAAAATCTGCAAGCACTTCATCTACAAATTCTCTGGTCTGCATCTGATTTGTTCCGCCATAGAGAATAATGCAGTTCTGTGCATTCTTATCTACCTGGATCATAGTATGTCCACCCTTAACCGGCAGTCTGCGGATATATTTGGTATTTACTCCCGCTTCCTTACATGCATCCAGAAGAATATCCCCATCTGATCCTACAATTCCCGCATGATAAACCGGCACCCCAGCCTTCGCCAGAGCTATGGACTGATTCAGTCCCTTTCCCCCACTGAAAACCTCCAGCTTGGAAGAGTACTGTGTTTCTCCTCCTACAATAATGTGATCCACAGAATATACATAATCCACGTTCAATGAACCATAATTTAATACCTTCATATAAAAATCTCCCTGTTTTCTTTTATTATACATTTTATAATTAATTCAAACAAAACTGTACAAAAATCCGCCAAATATTTAAGAAAATACTTTGACGGATTTTTAATACTCAATTTCAGACTTTATAGCCTACTTTCTATTTTACGAATATATTTTTTTAAAAGCATTGCCCATTCTGCAATATTTGCATCAGTAAAATGATTTGCCATTCCACTTATACTAATCGCAGCATAGACATTTTTAGTTCTATCAAAGACAGGCATTGCAATGCACTTAATACCAAATTCATGTTCCATATCATCAAGAGCATAACCTCTCTGTTTCGTTCTTAAAAGCTCTTCTCTAAACTGTTTTTTATCAATAATACTATTTTCAGTGAACGCCTCCAGTTTATGATGTTCCAGATAATCTGAAATTTCTCGCTCTCCCATGTTGGCAAGCATTGCTTTCCCAAGCCCTGTACAATGCATCTGGGCTCTTTCTCCCAAAATAGAACGCATCAGCTCTATTGAATCTGCCGGATACATGGCATCCAGATAAAGTACTTCTTGTCTGTATGGCACTGCCAGATAACATCTTTCACCTGTATAGTTGGAAAGTTCCTGCATATATGGTCCTGCAATCTTCGTGATAGAATACGTATCCCCTAATGCCTTACTCAAATTAAATATCTGAATCCCCAACCTGTATTTACCGGTTTCTTCATCCTGTTCCAGATATTCCATTGCCTTGAGTGTAGAAAGAATGTTATGTACCGTACTCTTGTACAATCCGAAATACTCGCTTACTTCTGTTACACCAAGCACGGGCTTCTCTGTAAAAAGATTCAGAATCTCCAGTGCTTTCTGAAGACTTTTTACCTTAATTTCATTATTCTCTGCCATTACCCCTCCTGATCAAACTTATTTACTACTGCCGTACTTGAATGTCAAATCTATGTAAACTTAGTATATCATTTCCACTGATTTTTGCAATGTAAAAATCAAAAATCAACATTTATCTATTTATTTTATACTAACACTTTTTTATAATCCAGCTCTCTCATTCTATTCAGAAGTGCCTTTTCCTGTTCAAGAGTAAGATTTTCCATTGGACGTCTCATCTTGGTTGTCTTGATTATACCTTCTTCTTTCAAGATTACTTTGTATGCTGCGATATTATTGATTTCACACATTGTAGCATTTAAGATATTGGTACGTCGCTGGTATTTGGTTGCCATATCATAATCTTTCTTCTGGACTGCATCCCAAATTGCCACGTAATGCTCTCTAACGATCATGGCATTTCCGGAAACAACACCGTCACCGCCAACAGCGCATACTGCTTCAAACAGATGGTCCGGTCCTACCAGAACACTGAATGTCTGATCTTTTACCATCATAAACTGTTGTAATTTCGTGAAATCTGGATAGCTGTATTTGATTCCAAGCACGTTCGGACACTGTTTCGCAACTTCTTCACATACTGTTGCATTTACATCATTGATAGCATTCTGCGGAATCGCATACATGTACACCGGGAAATCTTCAGATACACTGTGCGCAACTTCTACATAAAAGTCAACCAAGCCATGATCACTTAGTTTATAGAACGCAGGGGTTACAACTCCAATTCCATCTGCACCAATCTTCTCTGCATGCTGTGCCAGTTCGATAGTATCTTTCAGATTCCATGCGCCTACATGTACGAATACCGGAACTCTTCCTGCCGCTTCTTTAACAGTTACTTCTGCAACCTGTTTCCTTTCTTCTACTGTAAGATACATCATCTCACCTGTAGTTCCACATGGATATAAACACTGAAGTCCACCATCAATCACATGATTGACCAGATTTTTCAAAGATTCTACATCAATGGTGTCTTCCTCTGTTAACGGTGTTACGATTGGTACTACTGTTCCGTATAATTTCTGCATAACTTTCTCTCCTTTAGCTTCTTTTTAATTGCTGTTGTTATTTACCATCTGTTAAAGCCCCGCATGATCAGAACCTGACTGTTCATCCCCTCCGACAGATCTGAAGCCAGAAAGGCCACACCGTTGGCTACTGTTTCCGGTTTAAATAAGTCTCCGCCAGCTGAAAGAATATAATTTCTTCTTTCTGATTTCTGGAATAACTCCGTGTCAACAGATCCCGGACATATGGCATTGATCCTGATCCCAAATGGCCGTACCTCATCTCCCACTGCCTGTGTCAGGCAGATCACCCCTGCCTTGGATACAGAATAGGCAGCACTTCCGGGTAACCCCCTTATGGCGGCTCCTGAACCGATATTTACTACATTTCCACTTTTCTGTTCTTTCATATATGGCAGAACCGCCTTCATCATCAGCATTACTGAACGCAGATTTGTCTCGCATATTTCATCGAAAACTTCCACAGGCATGTCCAGAAAGGGCATTTCCTTCGAGATTCCTGCATTGTTTACAAGAATATCGATTTTCCCGTACTGTTTCATGATCTTTTCTGTCATCTCTGTAATCTCATCCGGTTTTCGGACATCGCACAGAAAGTATCCGCCCTGCCGCCTTTCTGTACAATCTGCTCCTGCACGTTCTGCAGGGACACCTCTTTTCGTCCTGCCAGAATCACTTCAGCTCCCTCTTCTGTCATTTTCAAGGCAATCGCTTTACCGATTCCGCTGCCGGCACCCGTGATCAGCGCTGTTTTTCCTTTCAACAACATGATTATACCTCTTTTATTTGTTTACACAGTGCTCCGGTTCTTCCCCTTTGATCACTTTAATGATATCTCTGGCTGTTGTCATACTTACATTGTAATAAGACTCCTTAGTCTCTGCTCCTGTGTGCGGAGTCAGAACGATATTTTCACATTTCAGGATTGGAGAATCCAAAGGTAATGGCTCTACTTCAAATGCATCCATAGCTGCACCTGCAAGCTTGCCGCTTGTCAATGCCTCTGCCACTGCATCCAGATCAACCAGTGCACCTCTGGCAGGATTGATCAGGTATGCACCGTCCTTCATGGAAGCGATGGTTTCTTTATTGAATAAATGATGAGTTTCCGGCGTTGCAGGAATATGGATACTTACGATATCACTCTTTGTTATAACTTCTTCCTGGGTAGTCATTCGCACGCCAATCTCTTTTGCAGCCTGCTCATTTGGATACAGGTCGAATGCGATCACTTCTACGTTAAAGCACTGCAGTTTCTTTGCCACAAGACGGGCAATAGCTCCAAATCCCAGAAGCCCTACTGTTTTTCCCTTGATCTCACTTCCGATGAATCTGGTCCAAAGACCTTTTTCCATATCCTTGTGAAGAGGCATTACATGTCTGAGCAAATCTAGGATCATGGCTACTGTCAGCTCTGCAACTGCATTGGAATTCTGTCCAGGTGCATTTAATGCTTTTACTCCATATTTCTTCGCCAGTTCGCCGTCTATGTTGTCTACACCTACTCCAAATTTGGCAACTGCCTTCAGGTTTGGAAGTGCCTGATATTTTCTTTCATCACGGAAATCATCCATTCCGATCAGCGCTGCCACTATGTCTTCTCTGTCCGGATGATTCTCGATTTCTTCTGTTGTATAAGCCGGAAATTCTTTCGCCGGATCAAATACCACGTCAATTCCGTTATCTTCAAATAATTTCCATGCATCCTGACACAATGTGTCAAAATGCGAAGCTGATACCAGCACTTTACTCATTGTAATTCCTCCTCTAGCTCTAAAATGAATGTTTAATTTTACTTTTTATTCGAACTTACAACTGATACGATAACTGAGATCAAAACGATCAGTCCGTAAGCTATTGTCTGTACACCGAATGGAAGGTTCAGAGCAACCAGAATACCAAGAAGAATGGTGATGGTCAGAGAACCAGCAACCGTTCCCAGATAGTTGCCTTTGCCACCTAACATAGAAGTTCCTCCAATAGCAACTGCTGCAATGGACTGGAACTGGTAAGTATCACCCATTGCCAGGTAACAGGAACCAACTTTCCCTGCAAGAAGCGCACCTGCAATACCTGCCGTCATACCACTAATGGCATAGGAAAGAATGATGGTATTGTCTACGCGGATTCCTGAATATTTCGCAACAGTTGCATTATTGCCGATAGCAAATAATTTGCGTCCGTATTTCATTTTAAAGAGCGCCAGCATGACTACTACTGTCATAATAATCCAGATAATTACCAAATATGGAATTCCCAGCAGATTCTTCTGTCCAAGTGTCAAAAGAAGAGGCGGCGCGGACTGTCCTGGACTTCCTTGGGTAAGTGCTACCAGTGCTCCCTGAAGAATAATATTCATACCAAGCGTCATTACGATAGCCGGTACACGGAGACAGGAAATACAGAATCCATTAATTGCACCAAGGCCGAATGTTACTACCAGCATAAGAGGGATACCCCATACAAGATTCGCATTACTGGAATTTACAAGGTTTGACACCATGTATGCGCCAATGGTCATCATCCATGCTACAGAAAGATCGATGCCTCCTGTGATAACAACCAGTGTCTGTCCAAGCGCCACGATTCCGATTAATGCAGATTCAAGAAATACCGTACGAATATGAGAAAGTCTGGCAAACCCTGGCATATATACAGAAAATCCCGCAAACAATACCAGCGCAATCAGATAACAAAATACAACGCCCTGATTTTTTTTGATTATAGCTTTAATATTCATTACTCAACCAGCTCCTTTCTTTCGTTTCTGATTTCAGATATTGTAGATATCAGCACTGCTGCAATCAGTAATGCCCCCTGGAACAGTGTTGACCAGTAAGATGATGCTCCTGCAAAAACAAGAAGGTCATTGATAGCTTTGAAAGCAAGTACACCGATAATGGTTCCGTACTGTCCTCCGATACCACCTGTCAGCAACGTACCTCCGATTACTGTAGCAGAGATCGCCTGGTTGAAGAAACTCTCGCCTGCAGTAGGAGACCCTGTAGCAGTTACTGCAACTCTGTACAAACCGCACATTGCTGCAAAGATTCCGGATGCTGCATATGCAAAATAATTTACTTTCTTTACATTAATACCATTTAAAGATGCTGCATGTGCATTGTTACCCACTGCATATAAGGAAATTCCCAAACGTGTCTTCTTAAACCATGTCCAAAGTATCAGACAGGCAATGATAATTATCAGTGCCACTGAGAACTTTCCACCAAACCTATGAGTCAATGCTCCGATAAATTTCTGAGGAACCTCACCACCGTCTCGTGGAAGTACCAGATATGCGATACCTCCGCATATGTACCAGGTTGCAAATGTTACAATAAATGGCTGAATTCTAAATTTCTGAATAATAAATCCGTTAAAGAATCCAACACCTGCACCGATGCATAGGCAGAGAACAGATATCAAAATTACAGAAATCCATGAATCCTGCATATAGACAGCTGCCACACTACTGGTAATACTGATAACACCTGCGATAGAAAGGTCAATGCCTCCTACCAACAGTACGAAAGTTTCACCTACTGCCGCAAAGAGCAGTGTAATTGCAGATTCCGCTTTAAGGCTTATCCAACTCATGGAAAATAAATTCGGCTGCAGATAGAAAGTTATAATCTCAAGTATCACAAACAATATGATTGAGACTTTTGCAGGCGATTTCCAGAATACTGATTCTTTGAATTTTTTCATTGTAGTTCCTCCTTACACTGGTTTCTCGCCGACTGAAACACGGATAATGTTCTCTCTGCTGATCAGTTCATCATCGAGTCTTCCTGTTATCAGGCCATTGTTCATAATGATTACACTATTGCAGACATTCATAAGCTCCTCTGAATCGGTGGAATAGAACAGAACCGCTTTTCCTTCTTTTGCAAACCGTTTCGTGATGTTAAACATTTCTTTCTTCGTACCAACGTCTACACCACGAGTGATGTCATACATTAATACGATATCTGGTTCTGTAGCGACCTCTTTCGCCAGAACAACCTTCTGCTGATTTCCACCACTGAGAGTTCCTGTCAGTGTTTCTGAAGATTCCGCTTTGATTGCCAATGTTTTCATTCCCTCTGCAACAAGTTTCTCTTCCTTCGCTTTAGATAAAAACAAACCATTGGATATCTTATCCAGACAAGGAAGTACAATATTTTCACGGATACTCTGCTTAAGAGTAAGTCCCTGTGTTCCTCTTTCTTCCGGAATAAGGGCAATTTTTTCTGCCATTGCCTTTGTCGTGCTGTTCAATTTTACTACGCGACCTTTTATCTCGATTTCTCCCTGATATGGCATTAATCCGAACAGGCACCTGAACAGTTCCGACTGTCCCTGTCCTGCCAGACCACCTACGCCCAGGATTTCTCCTGCTCTCAGATCAAGATTGATCTTCTGGAGCATATGACCGCAGTTTACATTTTTCATGGAAAGTAATACATTATCTTTCTGTGTGAAATTTTCTTTCTCAGGATAATATCCCCCAATCTCACGACCAAGCATAAGAGATACCAACTGATCAGAATCAGCTTCTTCCATTTTCAGATCTGCTACATCTGTACCTGCACGATATACGATTACCTTGTTGCACAGAGAACGAATTTCATCCAGCCTATGTGAGATAAAAATAATTACTTTTTTCTCCGCTGCCAGACGACGTATAATATCCATCAGCCAATTGGCCAGCTTATCCGGAAGTGCGGAAGTTGCCTCATCAAAAATAATAATATCGCCGTCCCTGTTCAATGCCTTTAAGATTTCCAGAACCTGTTTCTGTGCCAACGGAAGTATTTTTACTTTTGTTTTCGGATTAATTGGATCTACATCATACTTCTTGAATAATTCAAGAGTTCTTTTTTCCAAATCCTTATAATCAACTCTTCCGATTGCATTTGTGTCATAAAAACCAAGAAATAAATTCTCTGCAATAGTCAGCTCAGGAACAAGACTCAGTTCCTGGTAAACAGCACATATTTTCTGTTCAATGGCATTACGGGTACTGGTGATGTTCAGTTTTTTACCCTCGAAATATATTTCTCCGGAGTCTGGCTTATATTCACCACAGAGGGTTTTAATCAAAGTACTTTTGCCTGCCCCGTTTTCACCCAGAAGAGCTACAATGTCACCTCTGTCAGCGTGAAAGTTTGCATTATCCAATGCCTTAACTCCGGGAAAGGACTTACACACATTTCTCATTTCAAAATCAGACATATTTATCCTTTCTGGTTTTCCCCGAAAAATACGGCAGGATCATTGGCTAACGATCCTGCCGCATTCAATCATTCAGTCAATAGTTTAAGTGTTTATTTTATTAAATTTATCTTTATTCTTCTCCTGTAATAACGCTCATCGGAATGTCAAGGCCAAATGTGCTCGGTACTGCCGGCCAAATCAGTTCATCCGGCTGATCTTCGAAGTAGTTAACACCTTCTTCTGCAAGCTCGATCGGAACATCGGAATATTCGCCCATATCATATCCGTTGGATGTTGCAATAAATGCACAGTCAATGACTGTTTCTTCATCCATCTCCTCGCCATCCATAATACGGATTGCATAGTTAAGAGCTACCGCACTAAGACCTGCAATGTAAACATCGATGATACCTTCTGCATTATTTGCTTTTAATGTTTTCAGGTTTCCATTGTATCCACCACCACAGCTTACCGGAATGTCAAGTCCAGCTTTACTGAATGCATTTACTACTGCTGAAACATAACCCTGTGTTGTAACTGCATCAATATCAGGATTTGCAGCAATGATACTTGCCAGTGCCTGCTCACCTTTTGCAGGATCATAATCATCTACATAATCAGATACGATGTTGATCTTGTCATAGGTTTCAAACATTTCTTTGGAAGCACTGTATTCCAGTTCTGCCTCTGCAGCTCCCTGAAGTCCCTGATCAAGAACTACATTTCCTTCTCCTCCAATTGCTTCTGCCATCCATTTTGCAAGAATCTTATAGGATCTTCCTCCATCAATTCTGATGTGCCAGCAGTTGTCATTAGATACAGATGCAGGCTGGTCAAAAACTACTACTTTAATTCCGGCATCACATGCACGCTGAATCGCCTGGTTAACACCTGTTTCAGAAGCCGGATCTACAAGAATACAGTCATAACCCTGAGCTGCCATTGCGTCAATGGATGCTGACTGGGATTCTGCATCATTCTCACTGTTTACGATGGTAAGTTCACATCTGCTTGCATATGGTTCCTGGGATGCAACATATTCTGCGATAGCTTCCATCTGCTGTCTCCAGTCGTTTCCCATATAAGAGTTGCTAAGCGCGATTTTATATTTTTTTCCTTCCGGATTGATCTTCGCTGTATCAGAATCTTCATCTGCTGCCGCGTCATCAGATGGATCCTCTGCCGTTTCCTCCGTAGTTTCCTCTGCTGCGTCCTCTGCTGCCCATACACCAACACTTCCAAACACTGTTGTTGCTACCATTGCTGCACTGAGTAATCCTGCTAAAACCTTTCTCTTCATTTGAAATACCTCCGTTTTTCTTTTTTATTTTTAAGTTTTTGCTACTTTAATCAATGAATTCCCCACGGGAATTTATTCAATGCAACCGCCCCATTGGCAGTTACATGAAGCATACGTTCCAGCCTTACTCCTGTTTTCCCCAGCTTTCCCGTATACATCTGTGGTTCTATACACACTACCATATTTTCTTCAATGACCGAGTCATCTACAAATGTAAATCTCGGATTCTCATTTACATTACATCCAATCTGATGTCCCTGATAACTGCAGAATGTCATGTTGTGTTTCTCATAAACTTTCTTCATGATCTCATTCACTTCGCTGAACTTCCTGCCAGGATAAATTGCTTCCATTCCTGCCTCAAAGGCATCTCTTACTGCGTTGAAATATCTAAGTTGTTCTTCGTTCGGATTTGACCAGAATACAACTGAATTAGAACAGTCTGCCCAGTAACCATTTACTCTCGGGCTGATATCCATAATGGAGATATCTCCTCTTTCTACTTTTCTAGATGTAGGTCCCAATGGATAATCACTTAATCCTGTGTTAGGTCCCGTTACCAACTCACCCACGAAAGGTGTGAGGCATCCAGCTGCATGGGAAGCTGCTTTCTGAACTTCAAACCAGATATCCAGCTCTGTGTAATTTCCTTCATTCTGAGAAATCTCATAAAGCTTTTCCTGTGCTGCATCTGCCACTCTGGCAGCTTCCGCAAGTCCTCTGATATCTTCGATGGTTTTTATATATCTGGCGGATTTTAATACCTGGGTGGCATTTTCAAATGTACACTGAGGGATCACTTTTCTAATCACTGACATGGTACACTCGGGGATATAATTCTCTTCAATTCCTACCACTAGGCTCTTTCTGCCGTCTGCAGCTTCTCCCAGTGCACATTCCAGATTTCTCTTATAGTTGTCATCCACATCATTGCTCTCTACATGTGTGAATGAACGGAAATAGGAGGCATTAGTGATTCCTGTACGAATAATTTTATTTCTGTACATATCTGAAGCAACCAGCTGAATCTGTTCTCTTTTCGCATCCACAATGGCAGTCACCATCGGAAGACCGTTGGAAACATCTCCCATCCAGGCCGGCCAGAACGGAACTTCGAATCCACTTACATATTTAATGTCCGCCGGATCAAGCAGAACTGCCAGATCCATGCCCTTTTCCTTCATTGTGTGAAACACTTTTTCACAACCGTTCACAGCATAACTCTCCTTTCTTTACCTCTTCTTGTGTTCTGTATTATCGAACGTTGTTCTATATAGTTGTATGCTATCACAATTCCACTCGCGACGCAATGCACAATTTATAACAATTTTACTTTGTTTTTTTATGCATTATGTCTTTTTCGCTTACATTACCACCTCTTCTCTTTCCACCTTTCACTTAACATTGTTTCGAAATATCTATACTCGTATTATACCAGTTTCGTAATTTCCATCAACATCATTAGTCAACCAATTCTATTTCTGTTTTTTGTATGTTTTCAATAATTAACAATGTTTCGTATCATTTTTTATTAGATATTAGTACTCAATAATGATTGACAAGCGAGAAAACTCCGGATATGATATTAGTAGAAAAATTTCAGGAGGTACCGTATGAATATAAGAGATATTGCATCTGCTGCTCATGTATCTGTTGCTACTGTTTCTAAAGTTATCAACCATAAAGACTCGGAGATTAGCAATGAAACACGTCAGCGCGTCCTAAGTGTAATCAAGGAGTACCAATACACTCCTTATGCAAATATACAGGCATCTTTTCAGACTTTTCACAAACAGACCATCGCATTTATTACAGAAAAAAATTCTGCTGTTTCTAAATATGTATTTGACATTGAAAAAAATGTTTCCAAGGCAGGTTATTCTCTGGTCGTCTGTACCGTTGATGCGCCTGCTTCCGACAGCATCCGCAAACACATGAAACTTCTGGATGCCAGAAAAACCGGCGGAATCCTTCTGGGACTTTCTGATTCCAGGCTCATCGAGGAAACAGCCTCACTCAATTATTCTCATATTCCCTTGATTTCCTTGTCCTCTTCTGTTTCCAATGTGTGCAGTACATTTCTGCTGGATTATAAGGCTGTATCTGTAAAAGCTGTGGAAGAATTGATACATCTTGGTCACAAAAACATCGGTTGTATCGTAGACCCCGATGATAGCAACTGCGCAGACGCCTGCATTGCCGGATATCAAAACGCACTTTCTTCCCTTTCCCCTTACAGTTCCAAACATCATATACTGACTCAGACCCGCACTCATAAAGAGATTGAGCAGGGCATTCAAGCTATGCTTCAGGAAAAAGTAACCGCCATTTTCTGTCAAACTGTCCAGCTGGCTTATATCACTTATGAAATTCTGAAAGAAAAAGGCTATTATATTCCCAATAACATTTCTGTGATCTGCGGAGAAACTTCTCCTTTTGCCAATTATTTGATGCCGGTTCTCACCAGTTGTTCCTTTTCTCACCAGAATATCATTTCGGATGCAACAGAAGCTCTGATCCGCATCATTGAGAAACATAATATTACCAAGACTAGCACCATCCGGGTTCATCCCGTGATTCATGACGGAGAGAGTATTGCCCCTCCGTCCAGTGCCGGCAAGCAAATCCTAGTAATCGGTAACTGTAATACAGATATCAATATCCGTGTTTCCCAACCACCCAAAGAAGGAGAACTATTATTTGCTTCTGGTCTCTCCATGATTCCAGGAGGCAAAGCTGTCACACAAGCCATCAGTGCCGGAAAACTGGGAGGTACTGTGTATATTTTGGGTTGCGTAGGAAATGATTCTGAGGCATCCGTAATTATCAACAGCCTAAAAGATGCTTATGTTCATACAGAAGGACTCTCTGTACTGTCCTCAGCAGCTACAGGAAAAGCTTTTATCATGATTCCGGAAAACGGAAACAGCAGTATCGTAACTTATCCAGGCACCAATGCCCAATACAGTATTTCCCATATCCGCCCCTACAGGCATCTGTTTCAAACCTCTGATTATTGCCTCGTTTCTACGGAATTAAGTGAAGAATTGATTGATTATATTATCAAAGAATGTTACCGAAATAATGTGAAGACTTTTGTTAAGCCAATCTTTCGGCTTTCCGAAGAATTGCTACCAAGGATTTCCTTTATAATCCCTAACTCACGTGAGCTGGATAATCTGGTGCCAGGAGATGAATCCTATGAGGAAAAAGCAGAATATTTATATCATAAGGGCTGTTCAAATGTTATTGTAACCCTTGGAAATAAGGGTTCTTATCTTCGAAACAAAGATTATTCCATCCATATTCCTGCTATTAAATTCAATACAGTTGACAGCAACGGCGCTGCCAACTGTTTCATCTCTGCACTGGCAGTGGCTTTAAGTCAGAGTCATCCTCTGCTTTATTCTATCTGCTTCGCTACTTATGCAGCAGGAATCAGCACTACTCAGCAGGGAGTTATGACCTCTCTTCCTGACAAACAGCAATTAGACGGATATACAGATGATATTCAAGATTTTTACAATTCTCTCAACTGCTAATAATATCAGCACATAAAAAAACAAGGACAGTTTATTGCTATATCTTTCATAACAATAAACTGTCCTATTCAATCATCTAAACCCACAACTTATTTTCTCATTTTTATTTTTTCGCCGCAAATGTAATCATCACCTTAAACAGATCCCCATCCAGGTATAGCTTAAACTCACCGCCCTGCAGCTCTGTCAGGCTCTTTGCAATAGAGAGTCCCAGTCCGCTTCCTTCTGTATTTCTCGCCACATCTCCTCTGATAAATCGTTCTGTCAGTTCATCCGCAGAGATATTCAAAGGCTGTGCTGAAATATTTTTCAGGGAAAAGGTTACTTTTTTGTTTCTGTTGCTGATCTCTGCATAAACTCTGGTGCCCTCCATTGCGTACTTCACAACATTGCCGAATACGTTTTCCAGAACACGCCACATTCTCTGACCGTCTGCGTAGATAATGGACGGTTCGTCTGTGAAATGTACCATCATAGTCAGGTTCTTCTCCTGGAATTTCTCTTCAAATTCTCCGATCACCTGCTGCACCATTTCCACAAAATCAATATCATTCATCTCCAGCTTAATGTTTCCGGTGCTTGCCTTGGATGCCTCTACCACATCCTCTGTGAGCACCTTCAGTCTCTGGGATTTCTCATCCAGGATGCGTAAGTATTCCTGTATTTTCGGATCTGTCGGATTTTCCCGTTTCATCAGATCTACATAATTAATAATGGAAGTCAGAGGCGTTTTCAGGTCATGGGAAACATTTGTGATCAGCTCTGTCTGCATTCTTTCCTTTTTCAGGCTGTTCTCCACAGCAGCATCCAGACCACTGCCAATATTGTTAATATATTCTGCCATCACCTTCTGTTTTCCTGTAAGTGTATCTGTTTTGATCTTATATTGCAGTTCTCCATCGCTTATTTTCTTCAGACCATCCATAATAAGATCCAGCCCATCCGCTTTTCTGATGATAAAAATCACAGCAGCCGCATCTACAATCAGTAATATCATCAGGAATACTCCTGCACCTGTGAATCCGCAACCAATGATCAGGAACTGCAAGAATAAAAATGCTCCTCCCACAAGCAGAACTTTTATTTTTTCTGCTGTATTTCTGGAAAAAGCTCTGGCAAAATCAGCAAGCTTCCCACTGCATTTTCCAATCCATTTCAGAACTTTTCTAATCATACTGTTTTTCCATAAGGTTCCTGCTTTTATTCTTCTTACCAGGCTGAGATATCCGATCAGAAACCATGCCATTGTATAAGTCCCACATATGAGACAGATAACAATCACTGTCACTACTGCATGACTGTAACCCAATGATGAGTTGGCGATCAACGTTCCCGATATGATCGTTCCTGCCAGCCATATACCGATCACTGCTCCTGCCGCAATTTCTGTATACCATCTGTCAAATCCATTCAGATGGATTTCTTCATCCTTCGGTTTCCTTCCTGCTGTCACAGTCAGCCACACCATACCGATCAGCCAGAGCACACTTCCGAAGATTGCTCCTGCCAGCATCGGAAACATAAGCTTTGAATATGTCTCATAGTTCTCTGCCTCATCAGCCATGGAATCTGCCACAGAAAATTTCGTATCAACCGAAACTGCAAATACAAAATCCTTTATGTCAAAGCTCTGATCAATGGTATGATTCCACACCTGCAGATCTGCATCCGGAATATTTGTAACACACTCACTTAATTCCGGGTAAACAACTGCATATGCTTTTTCCTTAAATATTTTCTCAAGGTTCTGCTCCAGCTGTGAATAGCTGCTGTATGCTTTTCTGTTTGTATAGATTCTCTTTTTCTCTTTATCTGCGAAAAGATATGTGAGATTGGTACTCCCTTCCTCATAGTCTCCGGACGTATGGTATACAGACGTAAGTGATATGGCACAGTCACTGACATTTATATCATCCTGAACAGCTCTGATACAGTCCAGGACCTTGGCCAGCTCATTATAGGCATCCTCAAGTTTTCCATTCCATTCCGTACTGGAATTGACTGCATCCGGAAGACTTTCCGCACCCTGAGGCTTGAATTTCTCTGTAAATTCCTCTATCTCACAGAAATAAAACTCCGGATATTCTGTATTATGTTCTTTATCTGTAATACTTCCCAGACTTCGGCTATCCGAATCGCTCCAGTAGCCCAGTTCAATGGCAGCATCTATTTTCTGATTTTCTGTTTTTTCTGCAAATTTTGTCTCATAGGAATCATCATACTCTTCCATGATATCCTGATCGTAATCAACCTTTAATGTTCCATCTGTCACCAGTTTCTTAAAATCACTTAAGGAAAAATAATAACTGCTGCCATCCGAGGCCTTACACTGGATAAACTGCCCTGCATCGTCAAGGCTTACATCATCATATCCCTCTCCAACTCCGGTCCAGTCCTGCGCCCACTCCAGCAGATCTTTTACAGAATATGCCACGCCAGATGTATTCTTAAAAGAAAGCTCACTCAACGAATCACGGTTGATTTCCTTTTCCTTAAATTCTGCCAGATCGATCACTGCCGATGAACCTGCGTTTGTAAGGTAATTTATATCCTCTTTTGCTGACAGACTTTCCAGAATATCCGTACCTTTGGAATTCAGACGCTCCCTGAATCCCTCTGACTGAATGTAACTTTTCCCTCTGTCATCCAGACGAATCCCTGTCTGATAGATCATTACAAAAAATGCTGCACATATCACAGCTGCCACAGCCGCCAGATGTACGATCACGATCCAGACCGCCTTGGCAACATTGCTCCTGTATCCTTTTCCCTTCATAATTTTGTCCCTTTCCTTTGCATTCGCTCCGTTACTTGATTTAGGTCAAGCGGATAAAATCATCCGCTTCGCTACTTGATTCGGTTAAATTTTTTCAATTTTATACCCAAGTCCCCACACAACCTTCAGGTATCTTGGCTCCCTTGGATTAATCTCAATTTTTTCTCTGATATGCCGGATATGCACTGCCACCGTATTATCTGCAGCAACTGCTTCCTCATTCCAGATGTTTTCGTAAATCTGATTAATGGAAAATACCCTTCCCTGATTCTTCATCAGCAGAAGCAGGATATTGTACTCAATGGGTGTCAGCTTCACCACATCACCGTCCACCCTGACTTCCTTCAGGTCATCATTTATACTCAGACCTCCTGTCTCGTAGATATGAGCATTCTCCACAGGTATTGCTGCTCCCAGCCTTGTATATCTTCGAAGCTGTGATTTCACCCTTGCCACCAGTTCCAGGGGATTAAAGGGCTTGGTTACATAATCATCTGCCCCTACATTTAATCCAAGGATCTTATCTGCATCTTCTGATTTTGCAGAAAGAATAATGATCGGAAGAGGATTCTCTTCCCTTATCTTCAACGTAGCCCGAATGCCATCTAGCTTCGGCATCATAATATCTATGATCAGCAGATCCACCGGCTGACTGCGCAGCATATTGATTGCTTCCAAACCATCATATGCTTTAAAAACCACATAGCCTTCCTGCTCCAAATAAATGCTGATTGCCTCTACAATGTCTTTATCGTCATCGCAGACCAGAATATTTGCCACTTTATACACCTCCCTCATCATCCGAAATGCCTGTCTGAAATCTCTCATTACAGACACTCCGGCTTCTTATTTTGTGTTTCTGCTATTAGAATAATCGAAGCATCTTAATATGAAAGGGACAAATTCTTAAGATTTTCTTATGATTATTCACTTTTCGCAGTCAAAATATCAGGCTGTTAATCTGTCACTTTTATCAGGCTCCTATTTTCATCCAATTCTTCTATTCGTTCTGCTGTATACATTTTTTATCTCATCTTTTCTCTTTTTCTGACAGTCAATAATAGACTGAAAATCATTATATCATTTCACATATATTACTTCTATAGAATATTCTCTTCTGTTTCCCATTTCCACACCCATCACTGTTTATTCCATTCTCCATAACTCACAACCAATCTATAGCAACCCTTGTAAATAATACTTCCATCAACGCACCAGGGGATCATCGTTATATGTTTTTTGGTATTTTATTAACAATCTTCATACATATCGCATAATTTTTTATTGATTTTGTACAATATTATTTATTTTTTGGCAAAACAATGCTACAATGTTTTATAAGATTAGTGTACTGATTTATAACTGTTCAATGGTCTGCTAACCGCAAAGCTACTGAACAGTTACACGTTTTTTTCAACGAGGGAGGTATTCTTATGAATCTGGAAAACATGACAAAAATCTACGCCCGTGGTGACAGCCGCATTCAGCTGAAGGTAATTCCCGGACATTTCGTCACATCTCAGTCACATATCACTCACTATCTGGATCTTACAACTATGAAATCCAGAACTGCCGAAGCACAGAATATTGCTCACGAACTGGCTGCTAATTATGAAGTATCTACTCCTGTTGATACCATTATCTGTATGGACGGACTAGAAGTAATTGGCGCATATCTTTCTGAAGAACTTACCAAAGCCGGCATTTTTTCCCTGAATGCTCATCAGACGATCTACGTGATTACTCCTGAATCCAGCAATTCCGGACAGATTATCTTCCGTGATAATTTTCAGCCAATGATCAAGGGCAAAAATGTACTGATCCTCAATGGTTCGATTACCACAGGCTCTACTTTGTCCAAAGCAATCGAGAGCATTCTGTATTACGGAGGCACTATCAGAGGTATCGCAGCCATATTCAGCAGAGTAGACAGCGTGGCTTCTCTCCCTGTATATTCTATTTTTAACACCAAAGATATACCGGACTATCATTCCTATTCATCTACAAAATGTCCAATGTGTCAGAGGCAGCAGAAAATCGATGCCATTGTCAGCAGCTACGGATATTCAGCTCTGTAAATCTTCGAAGTATTTTATAAAGAAATTGTATTGACAATCCAGGCAAAACAAGCTTATAATACAGTAAATTAATACTTACCAGAAAAGAGCGATGTTGTTCACAACATGGCTCTTTTTGCTTTTCAGAAGAAAAATAACTAATCATACCCAAATAAGTAATGTCTTTATAAGTTCTGAAATAAAGGTAAAGTATAAAATTTATGAGGGAGGGAACGATTTATGGATTCTTTAAACGAAATTGTTACCAGAATTGATGACTTTGTCTGGGGACCTGTGATGCTGATCCTGTTGGTCGGAACCGGTATCTTCCTGACTGTGCGCACCAGATTTCTTACATGGCGTAACCTTGGCTATGCACTGAAAAGCACACTCAGCAAGGAAGCCCGCACCAAGAGCCGCGGACAGGGAGATGTATCACCTTTTTCCGCACTGACAACCGCACTGGCAGCCACCATCGGTACCGGAAATATCGTCGGTGTTGCCACAGCCATGGTTTCCGGTGGTCCCGGAGCTCTGGTATGGAACTTCTCCGATATCGCCAACGCACTGATGGCTATCCCGAACCTGATCTGCATGCTCCTGTTAAGCGGCGAGATTGCCAAAGATGTAAAAGAATTCCAGCCGGAGATTAAAAAATAGTTACCCACATCATTCTTTTTATCATCCTGAAGTAAAATGCAGCCAGAACCTTGTTCCGTCAGGTTCTGGCTGCATTTTACAGAAATCTTGTACGCCGGGTACAAATAAACACTTACTTTATTGATGGCATACTTCCATATACTGTTTTACATCTGAAGCAATTGATATATATGGTGTTCCATATGGGATCCAGGTTGACTGAAAAGCATGATATACATCTGATTTTCCCGGCCATACTGTTCCTATCACATTATTATTTTCATCTAACTGATGAAACCAGGAACCATTTTTATGATCCAATACCTTATCATCCAGGTATCTCATAAACTCTTCATAATCTTTTGCATATTTCTGCTTATGAGTTATATGACATAAGACTGCTGATGTATTGATTGCCTCTGCCAATGTCCAATGCATTCTGTCATGAACAACAGGTTTTCCATCCCAGTCAGTCGTATACACAATTCCAGGATTTCCATCCACATTCCAGGAATCTTCAACTGCTCTGTTGTAGAGTTTCTCTGCAGCTTTTAAATATACTTCTGCAGAATCAGGGGTATCTTTATAAGAAGAATATGCCCACTGCACGATCAATCTGGCCCACTCAATTCCATGGCCCGGTGTTGCTCCATAAGGTTTAAAACGATCAGCAGGACATTCCTTATTGCAATCAAGATCAGCTTTCCATTCCTTTGTAAAATGTTCAGGTATTCTCCAGTCATTTGCGCTTGCCCATCCAATAACATGATCTATAATTCTTCCTGCACGTATTCTGTACTTTTCTTCTTTTATTGCATCTGCTACTGCCAGAAACGCTTCTACTGTATGCATATTTGCGTTAAGACCGCGATAATCATCAAGAACTGTAAATTCTGTATTCCAGGTATCATAAGTAAGTCCCTGTTTTTCATCCCAGAACCGTTTATCAAATAATTCCAATGCATCTTTAAGCAGAGTTTCTGCATCTTTTTCTCCTGCCAGCAAAGCAGAAGAAGCAGCCAGAAGAACAAATGCATGAGCATAACACTGTTTATCTGGCAGGAATTTATTATCCGGTGTAATTCCCGGATACCATCCTCCATTTTCACGATCTTTCAGTTCTTCCAGTAATCCATGTACAGCACCATGGACCAGTGCCGGACTTTCTTTATCCCCAAGCATGATTCCCATACTATATACATGGACCATACGGCATGTGATCCATGTTTCTCTGTTTCTGTCTTTCCATGGTATTCCATCATCCCCAAGGAAATAAGCACTTCCTCCCGGTGATAAAAATCCTTTTCCAAAATTTAAAAGATTTTTCTGCAATTCACCTAAGAACATTTTATTTTCTTCTGTATCTATCTGATATTTTTTACCCGAATTTTCCATCTTAATCTTACCTTTCACTTCCAAAAAATTTCAGTTTCTCTTATAGCACAAAAAAGCACCTCATACCGAGGTGCCTCATGTAGCAGGGCTACAAGGATTCGAACCTTGAACTGACGGAGTCAGAGTCCGTTGCCTTACCGTTTGGCGATAGCCCTTTATGTTTTGTTTTCGCTACTTCGTTCGCGACAATTGGTATTATATAATAGTCTTTCAAAAAATGCAACCCCTTTTTTGAAATTTTTTTAATTTTTTTTATTTTTCTTCAAAAACACGAAAATACCGCCTATTTCCCGGAGTTTTTTTTATGTACTCCGGGAAAAATTATGCTATAATCAATAACAACTTATTGCTGCTTCTGGTACACTCTTTCTTATGGTAATCCTCGCAACTAGTGCTAATGCCTTTAAAAGACTTGCCATAGAGATCAAAGCAGCAGAAAATCTTAATAATAATTTCTCCAGGCTATATATGATGATGTTCAGGTCAAAAGGTATTCAGCCCCTGACCTGATATCTGTAAATTGCGATAAACAGTTACACCCGAGATATTATTATGAACCCAAAAGGAGAGCTATATATGAGAGCTAATAATCTTACTCTGCTCACAGACCTTTATGAACTTACTATGATGCAGGGCTATTTTAAGAACCCAACAAACCAGACTGTTATCTTCGATATGTTTTACCGTACCAATCCATGCGGAGGTGCATTTGCCATCACTGCCGGACTGGAACAGATGATTGAATATATTGAGAATCTTAAATTCACAGATGAAGATATCGAATATCTCAGAAGTCTGAATACTTTTGAAGAGGACTTCCTTGAATATTTAAGCAACTTCCGTTTCACAGGTGATATCTATGCAATTCCTGAGGGAACAGTTGTCTTCCCAAGAGAACCGCTTGTCAAAGTTGTAGCACCTATCATGGAAGCTCAGCTTGTAGAGACAGCAATCCTGAATATCATCAATCACCAGAGCCTCATTGCTACCAAAGCAGCCCGCGTTTGCTATGCTGCAAAGGGTGATGCGATCATGGAATTTGGTCTGCGTCGTGCCCAGGGACCGGATGCAGGTATCTTTGGCGCACGTGCCGCAGTCATCGGTGGATGTGCCGGTACTTCCTGTGTTCTCACAGGCAAAATGTTCGACGTACCGGTCCTTGGAACTCACGCACACAGCTGGATCATGAGCTTCCCGGATGAATATACCGCATTCAAAACCTATGCCAAACTTTATCCGAATGCCTGCACCTTACTGGTAGATACCTATGATGTCCTGAAATCCGGTGTTCCAAATGCAATTCGTGTATTTGAGGAAATGCGCGAAGAAGGTATTCCGCTTACCAAATACGGTATCCGTATCGACAGTGGTGATCTTGCCTACCTTTCCAAAGAAGCATATAAGATGCTTGCTGCTGCCGGATTTGACGATGCAGTTATTTCCGCTTCCAGCGATCTGGACGAATATCTCATTGAGAGCCTGAAGGCTCAGGATGCCAAGATTAATTCCTGGGGTGTCGGAACACGGCTGATCACCGCCAACGATAATCCTGCATTCGGCGGTGTATACAAACTTGCTGCTGTCAAAGATGCAGACAGTACCGAATTTACACCTAAGATCAAGCTTTCCGAAAACACAGAGAAAGTAACCAACCCTGGAAATAAAACCGTATATCGTCTCTATAATAAGAAAACCGGAAAAATCAGGGCAGATCTTATCTGCCTTGCTGATGAAAAGCTTGATGCAGACCAGAACATGGTTCTCTTTGATCCAATCGATACCTGGAAAAAGACAAAAGTTCTCGGCGGAACCTATGAAGTACGCGAACTTCTCGTTCCTGTCATCAGAGAAGGTAAACGGGTCTATGAATCTCCATCTGTTATGGAACTTCGCGAATACTGCCAGAAAGAGCAGAATACTCTCTGGGATGAATCCAGACGTTTCGTAAATCCTCAGAAAGTATATGTAGACCTTTCTCAGAAACTCTGGGATCTGAAAAAAGATCTTCTGGAAGAAATGAGTGAGAAAGCTCTCGACTGAGCATAAACTCAGATTAAGAGTAACAAAACAGACAAGTCCCCGGCTCCAACCGCAAAAATCAACAGGCAGTTGAAGCCGGGGACTTACTTTTTGATTCAGTTAAAACATATGCTGACATCACAGATTTCGCTTTTAGTCCCAACTCTCATATTCGGTCCAAAAAGCCCTACACCGGATGTAACGATATTATGCATATTTCCTTTCTTCAGATAACCACAGGGATTTTCCCAGAAGAATCTGATCACAATATTTCCCGGAAATACCTGTCCGTCATGGGTATGTCCGCAGAGATCTACGTCCACACCTGTATCCGCCAGTTCCTGAAGTTCTCTCGGCTCATGATCGATAACCAACACTGGCAGTGACACATCCATACCCTCTGTGATTTCCTGCGGAGTCTTTCGTTTATCAATCCCCCGTCCCGGACGCTCATAATCCGGTCTTCCATACAGATAAAAAGAATCATCAATGAGCACATACTCATCTCTCAGAAGCGTAATCCCCGCTTTCTCCAGAAACTCATCCATCTCCGGGGTACTCTCTTTCTTTTCCTTACTGCCAAAGGTGAAGCCTGCCAGGATCTTTTCCTGAATATCATGATTTCCGTAACATGCATACACACCATACTTTGAGCGGATCCCTCTCAATATCTTTGCCAGTTTTTCCGGATCATCCAGTGCCTCATATTCATTGTCAAAAATATCTCCTGCCACTACCACCAGATCCGGATTCTGCTCATTGATCTTCTCTGTCATCTGCTCCATCTGCTTGCATCCAATATTATATCCCAGATGAAGATCTGCGATCAGAACCACATTTAATTCCTTCATATTTCCTGCCTTTTTATCAACAGAAATATTGTACTTCGTTGTATGTATATTTCCGGCACTGAGCACTCCGTAAATACTGACTGTTGAAATGATCACCGCACAGACAGCTCCCACAACAGCAGTTCCCATATTGCTGAAAAGCAATTCTCGCCCCGGAAAGGCAAAATTTCTAAGAGGATATTTCAGTAACAGTCTCAATCCATCCGCGATTCCCAGAGTCATAAGTGTATACATCAAAACACCGAGCCAGTAATTACTCAGAAGCTTCATAAATCTCCTGAATCCTGATGCAGGTGCCATAAATGCGATCAGTATACTAAACACTACAAATAAATATACAAGTCCAATCCCCCTGCACACCCACACATTCCGAAAAACCGTATGCAGTACCTGAAACCAGTGCAGGCTGCGAAGCAGGATATATACACACACCAACAGATAAAACGGTGCCAGATATATTGCAGCCATATAATATGTCTCCTTTCCACCTCTCATTGCCATAACAATTTTATTACTATAACAATTCCAGAAAATCATAATTGCTTCTTATTATACAAAAAAGAATCCTCAGCTGCTAGTGTGCCGACAAGTTGATTCTTGAAACAATCTTGCAGGATAAATTTTCTTATTTCAAGGCGGAGGAAGGAGGCGTAGCGGTGGCTACGGCGACCGACGACAACGCGGAAATAAGAAATTTAGACGCAAGATTGTTCGAGAAATCAACTTGTTGGCACACTAGCTTGATTCGGTTAAATTCCCATTGTAAGAATCTCCATCAGTACCCCAAGCAATGACGGATTCAAATTCATGGATACCAGAACTGGCACTGCCTCTGTGCCCAGCTCTTTCACTACTTTATAAACCTCTGTCTTCTGTGCATAGGTAATCTGTGCTTTTTCCAGAATCTCATAAGCCTCTTCTGCATAGTCTCTCTGATAAACAGCTGCATCTGCCGCAAAAGTAATCTTCACCTGCGCATCTGCCGGCACATCCTTCAGGAGCACTATTGTTCCATGAAGCTTCTCATCCTCTGCGAACTCTGCATCCTTATATGCCTGTCCGTTTACAGTAACCTCCTGCGGTTTGTCCTGAATGTTGCAGAAGCGGATCTTCCAGGAACGTTTCTGCGGGATCACTGCTGTATTTCCCTGTGCAGCTTCTACAATAAATACTGTTCCATTCTCATCTGCAGTCTTCGTCATTCTGGTGGATACCCAATTCTCATCCAGGTCTTCCGGTGTGTCCCCACCGTCTTCCCAAAGTACAAATTCTCCTGATTCTCCAGGATATACAAGTACTTCCAGTTTCTCAGGATTCTCAATGGAATTATCATATCCTTCCATGTCCTTCAGTGGAATGATGCTGCCTTCACGCACAAGTACCGGCATCTCATAAATATCTCTCCAGAGATCCACTTTTCTGCCGCCCTTATATGCTCTTCCGTTAAAGAAATCATACCAGATTCCCTGCGGAATCCATGTCTTTGCGCCTGCAAGTCCTGTTACCGGATCCAGCTTATCTGTGATTGGAGATACCATCATCTCTGTGCCGAAATAATAGTTGTTCGGTACTTCATAGGTTTCCTCACGCTCCGGCTCCAGATAATACATCGGCTGTACCAGCGGCAGTCCCGCTCTACTTGCACGACGGTTCATGGTGTAAAGATACGGAACCAGCTTATGACGCAGTTTCAGGAAATTCTTCATTACTGTTTCTACAATCTGGTTGTATTTCCACGGTTCTTTTCCATTAAACGGGTTATCTGTGCTGTGCAGACGATTCATTGGTGAAAAGACTCCAAGCTGTACCCACCTTGCAGTGAGCTCGTCGTCTCTGTATCCAAACATATGTCCACCGATATCATGACTCCACCATCCAAAACCGATGTTGCTGGCATTTGCTGTGAAATATGGCTGGAATTTCAGACTCTCCCAGGTAATGAACGTATCACCGGAAAAACCAACCGGGTATCTGTGGCTTCCTGGACCTGCATATCTTGAGAAAGTCAGCGCACGTTTTCCTTTCCACTTGCTGTCCAGATAGTGATAGTGGTTCAGCATCCAGAGCGGATCCAGTCCCGGAACCTTGGTTACAGTTCCCTGCTGCCAGTCAAGCCACCAGAAGTCTACTCCCTCTTCTTCCATCGGATGATGCAGTTCCTCAAAATATGTCTCAATGAATTTCGGATCTGTCATATCAAAAAGTACCGGTTCCTTACTTGCAGGATCAATTCCCATCTTCTCTGCAACTCTCGGATAGGCTTCTTCATAAGCACGCACTCCATCTGCCGGATGTACGTTCAGTGTGATCTTATATCCATGTTTGTGCAGCCAGTCCATAAATTCAGGCGGATTGGGGAAAAACTTCTTATTCCAGGTATATCCTGTCCATCCGCTTCCATATACAGGAGGTACATCCTCTACCAGATGCCAGTCCATATCTACAACTGCAACAGAAAATGGCACTTCTTCTTTCTCAAAACGCTCTACCAGTTCTTTGTACTCTGTCTCTGTGTATTTGTGATATCTGCTCCACCAGTTTCCGAACGTATATCTTGGAAGCAGAGGTGTTTTTCCACATAATCTGTAAAAATCCTGCAGACATTCCACATATCTGTGACCATAGCCAAAGAAATAAAAGTCTGCTCTGTTTCCCTGACGTGGCTCTACCATTCCATCTTCGCCCATAGCCATTGTGTGGGAATCATCCAGCACTGAAAAACCGTTTCTGGACATAATTCCATGACTCAGCGGAATCTCACCGTCTGCTTCATCCAGGGTTCTGGCTGTTCCCAGCAGATCTTTTGGTTCATCACCATAATGCCACACGCGCTCGCTGGCTTTTCCACCCGCTACACGTATCATCAGACCGCTTGGAGAAAATTTCTGTCTGTCATAGTGAATTTCCAGGTCTTTGGTGTAAATATGTAATTCCTCACCACCATCGCTCACCCTGAATTCCGGCACCGGGAAATCACGATTACATACCATCTGTGTTGCTCTGTCCTCAAATCCTCCATCTTCGCTGTACTCAAAACGGATCAAAGCAGTTGTCAGCATTGTAATCCTGAAATGATCGCCCACGATCACAGCTTCCTTTCTGCATACAGGATTACCTTCCAGCACAAATTTCTTTAAGTCCATAAAAGTTTTTCCTCCTTTACATCAACAACAGTTGTAACAGTTGCTTTTATGTCTATTTTAATCTTCTGTAGTCTGATTGACAACGCTTTTTTTCAGCTACTGAACATTTATATGACATATACTTGTGATATTATTTTCTAGAACGTGTCTGAAAAATGCTTTACGCAAGATGTGCGTCACAATTTGCAGGAGATTTTGGGAATGATTTTCCAAACACACTCTAAAGCAGCTGCCGAAGAGGACGAATGATAATCCTGAGCACGCCGTAGTATAACTTCTTTTTCCGATTCAACACTTTCCCCTGGTACTTTGCGCCTTCGGTTTCCTGACCGTTTGCAAGTACCTCTTTGCTTTTTTCCATATAATCTGATTCTGTTTCGTGAATCTGCTGATTCAGTTTTTCGCTGTCAATTACCAGCATCAGTTCCGTATCCAGATAAGTACTTCGCATATCCAGATTATAGGAACCTACTACTGACAGACGGTCATTTATCAGCACAGCTTTTGTATGAACCGGATAATCATTCATCAGTTCATACACATCTGCCCCTGTTTCCAGAATTTTCTTTTTCTGATTAAGATAATCTGTACAGCCCCATGGATTAGAGCCTTTTTCCACTGCATTCAGCACGATCTGAAGCTTTGCATGATCTGAAATCCCCTGCAATACATCATACATGTAACCATTACAGATCACATAAGGAGTCTGTATTATTACATGATCTGCATTTTCAGTAAGATACTGAATTGTCTGGAGAACCTGCGGTGTTTTTCGTCCCGCCTCAATTCCATTATTGATCAGAGTGATCTTGTTTGCTTCTATCGTATCCTTTTCCCATGCACTGTAGGTTTCTATATCATTGTACCTTTTCAGCAGAGATATGTAAATTTCTTCCATGTGCCGGTATGCATCCGTATATCTGGAAGATTGTTTGCCTTTTTTAATGCTCACACAACTTTCCTTCCATATTTTATGGAAATAATCCTCAAGCTGGTTCAGAGACTCTCCCTGTCCTTCTGATGTATCATACACCAGGATATCTCTGTCTTCATTAATGCCTTTTGTCTGATCCCCCAGAAAGATATCATTGCTGTTGCGTCCGCCCAGCAGATACATTTTCTCATCCACGATCAGATATTTATCATGCATGCGATAATTCACCTTAAACAGATTGACCGGTGTCACCGGATTGTAAACTCCCACTTCCATATTCTCATATGATGCCAGAGCCTGGAAATCGCTGCTTCCAGCCAGAAACAGTTGCTGATAAATTCCATCGATCAATAACTGAATCTTCACACCTCTTGCCGCAGCGCAATTCAATGCGGCAAGAATTTTAGTGCCATTATCATCCGCGCGTAAGTCAAAGGTAGACAGTACAATGCTCTCCTTCGCAGTGCCAATCATACGAAGCCTCCACAAAAGTGCCTCTTCATTATCGTCAATGCAGCAAATCCTTTCTACGCCTGCTGTCTCTGATGTAAATTCTGTCTTTCTCAAACTTTCCACATATGTTTCGTCCGGTTTCCTGCAAAAAAGAGGTGAAAGTATATTTACCAGCACCACGATCAGCAGGAAAAGGCAAAATATTTTTCCTGTTCTTTTTAGTATTTTTTTCATTCGATACCGTAACCTCCTTTGACCAGACCGGAACCCAGATATTTGACTTATTCCTCTTCTTTCGACAATACACTGAGTATAGAGTATAACATAATCAGAAGCCATAGTGCATCTTTTGATACAAACCCTTTTCTTTTTCTTGCAATGTCTTATATGTTTCCGACTTATAAAAATTCAATGTCATCAACTCTTTCCAACAGGGAGGGATTTCAATGTTATCAGGATGGTTTGTATAAAGTGTGATGACTGGTTATAAAGAGAGTTTATCTGCATCTTGCACAGCAGTCTTCTCTCCTGCATGAAGATATTTACCAGCTTGACCCTGTGTTCTTTAAGCGGTATCAGTAG
>ENA-UPWP01000633-UPWP01000633.1-human-gut-metagenome-genome-assembly--contig:-NODE-633-length-27829-cov-15.390819_pt1 | contig 27829 bp, 23 predicted proteins | sample MGYA00250052_ERZ773380 | MGnify/ENA primary metagenome ERZ773380 (study PRJEB29103, sample SAMN06112063) | human gut metagenome | biome: human gut; feature: ankylosing spondylitis patient; material... | reverse complement strand
TACCTACTTAACAGAATTTAGAAAGGAGGCGGCGCTTCCTCCCCTGCATGAATGCAGTGGTTCCCGCGCCGAATTTCGATGAGCGACAACGATTTTGAAGCGATGCTGGCTGCTGCCGGCATGGGCAATAAAAAAGAGATTCCGGAGGACTACCGCTGCGGATACACCGCTGTCGTCGGTCGTCCCAACGTCGGCAAGTCGACGCTCATCAATGCGATTGTGGGCGAAAAGGTCTCGATTACCTCGAAAAAGCCTCAGACGACGCGCGACCGTGTGCTCGGTGTGGCAACGGACGACGATGCTCAGATCGTCTTTGTGGATACGCCGGGGTTCCAGTCCAAGCACACCTCGCAGCTTCTCAAGCACATGAACCGTACAGTTCGCACCGCCTTGGCCGATGTCGAGGCCGTGCTTTTCGTGATTGATGCTGCCGGTTGGAAAAGTGACGATGAGCTCGTTTTGAAGCTTCTTGACCGGGAAGCCAAGAACGTGATCCTGGTGCTCAATAAGATTGACCTTGTGAAGGATAAGGAACGTCTGCTGCCGCTCATGGCCGAATCCATGCAGAAGTTTCCCTTTGCCGCCATCGTTCCCGTGAGCGCAGAAAAAGGCAAGATGCTCGACGACCTCAAGGGCGAGATCAAGAAGCTGTTGCCGGTTTCTCCGCCTTTTTTTGATGCGGATCTTTATACCGACAAGTCGCCTCGCTTCATAGCGGCCGAAACGATTCGCGAAAAGGCATTCCGTCTTCTGGGTGACGAACTGCCTTACGGACTTGCCGTGATGATCGAGCGCTGGAACGAAACCGACGACGGCGCCGAAATCATTGCTTCGCTTTGGGTGAACCGCGAAAGCCACAAACCGATCGTGATCGGTGAAAAGGGAGCCAAACTGCGCGAAATCAGCCGACTTGCCCGAGCCGACATCGCCGAACTGCTTGGCAAGCGCGTGCATTTGGAAGTCTGGGTCCGCGTGCGCCGTGGTTGGAGCGACGACGCCCGCATTCTGAAGTCCCTCGGCTACGGCGACTGATTCTTCTCATATGGCCGCAGCGACTGTATCCCGTTCCCCGGAACGTACACCCGTGGTGCGCGTGCGTTCCGAAGCGGCGTTTGTGCTTTCTACCCAACCGTGGCGGGAGACAAGTGTCATTGCCGAACTGCTCACTCAACGGCATGGCCGTGTCACGGTTGTGGTGCGGGGCGCCAAACGTGTTTCGAGTCGTTTCCGCGGCATCATCATGCCCTTTGTCCCGCTTGTGGTGAGCTTTTCCGGCGCAGGAGACATCAAAAACCTCACCGATGCCCGCTGGATGGGGCCGATGACGCCCATTGACCCCGAGGGACTCGTGTCGGCTTTCTACGTTAATGAACTGGTGCTACGCCTGACGATGCGAAGCGACGCCTCGCTTCGACTCTACAACGACTATCTGAAGGTGTTGAGCGAGGTTTCGCTCAAAGACGGCAAAGAACTTTCTGCGGCCCTGCGCACATTTGAAATCAAGCTCCTTAATTCGCTCGGATGGAGCCAGGTTTCCAAGGTCGAAGAGATTGAAAAGGGCGGCATCTGGACGGTTCGCCAGGGGGAACTGGTTTGCATTGATGAGCTTTGTGAAGGCGAAAAAGCGGTGAGCCTGGGTACGGCCTTGGCCGTTGCCAAAGCCGAAATCACCCCGAGTGCCGATCTGCGTGAGGTGCGCGACGTTCTTCGCCTCATAATCGGCTACTATGTTGGCGACACGGGTCTGAAGACTCGAAAGACTCTGGAAATCTGGTCGCAAATCTGACACATTAGGTAAAGACGGGCGACTCGGTTGCTGAGTGAAAGTAAAGAACCGATAACGCCGTTTTTTTGTCGGCAGCCCCTTTTATGTTGACCAAACTTTCTGTCAATCTCAACAAGATTGCACTCATCCGCAATTCCCGCGACGGCAATACGCCGTCCGTTACGCTCTTCGGCGCCGTGGCGCTTAAGGCCGGGGCCGCCGGTCTGACGGTTCATCCGCGCCCCGATGAACGCCATATCCGCCGCGATGATGTTCCGGCTCTCGCCAAGCTTCTCAGGAACTGGCCCGGTCGCGAATTCAACATCGAAGGCAATCCCTTCATGAACTTGATGGAGCACGTCCGCGAAGTTCGTCCTGATCAGGTGACGTTTGTGCCCGACAGTGAGTCGCAAAAAACGAGCGATCACGGCTTTAATCTGATGGAACAAGGCGAAAAGCTGCGTCCTCTGATTGCCGAAGCCAAGGCTCTAGGTTGCCGCGTGAGCCTTTTCATGGATCCGGATCCCGAACAGATCGTACTTGCCAAGGACCTTGGCGCTGATCGCATTGAGCTTTACACCGAAGCTTATGCCGCTGCCTGCGGCACAGCCGCCGTCGGCCCGATGCTCGAGAAATATGCGCAGGCGGCTCGCGCGGCCCGTGAGGTCGGTCTCGGCGTGAACGCAGGCCACGATCTCAGTCTCACGAATCTGCAGGATTTGCTCGTTGCCTGTGAATGTATCGCCGAGGTCTCTATCGGCCACGCGCTGATCAGCGAGGCGCTTGAGTACGGCATGACCGAAACGGTTGGTCGCTACAACGCCGTTTGCCTGCGCGCGAGCGAGCAAATTTCGCTCATGAACCAAAAGTAAGAAAGGAAACAAAACATGCTCGGTCCCGTTGTTTGCGATATTGCCGGAACGACTCTGTCGGAAGCGGAGGTAAAGCGCATCGCCCATCCGCTCGTGGGCATGGTCATTCTGTTTACCCGCAACTATGAAAATCGAGTGCAGCTCGAAAAACTCTGCCGCGCCATCCATGACGTCAAGCCCGGTATTCTGATCGGTGTAGATCACGAGGGCGGCCGCGTACAACGTTTCCGCGAGGGCTTTACCGAAATTCCGGCGATGAGCGCCTACGGCCGAGCCTACAAGGACGATCCGGAAGCGGCGGCCCGATCGCTGACGGCTGCCGGTTTCGTGATGGCTTCCGAACTTCGCACGGCAGGCGTTGACTTTACTTTTGCCCCTGTGCTCGACCTCGATTGGGGGCAGAGCGAAATCATCGGGGAGCGTTCGTTTGCGCTCGATCCCCGTGTTGTGACGCGTCTGGCTCGAGCGCTCAGCCACGGCATGCTCATGGCGGGCATGGCCAATTGTGGCAAGCATTTCCCGGGTCACGGCTACGCGGCTGCCGACAGCCACGTGGCGCTGCCGATTGACGACCGAGAGGTTTCGCGTATCGAACACGCCGATGTGAAACCCTATACCTGGATGGGCATCGGGCTGGCTTCCGTCATGACGGCGCACGTGGTGTATCCGGCTTACGATGAAGTTCCCGCAACCTTCTCTAAACGCATTCTCAAGGGATTGCTGCGCGATACACTGCACTTTCCGGGCTTTGTTTTTTCGGACGATTTGTCGATGAAGGGCGCAGGGGGCGGTACACTCACAGAAAGAGCCCAGAAGGCGCTTGAAGCCGGGTGCGATGCCGTTATCTGCTGCAATGCGCCGGAGGAAGTCGATCAGATGCTGCAGGAGCTGGCTTTCGAGCCGGACGCCGGTTGGCGTGAGCGCGCGGCTGCTGTCGAGCCAAAGCCCTTCCCGCCGAATCATGAAGAGCTTTTAGCTTCCAATGTTTACAAGATTTCTCGCTCGTTGATGACGCTGTGAACGAGAACCGAAGTCAGGACAAATTACAGTGATTATTGATTCGCTTCTCGATACCGACCTCTATAAGTTCACGATGATGCAGTGCGTGCTGCATCAGTTTCCGGACGCCAACGTGAAGTATCGCTTTCGTTGCCGTACCGAAGGTGTGGATTTGAGTCCTTATGTCGATGAGATTCGAGAGGAAATCGAGCACCTGTGCGCGCTGACGATGAAGGAGGACGAGCTCGATTATCTCGGCAGTCTTCGCTTCATCAAGAGCGACTTTGTGGATTTCCTCAGTCTCTTTCATCTCAAGTCGAAGTACGTCACCGTCACGCCCAGTTCCGAAATGCCCTGCGGCATCGACATCGTGATCGAAGGACCGTGGCTGCACACGATTCTTTTTGAGATTCCGATTCTTGCGATCGTCAACGAGGTCTACTTCCGTCATACCGTTCCCGAACCCGATGAGGAAGAGGGCATGGCGAGACTGCACCAAAAAATCCGCTGGATCAAGAACGAACCCGACAACGGCAATCTCAAGATCAGCGACTTCGGTACGCGCCGCCGCTTCTCCCGGGATTGGCAGCGCAAAGTCATCAAGGTGCTTTGCGAAGAACTCGGTCCGACGTTCTTCGCGGGCACGAGCAATGTCATGTATGCCAAGGAGTTCGGCATCATTCCCATTGGAACGATGGCGCACGAATATCTGCAGGCCTGCCAGGCGCTCGGTCCGCGTTTGCGCGACAGCCAGACCTTTGGCTTTGAAATGTGGGCGAAAGAATATCGCGGCGACTTGGGGATTGCTCTTTCCGACGTGTACGGTACGGAGCCATTCCTGCGTGACTTCGACATGTTCTTTTGCAAGCTCTTTGACGGTGCACGGCATGATTCGGGCGATCCGGAGAGCTGGGGCGAGCGCATGATTCTTCACTATGCGGCCAACAAATGCGACCCGAGAAGCAAGACGCTGATCTTTTCGGATGCGCTCACAGTGCCCAAGGTGATTGCGCTTTACCGGCGCTTCAATCACCGCATCCGCGTCGGCTTTGGCATCGGAACGAATCTAATGAATGATCTGGGCCCGACGCCGCTTAATATCGTCGTGAAGATGGTACGAGCCAACGGCCAGCCGGTAGCCAAGATTTCCGACACGCCCGGCAAGGGGATGTGCGAGGACGAAACCTATCTTGCATACCTGCGGCAGGTGTTTGGGCTGGATCCTGGCGCCCCTGTTGGTTCTTCCAAACCCTGATGTTTCGTTTGCGTAACGTCGCTATTGGCGACAATGGATCGGTCGATTGCTTCCTGCGGTCGGCCGATTTGACGTTTTTGAGACGTGCAGGCACCTGTTTGCAAGGTGCGTGGATAATGTTCTGACTCTGAGATTCGATGGCAATTTTTGTAAACAGATTCCGCACTTTTAGCTAAAATCAACAAGACTTGTGTTTGAAGGTGTGTTTTACATTTTCAGACACGCCTTCAAAATGATCAGTGCACGGAGAAACAAAGACAATGCATGCACTTAAAACACTTTTGGCAACCGCAGCAGTGCTTCTGCCGTCTCTAGCTTCGGCAGCAAGTCTCAACGGTGCGGAACTCGCCATTACTTGGGCAATTCCGTTTGCGGGCATTCTTTTGTCCATTGCCCTTGTGCCGCTCATCGCTCCCAACCTGTGGCACCACCACTACGGCAAGATCGCCGTTGCTTGGGGGTTGAGCTGCGTGATCCCGATTTTCATGGCCTTCCCGACAGAGGTGGCCGTCGGCTCGGTTGCGCACGCCATGATCGGCGACTACGTGCCCTTTATTCTGTTCGTCGGCGCTCTCTTTATCGTGGCCGGCGGCATTCACATTCGCAGTAGCTTCGTCGGTCGTCCGATCGTCAATGCCGGCATCCTCTTTGTGGGCGCCTTTGTCGCCAACCTTATGGGTACGACCGGTGCTGCCATGTTGCTGATTCGTCCGCTGTTGGCCGCCAACGAAGGCCGTCGCTACAAGATGCACACCTTCGTGTTCTTCATCTTCATCGTAGCCAACATCGGCGGCTGTTTGACGCCCCTGGGCGATCCGCCTTTGTTCCTGGGCTTCCTGCGCGGAGTGACGTTCTTCTGGACGGCGCAGCATCTGATCCTGCCTCTTTTGGTGACGCTCGCGATTCTGCTTACGATTTATCTCGCCATTGACACCTACCTCTTTAAGAAGGAAGTGGCTGAAGGCTCGTTTAATCCCAATGCGGTCGAAACGAAGCCCTTTGGCATCGACGGTGGCATCAATCTGATCTATCTGGCCATTATCATCGGCGCAGTGCTGATGAGCGGCATCTGGAAGTCCGACATTGAAATCAATGTTCTGGGTGTGCACTTGACCGGACAGGGCCTGCTGCGCGATGCGATCTTCATTGTCGTTGCCATCTTGTCCGTGCTGACCACCTCCAAGAGTGCCCGCGAAGCCAACCAGTTCTCCTGGGAACCGATCAAGGAAGTTGCCAAGCTCTTTTTCGGCATCTTCTTGTGCATCGTGCCGGTGCTCGAAATGTTGCGTGCCGGTCACGAAGGTGCATTCGCTCCGCTCGTCTCTCTCGTGACGGACGAAAACGGCGAATTCAACAACGTGATGTTCTTCTGGCTCACCGGCTCGCTGTCGGCCTTCCTTGACAATGCGCCGACCTATCTGGCCTTCTTCAACCTCGCGGGCGGTGATCCCATTGAGATGATGACCACGCACGCACACACGCTGATGGCCGTTTCCATGGGCGCTGTGTTCATGGGCGCGGTGACCTACATCGGCAATGCTCCCAATCTGATGAGCGTGAGCATCGTGCGCGAACGCGGCGTCAAGATGCCTTCCTTCTTTGGCTACATGCTCTGGTCGGTCGGCATTTTGTTCCCGACGTTCTTCATTGTCGACATCATTTTCCTGTAATCGGAAATAGGCCTGTTCGAAGCGTCGGGCGGGCAGCGACAAAACGGAAAAAGCGGCTTCCTGGGAGGGTGGCCGCTTTTTTTTCTTTGTGCATCAGTACCACTTTTGAGGTAGGTAGCTTAAATTTCGCTATAGACAATAGAATGCCGTCCTTTTGAAAACCTATAACCAATCAAAAGGGACAGTGTTCATGAACCGCTCGAACCTCAATGTATTGACAGCGATTCTTCTTGCCGCAGGAGCAATTTCTCCGGCTGCGCTCGGCAGCCAAGTCACCAATCTCGATTCAATCGATGTCGCGCCAGTATATGTTGTTGCGGATAACTCTGGTTTTAAACAAGGAAAAGAACTCATTAAGGATGGTGTGCTGAAGGTCGCGAGTGACAAATATGGAGTGGTAGGCCTGATAGCTCTGAACAACGGCTTCGAGGATGTTTACCTTCAAGCAGATAATGTTGCTCTAGACGTAGACATTGATTTGAGCCAGTCTGAGGACGCCGTAGGTGTTCTTCTTGAAGATGGCGTATCTCTCTATTTTGATAAGAATGCTTTCATCAAGGCCGATACGGCGATTCGCGGCAGCGGCACCGTTTTTTTGAGCTATGGGCAGCCGTCCACCTATGACATTGTCGGTGGTTTGGACATGAAGGAAGGGAGAATCGTCAGCGAAACAGACAACGCGTTTCACTACGTCGGCATCGGTGATTTGGGAACGTTTGATGCACAAGCCGGACATTTGGTCATCGGTGAAACGAGCGGCCAAGAGGGCGGTGAAACGTTTCTTCGTATCGGTACGCTGCAGTTGGGTGCCGGAGCAAGCGTGACGGTCGCCGGAGACAAATCCGATGATTCGAGTTTGAACCCCATCAACCGCGTGCTGATTGTTCGGTACCTTGAGGCGGTCGACAGATCGCCTCAGGCGCCTGAGACGGACAGTGATCAGAGGATTGTCAATGTAACAGGGGAAGGAACGCTAATTCTTGGTTCGAGTCTTGCTGACGGTGAGAACATCGAAGAGCTGCAAAGGACCGTTGGCCATGTGCTCAACTCAAGCAAAGTCATCACCGGTTCGCTTTCGCGAGCGACGTTGATCACGAGTTCCAATCCCGGGATTGTCGATGGAATTTCCGTGGTGATCGGTGAAGATGTAAGTCAGGACAAGACTACCGAAGAAGGCATCCATATCGGTAACGACGGCCGTTGGATCGTGGATTTCACAAGTGAAGAGACCAAAAGCTTCGAGAGCGATCCCGTGAGCCTGGGTGTTCTCACCGGAATGGATCAGAGCCGCATCACTGCCGAGAATGATGCAGAGCTGATTCTTTACAACTGGAGCGGACAGGCATTTGACATCGGCGACTTTGATCCGAGCAACGTTCACGCTTTCGGCGGCGCTCGCATCCAGATCAAAGACAACATCGCCACGCGTCTGTGGTGCAAGGATTTCGCAGGCCTGCAGGGCTCAGCTCTGGTGGGGCACGTGGAAGGTCTGGCCGACCGGGATAAAGAGGAAGGCATTCTGATGCAGCGCCCGGGCTACAGCTTTATTTTCGATACGCTGCTGGAAGAAAACGTGGGGCGTGACGCCTACGCCAATGTGGTTGACGGTGCAATCTTTTTACCGGTGACGTCGGGCATTGCCACGGCGGCCGAACGCGCGGTTTACGATGCGGTCACAACGGTAATGACGCACGATCTGTCGCTTTTTGAAGGCAAGGGCCATTGGTGGGCACACGGCCAGTCCGGTCGCATTAAGGCCGGTGAAATCTTTTCCGGCGGAAGCGGCGACTTTGGGTTCGAAGCGGATGTGACGGCCGGAGCATTGGGTTACGACTTTGCCATGTTCGGCAATTGGATTACGACGGTGGCCGTGTCCTTTGCCGGGATCGACACCGACAGCAAAGGCGTGATCGAACGCACGTCGGGTGACATGTCCGTGGCAACGGTGTCTTTGGCGGCAGCAAGACATTTCGATGACTTCACTTTGCGTTTGGGGCTGGCGTACTCCCGTGCTGCGGGCGACGCCGAACAGCGTTCCGTCGGCCATCGCCTGGACACGGATGTGGACATCGACTATTTGACAGCGGTGGCGCGCGTTACGGCAAGATCGCTTACTGAAAAGATGTTGTTTGAACCGTTTGCCCAGCTGTCCGTGACGACGGCCAAGATGCACGACGGTTCGATTTTTGACAGCGACAGAGACGGCGCAGTGGCCGGTGAAGGATTCAAGACCGCTGCGGACAACCGTGTCTGGGGAACCCTGGAAGTGGGAGCCGATGCGGGTTGGTGGTTTGACGTTGCCGACCTTGTGAGCGTGAAACCGCAGTTTGGCGTTTCCATGCGTACTTCTGTCGGTCATACCGATTGGGAAATCGAAAGCCGTTTGTTTGACGGAAGCGCTTCGTCGGCGGCCTCCTACGACAGTGCGCAGCGCTTTGCCGTGCGACTGCAGGCGGGGATCGAGCTTGCGAGCAACGGATATTCGGACTCCAAATCATACTTCTGGAGCCGAAACCATGAAGGCAAAACGGAGCCTTACGCCTGGACTCTGTTGTTGGCAGGCAGTTATGAACGTGCTTCGGATCGGGAGCAGTCCGGCTCGCTTTCGCTTCAGTACCGGCAGCTTTTCTAAAGGCTGACGGAAGGCTTGCGCAGGCGGGAGCGCATGAGCGAGTCCTGCCTGCGCGGTCGGCACATGCTTGCATTTGTCAAAGTGCGTCAGCCTGTGTTTGCCTGTTTCGATTGATTGCAGCATCCTTGACGGAATTAATGGGGCGGTAGAATGTAGCGCCTTGGCGGATATTATTTTTTGTCCGCACTTAGTTCGGAAAGACAGTTGCATGCCACCGCAGGCCGTGAGCATGCAAAACGAAAAGAAGAGAGAAACATGCAGCACAAAGAAGACATCGAGGTCAAGACCCCCGAGGCAGACGGGGAAGCGGCTCCGGTGGACTGGAAGTTGGCCCGCAGCTTGGTCGAACCGCTTTATCTGGATCAAAAGCTTTACACCGGAGAACCCCGACTGGCCCATGCCGATGGCATGGCTGAAATTCTGAAAGGCGTCCGTAACGACGACGAATTGATCGTTGCGGCCTACCTCTTTTCCGTCACGGACTGCATCCATGATGCGGATCGTTGGATCGAAAAGACGTTCGGCAAGAACGTTTTGCAGCTTGTGCGAGATCTCGAGCAGCTGATGCACGTCAGTCAGCGCGCTCGTTCCGACAACCGCGAGAGCGGTGCTGTCTATCAATCTGAAGCACTTCGTCGCATGCTTTTGGCCATGTGCCACGATTTGCGCGTGGTGGTTTTGCGTCTGGCAAGCCGTCTGCAGACGCTGCGCTGGTTTGCGCAGTCGCGTGCACCGGGGGCAGACGAATACGGTCGTGAAACGCTGGCCTTGTATTCGCCTCTGGCCAATCGTTTGGGTATCTGGCAGATGAAGTGGGAGCTCGAGGATCTCTCTTTGCGCTTCACGGAGCCTGAAACCTACAATGAGATTTCCAAAGAGCTCGATGAAACACGCGAGCAGCGCCTAGCCTTTATGCGCGGTTGCGTTGAGCGCATCCAGATGCTGCTGAAGGCCAACGGTATCGAAGCCGAAGTAAGCGGTCGCCCGAAGCACATCTATTCCATCTACAAAAAGATGGTCCGCAAGCATCTGCGCTTCGATCAGCTCTTTGACATTCGTGCGGTGCGCATCATTGTTGATACGGTGGAGCACTGCTACGAAGTGCTGTCGTTGGTGCACGAAAACTTCACCGTGCTTTCCAAGGAGTACGACGACTACATCGCCAATCCCAAGCCCAACGGGTATCAGTCGCTTCATACCGTGGTGACCGATCCCAACGGACGTCCCGTGGAAATTCAGATCCGCACTCGTGCGATGCACGAATTTGCAGAACTTGGCGTGGCCGCGCACTGGCGTTACAAGGAAACCGGCAATTCCAACAAGGACAAGGGCGCTGAAGCCGAAGAGCAGCGCGTGGCCTGGTTGCGTCAGCTGCTCGATTGGAAGAGCGATGTGGCGCCCCCCGCTGAACCCGGCCTTGAGGACGATCACGTTTATGCGCTCACGCCTCAGGGGCGAGTGGTGGAACTCCAAAAGGGGGCGACGCCGATCGACTTTGCCTATCAAGTGCATACCGAGCTTGGTCATCGTTGCCGCGGTGCGCGCATTGACGGCCAGATGGTGCCGCTCAATACGCAGATTAAGACCGGTCAAACCGTTGAAATCGTGGCGGCAAAGACGGGCGGACCTTCGCGCGATTGGCTCAATCCCGAGCTTGGCTTTGCCGTGAGCGCGCGCACCCGCACCAAGGTGCGTCAGTGGTTCAACGCGCAAAAGCTTGCGGAACAGACGCAGGCTGGTCGCGAACGACTCGACAAGGAACTTGCTCGTTTGGGTAAGACGGCCGTCAAGCTCGAAGAACTCGCTAAGCGCCTGGGCTACGACTCGGTTGACGATTTGTGCGTGGCGTTTGCCAAGGAAGAGTTCAGCCTCAAGGCGCTCGAACAGGCCGTGCAGCCACAAATTGAGGAACCCGAGCCTCAACCCGAAGTGCTCGTGAGAAGCTCTCAAGCGCAAAAGAGCCACAAGTCCAATGTGCTTGTTGTCGGCATCGACAGTTTGATGACACAGCTTGCAAAGTGCTGCCATCCGGCTCCGCCCGATGAAATCATCGGCTTTATTACGCGCGGTCGAGGCGTTACGATTCATCGCATTGACTGCCCCAACGTCAAGAACCTTGTAGCCAACGATCAGGAACGCATGATTGAAGTGGGCTGGGGCAACCAGGCCGAAGCGGTCTACCCGGTCGATATCTACATCGTGGCGCGAGACCGTCAAGGGTTGCTCAAAGATGTGAGCGAAGTGTTTATGCGGGAAAAGCAGAACATCACGGGTCTGAACACGGTCAATGTGAAGGGTGACGCGCATATGCGCATCTCGATCGAGATTCGCTCGTCGGAAGATCTTCGCCGTTCGCTCTCGCAATTGCGTGAACTCAAAGGCGTGATGAGCGTACGCCGCGCCTGATGTTTCCGAGAGCCGTCGGGATTCGTCTTGGCGGCTTTTTTTCACTACGAGGTCAGCGAAAAAGAGAAACGAGCGTCAACTGTTGAGGATGCCGATTTTTCGCATTTTCAGAAAATTTGTCTGAAAAATTGTTTTACAGTAAAATCAATAACTTATGCGTAAACACGCAAAAAAGTTGAGAAAAATTCGAAAAAAGACTTGCATTCCTGAAAAAGCAAGGGTATAGTTCGCATCTCTCAGGCACATAGCTCAGTTGGTTAGAGCATCACCTTGACATGGTGGGGGTCGTTGGTTCGAGTCCAATTGTGCCTACCAGAATTTTTTGGAGACACCTAGCAAATGTGCGCGTCTAAGATCGTACGAACGACGAAGACCTGCAAACAGTAAGTCTGCGGGCGCGCGAGGGTGTTGAATAGGAAAAGAGTGCGGCTCACAGAGTCAGCACTCTTTTTTTTATTTCGGCCGCGCGTGAAGCCATTTGCGCAACGCTAAAAACGAAAGGGAATAGAAATGCTTTCCATCACTTTGCCCGACGGTTCTGTTCGTCAATACGAAGGGCCGCTCTCTGTGGGCGACATTGCAGCATCCATCGGTGCCGGCCTTGCCAAAGCGGCTCTCGCCGGCAAGGTTGACGACAAGCTCGTCGATCTGTCTCACGTCGTTGAAACGGATGCCAAGGTTGCCATCATTACGGCAAAGGACCCCGAAGCTCTCGAGTTGATCCGCCACTCGACTTCGCACCTGATGGCTCAGGCCGTTAAAGAGCTGTATCCGACGGCCGAGGTGACGATCGGACCGGCCATCGAAAACGGCTTCTACTACGACTTCAAGTTCGAACGCGCTTTTACGCCCGAAGATCTCGAAAAGATCGAAGCGCGCATGAAGGAACTCGTGAAGAAGGACATCCCGCTTGAGCGCTACACGCTGCCGCGCGACGAAGCCATTGATTACTTTAAGAGCATCGGCGAACACTACAAGGCTGAAATCATCAGCGAAATTCCCGCGGGCGAAATCATTTCGCTCTATCGCCAGGGTGACTTCACGGACTTGTGCCGCGGTCCTCACGTGCCGAGCACGGGCAAGCTCAAGGTCTTCAAGCTCATGAAGGTGGCCGGTGCATACTGGCGCGGCGACAGCAAGAACGAAATGTTGCAACGCATCTACGGAACGGCCTGGGCGAAGAAGGAGGATCAGGAAGCCTATCTCACGATGCTTGCCGAAGCTGAAAAGCGCGACCATCGCCGCTTGGGCAAGGAGCTCGATCTCTTCCATCTGCAGGAAGAAGCTCCGGGCCTCATCTTCTGGCATGCCAAGGGCTGGACGCTGTGGCAGGTCGTCGAACAGTTCATGCGCCGCATCTATCGCGAAAATGGCTACCAGGAAGTGAAGGCGCCGCAGCTGCTCGATCGTTCACTCTGGGAACGTTCAGGTCACTGGGCCAAGTATCGCAGCAACATGTTCACGACCGAATCGGAAAACCGCTACTACGCGTTGAAGCCGATGAACTGCCCGGGGCACATCCAGCTCTTTAACGCCGGTTTGCGCAGCTACCGCGATTTGCCGCTTCGCTACGGCGAATTCGGTCAGTGCCATCGCAATGAACCTTCGGGCGCTTTGCACGGTCTGATGCGCGTGCGCGGCTTTACCCAAGACGACGGTCACATTTTCTGCACGGAAGATCAGATCCTGAAGGAATGCATGGACTTCACTCGCATCGTGCGCGACGTCTATCACACCTTCGGCTTTGAGGACATTCTCTATAAGGTGGCGACCCGTCCGGAAATGCGTATCGGCGAAGATGCCGTTTGGGACAAGGCCGAAGCCGCTCTGATCGAGTCGCTCGACGCCTGCGGTCTGCCTTATGAAATCCTGCCGGGCGAAGGCGCCTTCTACGGCCCGAAGATCGAGTACCACCTCAAGGATTGTCTTGGCCGTACGTGGCAGTGCGGTACGATCCAGGTGGACTTCCAAATGCCGGGCCGCCTCGGAGCCGAATACGTTGCCGAAGACAACTCGCGCAAAGTGCCGGTGATGCTGCACCGCGCCATTCTCGGTTCGCTCGAACGCTGGATCGGCATGTTGATCGAACACTACGCCGGCGCAATGCCTGTGTGGCTCTCGCCGGTGCAGGTCGCCGTGGCCTCCATTACCGATGCACAGGCCGAATTTGCGGCTGATGTTGCACGAAAGATGCGCGAAGCCGGAATTCGTGTCATTGAAGATTTGCGCAGTCAAAAGATCAACTATAAAATCCGCGAACTGACTTTGCAGAAACTGCCCTACATCGCCGTTGTCGGCGACAAGGAAGCGCAGTCCGGCACGGTCAGCGTGCGTGCGCGCGGAGGCAAGAACCTCGGCGTCATGCCTATTGAGGAATTTATTGCCCGTGTGGTGAGCGAAGATCAGTCACGCAAGAACACGGACGATTGATCGACAATTGATCAGAACGCGCCTTAGCGAAGGCGCGTCGGTAAAAAAACTATTTTGGGAGACGTGCCATAGCACAAGATCGCAATCACCGAATCAATCGTGAGATTCGGGTACCTGAGGTTCGACTGACGGGCGTTGACGGCGCTCAGATCGGTATTGTTTCGACTGCCGAAGCGCTTCGGATGGCTGAAGACTACGACGTGGATCTCGTTGAGGTCGCGCCGAACGCCCAGCCGCCGGTTTGCCGCCTGATGGATTACGGCAAGTTCCGCTATCAGGAGCAGAAGAAAGCTCAGGAAATGAAGGCTCGTCAGAAGGTGATTCAGGTTAAGGAAGTTAAGTTCCGCCCCGCCACTGACGAAAATGATTACCAGACCAAGCTGCGCGCTCTGCGTCGCTTCTTGGCCGATGGCGACAAGGCCAAGGTCACGCTGCGTTATCGCGGCCGTGAAATGGCCCACCAGGACTTGGGGGCTCAGATCATGCATCGCATCCGCGACGAGCTCGCTGAAGAGGCCCAGATCGAACTGCAGCCTAAGCTTGAAGGGCGCCAAATGATTATGGTGCTTGCTCCCAAGCGCAAAAAATAAAAATGCGTGTATAATCACACGCTCTTAATGCCCTGAAGTGCAAGAAAATTGCACTTCAGGCTTTTAAAAGTCGGGGCGGGCAAAAGAAGTCGGGAACAAAGTTTCCCGCGCCTGGAGTTCCGACAAATCATAAGGAAATACGGCAAATGCCGAAGATGAAAACTAAGAAGGCTGCGAGCAAGCGCTTCAAGGTCCGCGCTGGCGGTTCCATCAAGCGTGCCCACGCCACCAAGCGTCATATCCTGACCCATCGTTCGACGAAGAACAAGCGTCACCTCCGCGGTATGGTCACCATCAACGAGTCTGACAGCAAGTCGATTCACCGCATGATGCCTTACGCTTAATAAGAGGAGAGGATAGAGATGCCCCGAGTAAAACGTGGCGTGACGGCTCGTGCCCGTCACAAGAAGATTCTTGCCCTCGCTAAGGGCTTCCGTCTGCGTCGCAACAACGTTTTCCGCGTTGCTAAGCAGGCTGTTATGCGCGCTGGTCAGTACGCTTATCGCGACCGCCGCGACAAGAAGCACGTGTTCCGCCGTCTGTGGATTGCTCGTATCAACGCTGCAACCCGTTCCAACGGTATGACCTACAGCCGCTTCATGAACGGTCTCAAGAAGGCTGGCGTGATGCTCGACCGCAAGGTTCTGGCTGATATGGCTGTGTTTGACAAGGCCGGTTTCGCCAGCCTCGTTGCTCAGGCCAAGGCTGCTCTGGCTTAATCCGAGCAGGGAGCATGTGTAGAACCGTTCGCTGACAGTATTGCTGAAGGCGGCGGTTCGATCCAAAAAAAGGGGTTCGGTGCTGAAAAGTGACCGGGCCTCTTTTTTTTTCCGAAAATCCGCCAAAATTGCGTATCGTGTTCCTACGAACATGTGACGGTTGAAACGGGCTTGTGTGCAGTCGAGCAGATTTACGCAGGACCGTATCGAAAAGACAATTGATTGAAATCCACCGGGTGTGTAGAAATGGATGATTTAGTGCAAATCGTGGAATCGGCACGCACCGATTTTGCGGCCGCTCAACAGAATGCCGCGCTCGAAGACGCCAAAGCAAAGTACATCGGCAAGAACGGAGCCATCACTGCGCTGATGCGTGGTCTGGCCGGCCTCACGCCGGAACAGAAGCGAGAACGCGGTCCGGCTATCAATAAGGCAAAGGCTCAGGTCGAGGCGCTTTTGAACGCCCGTCGCGAAGAACTCGCCGACGCCGCCATGCAGGCCAAGCTCGCTGCCGAAGCGGTTGACGTCACGCTTCCGGGCCGTCGCATTGCACGCGGCGGCATCCATCCCGTGATCCGCACCTGGATGCGCATTGAAGAGATTTTTGCTTCCATCGGCTTTGATGTTGCCGACGGTCCTGAAATCGAAAGCGATTGGTACAGTTTTACCGCGCTCAACAACCCTCCCAACCATCCCGCCCGTTCCATGCAGGACACCTTCTACGTGGATCGTTGTGACGAAAAGGGCATGCAGCTGCCGCTGCGTCCGCATACCTCACCGATGCAGGTGCGCTACGCCCGTACCCATACGCCTCCGATCAAAGTAATCGCGCCGGGCCGCACGTACCGTGTCGACAGCGACGCTACGCATTCGCCGATGTTCCATCAGGTCGAGGGTCTGTGGGTTGCAGAAAACATTTCCTTTGCCGATCTCAAGGGTGTCTATACGGACTTTCTGCGTCGCTTCTTTGAAACGGAAGACCTCAAGGTTCGCTTCCGTCCGAGCTACTTCCCGTTCACCGAACCCAGCGTCGAAGTAGATATGGCTTTTACGAGCGGTCCGCGCAAGGGCAAGTGGCTTGAAATTTCCGGTGCAGGTGAAGTGCACCCGAATGTGATCCGCAATTACGGTCTGGATCCTGAGAAGTACATCGGTTTTGCCTTCGGCTCCGGTCTTGAACGCCTGACGATGTTGCGCTATGGCATCGACGATCTGCGTTTGTTCTTTGAAGGCGATCTGCGCTTCTTGCGCCAATTCAAATAATCGGTGAGGAGTTAGAAAAATGTTGTTTTCCGAAGAATGGCTGCGCAGTGTCGTCAATCCCGACTTGACGAGCGACGAACTGGCCGAAGCCATGACTATGGCCGGTCTTGAAGTTGAAGATTGCTCGACGATTGCGCCCGCTTTTGAAGGCGTGGTGGTTGCCGAAGTTGTCGACTGCGTTGATCATGAAAATTCCGATCACCTGCATGTTTGCAAGGTGAATGTGGGCGCTCCCGAGCTTCTGCAGATTGTTTGCGGCGCTCCTAACGTTAAAACCGGTGTCAAGGTGCCCTGCGCCACGATCGGCGCCGTGTTGCCCGGCAACTTCAAGATCAAGAAGGCCAAGATGCGCGGCGTCGAAAGTTTCGGCATGCTGTGCTCGGCTCGTGAACTCGGCATCAACGAAGACCACCAGGGCTTGTGGATTCTGCCTGCAGACGCCCCCGTCGGCATGAATATCCGAGAATACGCCAAGCTTGACGACAAGCGCTTTGAAATCAAGCTCACGCCCAACCGCGGCGATGCTTTGTCGATCGTCGGTGTTGCGCGCGACGTGCACGCCATTACCGGTGCCCCGCTCAACATGCCCAAGTTCGATGCCGTGGCGCCGACGTGCGAATGCGTCAAACCCGTGCATATCGAGGCTCCGGATCTGTGCGGCCGCTTTACCGGCCGAGTGATCAAGGGGCTCAACGCCAAGGCTCCGACGCCGCAGTGGATGAAGGATCGTCTGGAACGTTCCGGTCAGCGCAGCATTTCCGCTCTGGTCGACATCTCCAATTACGTGATGCTTGAGCTCGGCCGTCCCACGCACTTCTTTGATCTCGACAAGCTCACGGGAGACGTGACAGTTCGCTGGGCCAAGAAGGGCGAAAAGCTTGAACTGCTCAACGGTCAGACTCCCGAACTCAATGAATATTTCGGCGTCGTGTGCGATGAAGCCGGTCCCCAGGCTGTCGCCGGCATCATGGGCGGCGAACCGACCTCAATCACCGACGATACGGTCAACGTCTTCATTGAAGCGGCCTTCTGGCAGCAGGTGGCTATCCAGGGTCGCTGCCGTAAGCTCAACTTCTCGACGGACGCCGCCTATCGCTTCGAACGCGGCGTGGACTGGTCTTCGAACGTGGATCACATGAACTACGTTACCAAGCTCGTGCTTGAAATCTGCGGCACGCCGGAAACCCGCGTTGGCCCCATTGACGATCAGTGCGTCAATCTGCCGGCCGTTCGCGTTGTTCGCATGCGCCCGGATCGCTGCCGCAAGATTGTCGGCGTGGATATTTCCGACGAATTTATGGCCGAAGCTTTTACGCGTCTTGGTTTCGAATTCACGCGCGAAGGTTCGGACTTTGTGGTGAAGAGCCCAGCTTATCGCTTTGACATCGAAATCGAAGAGGATCTCGTAGAAGAAGTCGCTCGTCTGTACGGCTACGAAAAATTGCCCGATTTGCCGCCGCTTGCCCGTTGCGCCATGCGCTGCCCCGCTGAAGGCACGCGCTCCAATCACGCGCTTCGCGTCTCTCTTGCCGGCCTCGGCTACCAGGAGCTCGTAAACTTCAGCTTCGTTCAGGAACAGTGGGAAAAGGACTTTGCCGGCAACGAACAGCCGATTCGTCTGCTCAACCCGATCGCGAGCCAGCTTTCTGTGATGCGCACGCAGCTTTTGGGCGGCCTCGTCGATGTTTTGCGCTTTAACCTCAACCGCAAGGCTGAAAACGTTCGCGTCTTCGAATTGGGTCGCGTGTTCTTCCCGGACGAGTCAATCGGCGACAGCGAAACGTCTGTGAAGGGCGTGCGCCAGCCTATGCATGTGGCCGGCCTCGTTTACGGCGATGCTCACGAAGACTGCTGGGCCGAAGCCAAGCGTTCGGTGGACTTCTTTGATGTCAAGGGTGATGTTGAAAACCTGATCGCTCCCCTGAAGGCAACTTTTGAAGCTGCTACGCATCCCGCAATGCACCCCGGTCGCTGCGCTCGAGTGATCGTCAATGGCAAGGCCGTTGGCTTTGTCGGTGAACTTCATCCGAAGGTGTGCCGTACCTACGAACTGTCCAAGCCCCCGGTGGTGTTCGAGCTCGAAGTGGCGCCGTTGTGCGAACTCGACGTGCCGAGCGCCCGTGCTGTTAGCAAGTTCCAGCCGGTTCACCGCGACATCAGCGTGACGGTGCCCAATGACGTGACCTGCGCACAGTTGCAGGACGCAGTTTCTCGCATCCGTCGCACGAAACCCGAAGCGATGATCATTGAGTCGCTCGATCTCTTTGACGTCTATCGTCCCGAAGCTTCCGCCGAAAAGAGCATGGCATTCCGCCTGACGCTTTCGACTCAGGGAGCCGAGGCCATTGGCGAAAAAGAAGCCGAAGCGGCTTTTGAGGCAGTAGAACGGGCGTTTGCTGAACTGGGTGCGACGCTTCGCAAATAACAGGAAGAAAATTTTCCTGTAGAATGCGACACCCTTTTGATTTAATTTGAAAAAACAAGAAAGATGGATAATCAAAGCTCAATCAGCAGCTCGCTTGATGCCATGTTCCCGAACACGGAAGGGACGATGCCGACAGTTACGAAGATGCATTTCATTGAAATGCTCAAGGAACATGTTGGTTTGTCCCGCGCCGAAGCCAATGAGGTGGTTGATTCGATTTTCGACGAGATGCAACAGGCGCTTTCCGAAGGTCGCGAAATCAAGCTCGCGAACTTCGGGACGTTCAGCACCCGCGACAAGCAGGCTCGTCCCGGTCGCAACCCTCGTACGGGCGCGCCTTACGAGATCAGCGCTCGGCGCGTGGTGACGTTCCTGCCGGCACCGTTCATGCGTGATGCTGTGGCCGGATATTCCGGGCCTGTGCCGCAGGAAGGAGCCTGATCGGGCCAACAAGAGCGCTCTGATCCGCTAAACTTTACGGGCTAATTTGCCGCGTGCGGTTTCGGATCAAAAATTTCAGAAAACCGACGCACATTTTTCATGTTCGTCGGTTTTTTTCTCGTCTAGAAGAAAGAAAGTTCAAATGAGCGACAACAATCAGTCCGGTCGTTTTTATTCGCTGCAGGAAGTCTCTGCACAGTGTGGCCTTGCTCCCTACATTCTGCGTTATTGGGAGCTACATTTTCCGGAGTTAACCGCAGACGACTCCAAACCGAAGCACATGTACAACGCTTCGGATATTTCGCTCATTAACCGCATCAAGACGCTGCTGTACGTCGAACACTTGACCATTGAGCAGGCTAAGGGGCGTCTGAAACAGGAGATGGCTTTCCCGGTTGATTACTCCGGCAAGGCAAAGGAAGCCGAAACAGTAGAAGCGAAGGCTGAACCGCAACAGGCTGCGCCCGTTCAGGAAGTAACGCCCGAACCTCAGGTCGAAGTAGCCTCCGAGGTAGTTGCACCGTCACCTGAAGTCGTCGAGCCCGTGCAGGAATCTGCTCCTGAAACCGTAAAGAGCGAAGAGACCGCTCACACTGCAGCCGAATCCGGTGCCATGCCGATGGACGAAATTCATCGCGCAGCGGCTGCCGAGCTTGCGAATCTTCGCGGTGAAGTTCAGTCGCTTCAGTCTCAGCTTGCAGAAGAACGTCAGAAGACGGCAAGCGCTCAAGAGCTGCTGTCGGCCGAAGTCGCTAAGGTTCTGGAGACGGGGCAGGCTCTGCAGGCCAAGACGGATGAACTGGCTCAGGTCAACCAAGCGCTCGTTGCTGCTCGCGCTCAGTTGGCCCAGCTCAATGAAGAACTGATGGCGGCTCGTGGTGAATTGGCGTCGAAGCAGAGCGAACTGGCGACTGCATTGCAGTATTCGGCCACTAACGAAAGCGCACGTGCGGCAGCCTTTGACCGATTGGAAGCCGAAAACGCCTTGTTGCGTGGCAAGGTTTCCAATTTCGTCAATCAACTCAAGGACTTGTCGGCTGTTTTGACGAAGACGAAGTAAGAGACAGATTCGAAAGGAGATCGTCTCTCGACTCACACTCAAAGAAAAATTTGCGGCTTATGCGGTGGAAGACTTGAAAATTTTTTACGAATGCCGCATAATGCGCAACTCGTTCGGGGCGTAGCGCAGCCTGGTAGCGCACTTGCATGGGGTGCAAGGGGTCGCGAGTTCGAATCCCGCCGCCCCGACCATAATTCCAGGAAGAGACGTGTTATCACGTCTCTTTTTTATTGTCTTCTTCTACGTATTCCCCGCCGTTCAAGGCTTTTAGCTCGATGCCTTTCCTTGTAGCGTCATATTAAGCCTTGTCTTCTTTTGTCTACTGCTCGAAATTTTTGGTACCAATGAGGGTTGTAATTTACGGTACCAATGGAAAAGCACTTTTTGATTCTCGGATTTTTTTTGGTACCAATAGCTTTCTTTGCCGTTTGAAAAACGCTTTCAAATCAATGACTTGAGCTGGAGGTGTCATGAAAATCGTTGCTCCGATCTCTGAAAAGAAAATCAAGACCCTGCAAAAGTCATCAGCTTGCGGTGTCGGGCCTGGCTTGTGAGTGAAGGTTGTTCCGCTTAAGAACGGCGTGCTGGCGAAATACCTTGTCCTGAGGGAGCGATCAATCAACCGAACCTTCAACCTCGGCAAGTATCCGGATATGTCTCTCGCTGAGGCCTTCAAAAAAGCCGCAGAATGGAAAGAGAAGGTCAAGCAAGGGGTAGACCCTGCCAAGGAGGAAAAAGAGCGTAGAGACGCGCTCAGACGCGAGCGCGAGAGTGTTTGTGAGGCGCTCGACATCTTGACCTTCGAAAAACTGATCCGACAGTGGATCGAGTTCAATGAAAATCGAGGCAAGTGGAGCAAGACCTCCAAGAGCAAAACCCAGATTTGGGACGGGTTCTTTCGCAACCATATCCCTGAGTCGTTGCGTGTGTGCCCGGTGACGCAACTGTCTGCGCAGATGTTTTACGACGCCCTGGCAGAAAAATGGCGCACGATGGTCGACACGCCCGAGCGTATTCTGTCGGACGCTCGGCAGGCCATTGACTGGGCGATGCGTTCCGAGATGATCCCGCCGATGATCAATCCTTGCATTGTCAAAGACGGCAAGCTGGGGGACCTACTTCCGCTTGATCGATCTGCCGGCGGACACGAGCCGGCATTGCCTCCCAAACGTATGCCGGCGTTCTTTAAGGCGCTGATGGAGTTGGTGCCGGTTAGCCAGACGGCTCGCTGCCTTGCATTTGCCATTCTGACGGCAGCACGAAACACGACGGCCAGAGAGGCGACATGGGACGAGATACAACAGGATGACGAAGGCAACTGGCTGCATGTGATTCCCAGAGAGCGCATGAAGGTCAAGAGCGAAAAGATCCCGTTTGACCGCAAGACACCTCTGAGTCCGCAAGCAGTGGAACTTTTGAAAGCAACCCCGAGGTATCCGTCAGATGATGTGCAGTTGGTCTTTTCGAACATTTATAGAGGCCTTCCGTCTCCTTTGACGCGCGACGCTGTCCGGGCGCTCATCAAGCGTATGCACAACAAACAGCGCAAAATTGATCGTATCGGCTGGGTGGATCCGGATCAAAAAGATCGAACCGGCAAACCTCGCATCGTGACTCTGCACGGATGCGCGCGTGCAACTTTCAACACTTGGGCTAAGGATGCGAGAGGCTACGGTCACAAGGCCTTTCCTCGAGACCTCCGTGAGAGCTGCCTGGATCACCGAAACGAAAGCTATCAGTGCGCCTATGATCGCGAGCAGGCGCTCGGTGATATGAGAGAGGTGTTTGATGCCTGGGGCAAGTTTTGTTGTTCTGGTATGTAGAATGTGACAACAACAGACACAAGGCAAAAAGACTAGACGAAAGAAAATGCCTATTCCCCAGTTTGATGAACGCGGTCTTCTTCCTGCTGGTGTGCATGTTTGCACTTTGAATGAGTTCAAGGCTTGGGCGGGCTCGATTCCTAATGCCGAGCACCGACTCATGTTGGTGGAGAAGTTTGAGAAATTTTTGAACGATATTGTCCGGCCAATAGCGCCTGGGTGGCCTTTGGTTATTGATGGTTCGTTTGTTACAGATAAGGCAATTCCAGGCGATATTGATTTCGCTTTGGACTTGAGGGATTGCCAAGATAATGCAGTCAAAGCAACAGCGTTCCTGAACATACGAGTCCAGAACGGGGTTAATAGAGGCAAGTATTTGGTTGACGGATATGTGATGTTCACGGGTTTGCCTGGATGTCCAGACATGCTGGATTTTGAAAGTTTTTTCAGTTATGTTGGGCAAAAGACGGGGGCAATTAAAAAACTGGATTGCCACGACAGAAAGGGAACTCTTAGGGTGGAAGAATGGTGACTCACGCGGGCAATGTTAGGACTCAAGTGGCTTTTCTACTAGACAATCTAAGGTCTGTTCCAGAATCAGTCTGGGGATCGTTTAGTCCGGAAGATAGAAGGGCTGCTCTCGAAGTCTATATACGTGATATTGAGGGGCTAATGACTGGCGAGTTGTCTCTTGCGAAAGTTCGAGACGATTCGGATGTGATTGTCCATGCTGAGGGGCCTGCTCTGTCTGCGGGCAACTGGAGTTTTAGGGCGTTCAACTCTGTTGTTGATTCGCTTAACGGAGTGTTGCGAGGTGTAGTTGCTGATAATTTGGTCAAAGTTAGCTCCAACACATTGACCTCGAAGGCGATTCGCCAGCAGGTAGATATTCAAGTCACGGGCTTTGCTCCTGGGAGCCTGTTTGTAGGGGCTAAGGTTGTTCTTCCGGAAAAGTCAGGACTTTTAGGGTACGAAGGCGTTGAGCAGGTTGTTCATAGCGCCGTGAATTCGTTGCCTCAGGCTGGCGCAATGGTGACGTCTGAAAAAATCAGCGATGAAATTTCTGATGTTTTGGAAGATCCAGCAGTGAGAGATTCGGCCATTGTGGCAGCGCTAAAGTTGTCTCCTACCGGGCGTATGGGGGTGGATGAAATTTCCGTAAGTGGAGCTGGAGGAGATGGCCTTTTTCGAGCTGTATTAACACCTGAGAAAAAAGAGGTGCTGAGAAAAGCGGTTAAGGCTGGAGCAATTGGAAAAATTTCAGGGCATGAGAAAATCAAGGGTATCGTGAGAGAGGTAAACCTTGATACGAGTCGTTTCTCTTTAAGATCTGAGGATGGTTTCTTGGTTCGTTGCTTCCTGAAGAGCCTTGACCACGTAACGGCTACGTTGATGCTCGACAAGGAGGTCGTCGTTGAAGGGACTGCGCAGAAGGATAAGGAAGGAAGGGTGCGCCTGATTTCGCTCACGGAGTATCCGATCATTACTGCAACCGTATAAATTAAAACCCCGTCACTTCGGCGGGGTCTTTACTTTCCGAACATCAACAAGGGTAAGCGGTCGGCTTTTACGCGAGACGCCGTCCGGGCCCTCATCAAACGCATGCACGACAAACAGCGCAAGGTCGATGGCGTTGGCTGGGTGGATCCGGATCAGAAAGACCGAACCGGCAAACCTCGCATCGTGACTCTGCACGGCTGCGCGCGTGCTACATTCAATACGTGGGCGAAGGATGCTCGTGGGTACGGACACAAGGCGTTTCCGAGAGATCTCCGTGAGAGTTGAACTAAGGTCATCGTTGCGGAATTTTGAATCTCAAAACGAATACGGCTATAAGCCATGTATCAAAAGGAGGTTTCAGAATGCCGAAACGTTACAGTCCAGAAATCAGAAGAACAGCTCTTGAGCTCGTCAATCAGGGACAGACACAAATCGAGGTTGCTCAAGCTTTGGGAGTTAACCCCAAGACACTCAGCCACTGGGTTACCACGGCACAAGCCCGTATGCCTGAACTACAACGCAATGAGCTTGAAGAACTCAAACAATTGCGCCTTCAGGTTCGCCAGCAACAGGCCGAAATCGACTTCTTAAAAAAAGCAGCAGCGTACTTTGCCAAGCTGCCCAAGTGAAGTACGCTTTTTTAAAGACTTGTTTGGACAGCAAACTCATCGGGCGCAAAAAACTCATCAGTGTTCGAAAGGCTGCCGCCCTGCTGAGGATCAGTACCAGCGGCTACTATCAGTGGCTAAAGGTTGATCGATACCACCGCCACGGAGTGCATCACAGCGATGCTGAGTTGCTTTGTCATGTGCGCTCCGTTATCAGTCGCTGCGGCAAGCAGGTTCCCGGAGTGATGCGCCTGTACCTTGCGTTGCGCCAACAGGGCTTGAGCGTTGGTTTTAAGCGTCTGCGCAGACTTTTACGAAGCAACGGCATCTTCCATCGCTACCATCGCAAATACGTTGCCACCACAGACAGCAACCACAATCTGGCACGGCTACCGAATTTGATTGACCGTCAGTTCAACCGCTATGCGATCAATCAGGCTTGGTGCGGAGACATCACTTACATCCCAACCGACGAGGGCTGGCTATTCATGGCCAGTGTGCTTGATCTGGCTAGTCGTTGCCTGGTTTTGGCTACAGTTTTGACTCCACCATGAAAACGTCTCTGGTTGTGGACGCCCTACGTATGGCTATTGCCAATGAGCACCCGGCTCCTGGCTTGATTTTTCACAGTGATCAAGGCTCACAGTACTGCAGCCATGTTTTTCAGGAATTTTTGCTGCGCCAGGGCATCAGTGGCTCTATGAGCGAGCGTGGGCAATGCTGGGACAACGCTCCGGCCGAATCATTTTGGGCAACCCTGAAGCGGGAAACGCTACCGTTATCCGGCTGCTTCAGCAGCCGAAAGGAGGCGCAGGATACTGTGACTCGGTGGATATCTTATTACAATGGAACTCGGCCCCATTCACAGCTGGGGATGCGATCCCCTTATCAATTCAGATTAAGGGCGCAGGCCTTGTAATCCGGGCTTTTTTATCGAGATTCGAAATTCCGCGCCCACGTCCCAGTTCCACAATGCTCTGGGCTTTGAAACGTGTGCGGTGCGCGATGGAGCGGGATTGTTTGACGCCCTGTCGCGACGCAAACCGAGCCTGATTCTTCTCGACATCATGCTGCCCGGTGAAGACGGACTTTCTCTATGCAAGCGATTGCGAGTTCCCGGATCTGGTTTTGAGACCGTGCCGATCATTTTTCTGAGTGCGTTGGGTGAATTGGCCGATCGTGTAGTGGGTCTTGAAATCGGGGCGGACGACTACCTCGCCAAGCCCTTTGAGATGCGCGAGTTAGTGGCTTGAATTCGGGCGCTGCTGCGGCGTTCTTCGATGTCCGGCACGTCGAAAACGCAACATACAACGATGCACGTTCCCGAAGAGGTTGCCGAGATCTGGAAATTCGGTCCCTGGCGAATCAATATGGCTGCGCACCATTTGATTGACGAAAACGATGTCGCTGTGGCGCTGAGCGCCAACGAATTCAAGCTCTTGAAGTACTTCCTGATGAATCCGCGTAGGGTTTTGACGCGAGACATGATTCTCGATCGGATGGGGTCGAAGTCCGATACGTATGACCGCAGCATCGACGTTCAGATCAGCCGACTTCGCTCGAAGTTGCGTGACAGCGGGCGCAACGCTTCGCTTATTCGAACGTTGAGAGGCGACGGCTACATGCTGGTTGTGCCTGTGAGCAGATCTGAGGACTAAAGATGCGCTTTAAGGGATTCTTCAAATTCCTCGATTCGTTTTCAGGGCAGCTCCTGACGCTCATTATCGGCGGCATTGTGCTTTTCCAGGTCGCCAATTTTGCCGTGGTCTGTAGCGTGCAGTGGCTGTATGTTCAGCAAGCCGAGAAACGCGTGCGGAACACTTGGCCTCGTATTGGACGCTTCTGAATTCGATGCCGGCCGCGCAGCGTGACGCTACTTTGGCTCGAATGCGCGACGCGAATTCTTCGGGCTTTGTGAAAGAAACGCTTGGAATTTCGAATCAGGCTCCAGATTGGGGGCGCACGGATCACCATCTGACGCGGCAGCTTTCCTTGATACGCAGTGTGTTCGAGGATGCGGGCATGACGGCGCCTGCAATTGCCGTGCGTCGGATGGAAGGAGAGGCCACGCTCCTGCCGCAGCATCTACCGAGTCTTGAAGTGGCAGTGGAATTAAGTGACGGATCGTGGCTACGGATTACAATGCCGCACGATGTAGATGATCGTGCCGTTGTCTGGTCGCAGCGACTGTTCGTTCTTCTGGAATCAGTGTTGATGCTGTTGCTTGCCGTGGTCATGGTTCGTCGCTATACCCGACCGATTGAAAAAATGGGGTCAGCCGTCGAGATGTTCGGGCATCGTCCCGATCTGGTGGATCCTTTGCCGGAAGAGGGCGTGAAGGAAATTCGAAACGCCTCTCATTCGTTCAACCTCATGCGTGAGCAGGTGCTGGGGAATCTGGAGGAACGCAACCGCATGATTTCCGCAATGACGCATGATCTGAGAACGCCACTTACCAAACTTCAGCTTCGTTTGGAAAGGGTTCAACCGCTTGAACTTCGGGAGAAGTTGCAGGCGACGACTGCTGAAATGAGTTCAATCATCGTGCAAGGGCTGGAATTTGCAAGGAGTTTGACCACCAACGAGAAACCGATTCGACTTGAACTCGTGTCGTTTCTGCAGAGTCTGATCGACGATGCGACCGATGTGGGCGGCAAAGTTGCGTTGCAATGCGAGGGAATCAGAGAAGAAGAGACGGCGATTGTCAGCGCCAGAACGTTGTGCCTGCGCCGCTGCCTTGAGAACTTGATTTCCAACGCCAACAAATATGCCGGCGAAGCAAAGGTTGTTTTGCAAAAGGACGCCGAGGGCATCGTCATTTCGGTTCTGGACAACGGACCGGGGATTCCTGAAGAAAAACTTGAAACTGTCTTTGAGCCGTACTATCGACTTGAATCTTCCCGAAACAGTACGACGGGGGGAACGGGTTTGGGACTGTGCATTGCTCGAAACATGGCTGCGCTCAACGGCGCGGAACTTACGTTGGCAAACCGTGAAGATGGCGGTTTGTGTGCTCAGGTGCGTTTTCTGAGGCGGTGAAAATGAAAATAAAAAAGGCAATAAAAACAAAGTGTTAGAGTATATCTGGAAGAAAAAAGGAAAAAACGCACAAAAAATATTTGACAAAAGAGTCGGAGGCGATCATAATTCGCAACCTCGTTTGACGGGAAGCCAAAAATGAGTCGCGAACAACGACTCTTTTTTATCGCCCGAAGATGAGAAGAGCGAAAAGAAAACAAAAAAATTTTCGAAAAGCTCTTGACAAGACGAAATGAAGTTTTATAGAATTTCGACCTTGTCGCTGCTACGGCAGCAACGAAAAGTTCTTTAAAAACTAGGCAACGAACCGATAAGCGTGAGCGCGGTGAGAG
>ENA-UPWP01000632-UPWP01000632.1-human-gut-metagenome-genome-assembly--contig:-NODE-632-length-27898-cov-24.949355_pt1 | contig 27898 bp, 26 predicted proteins | sample MGYA00250052_ERZ773380 | MGnify/ENA primary metagenome ERZ773380 (study PRJEB29103, sample SAMN06112063) | human gut metagenome | biome: human gut; feature: ankylosing spondylitis patient; material... | reverse complement strand
ATAAAAAAGAGCATCGATTTGTGGTAAAATTAATGTGTCGAAGCTTAAAAAATAACACAAAGGAGCTCTTTATGAATATTGTAAACACCTTATCACTTAATAGCAATAGAAAAATCAAATTTAATTTCGATGGTGGCGATCTTTCTTCTGATTCTGGGATGATCCTGATCCATGAGTTTGCTCAAAAACTTGGTCTTGAACAACTTTTAGAACAAGATTTTTCCACCAATGATGATACGATCCGAAAACATACAGATAGTAAAAATGCAATCCAAAAGATCTACCAGCTGATCGCAGGATATCTTCAGGACGATGATGCAGATGAACTAATCTCGGATCCTGTTTTCACTACGCTCCTTGGGAAAGATGCCCTTGCATCACAGCCTACGATGTCCCGTTTTATCAACCGGTGTGATGAGATCTGTCTGTATCAGTTCGAACTTATCCATCAGAAGTTAAGAGAACGGATCTATTCTTTTCAAAGACCAGAGCATCTATTGATCGATATTGATTCTACTCTGTTTGCAACTTTTGGTACACAGGAAGGAAACTCGTTTAATTCACATTACCGGGATTATGGTTATCATCCGCTGCTTGCCTATGATGGACTGACCGGTGATCTTTTAAGTGCATGCCTTCGTCCAGGAAGTAGTTATACTTCAAAGAATACTACGGATTTTCTGGAGCCACTGTTAGATGAGCTGAACTGTTATTATCCGGATGTTCCTCTTTTTCTTCGTGGAGACAGTGGATTTGCTGACATCATGCTCTATGAAAAACTGGAATCCAATGGTGTATCGTATGCGATCCGTATGAAAGAAAATGGACGGCTTCGTAAAGCTGCATCTTTTATAGAAGATGAACTTTTTGAAAAGACCAGATATGATCAGATCGATCATGCAGTCAGTTATGGTGAATTTTTCTATAAAGCGGACAGCTGGCTGTATCCAAGAAGGATTGTCTGTAAGATAGAAAAACCAGAAGGTCAGATGAACTTTTTATACACATTCATCGTAACCAATATGGAAGAAAGTCCAACAGATCTGGTCCGTTTTTATTGTAAACGTGGTCTGATGGAAACGTTCATCCGTGAGTCCAAACATGGATTTCATATGGATTCCATGAGCAAATTTATTTGCTCATGAATAATTCAGGTGTATGTATCATTATGAGGAATAAAGTGTTAAAAATAAATAAGGATCATCCAAAAACGCGCTCTTGCTCGATTTGCACGTAGCGGATGCTAAATTCGACAGCGACGATTTTATCGTCACTGCTCATTAAGCACCGACGAGCTCATACGGTTTTTGGATGGTCCTTATTTATTTTACTGAAGTTTGTTGGCTATGAGGGAGTAGATTGTTTGATTTATGAAAGGAGCTTGGAGGCTCTTTTTTCTTTTGCTTTGTTTTTTGTAATGTGAAATGAATATTGTATACAACAATTTGTAACAAATGAACAAAAACGAAAAAATAAAATAGCAAAAACGCACAAAAAAAGAAAATAAATGTCTACAAATATTCGTTTATATGGTATAAAATAAACATAAGAACAAAATAACAAACAAAAGAAAACAAAATTATGATCAAAGAAAAGGAGAAAAGAGATGGCAATTAGTTTTATGCGTTGTGATGACAGAATCATTCATGGACAAGTAGTAACAAGATGGTCAATGGAAAGACCGTGTGATGGAATCATTGCGGTCAATGATAAGGCGGCTATGGATCCGTTGATTCGTCAAGCATTAAAAGCGGCATCTGATAACATTCGTATGGACACTATAACAATTTATGAAAAAAATGGGAGAAGCACAAAATAGCAAAAAAAATTATTTCGTAATCACAAAAGAACCGGTGACAATGAGTAAATTATTGGTAGATCATGGTATGAAACCAACGATTCATATTTTAAATGTTGGACCGCAAAGTGCGAAAGAAAATACAATTTCGGTTGGAAAGAATTGTGATATTACAAAAGAAGAAGTTATGGCGTATGAAAAAATCCATAATTCTGGATATGAAATTGAATATCAGATCGTACCAGATGCAACAAAAGTTGTATACAAAGATATTAGAGAAAAAGTTATGCAATTTGCAAATGCGTAAAGTAAAGAAGGAGGTTTAAAATGGAAATTAGTTTAATTCAAGCATTACTCATTGGAGTGCTGTCATATATGGGAACTTTAATGTCTCCTTGGTTATTAGGTTGTATTGGTGGATGGTATGTATTAGGAAGACCATTGATTTCAGGACTATTAATAGGTTTGGTACTCGGGGATGTACAAACAGGTATTATTGTGGGGGCAGCAGTTCAGACGGTATTTATTGCAATGGTAACTCCTGGTGGAACAATGCCGACAGATTTAAATGCAGCTTCATTTATTGGTGTAGGACTTGGAATTGCAGCAGTAAAATCTGGATCAACAGTAGAAGCAGCGGTATCAATTGCAACAGCAATGGGAGCTGTTGGAATTATTTTACATAATGGAGTAGCAATATTAAATACAGGATTTAATGAAAGAGCATTAAAAGCAATTGAAGTTGGAAATGAAAAATCATTTTTAAGAAATCACTGGGTATTTCCACAGCTTCTCTTATTAGCATCTCGTTTGATCCCGACATTTTTAGTACTTTACTATGGACAGGGTGTAGCAACATGGATCATTAATACATTCCCTTCAGGATCCTATGTTATGAGAGTGTTAACTGTATTAGGAGGATTATTCCCAGCAATTGGTGTTGGATTATTAGTTAAGAACCTTGTAAATAAAACGGGAGATTTAATTTTGATCGCATTTGGATTTACGCTTGTATCAGCAGTCGGTGTAAATATGGTTTCTCTTTCTATCATCGCAGGATTTGTAGCATTTTTGACATATCAAAGAGAAGAAAAAACAGTTACAGCAACAGCGGTTGAAGATGATTTCGATTTAGAGGCATGCAGGATATGCTCAACCTCTGAAGAAAGCTCAGACATGGTAGTTGCTGTTGTAATAAGGTTTTCAAGGTCGCTTGAGCTTGTGTATGCATGCTCCTGTGATTCGGAAGTAAGGCTTACCATATCATCAATAAGTTGGGCAACATGTTCAACCTGTGAGCTTATGTCGGTTGTCATATCAGTGGAAGAAGCAGTATGGCTTCTTAAATCTTCATTATTGCTTGAAAGTTCATTCATGCCAAGCATGATAACATCAGAACCATGCTTATTCTCTGAAGCCAGTTCGCGTACGACAGTAATTCCACTCATAATAGAATTACTTGAAGTCTTAACCTTCTCAACGGTTGAAACAACTCTGTCAAGATCAGCTTTAATACTTCCATTCAAAGCACCATCGGATTCATTAAGGTGTCTGATAGACATAACATAGCAGATGTAGCATAAAAGAAGACATGCAACCTGTAACTGGTAATTCTTCATATCTGCATCAGACCTGCATCCGAGAACAACATATCTGTACACATCACTGACAATAACAGAGAGTACATTAGCAATACCGCAGTTAATCATGAATTTCTTGTTCTTATATAGAACGAGAAGACTCATAACCGGGAGAATATATGTGAATGAAATCGGAGAATCAGTTGTGCATATTACAAATGTATAGAAAATACCATAACCAATAACAAGACATAATCTGTACGCATCAGTTGCTTTTCCCTTGATTCTGAAAAATAATTCTCCAATAAAGAAAGGTATCCAGCAAAGTGCAACAAATATTATGTAGCTGCTTTTTGGATAGATTCCATTAGCTGCATCAGTACCATAATTGGCGGTCAAAAGGAGTGAGAAAACAAGCCATATCCGACGGGCTTTAATATTAGCCTTGGCTTTAAAAACATTAGCATCGTAGTTCATAGAATAATCTCCTATAAAATATAAAATTGTTAAGTTAGTGAAGTATTTTATCACGAAAATAAACTATCTCTATTTTATAGCAAATATTTACTATTTTCAACAAGAATATCTTAAATATGGGGGAAAATATAGGGAGAATGTGATACCTATAGGTAGTCGCATTTTGAAACATCTTATAGGTAGAAAATAGATATGACTATAATGCTAGAATGAAAATCAACCTATCAAAGCAGAATATTATGCAAGTTTATAGGAAATTTCTGCTAAGAGCGGGACGAAAGGATAGTCTCAGACAGTAAAAGAAGCAAAATTTACCTATAGGATGATTGATTTCTATGAATATATAGGAAGGGCTGATAAAATACAGGTGGGCTGATTATAAATTTCTGATTAAACAGAGAAATATAATTAGCTGGTTATATTTACTCAGGCGGTTTTACATAATAATCAAAAGGTAGATGCACTTAATAATATTAAAGCGGTCTGGCTGTGCATAAACAGAAATAAAGCAAAAGAAATTAATTTTATTAAGAAATTTAAGAATTCTTAAGAAATATTTAATTTTCTTATTGACAAATTATCCGCAAAGGAATATTTTAATGTACAAATCAACAGTCAAATGCGAAGAACAGGAAATGACTTCTTCATATCACCGCTCACAGAAAGCCGTCAGTTGATGAGAGACGGCAGCAAGGAATGATTAAGCCCTCACCTGCAAGCAGTTCTGGTGAAAGACAGGCAGATGTCTAGTAGTTGGAACCGGTACCCATCGTTAAAAGGGCATGCCATAAGATATGAATATACCGAGTGGCAGTAGAGTGGTCGGAGTATCCGGCAAGCAAAGTGGTAACGCGGAAGTAGAAATAATATACCTTCGTCTTTGCACATAATCCAGTAATGGATTAGTGCATCGACGAAGGTTTTTTTGTGTGAGCACCGCTTCCACTGCGTTTGACTGGTGAAATATATTTTTATAGGAGAGTGACATTATGAACACATTAGTAATCGTGCTTATCGCGGCAGTTGTACTTTTTGGTGCATACATGGTTTATGGTCGTTGGTTAGCAAAGAAATGGGGTATCGACCCTAAGGCAGAGACACCAGCCGTTAAATATAACGACGGTAAAGATTTCGTTCCAACTAATGGCTGGACAGTTTTCAGTCATCAGTTCTCATCAATTGCAGGAGCAGGTCCTGTAACAGGTGCTATTCAGGCAGCAGCATTTGGATGGTTACCAGTTTTACTCTGGATCCTCATCGGTGGTGTATTCTTCGGAGCAGTTACAGACTTTGGTGCACTTTATGCCTCAGTTAAGAATGAAGGTAAGTCAATGGGTATGATTATTGAGAAGTACATCGGTAAGTTTGGCCGTAAGATTTTCTTACTTTTCTGCTGGTTATTTACACTTATCGTTATCGCAGCATTTGCAGATATGGTTGCAGGTACATTTAATGCTTATACAGTAAATGCTGATGGTGCTACTGTTTTATCAGCAGTTGCTAAGACAAATGGTTCAGCCGGTATGGTATCTATCATGTTCATGGTGTTTGCCGTTGTATTTGGTCTTATCCAGAAGAATTTAAAGCTTTCAGGCTGGAAAGAAGCAGTGCTTGGTATTGTGTTTATTATCGCAGCATTTGCTGTTGGTATGTTTTTCCCACTTGAGTTCAACAAAGATGTATGGAGTTATATCACATTTGTATATATCTTCTTCGCTGCAGTTATGCCAATGTGGTTAATGAAGCAGCCTCGTGACTATATGACAACATTCATGTTTATCTGCATGATTGTAGGTGCAGCAGTTGGTCTTGTAGTTGCACATCCTTCAATGAATCTTCCTGTATATACGGGATTCAACAATGCAAAGCTTGGAACAATGTTCCCAATTCTTTTCGTAACTGTTGCATGTGGTGCTGTTTCTGGTTTCCACAGCCTTGTATCTTCTGGTACATCTTCTAAGACAGTTAATAACGAGAAGGATATGCTTAAGGTTGGTTACGGCGCAATGGTACTTGAGAGTTTACTTGCAGTACTTGCCCTTTGTGTTGCTGGTGCAGCTGCTACTAACGGAGCACTTCCAGCTAAGACACCATTCGCAATCTTCAGCAGTGGTGTAGCAGGATTCTTTGAAATGTTTGGTGTTCCAGTACATTTTGCAACAGTATTCATGACAATGTGTGTATCTGCTCTTGCTCTTACATCACTTGATGCAGTTGCCCGTATCGGTCGTATGAGTTTCCAGGAACTCTTCAGCGTAGATGATATGGAACATGCAGAAGGATGGAGAAAGTTATTCTGTAATACATACTTCTCAACAATTGTAACATTGGTATGTGGATTCATCCTTACTAAGATTGGATATGCAAATATCTGGCCATTATTCGGTTCAGCTAACCAGTTATTAAGTGCTCTTGTAATTCTTACACTCTGCGTATTCTTAAAGGTTACAGGACGAAGCAACAAAATGCTTTTCCCTCCTCTTATCATCATGCTTTGTGTAACATTTACAGCACTTGTACAGAGAACAATTGCAATGGTTAAGGCTATCAAGTTAGCAGCTTCTGTTACAATTCCTGCTGGACAGACATCTTGGGGAAGCGTATTCATCGCTAACGGACTTCAGCTTATAATTGCTATACTCCTTATTGTACTTGGTGTAATCATCGTAGTTAACTCAGTAAAGAGCTATGCAAAGAGCGAGAAGAACTCTGAGAAGGCAGCAGCTTAATTAGTCATTAAATATGTATGACGCAGGATATGTTAGTGGAACAGGCTTTCATGATTCCTGAGCTTAGTGGTAGTAAATGCCGCTATATACAAAGTTTTTTACAGGGCTTGAAATCAAACGCGCTTCGCTTGAACGAGATTTCAAGCCCTGAACTTTTGTATATAGCGGCATTAACTTCCACACAGCACAGGAATAAATCAAGTCCGCGCCACTAACATATCCTGCTGATATCATATTCAATACAAATAAAATAAAACATACCGGGGCGGTTATTCTGCCCCGGTATATTTTGTCTTGTCGGAAGGTGTTCCGATTTCTTCTATTATATTGTCGTCAATTTGGATATCTGCGAGAGTGTATTGTTCAGGTGCTTCTTTTATGTTGCGGAAAACATTACAGGTGCAGGTATTCTTTCTTATTATAATGTGTTCTGTGGAAGATGGCGGAATGTCAGTTCTTCCTTTCAGGTCAAAAAACTGTGTCCACGGATTGATGTTGATGAAATTAAATATCTTTCCCTGAACATATTCTATAGTGATATATTCGTAATGCTGTGGCGTGTCAGGACGCATTTTCAGCCAGAGCAGATTGTAACCTGAGTCGACCTTGATGTGACGCATTATTATATTCTTATTGTGTATGGATTCTGAGCCACATGTAAGGCATCCATGGCAGAATTCAAATGTGCAGTCCTCAATAATTATGCGTTCATTAGTGCCATTGTCTTGGTCACTGTCAGCAAATGGTCCTTTGCCGCCTTTTAAAGCAACTGCGTCATCATTAACATTAATTGTGCAGCCTTTAATAAGAATATCAGTGCAGACGTCAATGTCTATTGCGTCAGTGCTAGGCGCTTTGACAGGCACAGATGGGCTTGTAATGCGGCAGTTAAGGTAACGTACATGAGAACATTTGTAAAGGTGATTAGTCCAGAACTGCGAATTACAAATGTGCAATCCAGCAACAGTAACATTGGTACAACCAGCCATATAGATAAGCCTTGCCCGCTGTTCGTCTTTATTAGTGCAGCCGGGATTCCAGGTTCTTCGCTGCCAGAAGGCTTTCCAGCTTCGTAAGCCGTTACCGTCTATCGTTCCATTACCGCACAATGTAAAGCCATCAATTCCTGAAACATTAATAAGTGCGGCAAAATACTGACAGGTTTCACCTTCTATTCTTGTTTCACAGACCGGATAATCGCTGATGTTGTCACTTCCCATAAGTGTTGCACCGTCTTCAATATACAGGTTCACTCCCTGTCTGAAAAATAAAGCTCCAGTCATGTATGTACCACGCGGAATAACGATTACACCGCCGCCCGCATTGTATACAAGGTCTATCAGCTTCTGGAAATTGTCGGTGTATATTCTGCCGTCATCATGTATACCATAATCTGTAATAATGTATTGTTTTCCCAGCTCAGTGAGTTCTGGAATGCTGGTATTGTGAAACCAGCCATCAACAGGAGTTCCGTCTGGGAAAATGTCTGAATGTATAGTGTCCATATATATAACTCCGTTTTTATTTGTTAGAAAAACTGTATTCCTTTTAAGCTTCCTGCATCAGAATACTCACAAGATTCTTGTATCTTTTGGTTTTCTCGATTATGTCGTCCTGCATGACACCATAATATATGAATACATCACGCAGAATTTTGTTAAATTCCTTAATTGAGGACTTCTTTCCGGTCACGCCGCCTGTAATATAACCAGTGGTAGTTTCTATTTCAATATCCATATGCGCGTCATTATCCTCACGCACATACAGAAACAGGTTAATTTCGCTATTCATGTCATGTTTTATCTGCTTATACATAAATTTATACTCAGCAGAATTTCTGTCAGCTTCCTTAAATCCCCATTGTTCCTGAACATATTGACATACTTCCTCAATTGCATGATTATCGTCAAAAGAAATGCTTTTTTCTACCTCAGCTTTTTTTCTTTCATAAAGCATTTTCTTAAACTTATATGCAAAACTGGTTTTTCGGTTTCTTTTAACATATGCCGATGTTGGTCCATCAAAATTATCATAACCATTTACCCCATTCATAAATGAACCTCCAATATAACTTCATATTAATATGATAAAGGTATCGCGGATAAATCACAATATTTTTATGGAAAAATGTTGTGATTTGATGAGAGTTTATTCGTTCCTTAATTTGAACCGGATAGACGCTTTTTGTCCGGTTTCAAAAAATGAAAAAATTTACATTTTCGAAACCGGGGCCATATGAAAATTATTACATGAGATGCATAATTCTTCCTGTTTTCCACATACTACCCATACATTATAAATTATGGAAAGTATGTAAGAATCGGGAGGAATTAGTAATATGAAAGCCACAGGAATTGTAAGAAGGATAGATGATTTAGGCAGAATTGTCATTCCAAAGGAGATAAGAAGGACACTTCATATAAGGGAAACTGACCCGATGGAGATATTTACGGATGCAGAGGGGCAGATTATTCTGAAGAAATATTCACCGATAGGGGATATTAGCACATTTGCAGGAAAATATGCAGAATCACTGTCAGATGCAACTGGGATGACAGTATGTATCACTGACAGGGAACAGGTTATTGCTGCGTCGGGGGATGATAAGAAGAACCTGATGAACAAGCCTGTTACTAAGGAACTTAATCAGGCAATGGAAGGCAGATGTACCATTGCTGCAGGCGAAGGTGAGGACGGTTTTGTTAAGGTTACTGATGAGGCGCAGTTTAAGCAGGAAATTATGTATCCGATAATATGTCAGGGAGATGTTTTAGGAACTGTGCTTATGATGTCTATTGACATGAAGCCAAAGTTTACAGATAATGAAAAGAAAATGGTAAAGACGGCAGCTAACTTTTTAGGAAAGCACATGGAATCGTAGAATATGCGTTCTATTTGGCAATGTCAGAACAGATATTGCACTAAAAATGTATGTGCGATCTACTAGATTGATATTATTTATCAAAATGGTAGGTCTTTTGTAAGTTGTTAACTTAAATTTGTACGCATTTTATCTAAAAAGACCTATTAAAAGCATGGAATTATGTGAAATAGTAGCTTCCTGTATAATTCAAAGTGTAAAGAGTAAATGATTTTACAAAAATAGATACCTAAGTTAAACTGTCATTGCTGACCGGCAAGTTGGCAAATGAACAGAATAAGGAAGGTATCTACATATGAATAATACACAAAATAAGAAGATTGAGCAAGTAAAAGAAACAACAATGATCGTTGGCATTGATGTTGGCAGTGAAAAGCATTATTTCAGAGCTTTTAACTGGAGGGGCATCGAACTTACCAGAAAGCCTATAGCGTTTTCAAACTCTATGGAGGGATTCAACAGTTTTTACAATACGATTGTGGAACTGATGCAGAAAAGTGAACTTGAAGAGGCACTGGTAGGAATAGAGCCAACCGGTCACTACTGGTTTGCTCTTGGGCAGTTCATGGGTGAAAAGGACATAAAGTTTGTAATGGTAAACCCGCACCATGTGCATAAGACCAAAGAATTAGATGACAACAGTCCATCTAAAAATGACAGAAAAGATCCGCGTGTTATTGCAGGGCTTGTAAGGGATGGACGGTATTTTTATTCATATATGCCGACAGGTGTATATGCAGAACTGCGGAATGCGTCAAACCGTCGATTTGTGCTTGTAGAAGAACAGACAAGGGCGAAGAACCGTCTGCAGAAATGGATTGCAGTGTATTTCCCAGAATATAAGGGAATTTATACACACATAGATGCCAAGGGAGGAATGTTGGTGTTAAAAAAGGCACCAACACCTGAGGAGATAGTAAGACTTGGAGTGGAAGGTATCATAAAGATATGGAAAGACGCTAAACTTCGAGGAAATGGGCATAAGAAGGCTATGTTGATTCTTGCGGCAGCAATGAGAAGCATAGGATTAAAAGCAGGTCTTACAGAAGCCAGGATGGAGATACAGGATCTGATAGAGGATTATGAACTCCAGACAAAACGCCTTGAAAGGGTCAATGACCTGATCAAAGGACTGTGCCAACAGGTCAGGTATGCGGATAAGCTGCTTGAAATAAAAGGCATAGGAATAACAACAGTAGCAGGTTTCATAGCAGAAGTTGGCGATATTACGCGCTTTGATAGCACGAAAGAACTTCAGAAACTGGCAGGATTGGAACTGGTGGCAGATAGTTCCGGTAAGCACAACGGAAAGACAAAGATAAGTAAAAGAGGGCGCAAGCGTCTCAGATATTTACTTTTCGAGGCAGCGATATCGGTGGTGGGAAAAAATGAAGAATTCAAAGAAATCCACAGGTATTATACCACCAGAGAAAAGAATCCATTAAAAAAGATGCAGTCGCTGATAGCAGTAGCATGTAAGCTGATAAGAGTATTCCATGCGATTCTAACTAAGGGAATCAGATATGATGCATCAAAGATGTTGAAAGATATCAGACATCCGGGAGAACAGTTAAAGGCTGCGTAACCGAGTAACAAAGAACAACCATAATGATTACAGTAAGCGTCCGCCGAAAGGTGCTGTAATCGGAGTGTTTGGATCAGTAATGAAAATACAAAGAATGAGCTGGTAGCCGGCAGGAAATTAAACCAGAGGGCATAACCCTGAATAGTAGCTAAGCTGGCACCCTGGTTATGGACAGGCAGAACGAAGGAAGTGAGGACCCACCGAAAGGAGGATGATCCTGTTGGACATGAGAGGTGAGCTGCCATATAGGGATGGGTATACATCGAAGCCATTTAAAACGGATAGTGATGACGCTTTATTTGGTGTACCCATTATTACTATATATCTGCCCTGTATGAGGTAAAGATCACTCCATAACCGTAATTCTATTCAATGACAGGTATCAAAAAGTATTGAATTTATTGAAAAAAACACTTGATTATATGGAGAGGTTTTATTGATTCGAGCTTATGGAAAAGTCGCCGAAATGACCTACTAGATTGTGTTGTTTAACAGTTTTAGTAGGTTTTTGCCAGTTTAAGGACGGAAAAGTGTAAGTGTATCGAAGCGGATGAACTGTGAATTAATTGTAGCTCAGCAGGACGGTAGAAGATCAATCTGACTATCCTGTTGAGTTGGAATTGATTATGTGCTATGTTTTTATAGAAAGAGAAGATTAAGGAGAAGAACATGAGATTAGATAAATATTTAAAAGTATCAAGACTTATAAAGAGAAGGACTGTTGCCAACGATGCGTGTGATGCAGGAAGAGTAATGGTTAATGATAAAGTTGTGAAGGCATCTTATGATGTCAAAGTCGGAGATATTATTGAAATCCAGTTTGGCAACAAGAATGTAAGAGCAAGGGTTACAGATGTCAAGGATACTGTTAAGAAAGAAGAAGCAAAGGAAATGTTTGAATATCTTTAATTCAAAGTACCTGTAATCATATATTATGGTCATGCATATATTCTCATATAACGGAATGTCTATAAGGAGGGTATATGGAGGAAAAGGTAAGGGTGAAGCGTCCACACAGGCTGAATATGGAGGACAGGAAAAGAATTGATTTTACAGGAATAACAGATGTAGTGTCATTTGATCCGGTTAAGGTTGTACTTGAATCTGATTATGGGCATATTACAATCAAAGGGGAAGGACTGCATGTTAACAGGCTTTCTGTCGAGAAGGGTGAATTAGACCTTGACGGCAGAGTGGATTCTGTATGTTATTCGGAGGCTGGCATGAAGAATAAGCAGGATTCGTTCATGAGCAGGCTTCTCCGATGATTAATGAGATTATATATTGGGAGCTTTATGCACTTGTGGTAAGCTTCTTTAATGGTGTTCTGCTTGCATGGATATACGATAATATAAGGGCTTTCAGACGAATTGTACGGCATAAAACAGTTGCTTTTATGAGTGTGGAAGATATTATATATGGAATATATGCCGGATTAAGTGTATTTGTGATGTGCTTTAAGGTTGCAGACGGAATTATCCGCGGATTCATAATTATGGGAATTGCTGTGGGGGCATTTCTGTATTTTAAGTTTTTAAGCAGTTTTTATATAAGGTGGTCAGTAAGAATTATAAAAATTTTACTAAAACCGGCATGTTTTATATTGAAAAATGTGGTGCGTATTATTACAATACCAGTAAGAAGCCTTAAAATGTATATGAAACGCAGGAAAGATATGGGTAAGAAGGAAGCACAAGGGTGAGGAATATATGAAATTAGAATCTAGAAGAGAGCGTGCAGAAAGGCTTAAGAAGCAGAGAAGGTCAACGCTGGCAGGAATGATTATTGCAATTATTGTTGTTGTGGCACTTGGCGTTGTTCTGTGGAGAGGCAAGGCAGGACTGGAAGAAAAGAATGCTGATTATCAGGCTCAGATTACAGAGTTACAATCCCAGATTGATGACGAGAATAAAAGAAGTGATGAATTGTCTGAATATGAGAAGTATGTCAAGACAAAGAAGTTCGTTGAGGAGATTGCCAAGAATAAATTCGGGCTTATATATCCTGACGAACTGGTGTTTAAGCCTAATAACAAGTAAAATTCATACCAAATATTATGTCGGAGCTGGAAGATTTTTTTGAATCTTTCATGCTTCGACATTTTATTTATAAGCAGTCATATATACTTCACATTGGTGTAGTGCCGGAAAGGAAGTGGATATGAATGAAAAATACATATAAAGATGCCGGATATACTTATACTATTAACCGTCTGCAGGAAACAGCCAGAACATTCAGAAATCTTGGAGATGCATATGGAGAAACTAATCAGAAGCAGACGGGTTTTAAAAGACAATTGATTCTGGCTGCAGATATATTAGAGGAATGTGTTGCAATGAATCTTGATGCTAAAGCGCCGGATAAACAGGAACGCAGGGAATTTGAGCGTAAATGTATGGCAATGGGGATATCTGTTAAGGATATAAAACTGGTTGACGGAAAGAGGCGTGAGATACTTGTAACTGCGAAAACATTTATGAAGGGGTGTGTGTCTGAGCGTGTATTAAGAGAAACAGTGAGCAGTGTATTTAAGGCAAAATTCTTTTCTAATCAGGACAACAGAGTGATTATAAATGAAGAACCGGACCAGTATATGTTCTATCAGGAGAATCGTTTCAGGATTCTTTCAGGTATGGCGAGAAAATGTAAAGAGGAAGAGAATACAAGTGGGGATAACTTCCTGTTAAAGAAGCTGAACTGTGGAAAAATGGTTGCAGCAATTGCAGATGGCTGTGGAAGTGGTAAAAGGGCATTTGCAGAGAGCCGTATGGTGATTGAACTTATGGAAAACTGCATTGAAGCAGGATTCGAGGAAAAGACAGCGATTGATCTTATTAATTCTGCGTATATTGCGGGAACTACATTTAACAATCCTGTAACTATGGATATGAGTATTATTGACTGTCAGGCGGGAGTTATTAACTGTATTAAACTTGGAGCTGTATCCACATTTATAAAAAGAGATAACTGGGTTGAGATTATTAAGTCAACAACGCTTCCGATGGGAGTGTTAGAACAGGTGGACTACGATTGTACGACTAAAAAGCTTTATGATGGTAATTATATTATAATGATAAGTGATGGTGTGCTTGATAATCTGTCTGGAATTAATAAGGAGGAACAGATGGTGGAGATTATTAATAATATAAATGTAAAGAAGCCGGCAGGCATTGCGAAAAAGATTCTTGAGGAGTCCCTGAAGAATAATAATATGGAGGCTTTTGATGACTGTACAGTTATGGTACTGGGAGTGTTTGACACTTATGTGAACGTATAATATAATTCTCGCATGAATGAAATTATAGATAAGATTTACAGATATATTGAACAGAATAATATGCTTACGGACTGCGAAAGAGTGGTTGTCGGTCTTTCAGGCGGCGCGGATTCTGTGTGTCTGCTTATGGTGCTTAAGGGGTATATAGAGAGGAAGCATCTACAGACAGAATTATGTGTGGTGCATGTCAATCATGGCATAAGGCAGGAGGCAGGAGATGATGAGGAGTTTGCCAGAGTCTTGTGTGAACGCATGGGTGTTGAATTCATGGCGTATCATATAGATGCCGCCGGGCTTGCAAAGCAGCTTGGAATGAGTGTTGAGGAAGCAGGAAGGAAAGAACGGTACCGTATATTCAATGAGGCATGTAAAGGGCGTAATGCAAGGATTGCGGTTGCACACCATATGAATGACCAGGCAGAAACAGTTCTTATGAATCTTTCCCGAGGAACTTCACTTAAAGGAATAGGTGGAATCAGACCGGTAAGGGATAATATTATAAGACCTCTGCTTTCAGTGACGAGAGCTGAGGTTGAAGAAGTACTTAAAGACTTTAACCAGCCATATGTTACTGATGCAACGAATCTGTGCAATGATTATACGCGTAATTCTTTAAGAAATGTTGTTATTCCGTACATGACAGAAAAGGTTAATGCACACACTGTTGAAAATATTGCTGATGCAGCAGAGGAGCTGCAGAAGAATTTTGATTTTATTGAGGCAGAGGCCAATAAGGCTTATGATAAGCATGTATATGTGGGAGATACGGTGGTTTTAAGGCTTTATGGGGAGGAGTTTGCAGGACTTCATGAGGTCATAAGAAAGAGAGTTATCTACAAGGCAGTACATGCACTTACACAGACAGCAAAGGATATATATAAGGTTCATGTGAATGCTGTAGATGAGCTTATACGAAAACAGGTTGGCAGCAGTGCAGATATATGTTATGGACTGTGTGCGGTAAAAGGGTATGAGGATATCACAATAAGAAGGAAAAATGTGGCATCTCGGACACAGGTTTCTTCGGACCTCATACATGTACTTACGCCGCAGGAGCTTAAAAGACTTAATTCAGGTGAAAATATTACCATAGAAGAAAACATTTATTATAATAATGATGGCAAGACGGAATTAAGAAAGGTGCATATTGTAATTTCACTTCATTCTAATTATGAAAAAAACAGAAATTACGCTAATAGTTGCTATGCGAAATCCTTTGATTATGATAAAATACAAGGAAAGCTCTGCATAAGACACCGTACTGACGGTGACAGGATTGTTGTGAACAGGGCGGGAACATGGCGCAAGCTGAAAAAAGAATTCATTGACCGTAAAGTACCTGCCGATATGAGAGATAATGTGCTTGTTGTTTCTGATGATTCGGGAGTTTTATGGGCTGTCGGGGTAAGAAGAAGTGAATGCGCCCTGATTGATGATGAAACAAGGAATGTGCTGGATATAACTATACAATAGAGTGAATATTAAGATTGACAAAGGAGAGAAACGATGAAAGAACCATTTATCAGTGTGCTTATATCTGAGGAAAAGCTGAATGAAAGGATTGCACAGCTTGGAGAGCAGATAAGTAAAGACTATGAGGGTAAGGAGGTTAAACTTATCTGTATTCTTAAGGGAAGTATTATATTTACATGCGAGCTTGCCAAGAGAATTACTGTACCTGTTAAGTTTGATTTTATGCAGGTATCAAGCTATGGAAGCGGTACATCATCAAGCGGTCAGATTAAGATTAAGAAGGACCTTGATGAGAGCATTGAGGGAGAGCATGTAATTGTTATTGAGGATATTATCGATTCAGGTAATACTCTTGCAAGACTTATGCCTATGTTAGAGGAGAGAAAGCCGGCAGATATATGTATATGTACTCTGCTTGATAAGCCAGAAAGAAGAGAGGTTGAGGTGGATGTTAAGTATAATGGCTTTAACATTCCTGATGAATTCGTTGTCGGTTATGGGCTTGATTATGACCAGAGCTATAGAAACCTTCCTTTTGTAGGAGTTTTACACCTTGACGAAGAGGCATAATTAATAAGGAGGAAGTGATGGATACTAAGAAAAAAAGGTCTGGAGGATTTGGAAGCATTTTCTTCATGATTATTATAATTGGTATTGTCTGGGCTGTTATCGCACAGATGAGCCAGAGAACAAGTAATTATAAGTATAAGGATTTTGAATCTGATTTAAAGAGCGGCAGGATTACAGATGTTGTTATAAGTCAGAATGCAGAAGTCCCAACAGGTACACTTACAATTACATTTACTGATGGAAGCAGGGATACTCTTAATGTATCTGATGTTGTTTCTGTACAGGAAAAGCTTGATGATAAAAATATTACATATACTGTAAGGGATGTTAAAAGAGACAGTGTATGGATGACAACTATTCTGCCATTTGGTATGTGTCTTATCGTTGTTGTAGCACTTATGCTGATGATGACTAGACAGGCTGGCGGTGGCGGTAATGCCAAGATGATGAATTTTGGTAAGAGCCGTGCAAGAATGATAAGTGGTGATGCCAATAAGGTTACATTCAAGGATGTGGCAGGACTTAATGAAGAGAAAGAAGAACTTGAAGAAATCGTTGATTTCCTTAAAGATCCTGTAAAGTACACTAACCTTGGAGCGAGAATTCCTAAGGGAGTTATTCTTACAGGCCCTCCGGGAACAGGTAAGACTTTACTTGCAAAGGCTGTAGCCGGTGAGGCAGGAGTACCTTTCTTTAGCATATCAGGTTCTGATTTTGTTGAGATGTTCGTTGGTGTCGGTGCATCAAGAGTAAGGGATATGTTTGAGGAAGCTAAGAAGAATGCACCTTGTATCATATTTATTGATGAGATTGATGCTGTTGCAAGACGAAGAGGAACCGGCATGGGTGGCGGACATGATGAGAGAGAGCAGACTCTTAACCAGATGCTCGTAGAGATGGATGGTTTCGGAGTTAATGAAGGAATTATCGTTATGGCGGCTACTAACAGAGTTGATATTCTTGATCCTGCTATATTAAGACCGGGTCGTTTCGACAGAAAGGTAGTAGTAGGAAGACCTGATGTAAGAGGACGTCTTGAGATTCTTAATGTTCATGCAGCCAAGAAGCCTTTAGGTGATGATGTTGACCTTGATAGCCTTGCAAGAACTACAGCAGGCTTTACAGGTGCAGACCTTGAGAATATTCTTAATGAAGCTGCCATTAATGCGGCTAAGAGCAAGAGAAAGTTCATTACTAATGCGGATGTCAACTATGCATTTGTAAAAGTTGGTATCGGTGTTGAGAAGAGAAGCAAGATTATATCAGAGAAAGAAAAGAAGATTACTGCATATCATGAATCAGGACATGCAATTCTTTTCCATGTACTCCCTGATGTCGGACCTGTACACACTATATCTATTATTCCAACCGGAATGGGAGCAGCGGGATACACAATGCCACTTCCTGAGAAGGATGAGATGTTTAATACCAAGGGCAAGATGTTACAGAATATCATTGTAAGTCTTGGTGGACGAGTTGCTGAGGAGCTGATATTTGATGATATTACAACAGGTGCGTCACAGGATATCAAGCAGGCAACTGCGACAGCAAGAGATATGGTTACCAAGTATGGCTTCTCTGACAGACTTGGTCTTATCAATTATGCAAGCAGTGATGAAGATGAGGTATTCATTGGAAGAGACCTTGCACATACAAGACCATATGGCGAGGATATTGCTACAGCCATTGATGAAGAGGTTAAGAACATTATTGATGACTGTTATGCACAGGCTAAGAAGATAATATCTGAGCATATGGATGTATTAGAGAAGAGTTCAGAACTTCTTCTTGAGAAAGAAAAGGTAACAAGAGAAGAATTTGAAGCGCTTTTTGATAATGGAAGCGGTACAGATGATGATGGTATTATGGGAACAACAATTGTATAGTAAATATGCACAAATTTTTTGAATAAATTTAGTGATGTTTGTGAACACTTATTGAGGGAAATAAGATATTATAATTAATGTAAAAACCCCCAATACATTATAGATAAAGCAGTAATGCTTATCGAAAAGAAATACCTTCTCTGAAAAAGGCAGTCACCCCATGGCTGCCTTTTTTGCTGTTTAAAAATCCTTTTCACTTGCTAAAATGTACTTTTAGATATAAAATCAGAATAGTATATGCTAAGGAGGATTCTCTATGAGAATAACCGGGGAAATGGGAAACTTAGCTGCCTGGGAAAAAAGACTTTTTTATATGTGCAGTGCAAGACCAACGCTACATCCAAGAGCGTTGTTTTCGGATGTTACAAGTGATTACAGAAGTCCGGCAGAGCCAGTGCCAGGTGATGAGGTGACCATAAGGCTGCGTACTGGAAGATATAATGTAGATAAAGCATATCTAGTTGTGGATAATGTTGAACATGTTATGACAAGAGTAAGATCAGAGAGCATGTTTGATTATTATGAGGCTAAGATTAATGTCGGAACCGACAAAATATATTATTATTTTAAGGTAGAGCTTGGCAGAACAGTGTGTTATTACAATCAGATTGGGGCGATTAAAGATCTTAATCCGTATTATAATTTCCAGATTACACCAGGATTTAAGACACCTGAGTGGGCAAAGGGTGCAGTTATGTACCAGATATTTGTAGACAGATTCTATAATGGCGACAAGAGTAATGATGTGCTTGATGATGAATATAATTATATTGGAGAGCATGTCTGTCAGGTTAAGGACTGGAATAAGTATCCTGCCCAGATGGGAATAAGGGAGTTTTACGGAGGAGACCTCAAGGGTGTACTTGACAAACTGGATTATCTTGAGGGATTAGGAATAGAAGTTATATATTTTAACCCGTTATTTGTATCACCATCTAATCATAAGTATGATATACAGGATTACGATTATATTGACCCACATTTTGGAGTTATTGTCGATGATGAGGGTGAAGTGCTTAAAGAAGGTGACACGGATAATACCCATGCTACAAGATATATTAACAGAGTTACAAGAAAATCAAACCTTGAAGCCAGCAATGAATTTTTTGCAAAGGTTGTGCAGGAGATTCATGCAAGAGGCATGAAGGTTATTATAGATGGTGTGTTTAACCACTGTGGTTCGTTCAATAAGTGGCTGGATAAGGAACACATTTACAGAGACAGTACTGATGAATATGCTCCGGGAGCTTTCGAAAGGTATGAAAGCCCATATCATAATTTCTTTAAATTTTATTCTAACCAGTGGCCTGATAATAACTCATATGATGGCTGGTGGGGACATGATACTCTTCCTAAGCTTAATTATGAAGGATCTAAGGAACTTGAGGAGTATATTCTTTCTATTGGAAGAAAATGGGTTTCTGCGCCATACAATGTTGATGGCTGGAGACTTGATGTGGCGGCTGACTTAGGATATAGTCCTGAATATAACCATTATTTCTGGAAGAGATTCCGGGAAGAGGTTAAGAAGGCTAATCCTGATGCTATTATTCTTGCAGAACATTATGGCGATTCATATGAATGGCTGCAGGGTGATCAATGGGATACCATCATGAATTATGATGCTTTTATGGAGCCTGTTACATGGTTTCTTACAGGAATGGAAAAGCACAGTGATGAGGCAAGACCTGATTCATATGGTAATCCAGACTATTTTTTTGGTGCCATGCATCATAATATGGCAAGAATGGGCGGACAGAGTGTTGCAATATCTATGAATGAACTGTCTAATCATGATCATTCAAGGTTTTTAACAAGAACTAACAGGACAGTTGGAAGAACTAATACACTGGGACCTGAGGCTGCCAATAATAATGTCAACAAGGCAGTGTTTAAAGAGGCTGTTGTTATGCAGATGACATTACCAGGCGCGCCTACCGTATATTATGGCGATGAAGCAGGTGTGTGTGGATTCACTGATCCTGATAACAGAAGAACTTATCCATGGGGACATGAGGATACAGAACTGATTGATTTCCATAGGGCTGCAATAAAGATGCATAAAGAGAATGATGTATTAAGAAAAGGCTCATATAAGTCACTGTATTCAGCATATAATGTTGTTGCATATGGAAGGTTTACAAGTGATGACGCTGCAATCATTATTGTTAATAATAACGATGATGAGGTGAGAGCCAGAATTCCTGCGTGGGAAGTTGGTCTTGGTTTTGATGATGATGTTGAGCAGCTGTTGGTTACATTTGAAGGTGGATACAGTACAGACGGGCTTGGTTATCACCTTCAGAATGGCTGGCTTGATATTGGATTAAGAAAGACTTCAGCTGTGGTTCTTCATAAGATGAAGTGGTGATGCTGTATGTTGTATTTGCACAAGGGCAGGACTAATGTTATAATGCAATGAGACAGCATCGAAACAGAAAGGAATATTATAATGGAATCATATAATTCTAATAATGATAAACCAAAGATTAGTCTTAACCGCAAGAAAAGAATGTGGAACAGATACAGAAATTATATTGCCGGACTGGCAGTGTTAGTCGTGGCAGTTATTATATTTGCAATAGTTTTAAAGAGCTGTAGTAATAAGAACAGCGACAGGCAGGATGATACTAAAGCAACAACTCCTTCTGTACAGCAGGAGAGTACAGCACCAGTGATACAGGAATCTAAGGAGTCTAGGGAGAATGTAACCGAGCAGACAACAGCAGCTGCTGCAGGCAGGACTTTATCTGTTTCAGGTACACCAGAGGCGGTGGATTATACATCTTCATCAGCATACAGCAAGGCCGTATTTATTGGTGATTTTGTTGTAAGTGGTATTTCACAGTTTGGTTTTCTTCCTGATGCACAGGTTATAGCATCTAATTCAATGACAAGTGACAAGCTTACAGGATATCTTGACAGTATCGTATCCCAGTCACCTGATTCAGTGTATATTATGGTTGGTATTAATGACCTTAATTATGGAAGCAGATCTGTAGATGATATATATAAGTATGAGAAGGAATTTATTGAAGCAGTCAAGAGTGCAGTACCAGCTGCTGATGTATATGTTCTTTCTGTGCTTCCAGTAAGCCAGAGATTTGAATCTTCAAGCAAGGTTAAACAGGCTAATATTGATTCACTTAACAACAAGTTTTCAGAGAATGCGGCTTCACTTGGGATAACTTATATTGATGTTGCATCTGTTTACAAGGATGGCTCAGGATATTTTGGATCATCTTATACAGACAGTGGATACAATCTTAAGAGTGGATATTATGCATTTTTACTTAATGGAATTGCAGGAGTGAAGTAATGGATTTTCATGTAATGACATTGTTTCCTGATATGATTATGGATGGACTTAATACAAGTATAACCGGACGTGCAATTAAAGCGGGAGTTATGTCCGTTAAAGCTTATGATATCAGAGAGTATTCTAATGACAAGCATTTAAAAGTGGATGATTACCCTTATGGAGGTGGCGCAGGAATGGTTATGAGAGCTGCTCCTGTGTGTGATTGCTATGAGGATATTGTAAGGAACATTGGAAAAAGACCAAGAGTTGTTTATATGACTCCTCAGGGCTATACATTTACACAAAGCATGGCAGAGGAGTTTGCCAAAGAGGATAATCTGGTTATTCTTTGTGGACATTATGAAGGAATTGATGAAAGAGCATTGGAGAATATAGTTACAGATTTTGTATCTATAGGTGATTATGTTCTTACGGGAGGCGAGCTGCCGGCAATGGTTGTCATTGATACAGTTTCAAGACTTGTTCCAGGAGTTCTTAATAATGAAGAATCCGCTGAAACAGAAAGTTTTTCAGATGGTCTGCTTGAGTATCCGCAATACACAAGACCAGCAGATTATAATGGGAAAGCTGTTCCAGAGGTGCTTTTATCAGGTCATCATGCTAATATTGAAAAGTGGCGACATGAAAAGTCACTGGAGAGAACTAAGAAATACAGACCAGATCTGTATGAAACATATATAAAGGAACATCCTGATGAATTCAGGTAAATTAGGGAGAGGGCATTATCAATTACAAAGCAGAGGTTTAAGCTATGGTAGATTTGTTTAAAGCTGAGACTGTTAATTCAGACATTCTTATTGATGAGACAATGTCAATTGTAACAGCAGATGAAAATTTTGAAGCAATTTCAGGCAATAATGCACTTTTCATATATACAAGATATATACACCCTGACGATGTCAGCAGATTCACAGAAGCATTAAAGGATTACGCTGAATCCGGTAAGTATATTGTTGTAAGAATGTTATATCAGACAGGTGAATATCACTGGATGCTTACAAGAATTACAGATGGCGGGGTATCTGAGACAAGAGGTCATATGTATGACATTAATATTATGGATGCCGCATTAATTACTACACAGATAGATAACCTTAATTCACAGATTGAGAGATATTCAAGTTATCTTGGCATGTGTGAAAATGTTCTGTTTTCTTATGATATACTTAACGATGACTTTAATATATTTATGACGTCAGATGGACACCAGACTTTGTCTTTTTACCATGGCACGTTAAATGCATGGGAAGAAGATAAGATAAAGACTGATGCACTTGGGCTGAATGAGGTAAAAGAACTTGATGGATTCTGCAAGGCACTTGCTAATGGTGAGAAGTTATTCAAGCGGGAGATTACTATCAATATACTTAATAAGCCTGGAAGACTGGATAAATGTCTTGCAAGAGGTAATACTATTGCAGATGCATATGGAAACAGTATTGTTATAGGTACTATTATAATACTTGAGAGTTCAGATAATCATGTAGTTGAGGAACTCAACATAATATCTGATATGAAGGATCCGGGTACAGACCTGCTTAACAAGCGTGCTATTACTGATTATGTAAGAAAGCTTATAGATTCACAGCCGGGACACACTGTAACAATTGCTATTATTGATATTGATGATTTTAAGACTATTAATGATACATATGGACATATGTTTGGTGACGAAGTTCTTTGTAAGGTTGCAGATATTTTAAGAGATGCAGTTGGAAGCAGAGGATTGTGTGGAAGAATTGGCGGAGATGAGATGTTTATCATTATGGAAGGACTTAATGATAACGAGGGAATAAGGAATGTTTTAAGAACGATACGCAATAATACAAAATGGCTGTATCATGATGATCCGCGTAATATTAAGATTACATGTTCAATTGGTTCGGCAATTTATCCTAATGATGCCAAGAGTTATGATGAATTATTTAAGATAGCAGATAAGGTTCTGTATCTTGCTAAAGAAAAGGGAAAAGACAGATATATCATTTACCATGAGGATATTCATAGGGAATATGTATATGGAATGGGAAGGATTGTTGACCTTAATGATAAAGTGTTTTACAAGTACCATAAGATGGAGGTTGTTAATACCATTATCAGGGAATACAAGGAAGCTGATGATGCAAGAAGAAAGGAATTGATAGATATTGTGGCAGTAGCATTTAATATTAATACTATTGCAATATATGACAGAACTGAGCTGACAAAGCATATTCTGTATGGTGACCAGCGTATGACAGATGATGACGGAAGCTTTTTCAAGGAAGATAATTATATTCCTAACTTTAGGGAAGATGGCATATTTGTAATAGATAACATCAACTTTTTTGAAACAAAGGCTCCGGCAGTATATAAAGTGTATTCTGAATACGGAATTGTTCAGGCTGTCCAGTACATTATCGGTGGAGATATTAAGAAGAATAACAATATTATTTCATATGGAAGATTTAAGCTTGATAAGAAATGGGCAGAGAGTGACATGAATTTTCTTGCTATTATAGGAGACTATATTGGAAGAGTGTACCTGAAAGAGAGAAAGCGATGATTAACAGATATGTTGCACTGGATATTGAGACTACAGGTCTTAATCCTGCTGTTGACAGAATTATTGAAGTTGGAATGGCAAGAGTGGAAGATGGTCAGATAACACAGAAGTATTCTACGCTTGTGTATCCGGGAATAAGTGTGAGTGAGCGCATAACAGAGCTTACGGGCATACATAATGAAGAGCTGGCAGGTAAGCCGAGAATTGAAGAAATTATAGGAGACATAACAAGTTTTATAGGTGACTGGCCAATACTTGGACATAATGTTACATTTGACTTCAGTTTTCTTAAGAGAGCAGCAGTCAATAATGGATATACTATTACTGATGATGGAATTGATACATTAAAGATTGCCAGAAGGCTTCTTCCAGAGCTGGAACATAAGAATCTGTCTTTTTTGTGCCAGTATTTTAATATTGACCCGGGAAGGTCACACAGGGCTTATGATGATGCAGTAAGTGCGAGTATACTTTATGGGAAATTAGAAAAATTAAAGCCAGAAGATAATAGTTTCAGCAATACTACGAAGCTGGTATATGTTGTAAAGAAGGATTCACCTATAACGCCGCCGCAGAGAAGATATCTTGCAGCTCTTGTAGAAAAGCACAATATTAATCTGGAGATTCCGGTTGAAGAGATGACGAAAAGCATGGCATCAAGACAGATTGATACAATAATAGCACAGTATGGAAAATAATTCGTACTGTGCTATTTTAGCATATTGTTAAGCTGCTCAATAATATTATCACGGCTGAGACTTTTAAGCATTCCAGCTTTTTCTTTTAGTTTTCTGATATCGTCAAATCTGTCTGTTGCAGCATATATTATTGCAAGGTCAATGTAGTTTGAGGATATATCTGAACCAATGCTGATTCCGTACTCAAGGAATGAAAGGGCATCAGCTGTGTCGTTGTTATCAATAAGCGCATGGCCTAATGAAGCGATGGCTTTTATGAGTGTGGTGAAATTGTCATCATATTCAGTGAGCTCTGTAAGATTAGCAGCTCCATATGACAGCTTAAGTTCAGTGTTGCTTATTCCGGTAAGGTTAAGTATTTTCTTATCTTTAAGTCCTGTAATTGTGTTGTATGAACGCATCATGCCAGAATTATTGGAAAGTAACTGGTTAAATGTTTCATTACCGGAATTAATCAGTGGAAGATTATCCGGAATTGATATATAATTAAGATTGCTAATGTCCTTACGGCGTACCTGGTTGGCTCTTGATTCACGTTCAAGGAATTGCTGATTTCTTGATTTGTGATTCCTGGAGCTTCTTTTTATGGCAAACTGAAGGATGATTATGAGTATGATAAAATATGGCAGTATAAAATGCATGAATATATTCCTTTTCGTGTAGCCCCGCTGCTTAATTGTGTGGAGGTAATTATGATTAATTTCAATAATAAGAAAACAAAAAGATGCTTTACCGGAATACTTATATTGATACTGATTGTAGCAATGGTTGTTCCTATGGTTGCATATCTTATACCTTAATATTGAATTGCTTCACTGAAGAAGCTATATAAGAGTATAGAATTATTAACAATTTTATGCAACATTTTTGGAGAGATAAGTGATATGAAAAGAGGAAAAGTGTCTGATACAATTCTTGACAGGTCTGTTTTCAAACTGCTTGGCAGGAGAGGAAATACTTCAAAACCGGCATATGGACAGGATGCGGCGCATATACATAGTCAGGGATGGGATACGCTTGCAGCTGTTGCAACAGGAAGTCTGGCTGTATATAGGGCAGTTAATAACATAAGTGCCGCAGGTGGTGCGGCTGATTGTATTATGAATACAATTATAATAGATGAGAAATCAAGGGAAATACGTCTTAAGGAGATAATAAAGGAACTTGACAGACAGTGTCAGGTTGTTGGTGTAGGAATTGCAGGAGGTCATACTACAGTATGTCCGAATGTTAACAGTCCGGTTGTTTCTGTTACTGCAATTGGGCATAAGCTCAGAACACATCAGAAAGCTGTTGCAGGGCAGGATATTGTTATGACAAAGCATATAGGAATGAGTGGTATTAGAACTGTTATATCACACAAAAGGGATGAGATACTTAATGTTTTGCCAGAGGACGTTATTAATAAGGCATTTGCTGCTGATGAAGAACTCATTATAGCTAAAGAGGCACAGATATTTATAAAGCAGAATATTGACGGGGCAATGCATGATGCATCGGAAGGCGGCATATTTGCAGCACTGTGGGATATGGCCGAATATTCAGGTACAGGTCTGGATATAGATTTGAGGCATATTTCCGTAAAACAGGAAATAATTGAAATATGTGAATTATTTAATATCAATCCATATATATTGGATTCTATGGGATGTTTGTTAATGACATGTGAAAATGGATGTGATATAGTAAATATAATGAAGCAGAATGGAATTGAGGCCGCTGTCATTGGTAAGATAACTGATGGTAACAACCGGATTATTCACAATACAGAGGAAGACAGATATTTAGGGCTTCCTGAACAGGATGAAATATACAGATTTATATAATTAGCAGGAGGATTGCGTTATGAGAGAGAAGATTCTTGATGTTCTTGAAAAGAATGGAAGGATAGACCTTAAGGAGATGGCTATTATGCTTGGCTATTCTGAAGCAGAGGTTGCCAATGAAATAGCGGATATGGAGAAGGAACATATTATCTGCGGATATAATGCGGTCATTAACTGGGATAAGACTAGTGAAGAGAAAGTAACAGCACTTATTGAGGTTAAGGTTACTCCACAGAGAGGATTAGGTTTTGACAGTATTGCAGAGCGCCTGTACAAATATGATGAAGTAACATCAGTTTATCTCATGTCAGGAGGCTTTGACTTTACTGTTATTATAGAAGGCAAATCAATGAAGTCAGTGGCTCAGTTCGTCGCGGCGAAGCTCGCACCATTAGATTCAGTCCTTAGCACATCTACACATTTTGTGCTTAAGAAGTATAAGGACTATGGAACAATAATAGAGGACGAGGCTAAAGACGAAAGGATGCTGATTACACCATGAGAAACCCATTATCACAGAAAATAACAGGCATACAACCATCAGGAATAAGAAAATTCTTTGATATTGTAAGTGAGATGCCTGATGCAATTTCGTTAGGAGTAGGCGAACCAGATTTTGATACTCCATGGAATGTAAGAGAAGAAGGAATATATGCCCTTGAGAAGGGAAGAACATTTTACACATCTAATGCAGGTCTTAAGGAATTACGAGAAGAGATATGTAATTACCTTGCAAGAAAGATGAACCTTCATTATGATCCTATGAAGGAAGTACTTATAACAGTAGGTGGAAGTGAGGCAATTGATGTTGCATTAAGATGCATGTGTGACCCAGGGGATGAAGTGCTTATACCACAGCCAAGCTATGTATCTTATCTTCCATGTGCAATTATGGCTGATGCAAAGCCAGTGATAATAGAACTAAAGGAAGAGAATGAGTTCAAGCTTACTAAGGAAGAGCTGCTTGCCAGTATAACAGATAAGACTAAGGTACTTGTTATGCCATTTCCTAATAATCCAACAGGTGCTGTTATGACAAGGGAGGAGCTTGAAGAGCTTGTACCTGTCATAATTGAGAAGGATATATATGTTATATCAGATGAGATATATTCAGCACTTACATATAATGGAGAGCATTGCTCAATAGGAAGTCTTCCAGGGATGAAGGAGAGAACTATCGTTATTAATGGCTTTTCTAAAGCATTTGCAATGACAGGGTGGAGACTTGGATATGCGTGCGGTCCAAAGGAA
>ENA-UPWP01000631-UPWP01000631.1-human-gut-metagenome-genome-assembly--contig:-NODE-631-length-27942-cov-6.356720_pt1 | contig 27942 bp, 26 predicted proteins | sample MGYA00250052_ERZ773380 | MGnify/ENA primary metagenome ERZ773380 (study PRJEB29103, sample SAMN06112063) | human gut metagenome | biome: human gut; feature: ankylosing spondylitis patient; material... | reverse complement strand
CCCCACTGCTGCCTCCCGTAGGAGTCTGGGCCGTGTCTCAGTCCCAATGTGGCCGTTCAACCTCTCAGTCCGGCTACTGATCGTCGCCTTGGTGGGCCGTTACCCCGCCAACCAGCTAATCAGACGCGAGCTCATCTAAAAGCGGATTGCTCCTTTGGCATCAAAAACATGCGAATTTGATGCTTTATGCGGTATTAGCAGCCGTTTCCGACTGTTATCCCCCTCTTAAAGGCAGATTGCTCACGCGTTACTCACCCGTCCGCCACTAAACTAAAGATTCCGCTCCCGAAGGAGTTTCCAAAATAGTTCCGTTCGACTTGCATGTGTTAGGCACGCCGCCAGCGTTCATCCTGAGCCAGGATCAAACTCTCTAAAAATTGTATTAGAACGAGCAAAACTCGTTTTAACCGACTTTAGAGTCTGACGTGTCACTTTATTTTAACTGGAGTTGTGACTTCCAGCGATTTACCAAGAGTAAAAAACTCTCGAAATTTCAGGTTCGCACTACAACCTTGTTCATATCGAACAAAAGTTTAAGCACATCGTTGTTTAATTTACAAGGTACAATTTTCCTTTGCCTTCAGCGGGAAATTGTACCGCGTGTCGAAAATCTTCGTGATTTTCGACCAAGGTACTCAAATGCGTCAGCATTTGACCACTAAAGGTTTTGGATTCTGTTAAATCGAAGCAGTCTTAACCGCTCATCAACAGCTTATTTAGTATACCTCTCCCGATACGCTTTGTCAACACATTTTTTCATTTTTCCCAAATTTTTTTGCGTATAGCTTGCTCTCCCCTTGTCCATACTGAATCCCGAGGTGAATTTCCATGAAGTATTTCTGCAATCTTACAGCACTGCTATCCATTGATCAAACGGCTAACGCCTGTTTTTGCGCACTTTCTCCGGAAATCCGGCAGCGTATTCTTCCGCATAGCGCACAGCTGCATACGCGCGAGGAACTGCTGCTCTGCGCCTTCCGTCTGCTGCAGCAATAGTAAAATCCCGAAGCCTATCGCCTCGGGATTTCTTCTTATTTCGCCGCCAGCAAGCACGCATACCGCAGTTTAAGGCGCATTTTCCAGCTTTTCTTCACATTTCTTCCCCAAAGCCGCTGCACGAACAGATCGAGCGCACGCTCCTCGAACGGCTCGAGCGCGATGCCGCCGTATATGGTTTTCTCAAGCAGACCGTTCACACGCTCGTACTCTCCGGGTTTAACCGACGGCAGCGTGTCCGCAAGCGCCTTATCGGTCGCCGAGGTCTCCCAGCCGAGCGCCGCGTCAATTCCCCAGAGGGAAATCAGCTTGAATATCAGCTTCTGCGACTGCCGCACGCGCTCCTCAATCGACATTCTGCGCCGTCTGCGTTCCGCATGCCACAGCAGGAACGCGCGCGTCAGCTCCATCGCGCACAGCAGCAGCGTGAACAGCACAATAACTATGCCGGCAATACCGAATCCAACTGCAGCCATGTTTTTCACCACAGTCAGCGGCTTGGACTGCTCGGAACCACCGGTGCCGGACGGCTCGACCACCCGATCCGCACCTGACCGATCTTCGTCGATAGCCGCAGTTTTGCGCACCGTATCCGGCAGGCTGACCATCTGCTGCAGCGCAACCGCGTCAAAATAGTAGCCCGGCGTCGCATCAACCGGCAGCCAGCCGATACCGTCAAAATAGACCTCAGCCCATGCATGTGCGTCCTGACCGGTCAGCGCAGCTGTTCCGTCCGCGCTGCTCTGCGTTTTGGCAATCGGCAGATAGTAGCCTTCCGCGTAACGTGCGGGAATGCCGTGCGCCCGCAGCGCCTGCACGGTCGCCGAGGCATAAAGCACTGCATTGCCCTTCCGCGAGTCTGTCAGGAAATATGCAATCGGGTCCGCATTATCCGGTGCGGCTTCGGCAGTCTCGCTGTAGCTCACCTGCGCTTTCAGCACCTCGCGGATGCGGCTGAGCGCACTGTAAACACCGTCATTTTCATCATCATAATCCTGCCAGAACAGACGGTTGAGCACAGGCAGCAGTTTCTCGTCCGCTGCGGTATATGCATCATACACAAAGCTGCGATAGACCGACTCTGCTTCCGCATAGGCTGTCTGCTCCTCGGTCTGCGGGCTGCTGACCCAGCTCTCCGCGACCATGAGCTACGACGGCCGCGTACCCGAAACCTCGATCACCGTATAATTGCGGGTACCGAACAGACCGCGCCCCTTGAGCAGCGCGTCCCTGCGTTCATGCACGGCACCGTCCGTTACCTTTTCCATCGAAGCCGGTGCATACACCGCGTCGCGCGAAGCGTTCTGCACCGATACCTCGACCGTGTTGGCTGCCGGTGCATCGCCGGTCAGCCGGTAATATGCCGCCGACTGCGTGAACGGGTCAAGACCCTGTGTCTGCACCCACTCGCCGTTCTTTGTCCGAAGGACGGTCTCGAACGGCTGCGCTCCGTCCCACGCACGGTATTTCTTCCAGACGAAAACGCCTTTCTGCCCGTCCTCCAGCGCGTCCGCAAGCAGCATAACATCCTGCCGGAGCTGCTCGAACGTCACACCGAGCAGGCTCTGCATATCGTCTGCCGCGCAAATCGGCAGCAGGTCGTGCTGACGCATGATAAGGCATACGTCATTGCTCTGTCGATCCATGTTGTACAGCAGAATCTCATCTGCCCGCCGGAGTGCGCTCCGTTTTTTATCCGTGCACTGCCTGCGGTTCCGCAGCGCAGCACATAGGAGCACAACCGCCAGCAGTGCCTCAGCACAGCCGATCACCACCAGCGGAAAGTGCTCACCCAGCATTTCCAGCCAATCCGTTATGTGCATTCCTTCACCTGCCAAATTTCATTTTTACTCTTTTCTATATTTTTCATCCAGTCGATACCTACATATCCATTTATACATAACAGCTCCTATATCTGTCGATTTACAACACTTTCCCCAATGCAACCGCTCTCTCCGACAAATTTCTCCCCAAAAAGCACAAAAAAGGATACAGAACAGTACCGTTCTGTATCCTCTTGTATCAATTTGGTTTTAAGCTGAATTACAGCTTTGCCAGCTCGGATGCAATCAGCTTGTTGATGATCTGCGGGTTGCCCTGACCCTTGGAAGCCTTCATGCACTGGCCTACGAGGAAGCCGGTAACATTCTTGCCTGCCTTGAAGTCGGCAACAGCCTTTTCGTTCTTGGCAATAACGTCCTGTACGATGGCCAGAATTGCGCCCTCGTCGGATACCTGCTTGAGACCCATGCGGTCAACGATGGCCTCAACGGTCTCGTCGGTCTCGAACATGCTCGGCAGAACCTTCTTGCCTGCGTTGCCGGAGATGGTGCCGGCCTCGATCAGCTTGACCAGAGCAACCAGCTTGTCTGCGGTCATCTTGGTCTCGCGGAGGCTTACGCCCTTGTCGTTCAGGTACTTGGAGATATCGGACAGGATCCAGTTTGCGGCAGCCTTGGGCTTAACCTGCTTTGCAGCAGCGTCGAGCAGCTCGGCCTTTTCAAAGCTGTCAGACAGCAGACGCGCCTCCATGGCAGTCATGCCGTACTCGTTGAGGTAACGCTCGTAACGGGTGATCGGCAGCTCCGGAACCTCGCTCTCGATCTGGTGCAGCCACTCGTCGGAGATCTCTACGGCGATCAGGTCCGGATCCGGGAAGTAACGGTAGTCCTGTGCGTCTTCCTTGGTACGCATTACCGTGTTCTTCAGCTTAACGTCGTCCCAGCGGCGGGTCTCCTGCTGGATTTCGCCGCCGTTCTCAACGACCTCGATCTGGCGTGCAATCTCGTAGTCGATCGCGCGAACCGCACCGGAGAAGGTGTTGATGTTCTTCATCTCGACACGGGTGCCCAGCTCGGTGGAGCCTTCCGGACGGATGGAAACGTTTACGTCGCAGCGGATGGAGCCTTCCTCCATCTTGCAGTCGCAGATGTCGAGGTAGGACAGCGTGGTCTTGATCATTTCAAGGAATTCCTTCGCCTCGGCAGAGGAATGCAGGTCGGGACGGGTTACCATCTCGATCAGCGGTACGCCGCAGCGGTTGAAGTCAACGATGGTGCCGTCGATCTCGTCATGCAGCAGCTTGCCCGCATCCTCCTCGAAGTGGATGCGCTCGAGACGGCAGGAGTGCTTCACGCCGTCCACATAGAAGAATACCTCGCCGTTCTCACAGATCGGCACATCAAACTGAGAGATCTGATATGCCTTCGGCAGATCGGGGTAAAAATAGTTCTTACGGTCAGCCTTGCACAGCTGATTGATGGTGCAGCCGGTAGCCTTGCCCATCTTTGCGGCGTAGTGTACAACCTGCTTGTTGAGTACCGGCAGTGCGCCCGGCATACCGGTGCAGACCGGGCAGGTGTGAGTGTTGATCGGTGCGCCGAAGCCAGTGGAGCACGAGCAGTAGATCTTGCTCTTGGTGGACAGCTCCGCATGCACTTCCAGACCGATGACAGCTTCGTATTTCATGTTTGTCTTCCTCCCTTACAGTGCAGCGATGATGTTCTTGAGACCGGACGCCTGCTCAAAGGCCAGACCGGCGTTCAGCAGCGTCTGCTCGCCGAAGCGCGGACCGATGAGCTGCATGCCGACCGGCATGTGGTTCTCATCAAAACCGCACGGTTGAACCAGACCCGGCAGACCGGCGATATTGACAGAAACCGTGCAGATATCGCCTGCGTACATCTCGAGCGGATTGGTGGTCTTGGAGCCGATCTCGTAAGCGGTGGTCGGCGCAACCGGCGTCAGGATGACGTCGCACTTCTCAAATGCGTTTGCAAACTCCTCGCGGATCTTGCGCTGTGCGGCACGAGCCTTCTTGTAGTACGCATCGTAGTAGCCGGAGGACAGAACGTAGGTGCCCAGCATGATGCGGCGCTGTACCTCGGCGCCGAAGCCCTCGGAACGGCTCTTGGTGTACAGCTCGATGATGTCATCGCCTGCATTCGGAGTGCGGTAGCCGTACTTTACGCCGTCGAAACGGGCAAGGTTGGAGGAAGCCTCTGCAGAAGAGAGGATGTAGTAGATCGGCAGTGCATACTCAACGAGCGGCAGAGAGATCTCGAATACCTCTGCGCCGAGTGCCTTGTACGCCTCTGCAGCCGCCATAACGTTCTTGCGAACGGCATCCGAAATGCCCTCGCCGAAATACTCCTTCGGCAGACCGATCTTGAGACCCTTGACGTCCGCGTTCAGGTTTGCGCGCAGCGAGCCTTCAAACGGGGTCTTGACAGAGGTGGAATCGTGCAGCGGATCGTGACCGGTAACCGCATCGAGCAGCATGGCTGCGTCCTCGATGGAGCGGCCGAACGGGCCGATCTGGTCGAGAGAAGATGCGAATGCGATCAGACCGTAACGGGAAACCGCACCGTAGGTCGGCTTCATGCCGACAACGCCGCAGAAGGACGCCGGCTGACGGATAGAGCCGCCGGTATCCGAGCCGAGCGCCAGCGGAGCCTCGCCTGCTGCAACAACAGCAGCGGAACCGCCGGACGAGCCGCCCGGTACACGGTCGAGACCATGCGGGTTGTGGGTCGGGTGCATAGCCGAATTCTCGCAGGAGGAGCCCATTGCGAACTCGTCCATGTTCGCCTTGCCGGTGATGACCGCATCGGAAGCAATCAGCTTCTCCATAACGGTTGCATTGTACGGCGGCTTGAAGCCCGCCAGCATCTTGGACGCGCAGGTGGTCAGCGTGCCCTTGGTGCAGATGTTATCCTTAATTGCAATCGGAATACCGGCCAGCGCGGAAAGCGTATCGCCGCTTGCGCGCTTCTTGTCTACAGCCTCAGCCTGCGCGAGCGCTGCTTCCTCGGCTACGGTAACGTAGCCCTGAACCTTATCCTCTACCGCCTTGGTGCGGGCAAAAACGTCCTTTGCCAGCTCTACTGCGGAGATTTCCTTTTTGCCGAGCAGCTCGGACAGCTCGGACGCAGTTTTTTCGTAAAGTGCCATGATTCTGTCCCCTCCTTACTCGACAACACGCGGAACTGCTACGCCGCCGCACTGGAAGTCCGGTGCATTCGGCTCGATCAGCTCATCCGGCGTGAATTCCTGAATCACTTCGTCCTCGTGGAACGCATTCTTGCGCTCGGTGTTGATAACATCGGTGATGTCGCCCAGGTCAAGCTCTGCCAGCTTGTCCACCATTGCGACGATACCCTGCATGTCATCGGCCAGACGGTCGAAAATGCCGCCGGTCGAATCCAGACGTGCCAGGGACGCGATGTGCTCAATTTCTTTTCTGGAAATTGCCATGTCGTTTGCCTCCTAATTATTTATCTTAAATCTATGATACGAATTTTATGATCTATCGTAGGACGGGGTTGCCCTACGGCATATCTTATTTAAGCGTTTCCGCTGCCTTCTTCAATCATCGTCTTAAACTCTTCTTCGGTCAAGACCGGGATTCCCAGTTCTGCTGCCTTCTGCAGCTTGCTGCCGGCATTCTCGCCTGCGACAACGTAGTTGGTCTTTTTCGAGACCGAACCGGCCGCTTTGCCGCCGAGAGACTCGATCAGATCGTTGATCTCCTTGCGGGTATAGAGCGTCAGGCTGCCGGTTGCCACAATGGTCTTTCCGGCGAGCAGGTCGCTCTTTGCGGTCTTTTCACCGATGAAGTTGACGCCGTGTGCGCGCAGCTTTTCAATGAGCGTATGCGACTGCGGCAGCTCACGCCAGGCGGCGATGCTCTCCGCGGTGGTCTGTCCGATGTCGCGGATCTCGGTCATCTCCTCGACCGGTGCAGTCAGCAGCGCATCAAGCGAGCCGAAGTGGTCGCTCAGGATGCGGCCCGCCTTCTGGCCGACATGCCGAATGCCGAACGCGAACAGCAGCCGCGACAGGTCGCGGGTCTTGCTCGTTTCAATCGAGCGGACAAGATTGTTCGCCCAGACGTCCACCTTTTTGCCGAGCGGCAGCAGCTGCTCGACCGTCAGGTCGTACAGGTCAGCCGCCGACTTGACCAGTCCGGCGTCGATCAGCTTCTGCAGGTTGCCCTCGCCGCAGCCGTCGATGTCCATCGCGTCACGCGACGCAAAGTGCATCAGGTTTCGCAAAAGCTGCGCCGGACACGAGGCACTCGTGCAGCGGATGGCGGCTTCGTCCTCGTCATCGTAGACTGGAGCGCCGCACACCGGACAGACCTTCGGGAACTCGTACGGCACCGAATCCAGCGGACGCCGATCCTTTTCCACGCCGATGATCTCCGGAATGATTTCTCCGGCTTTTCGGACAGAAACAATGTCGCCCACGCGGGCGTCCAGCTGACGGATAAAATCGCGGTTGTGCAGCGTTGCGCGCGAAACCGTTGTACCGGCAAGCCTTACCGGCTCAAGCACGGCATTCGGTGTCAGCACGCCGGTGCGTCCCACCGTGATGACGATATCCTTGAGAAGCGTCTGCTTGACCTCGGGCGGGTACTTGTACGCCGCCGCCCACCGAGGGAATTTCGCGGTCGAGCCGAGCGTTTCACGCTGCGCGAAGGAGTTGACCTTGACAACAGCACCGTCAATGTCGAAATCCAGCTCACCGCGGGTCTCGCCCATGTTCTCAATCTCGCGCTGCACGTCCTGCGGGTCGGTGTAGACCGGATAGCGCGGACTTGTCGGGAAACCGAGGCTCTTGAGGTAATCAAGCGCCTGCACATGGCTTTCCATCGGCAGCTCGTCGCTGTTCTGGATGTTGAAGCAGAAGATGGACAGCTTTCTTTCCCGCGTAATTTTGCTGTCCTTCTGCCGCAGAGAACCGGCAGCCGCGTTGCGCGGATTGGCAAGGAGCGGCTTGTCGTGCAGCTCCAGTTCGGCGTTGAGGGCATCGAACACGGACTTTTTCATGTAGACCTCACCGCGCACGATCAAATGCGGCGGCGCGTTCTCCAGCTTTTTCGGGATGTCCTTGATGGTTTTGAGGTTCTTGGTTACGTCCTCGCCCACTTGACCGTCACCGCGTGTCGCACCGCGGACGAACACGCCGTCCACATATTCGAGTGCGACCGAAAGGCCGTCGATCTTGTACTCGACAACGTACTCCGCCTGTCCGACGGCATTCTCCACACGAGAATAGAACTCGCCCAGTTCGTCAAACGAGAAAACATCCTGCAGGCTTTCGAGTGGGTAGGCGTGCGTCACCTTGGCAAACCGGCTGCTCGCCGTGCCGCCGACCCGCTGGGTCGGAGAGTTCGCGTCCGCCATCTCCGGATGCTCGGCCTCGAGCGCGCGAAGCTGACGCTGCAGCATGTCGTACTCATAGTCGGTGATCTCGGGTGCGTCCTCGTTATAGTATTTTTCGTTGTGATACCGCAGCTGCTCCCGCAGAGCGGTAATCTGCTCACGCACGTCCATAATAAAACTCCTTTGGTGTGAGCAAATACTCACACAGATTAAGTATACCAAATAATCCGATATTTTTGAAGTATTATTTTCCGGTTTCGTGAGAAATATCCGAATTTTCCTCGTAATCGCGGATTTCGCCAAGCAGATCAGAGCCGGAGCCGCCGATATAGGCGTACCGTTCGGGCACCGTGCCGACGATAACCGTGTCCGTGACCGGGTACGTCGAGACGATTTCCCGGTCTTCCCCGCCGAACGGCGTGAGAATGCGGAAGCCGGCGTGCACCTCGATGAGAATCCGGTGGCGCGTCTGGTTGATGCCCGCCGAGGTAAACGCGCTGACGAACCGCGCCTCCATCTGAGCAAGTCCCGCAAGACCGACCTTCACCCTCGGGCCCATTCCGGTAAACAAACTGGGCGCGAATACCGTGCCGAGCGGCACCTCGGTCTGCGTTTCCTCCAGATAATCCAGTCGGTCAAACAGACCGTTGACGATACGCGCCTTCACCTTTCCGACTGCGATAATATCCGTACGCAAGGCCGTGATGCGGTTGTCGCTGTCGCGCTCAAGCACCACAAGGTCGGCAAATTCGTCCGGATGGGAGAAAACCTCGTCCTCCATCAGCGTGTTGATCTCCTTGATGGCGCTGTCCTCGCAGACGTTGACGGCGTACTCCATGAAAATGCGCTGAAAGCGTATGGTCAGCAGACCAAGACCAGCCGCTAATAGCAGTATCAGCATGGCAAGCGCCAGTCTCCTGCCGTTTTTCCGTCTGCGCCGCATAATACCACCCCAGACAGTATATGCAGTCGAGGAACGAGATAGGAGTGAATGGTGGTTTACGTTTCATGCAGGGCGGGGCACCCCAGGGTGGCTTCTCTTGCGGCTTTGCCGCAATTCACCTTCTGCCCTCACCCCGCCGTTGCAGCCGAGTGCACTCGCTTATGTGCGGCGGGCTGTGGTCAGCCTGCCCTACGGTATGGGTAAATCAATAAATTTCACTTCTACCTTGCAAAACGCTGTCCAAAGCAAAAAAGAAGCACCTGAAACAGGTGCTTCTTTGCGCTTGTTATGAAACCGGAGAGGGATTAGTCCTCTTCGTCCTCGAGCAGAGCACGGATGGACAGAGATACCTTCTTCTTCTCGTCGTTGATGTCGATGATCTTAGCCTCGACAACCTGGCCAACCTCCAGCTCGTCCTCCGGCTTTGCGATGCGGTGATCAGCGATCTGAGAAATGTGGATCAGGCCGTCAACGCCCGGTACGATCTCAGCGAATGCGCCGAACGGCATGAACTTGAGGATCTTAACCTCAGCAACAGAGCCGATGTCGTACTTGGACTTGAATACGTTCCACGGATTGTCCTCCTCGCGCTTGTAGCCGAGGGAGATCTTCTTGTTTTCCTTATCCAGACCGATAACGAATACCTTTACCTTGTCGCCAACAGAAACGACCTCGGACGGGTGCTTGATGCGGCCCCAGGACAGCTCGGAGATGTGAACCATGCCGTCTACGCCGCCGATGTCTACGAATGCGCCGTAGGAAGTCAGGGACTTAACGGTGCCGTCGTACTCGTTGCCGATCTCGATGGTGTTCCAGATCTGCTCAGCAGCAGCCTTGCGAGCCTCCCTCTGGATCTCACGGATAGAACCAACAACGCGCTTGCGCTGACGGTTGATCTCGGTGATATAGAAGGACTGCTTGGTCTTAACCAGCTGGCTCATCGGCTGATCCTTCGGTACGCCGGTCTGGGATGCCGGGATGAATACGCGAACGCCGTGTGCAGTTGCAACAACACCGCCGCGGTTCTCCTCAACGATAACACCCTCAACAACGGTGTGCTCCTCGTAAGCCTTCTCAACGGTCTCCCAGCCCTTCAGCTGATCAACGCGCTTCTTGGACAGAGTGATGGTGCCCTCGCCGTCGTTTACGCGAACAACAACAGCCTCGATCTCGTCACCAACGTGGATGTTGGCAGCTACGTCATAGTTCGGGTCGTCAGACAGCTCACCCAGCGGGATATACGCAGTGTGCTTAACGCCCAGATCTACCTGTACGTCGTTATTGGAAATACCTACAACGGTGCCGGTTACCTTTTCTCCATTATTTAAAGTCTTGAAGGACTCCTCCAGCATTGCTGCAAAGTCCTCACCAGTTTCAATCTTGGTTTCTTCGCTCATCATGTTACTGACCTCCTTAATTATCCATGCCGGTGTGGATGCTCCCGCCGTGATCCCGATGTGCTGGTGCTGCCCGAGCTCCTGCGTAGTAAGCTCTGCCGCGTCTTCGATGTAGCGCACATCCGAGCACAGCGACCGGCTGATTTCATACAGCCGTTTGGTGTTGGAGCTTTTCTTATCTCCGATCACGATCATTTGATCCGATACACCGGCAAGCAGACGAGCCTCCGACTGGCGCTCATCCGTCGCTTTACATATTGTATCAAAAATTTTGAGGTTTGTACACCTTTTTTTTATAAGTCCTACGGAAATATTCCAAATTGACCGGTTAACGGTGGTCTGTGCGACCAGAGAAATGGGTTTATTTCCCATTTCGAGCCGTTCCGAGAAGGCTCTCGCCTGCTCCTCGCCCTCGAGCACGACCGACTCACCGCACCAGCCCTGAATGCCCACAACCTCCGGATGTCCGGCGCTTCCGAGAATGACGATCAGCCGTCCGTCCGCGCTCTCTTTGTCCGCTATTTTGTGTATTTTCCGCACAAAAGGGCAGGTTGCATCAAAGATTTCGCACTTTTTTGCTTGAAGCAGCGTGTATACATTCCGTGGTACACCGTGCGCCCGAATGAGCACGCCGGCACCGTCCGGAATGTCCTCAAGCGCATGCGCGGTGTACACACCGAGCTTCTCCAGACGCTCAATTTCGTGCATGTTGTGAATGATTTCACCATAGGCATAAATTTTTCCGTTTTTTTTCGCCTGCTGCTCGGCGAGGTCCACTGCACGGCGTACGCCGAAGCAGAATCCGGCGGTTTTGGCTACCGTTACGCTCATACCTGCTCCTTCAGCTCGTAGATGCGGCGCAGGATATCATCCGCGATCAGGCCGTAGTCCTTCTGCTTCGGATCCGGCGTGAACGGCTTGCCGATCACGACTGTGGCTCTGCAGCGGAAACGCTTGCCCTCGGTGATATACATCGGCAGGATCGGCGCCCGGGTCTTGACCGCCAGCATGGCCGCACCTTTCTTGGTTTCGCCCTCGGCGGCGTGGCGTGTGCCCTGCGGGAAGATGATGAGCTTCTGACCGGCACGAACCGAGCCGAGCGCGGTCTTGATGGCGGTGATGTCCGCGCCCTCACGGTCGATCGGAAAGGCGCCGAGCGCCGCGATCAGCCACGCGAATATCTTCTTCCGGAACAGCTCTTTTTTCGCCATCAGGCGCAGCGGCGTCTTGCCGCCGAGTGCGACCGCCGCAAACGGCGGGTCGGACAGCTGCACATGGTTCGGACAGACAACGCAGCCGCCCTCCGGGATGTTTTCGCGTCCGATCACGCGGTAGCCAAAGAAAATATGGAACGCCAGCGCTACCAGCGGCACAACCAGAGCCTGGAACCAGCGGTGGTACTTGAATTTCATGCCTTTTCCTCCGTTTTTTCACGAATAATACACAGAACGGCCGCTATGCTTTCCTCGAGCGTCAGGCTGCTCGTATCCAGCAGAACCGCATCGTCCGCCTGTTTGAGCGGCGCAACGGCTCTCGTCATGTCCTGCCTGTCGCGCTCGTTGATATCGTGCAGGATGCCGTCCATCGTCACCTGCTGACCCTTCTCAATCAGCTCTTTATAGCGGCGCTCCGCGCGGGACTGTGCAGACGCGGTCAGGAAAATCTTGACCGGCGCATCCGGCAGGATGACCGTGCCGATGTCGCGGCCGTCCATCAGGATATTGCCGTTTTTCGCCATATTGCGCTGGGTTTCCAGCAGAAACCGGCGTACTTCCGGCACCGCGGACACCTTGGACGCGTAGTACGAAATCTCCGGTGTGCGGATGGCTTCGGAGACATCCTCGCCGTTCAGGAGAACGTGCTGTGCGCCGTCCTGATAGGTCAGCTGAATGGTAATCTCCGGCAGGGTTGCGATAATGCCTGCCGTATCCTCTCCGGCAATGCCCCTGCGGCACACCGCCAGACCGATGGAACGATACATCGCACCCGTATCCACATATACATAGCCGAGTTTTGCCGCGGCAGCGCGTGCCACGGTGGATTTTCCGGCCCCGGACGGGCCGTCAATGGCAACTGAAATGTACTTCATCATGATTCCTCCTCCGCAGCCGACAGACCCGCCAGACGGCCCGTGGACCACGCAATCTGCAGGTTGAAGCCGCCCGTGTAGGCGTCCACATCGAGCACCTCACCTGCGAAATACAGGTGCGGCAGCTTTTTGGACTCCATGGTTTTCGGGCTGACCTCGCGGACGGACACGCCGCCCGTGGTGATAATCGCCTCGGCGATCGGACGCTTGCCGGAAATCTCGACCGGGAACGCCTTGAGTACGCGCAGCAGCGCGGCACGCTGTGCCTTGGTGATGGAATTGACCTTCTCGCGCGGGTCGATGCCGCTCTTTTCGATCACCACCGGGATTATCTTCTTAGGCAGCAGCTCACCGAGCGCGTTGATAAAATCGCTGTTCTTGTGCTTGTCAAAGTCCGAGAGCAGACGCTTGTCGAGCGTCTTTTCGTCCAGCGCGGGCTTGAGATCAATCTCCACACGGTACTTTTGGCTGCCGAAATGGCGCATATGCGCACTCGCGGACAGCACCAGCGGACCGGACAGACCGAAGTGCGTAAACAGCATTTCGCCAAAGTCCGAGTAGAGCTTCTTCTCATTTTCATACACGGTCAGCTGCACGTTGCGCAGGCTGAGACCCATTAGCTTTTGGCAGGTGTCACCGTCCTCGACCAGCGGCACGAGCGACGGATTTGCGGGCACAACCGTGTGTCCCGCCTGCTTGGCGAAGCGATAGCCGTCACCGGTCGAGCCGGTCTGCGGATAGGACGCGCCGCCGGTCGCCACGATCACGCGATCCGCCTTGTACGTCTTGTGACCGGCACGAACGCCTGTGAGTACACCGTCCTCGATGAGCAGCTCGTCTGCGGTCGTATGTACGATGGTCACACCCGCCTTTTTCACCCACAGGAACAGCGCGTCAATGATGTCGGCTGCCTTGTCCGACTGCGGGAACACGCGGTTGCCGCGCTCAGTCTTGAGGGCAACGCCATGGTTCCCGAAAAAGTCCATCACGTCCGCCGGACCGAATCCGCCGAGCGCGGAATACAGAAAGCGCGGATTGACCGGCACGTTGCGCAGAACCTCCTGCACATCGCAGTTATTGCACACGTTGCAGCGGCCCTTGCCCGTGATAAACAGTTTGCGGCCAACTTTTTCGTTGGTTTCCAGCAGCGTCACCTGCGCGCCCTGCTCCGCGGCAGTACCTGCCGCCATCAGACCGGCTGCGCCGCCGCCGATTACGATAATGTTCAATTTATATCGTCCTCCGGTTTTTCATATACGTCGTATTCTTCCCAGATGCGCTCCAGCTTGTTAAATGTCTGCTCAATCTCATCGCGGCGGCTCATGCCGACGGCCACGATCAGTGCGTTGATGACCGACAAGGGCGCCACGAGCGAATCGACAAAGCTCGCCATATCGCTGCGTGCGAGCAGCACATGATCGGCCACACGCGCCAGCGGCGACAGCTGCGAGTCGGTCAGTGCGATAACGCGGGCGCCGCGGTCGCGGGCGTACTTCATCGCACTCAGCGTGCGCTTGGAGTAGCGCGGGAAGCTGATGCCGAACAGCACGTCACCCGGTCCGACACGGAGCACCTGCTCAAAAATCTCGCTGACACTGTTCGTATGTACAAGCGTCACATTTTCAAACAAAAGGTTGAAGTAAAAGCCTAAAAAGCTGGCTAAAGCGCTCGAGGAGCGCACACCGAGGATGTAGATTCGCTTGGCGCCCATGAGCGCATCCACCGCACCCTGAAAGGCGTCGCGGTCGATCTCGTCGAGCGTTACGCGGATCATATCCGTGTCCGCATGCAGCACGGTCTGCAGCACATCGCGGCCGCCCATGCGGTCGCCCGCAACCTCCATGCGCTGCACCGAAGTCAGCTTGTTGCGGATCATCTCCTGCAGGGCGCGCTGCAGGTGCGGATAGCCGTCATAGCCAAGCTCGGTCGCAAAGCGCACGACCGTACTTTCACTCACACCGACAGTCACACCCAGACGGCTCGCGGTCATGAACGCGGCCTTGTCGTAGTGCTCCAAGATAAAACGCGCGATCTGCTTCTGACCCTTGGAAAAGCCGGGCAGCTCGCTTTGAATTTTTGTGATCAGGTCATTCATTATATTCTCTCCTGCATTGCATTCTCTGCATACATTCCTGCATTTGCACGATACTATTGTAAGTGAACCTGCAAAAAAATGCAAGAGCATATGGGTGCAAATTGCAAAAAGGCAGGGATTTCCTTAGAAGATCAGAGGTTCTCCTGCACGTCGGCAGCGATGTCCTGCAGATACGCAATCTCGTCATTCGTCAGCTCGCGCCATGCGCCGCTCTTGAGGTGCGGATCGAGCGGCATCGTGCCCATCGCCACACGCTTGAGGCGGCGGACCTCCAGACCGCACTTCTCGCACATTTTACGAATCTGGCGGTTGCGGCCCTCGTGGATGGTCAGGCGCAGCTTCGCGCTGATTTCGTCACGGTCAATGGTAACAACCGTTGCCGGACGGATGCTGTAGCCGTCAATCTCCATCGGCTCTGCGAGTTTCGGGATGTTTTCCAGATTGCCGCGCACGCGCACCTCATAGTGCTTTTCCACCTCGTGGCGCGGATGGGTCAGCGCGTTGAGCAGATCGCCGTCGTTGGTCAGCAGCAGCAGACCCTCGGAGTTGTAGTCCAGACGGCCGACCGGCACAACACGCGCACCGCAGCCGCGCACCAGATCGGCAACCGTCTTGCGGCCGTGCTCGTCCTTCATGGTGGTGACATAACCGCGTGGCTTGTACAGCATTAAGTACACCTTTTCCTCGGCACCGCCGATGGGCTTGCCGTCCACGAAAATTTTGTCACGGCGCGGATCGGCCTTGTCACCGACCGAAGCCTTTTTGCCGTTTACCGTTACGCGGCCGTCGTCGATCCAACGCTCCGCCTCACGGCGGGAGCACAAACCTGCTTGCGCCAGTAATTTCTGCAGTCTTTCTTCCATGTATAATTCCTCTTTCTCAATTATTGCATTATGTAACATTATTCCGTAGGACGGGGTGTCCTCACCCCGCCGTCTAACGACAATCGCCGTATCAACAACAACGGATACCGTAAAAATGAAAACCGGTATCTCAATAATCCCCATTGCACTCATTGGTTCATTGGGGAACGGCGGGATGCGGTCAGCCCGCCCTACAATAAAGTGTGTTGCTAATTTGTAAATCGCTCTAAAATTTTCTCAACGATACCCTTTTCCTCCGCCGGCAGCAAGGATTCCCCGCCATAGACCAGCGTATCGCGTCCCAAGACGCAATCCCCGAGCCGATACTCGACCGAACCCGCCTGTGCCGTCCTCACGACCGGTGCATAGCAGATTTTTTCGCCGTAGCGCACGCGCTGCAGTTTCTCCCTTTCACCCGGCAGCAGATACGCTGTCACCGTATTCTTCGCTGCGAGCGACACGGACGCAGTATCGCCGCCGAACACACGCACGTTTGCGATCGTATCTCCTGCCTTATGCAGCGTGACCTCGCTGTACTGCGCAAAACCGGCGTCGAGCATCTCCATGTGGTCGTTCCAGTCGTTCGGGTCATTGAGCGTCACCGCGATGATGGTGCGCCCATTGCGCTCGGCCGCCGAGACCAGACACCGCCCTGCCGCCCGCGTATAGCCGGTTTTCACGCCGATCGCACCGTCGTACATGCTCAGCAGACGGTTGTGATTGCTCAGCGCGTGCCCGCTGACCGTGCAGCTTTTTGTCGAGACGATCTGCCGGAACACCGGGTCCTTGAGGGCCGCCGCGGTGATCTTGGCCAGCTCATGTGCGGTGGTGTAGTGCGTGTCGGACGGCAGGCCGTTCGGATTGTCGAAATGCGTGTCCGTCAGACCGAGTTCCGCCGCTTTGGCATTCATTTTGCCCACAAAGGCGTTCATGCCGCCGCATTCTCCCGCGATGGCGACCGCCGCGTCGTTGCCGGACGCGAGCATGAGTCCGTACAGCGTATCCCGCAGAGAGAGTGTCTCACCCGCTTTCAGGTACATGGACGAGCCTTCCACGGCGGCGTACTCCGGCTTTACGGTATACACGCGGTCAAGGTCGCCCTCGCCAAGCGCGACGAGCGCGGTCATGATCTTGGTGGTGGACGCCATCGGCAGGCGGCTGTCCGCGTTCTGCTCGAACAGCGTTTCACCTGTGTCTGCATCGATCACGACGGCCGCCCGTGCGCTCACCGCGCCCGCCCTCGGCAGCACGAGCAAAAGCGCGAGCACGCAAAACAGCTTTTTCACATTGCACCACTCCCCGCATAACAAAACCTACTCAGCATTCACGCGAGTAGGTTTTGCGGGAAAACGCGGTTTTATTCGTCGCCGGACAGGGTTTCCGCCACTTCGGCTGCGTCCTCGGTCTTGCCCTTGAAGCCGCTGACGAAATTGGACACCTTGTTGATCGCACCTGGGATCATCTCGACCAGACGATCCACCGTGTCGGACGCCTGTGCGTTGATGCCGAGGATGTTGGCGCTGCCGTCCTTGCCGATGACAAGGAAGCACACCGGCGAAACCGTCACACCGGCGCCGCTGCCGCCGCCGAACGCGAGCGGAGACCCGCTTGCCGCGTGCTTGGATGCGAACTCGCTGCCGCCTGCGCCGAAGCCGAACGACACCTTGGAGACCGGGATAACGGTCGTACCGTCCGCCGCCACGATCGGGTTGCCGATAATGGTATTAACATCCACCATTTCCTTGATTTTGGACATGGTTTCGGTCATCAAATCGCTGATAGGATGATGTTCACTCATAATTTTCGCCTTCCTTTATACGTTTTAACTGATCATTTGAAATATTTCTTGTACAGCTGATACATCGGCTTGCCATGCCGCAGCAGCACTCTGATGAGCGATATCGGCCGTATCGAGCAGTTTACAGTAAACGCCCACTCGGTATGGTCGGCGTTGAAGTCCGCGTCCGCGCTGACATGGTAATCCTGCATATCAAAAGTATTCTCCAGAAATGGAACAACGATTCCGCAGAGCGCCGCTGCCTGCCCGAGCAGAATGCCGGTCTGCGCCGCATCGTCCGTACCGATAACTACGCGCGCCCGCAGTCTGCTGATGCGCAGGCGGTCGGTCAGATCGCTGAGGAAATCGCGCACCGTGCCTACGATCTCACCGACATCCAGTCCGTCCTTCGGCAGCGAAAGACCGAACTTTCCGCTCGTTTTCTTTTCGTTTTCCTCGGATTTCTTCTGCTCCGCTTCCGTTTCATCTTTTTTCTTTTTCAGGTGGCGCGGTCTCGGATACAGCGGAATGCGAACCGGCCCATACCGTGCCTCCACGCTCACCTCGCCGGTCACGCCGACGGCTTCAATGCCTGCCCGAATGTTCAGCAGCACCAGCACAATCACCAATACCAGCAGTACAATTCCAAGCAGAATGCCTAAAATCCAGAGTAAAACCGTTCCCATAGGCGGTCACTCCGTTTCCGGCGGCACAGGCTCGCCGTTCAAGAAGCGCAGCTGCTCGCCGGGCGGCGTCTCGTGCAGCGTGCCGTCCATGTTCAGCTCCATCTGCTCATTTTCCTCGAGTGCGGGCAGCGCCGGAAGGTCCTCAATGCTTGCCAGTGAAAAGCTGCGCAGGAACTGGTCGGTCGTGCGGAACAGCATGGGCTTTCCGGGCACGTCCAGCCGTCCGGCCTCCTCGATGAGCCCCTTTTCCGCCAGACTGCTCACCGTGTTCGATGAATCGACACCTCTCAGCTGGTCGATGAACGCGCGCGTTACCGGCTGGCGGTATGCGATGATGGTCAGCACCTCAAGCGCCGCAGGCGACAGCGCAGGCGGTCTGCGCGATTCGGTCACGCGGCGCACATACGGCCCGTACATCGGCCGGGATGCCAGCTGCAGCTTGTCCTCGATACGCAGCAGCATGATGCCGCGGTTCTCGAAGTCGTAGCGGTTCTCAAGTGCAGCCGCCGCGTCCAGCAGCTCCGCCGGTGCGGCCTCGAGCGCCGCGGACAGCCGTTCAAGGGTAACCGCATCGCCTGCCGCGAACAGCACGGCCTCCAGTCCGGCCTCGAGCGCCGTCATGCTGCCGTTATTTTGTGTTGTCATTTGTCAGCATCAGCTCCATCTCCTCGCCGTCCCCTTCCAAACGAATTCGGCGGGTCTTGGATAATTCCAGCACAGCCAGAAAGGTAGCCACAATCTCCGAACGGTTTCTCGCATCGTCGAACAGCCGCATAAACGGCACGCGCATCCGGTACAGAAAGCGCTTGAGGATCGCAGTGACGCGTCCCTCTACCGGTACAGGCTCACGCCCGACAATGCCCTGAAACGAGGTCACCGGCGGCGGCAGGCGGCGCTTGGTGCGGCGCAGCATTTTGTTTGCCGCGCGGATGAGATCGTTTACCGTGTGGTGATACTCCACCGGCGCATCATCCTGCCGTTCGGGCGGTTTGACGTAGATATCACGACCGGTTTCGTTCTTTTCCGCAAAAAACGCAGTCGCGCTCTTGAGTCTCTGGTACTCGAGCAGCATCTCGACCAGACCCGCTCGCGGGTCCTCCCCGTCCTCGTCCTCCTCGTGCTTCGGCAGCAGCATCCTGGACTTGATGTACACCAGCTGCGCCGCCATTGCGATGAAGTCACCGGCAACGTCCAGATCCATGTGCTCGGCCTCGTGCAGAACCGCCATGTACTGCTCAAGGATTTCCGCGATGGGGATATCGTAAATGCTCACCTTGTTTTTGGAAATCAGGTGCAGCAGCAGGTCAAGCGGCCCGTCAAAGTTGTCTAAATGAAAATCCATAGCTTACAGAAACAGGCTGACGAAGTTTACCGCCAGCATGAGAACGCCGTTGCCGACCCAGTCCATAATGCCGTCCAGCCAGCCGAACCAGAGCGCCACGATAAACACGAAAAAGATGATATTCTGGTACTTCTGCAGCTTGAGCGACCACGAAAACGGCATAAATGCGTCAACGACGCGCGAGCCGTCCAGCGGGTGCACCGGAACGAGATTGAACACACCCAGACCGACCGACATGCTCGCAACGATGAGCAGGAACTGCGACAGCGACCACAGGAACGTATTCGTCATGTTCATGCGCACCACAAAATACAGGCAGTACGCGATAAAGGCGGTGATAAAGTTGGATACCGGACCGGCAAGCGCAGTCAGCGCCATGCCCCAGCGTCTGTTCCTGAAATTGGCGATATTGACCGGCACCGGACGCGCCCAGCCGAAGCCGAACAGCAGCAGGCACAGGAAACCGATCGGGTCGATATGCGCCATCGGCGACAGCGTTACGCGGCCGGAATCACGCGCGGTACGATCGCCGAGCAGATAGGCAGCACCGCCGTGCGCGGTCTCGTGGATGGACAGGCACAGCACGATCGCGGGCAGCGAAAGCGCCAGTGTGATAAATGCGGAGCGGATATCGCCGCTCATCAAAGCTCTCCAAAGCAAGCTGTTTCCTCCATTATTGCAGTGATTCTGATTCTATATTACCCTATAATGGATTATTATAACACGGATAGAGGTTGTTGTCACCCGAATATTTGTTCTGTACAACATTCGGCGGGATTTTGTCGTTTCATTGCAGGGTGGGGTACTCCGAAGCGCCCCGCCCTGCATGATAACTTACCGAATAGATCATATCTTTGCTGCATAATTATCTACTCGGTAAGTTTTAGCAGCACATTAACGGATTATCTGCTATAATTAACTTGTACATCTATGCACTTGGAGGATTCGACATGAAACGACAGGACGGCAAACCGCGTTTATTCTCGTTTACGCTGCGGGATTTCCTTATTTTCGCGGCGATATTTATCTGTGCACTGGTGCTCTGCACCTTGCTGCGCCGCTCGGACATCAGCGACGGCTTCGCCTCTCCGGTATTTGTTCTCGCAGTGCTGCTCACCTCGCGCTTCACAAACGGATACCTGTTCGGCACGCTTGCCGCATTCCTGAGCGTTATCGGCATCAACTACATCTTTACCTTTCCCTACTGGGAATTCAACTTCACAATGACTGGCTATCCGCTGACGTTTTTCGTTATGCTGTGCGTATCGCTCATCACCTGCACGATGACCACCAAGATCAAGCAGCAGGAGCAGTTCCGCATGGAGAGCGAGCGCGAGAAAATGCGTGCCAACCTGCTCCGCTCGGTCTCGCACGACATCCGCACGCCGCTGACCTCCATCATCGGTTCAACCTCGGCCATTCTGGAAACGCCCGACCTGTCTCTCGAACAGCAGCATCAGCTGCTCGAGGATGTGCGCGATGACGCGCAGTGGCTGGTCCGCGTGGTGGAAAACCTGCTGTCCATCACCCGCATGGGCGAGGACACCCGAATCACCAAGCAGTCCGAGGCCGCCGAGGAGGTGCTCGGCGAGGTTGCCCGCAAATTCCGCAAGCACTATCCCGGCGTCAAGATATCGGTGGCTGTGCCGGATGAGCTGCTCATCGTACCGATGGATGCGATCCTCATTGAGCAGGTCATGACCAATCTGCTTGAAAACGCCGTTCGGCACGGCAAAAACACCACCCATATTGCGCTCTCTGTGCATCAGGATGGCGAAAACGCCGTCTTTGCCGTGCAGGACAACGGCGGCGGCATCCCGCCCAAGCTGCTGCCCGTGCTGTTCAGCGGAACACTGCGCCACAGCGACACGCCCACCGGAGACGGCAAGCGCAATATGGGGCTGGGACTTTCTGTATGCAACGCCATTGTCCGCGCACACGGCGGCACGATGCACGCACAAAATAAGGACGGCGGTGCAGAATTTATCTTCTGTCTGCCGATGATAGAAAAGGAGCCGGAACTGCAATGAACATTCGAGAAAAAATACTCATCGTGGAGGATGAAAAGAGCATTGCGCACTTTATCTCCACTATTTTGAACTCCAACGACTACGAAACGCTGCTGGCCCGCTCGGGCAGCGAGGCGAAGACCATGATCTCCTCGCACTGTCCGGATCTTGTCATCCTCGATCTCGGTCTGCCGGATATGGACGGCATTGACGTCCTGCGCGAGCTGCGCTCGTGGTCAAGCCTGCCGGTGGTGGTGGTTTCCGCCCGCTCGCATGAGCACGATAAGGTGCAGGCGCTCGATCTCGGCGCAGACGACTACCTGACCAAGCCGTTCGGCACCGCCGAGCTGCTCGCGCGCGTGCGCACCGCCATCCGCCACACGAGAACCACCTCTGCGAACAGCGAAATCGCCCGCGAGGGCACCTACACGGTCGGTGAAATGACCATCGACTATAACAAGCATCAGGTGCTCGTCCGCGGCGAGAATGTCCACCTCACGCTCAGCGAGTTCCGTATCGTTGCGCTGCTCGGCAAATTTGCCGGCAAGGTGCTTACCTACGATTACATCATCAAGGAGCTTTGGGGACCGCGAGCCGGCGGTGACAACCAGATCCTGCGCGTCAATATGGCAAATATCCGCCGCAAGATCGAAAAAAATCCTGCCGAGCCGGAGTATCTGTTTACCGAGGTCGGCGTGGGATATCGTATGGCAGAGAATTCCGAACAATAACGCGGCATGCCGTATATAACGACATGCAGATGATTTACAACGACGGGATGAGGTCATCCCGCCCTACAATTTAATTTATTTATACCAACAAAAAAACCCGAGTCAAACGATTCGGGTTTTTTCATATAGTTCAGGTAAACTCTGTCGGTGAATAGCTGCCGTCCGCGATCTGCTGCGCGACTTCATCCGTCAGACCGTTGTAGACAACGCCCGGCTCCAGCGTGATGCCGTGAATTGCGGCAAGCTGAGAGACCGTTACAAACGCGTAGGTCTTATCCGTGCGGCTCTGCAGCTCGTCGATCGCTGCCAGAGCACCCCGAACCGAAGTCTCATACAGGTCGTGCATCAGGACAACATCGCCGTCCTGCGCCTGCTCCACGATGACCTTCTTCACATGATCGGCATCGCGGTACTTCCAGTCCTCGGTGTCCACGCTCCAGTTGATGATCGGATAGCCAAGCTCTGCGGCTACCGCCTTAACATCCGAGTTGACGCCGCCGCCTACCGGACGCAGCACCTGCGGTGCCTGCCCTGCAATATCCTTGATCGCATTGGTCGCATCGTCAATCTGGCTGCGGATGTCATCCGTGCCGAGGCCGGTCAGGTGGCACATCGGATGATTCATGGTGTGGTTGCCCAGCTCATGGCCTTCGTTTACCATGCGCGGCAGCACATCCGATACCTCGGAGACACGCTCGCCGACCATTAAAAACGTAGCAACCGCGCCGCGCTGCTTGAGACCGTCCAGCAGATAGTTGGTCAGGCCGTTCGGATAGCCGTCCTTTTTGCCGGTCGGACCGTCGTCAAACGTCAGCGCGATATAGACATCGGCCTCCGGAATATCGCCGTCCACGGCATCGCCCAGCTTATCCTTCATGTTCTTGAGGTATGCCTTCTGGCTGTCAAAGCCGTCAAGCGTTACGCCGGTGAACGAGAATACGCCGTCACCGAGATCGGTATACGTCTTGCCAAGGATCGCCGCAAGCACCTGCGGAGAAACGTAAAAACGGTTCTTGTCCTGATCCGTGTAGGTGGAGAAGCCATTGCCGGAGGCACGCTTGCCGTCCACCTTGGTCTTGCCGTCATCCGCATCCACGGTCGCGGTGGATTCACCGCAGGTGACATTCCATGCGCCCTTGCCATCGTCCTCCGCCTTGCCGCCGAGCGCGGTCATCGCGGCCTTGAGCGGGATATACGCCGTGCCGTCCTGATCGAGCACACCTGCACCCAGCTTTTTGCCTTCTTCCACCATGTGCTTGGTGCTGCCTTCATAGAGCAGCTGATCCGAGCCGGTTCGCATAACGATGCTGCCGCTCATCACCTGTCCCTCGGCCGGGCCGAGCACCTCGAGCGCTTTATCCGTAATTTCACCGATCTTCTTGTCGGTCAGCGCTTTTTTTGCCTGACTGATGATGATCAGATCGCCGTTTTCGGCGGCAACCTCACCGGTCTGCCACGAAAGCGCCTGACAGATATCCTTGACCGGCGCATAAACCACGCCGTTCTTCTCCACCGGTGCGGAGGCGAAGGTTTCGGTCGCGTCACCGACCTGCAGGTTTGTATCACTGAGCTTAATTGTCAGCACGGTCTTTTTGAACGTGATCGTGCCGGATTTAGCGTTCTCATCCCAGTTCAGCTCCAATCCGAGGTTATCGCACAGTGAACTGATGGACGCCATGCCGTTGCCCTGACTGTCACGGTAGGGCGCAGCGTCAACCTGTATCGCCTTGCCGTTCTTATATGCATTCGTGTTGCCCACCTGATACACCAGCACGTTGTTGCTGCTGACTACGTTTCCAACAATCGAACGGATCGCCCGCACACCGAAGAAAATGACCGCAATGATCAGAATGATCAGGGCAAACAGTACACCGTAGTGACTGTTGCGCCGTCTGCGTCTGCGCCTTCTTCTATGCGGGCTGCGCGGCGCCTGCCGCGCCGATTCATATGCCATTTTTGTCATCCTTCCTATCCTTTTTATAATATATGCTGCTAAGATATAAGTATACCACCTTTCGACACAAAGCGAGGTTACAGTTCTGTTACTTTTTACAGCTTCCGTCCGCACTTTTTTGTCCTTTTCTGACGACAGACTTACGGCAGCACCGCACAATTAAAGCAGCGGTTCCTTGCGCGAGTTCCGTCCGCGCTGCCGCGGTTCCTTGCGCGAGTTCCGTCCGCGCTGCCGCGGTTCCTTGCGCGAGTTCCGTCCGCGCTGCCGCGGCGCTTTGCCTTACAAATCCTCGCCTGCACTCCAGTTGACAAGATGAGGCGACTTTTTCGGCTGCACAGCTGCCGGGTCGGGCACCTTTACACCGAAGAAATCATACCACTGACCGCACTGCTCGCACTGCCAAGCCGTTGCTTCGGTTTCATCCATGATGAAAATCTCGTTTCCGCATTCACAATTCAGAATTGTCATTATACTTCCTGCTTTCCTGCTGTTATATTTCTGCTATCAGTATAGCACAAGCCGCGCATAAAGTCGAATGCCGGCGCAAAGAAAAAGGGAGTGTTTCCACTCCCTTTCTGTTCGGTTACGGCAGCCTGAGCAGTCCCGCCTCGCGCAGACTGTTGAGCAGCTCGTTGAACCGTGCAACGATGTCGTCCGCACCGGTTGCGTCTGCTACCGATGCCGCCGGTTCCGGACTTGCACCGGCAGGTCCGGTCGGACCGGTTGGGCCGGTTGGGCCGGTCGGGCCGGTTGGGCCGGTCGGGCCGGTAGCGCCGACTGCGCCTGCTTCACCTGCAGGGCCGGTCGGGCCGATTGGGCCGACTGCACCCGCTTCACCTGCGGGGCCGGTCGGGCCGGTCGGGCCGGTTGGGCCAACTGCGCCTGCTTCACCTGCGGGGCCGGTCGGGCCGGTAGCGCCGACTGCACCCGCTTCACCTGCGGGGCCGGTCGGGCCGGTAGCGCCGACTGCGCCTGCTTCACCTGCGGGGCCGGTCGGGCCGGTTGGGCCGACTGCGCCTGCTTCACCTGCGGGGCCGGTCGGGCCGGTAGCGCCGACTGCGCCCGCTTCACCTGCGGGGCCGGTCGGGCCGGTTGGGCCAACTGCGCCTGCTTCACCTGCGGGGCCAGTCGGGCCGGTTGGGCCGATGGGTCCCGGGAAGCCCGGCGGTCCCGGAGGACCCGGAATGCCTCTCGGCCCCATTGGCCCCATCGGTCCCCTTTCTCCTCGCGGTCCGCGCGGACCCGGAGGACCGGGAGGTCCGGGAGGTCCGGGAGGTCCCATCGCGTCCGGTCGGCCGTTGCCCATCACCGCATCGCACACGCGCTCCTGCCAGCGTTCGCTCGGGCGTTCCCAGTTGCCGCAGCAGTCCTGTCGATCGTTCATGTCGTTCTTCCCTTCCTTCCGATTTGCCGGAAATCTCCGGCAGTTCAATCTATGCCGAAGGCGGCTTTGCGGTGAGACCCTGCGCGGCAAAATACCGTCGGTTGTACGCCACCGCCGCCGACTGCGGACGCACGAGTGCTGCCCGTTCGTTCCAGGCACAGGCTTGCTTTGGGTCTCCCAATTTGTCCCAGCAGACACACAGGCCGAGTGCCGGCGCATAAGCACAGGCGCTCACATCAACAAAGCCGCGCGGCGCTGTGCTTGCGACTCGAATGGCGGTTTCGTACCAGAACACCGCCTGTCTTGCGCGGTTATCCGCGTATTCGAGGGCTGCAAGCGCACAGCACACGGCACTGCGCGGCACCTCCAGTGCAAATGAGCGGGTCAGTGCCCGCTTTGCCTGCTCGCGCTCTCCGAGGGCGGTCAGCGCTTGCGACAGACCAAGGCACGCATCTATTTTGTTCTCTGCCCAGCCGTCCGGCATCGCAAGGAAGACTTCAAATGCTTCAACTGCCTGTGCGTACCGTTTATGCGCCAGCAGCTCTCGCGCGTAATAATAGCTGCCGCGTGCATCCAGCTTTTCCCCTTTAGCGAGCAGGTTTTCGTAGATTTTCAGATTGCGGTCGGAGTACGCACACGGCGGCTTGCGGTGTGTCACCGCCGCGTCTCCGTACCGGATGTTCCCGCGCGGCACAATGCACTCGTGCACCGCACCCTGCCATCGAAAATGCGCAGACGTTTTCAGCAGCCGCTCACGGTAACAGAAAAACGTCGGTCTGCCCTGCTCATCAAAGCCGGTGTGGTACGGCAGCATGACGACATCGGCTGTGCCGTCCAGCTCCGCTTTGAGCGCAAGCAATTTCTGACGGTCGGACGGCAGAAGCACATCATCTGCATCCAGCCACAGCGTATAGTCCATGCGCGCCTGCGCAAACGAAAAATTGCGTGCAGCGGAGAAATCATCGCACCACGGAAACACCTGCACAGTGCCGTATTTTCGGGCAATTTCCCGCGTTTTGTCGGTCGAGCCGGTGTCCGTGATGCAAATTTCATCCGCAATGCCGCGCACGCTGTCCAGACATCGCGCGAGCACCTTCTCCTCATTGCGTACGATCATGCAAAGGCTGACGGTCGTCATAGCATCCCTCCCAACCAGTCTATGCAAGGCGAATGAAGGTTGCTAATCTGCACGGATTTTGGTACAATAAGAAGAGTAAATCATGGAAACGGAGAGATTTTTCGATGGAGACCGAAGTAAAGCTGACCAAACTTGCAGGCTGCGCCGGCTGCGGCGCAAAAGTCGGCGCCGGAACGCTCGTACACCTGCTTGAAGGCTTTCGCACGCATACCGACCCGCGTTTGATCGTCGGCTATGACAAGAGCGATGACGCAAGCGTGTATGTGCTTGACGAGAACACCGCACTCGTGCAGACGACCGACTTCTTCCCGCCCATCGTGGATGATCCGTTCCTGTACGGACAGATCGCGGCTGCCAACGCGCTCAGCGACGTGTACGCCATGGGCGGTGAACCCAAGCTCGCGCTCAACATCATGTGTCTGGCGCAGAGCATGGACAATCATGCGGTGCAGGAAATCCTGCGCGGCGGCTACGACAAGGCCTACGAGGCCGGCGCGATCATCACGGGCGGCCACACCATTCAGGGTGCCGAGCCGATCTACGGACTGGCGGTTTCGGGCTTCGTGCATCCGAAAAAGGTGCTCACCAACAGCGGCGCAAAGCCGGGGGACGTGCTGATTCTGACCAAGCCGCTCGGCGTTGGCGTGCTGACCACAGCAGCAAAAGCGGATCTGGTCGAAAAGTCCGTGCTTGACCGCATCTACCGCCAGATGGCTGCGCTCAATAAGGCCGCGCGCGATGTTATAGTGAAATATCCGGTGCACAGCTGCACGGATGTCACCGGTTTTTCGCTGCTCGGCCACAGCTTTGAGATGGCACAGGGCAGCGGCGTTTCCGTGCACCTTCGTGCAGACGACGTACCCTATCATGCAGAAGCGTACCCGCTGGCAGAGATGGGACTGATTCCGGCAGGCGCGTACCGCAACCGGCAGTATGCGGAGGCCGGCGTATGTGTCAAGGGTAAGGTTTCGCGAACCCTGCAGGATTTGTTTTACGACCCGCAGACCAGCGGCGGCCTGCTGTTTGCTCTGCCGGAGCAGGACGCGCAAGGCTGTCTGGATGAACTGCAGCAGAGCGTGCCGGAGGCGAAAATCGTCGGGTATGTTACCGAGAAACAGGAGTTTTCGATTTATTTGGAGTAAATATAAAATTGAGGATGGAGAATTGAGAATGGAAAATTAACATGGTGGTTGACTGTTTTCTTTTGAAATTGAACCCAATCAAAAAACACCCCGAACTTAGGTTCGGGGTGTCAGTCTGTCGAAAAAGCAGCATTTCAACTCTTGTGCTTTGTGCGGCAGCACGCATAAAATAGAATTTGCACAGCAAATTCATAATTCCCGGGGGCGTGTACCTCGGGAATTATACA
>ENA-UPWP01000619-UPWP01000619.1-human-gut-metagenome-genome-assembly--contig:-NODE-619-length-28354-cov-7.588995_pt1 | contig 28354 bp, 16 predicted proteins | sample MGYA00250052_ERZ773380 | MGnify/ENA primary metagenome ERZ773380 (study PRJEB29103, sample SAMN06112063) | human gut metagenome | biome: human gut; feature: ankylosing spondylitis patient; material... | reverse complement strand
TGACTGGAGTTCAGACGTGTGCTCTTCCGATCTAGGCATTCTTGGGAATTTATAATCAGCAACTTCTCCTGTTATTGCTGTAAATACATTCTTAGCTAATCCCTCTATTGTATTCATTACATCATCCATCTCAACAAATGACATTTCTACGTCTAATTGAGTGAATTCAAATTGTCTATCTGCTCTTAAGTCCTCATCTCTAAAACATTTAGCTATTTGGAAATATCTCTCTACTCCAGCTATCATTAAAAGTTGTTTAAATAATTGTGGAGATTGAGGTAATGCATAAAAAGTTCCTGGATTGATTCTACAAGGCACTAAAAAGTCTCTTGCTCCTTCTGGAGTAGATTTATTTAATAATGGAGTATCCACATCGATAAATCCCTCTTTATCCATATAATTTCTAATAGCCATTATCATCTTATGTCTCATTCTAAGATTATTTAACATCTTAGGTCTTCTAATATCTAAATATCTATATTTTAATCTGATATTTTCATTTAAATTATCCTCTGTTCCAGTTATTTGGAATGGTAATACATCACAGTTATTTAAGATAGTTAGTTCAGTAGCAAATACTTCTATCTCCCCAGTAGGTATATTCATATTTTTACTATGTCTTTCTCTTACAGTTCCAACTACTCTAATAACTGCTTCATTTTTTAATTTTTGTGCTTGTTCTACAACATCTTTTGGAGCTACATCTATATCAAATACTACTTGAGTTTTTCCCTCTCTATCTCTCAAGTCGACAAAAGTTAACCCTCCTAAATCTCTAGTTGTATCTACCCAACCAGAAAGTGTAACTGTTTGTCCAATATTCTCTTTTCTCAATTCACCAAGATTATGAGTCCTGTAAACCATTTTTACCCTCTCCTTAATATATCTATTATTCTATTTTTTTATTATCTCTATTGCTTTTTCTAAGCTCATTTCCTCTTGTGTTCTAGCATTGAAATCCTTCAATACTACAACATCTTTATTCATCTCATCTTCTCCAACAATTATACAGTATTTTACTGCTAATTTGTCAGCTTTTTTCATATGAGATTTCATTCCTTTAACATTAAAATCAACAAAAGTTTTTATTCCATTATCTCTTAAAATCTTAGCTGTTTTTAATCCAAACTCTTGAGTATTTTCTCCTAACCAAGCTACATATACATCTGGATTATTTTTAGGATAATCTTCAAGAAGCATCATCATTCTCTCTACTCCAGCAGCAAATCCTACAGCTGGTATATCCTTATCTCCTAACTGCTTTAATAGGTTATCATATCTTCCACCACCTAATACAGTTCCTTGAGCTCCTAATTTATTAGTTACTATCTCATAAACAGTACTTGAATAGTAGTCAAGTCCTCTTACAAGTCTTGAATCTTCTACATATTTCACTCCAAAAATATCTAAATATTTTTTTACTGTTTCATAATGAGCTCTTTCCTCTTCATTTAATGAATCTATTATACTACGTTTAAGCCCAGTTGAAAAGGGTTAAAAGGCCAAGAATAAAGAAAATCCCCTACCAAATGGTAAGGGATAGGAGGCATCTTTCGATGAGAGTAGCAGGTTCACACAACTACTCAAGGTCCGCTCCTGCGTTACAATTTAATGTAGACCTCCTCAGCGCAAAAGGCTCTAAAGAGCCAATCGACTCATCGCATGTTTCTATTCTAGCATAATGAACGACAGAGTCAAGTCATGAATACCATGTAGGTATCCTAGCCATTTGGCTTACTTACCATCCTCATGACCATCTTTATAACCACGTAGGTATTCTGTTTTTTCTGAAGTTGTTGTGAATTTGCCAAAAAGAGTTGATTCCTTTGAGTGTGAATCATAATTATCAATGCCTTTGTCGGCATCCGCAAAGCCATCCTGATAGCCCTTGGTATAAGCGTTATCATTCACTTTTGAATGGTATGAATTCCCATAGCGATGATAAGAACGTCTGCTCATATACATCCAGAACCAGGGATTACGGATGACATCTTGTCTGTAATAACGGTCACGGGTTTGATAGTCGTCATTATTGTCAAAAACACTTTTGGACTGTTCATCTGAAAAATCATCATTTTGTTTGGAATACTTTTTGAGTGTCTCATCGTCACTAACTTTTGCACCTGATTGAAAGTTAGAACGTTCAGAGTCATTTAGCTCAGGAGATGACATCCTAGGCTTTGTGTATTCTGAATTTTTATCCGATTTTGACTTGCTAGAACTGTTACTAGAAGAGGAATGACTATCTGAATGGCTCTGACTGCTACTTGATTTGGTACTAGAGTCAACGTCTGAATCCGAACTATGCGAGCTACTAGAACCATAAGTTTTACTAGATCCATTGTAACTGTCATGATCACTACTTGACTTGTAACTCTTACTAGACCCACTATCAGATTTATACCCTTTTCCTGAATTGCCATCAGAATGATATCCTTTGCTTGACCCAAAACCAGATTTTGATCCACTTCTGCTACCTTTACCTGAAGAACGCGAACCACTACGTCTGCTTCGTAGAGCGATGATGTTTTCAGAAGTTTCTTGAGCTTTAACTTCTTGTACTGTTGTCAAAATTAGTCCTGAAACTAAGGTCACCCCTAAGAGAGTCATTGCTTTTTTCATTAAAAAATCCCCTTTTTCATCTAATGGTCTTATTATACCATAGAACAAAAAACGGGGAAATTTATAAAGAAAATTACATCAAAGGTCCAATCAAAGAAAAGAGATAGCCACCTAGACGATGTGCTATAGGCATTTTAGACAAACTTTCCAGAGTGACTTCCTTTGAGAGCGCCTGGGTTTTCTCAAAATCTTGTTCAATCTTAATCACTTCCAGATTTTTGTAGAGATAAACCCCGTCTTCAAAATTTTGATAGAGACTTCGGTAGTCTGTATTAATGGTTCCTACAACAGCTTGTTGGCCATCAGAAACATAAACTTTAGCATGGACAAAGCCTGGGGTATAACGGAAAATACGGACGCCAGCCTCCAAGAGGGCTTTAAAATAGGTCGTCGCAATATCAAAGGCATACTGTTTATCCGGAATTCCTGGCATAATGATACGAACATCAACACCTCGTCTGGCCGCAAAGGTCATGGCTCGAACCAATTCGTCATCCAAAATCAGATAAGGCGTCATGATATAGACATAATTAGTTGATGTATTTAGAAGATGTAAATAAACATTTTCTGCAACCTTGTGATAGGTCAGTGGCGAATTACCATAAGGGAGTGCCAACCGTATGAAGCTTTTTTCATTTCAGGGCTAAGGTTCCTCCAATCGGAAATGAGTTTACGCTCTTCCAGTGAAAAATCCTTTGTTCGCAGATCATCACAGAAAAAATCAGCAACCGAAAGCACAACAGCTTTCAATCGTAGAAACTGTTGGTTTGTTACCACGCTTCATCATGCTTGAGATCGTGGTTTGAGACAAGTCTGCTTCTTTTGCGAGCTGATATTTTGACCACCTGTGTTCATCGAGAAGCTCCGAAATACGGGCTATCAAATCCATATCATTCACCACCTCGCTACACTATAATTTTATACCAAAACTACGCAGTAGCGTTAGTACGAATAGGCTATATAGTATTACCGTGTATTTGCGTATTATTCGGTATAAAGTGTAACGAAGTTTATCATTCTGTCGTAATAGAAATGATTGTTCTGTTTTCCTCCATTTTCCAGCAAAATATAGTACCGCCGCTCAAGTATTGAAATACCTGTGCGGCGGATCCTCATCTGAAACTGGTTGCTATATTTCCTTCACAACCTTAGTGAAAACCAGATGAGTAAAAATATCATCAACTTGCTTGGCAATTTCTTTTGAATCCACAAGTGTACCAAGCTCAATATTTCCTTCCTGCCCATGATAGGATAAGTTTGCCGATGTAATTAGTGTATGTTGCTCATCAACTGAAATCACCTTTGCGTGTAAAGCGGCCATTGAATCATTACTTCCCTTGAAATTGTATATATGCAAAAATCTTCCCTTGTACCGGCAAAGTTTGTCAAAACCTTTTTGGTTTTCAATGTTATTCACAAAGAATTTCACATAAACTCCCTTTTGGCTTTTATCAATAAGGATATCAACAAGGTCAGTAAAGTATCCGGACAGCGAGTATCCTGTAATCAAAACATTTCGTTTTGCTTCCTGGATCATCCCCTCAACAGTATTCTTTGTTGATTTTGCTCTTACAGAAAAAGACGGAGGTACCGTAGTTACTAATGAAGCAGTTACAGCATTTTCTTCGGCAGAGGCCGCTGTAACTAATTGATAAATCTCTTCTGCTTGTTTCTGAGATAAGGAAGGGTATCGTTTCATTATTTGTGGAATAGATTGTTTTGTATCCCCGATTCTGTCAGCTTCAATTTGACCAAGTAAAATGTCTAAATTTACATTTCCAGTTGACATAGCTCACACACCAACTCTCTGAAATACGACTCTCGTTCGCGACTTGCAACGGGGACTACCAAGCCACGATCAAGCATACGGTTTCCATTTTCACAGGCTGTTTCAGAAATCATACAGCAGGAATGGCAGGCCGCTCCGTTAAGGTTATTTCCAGCCGGAGCATTGCTCATACATTCTGGATCATTAGTGCAGAGAAGTGCCTCTTGGAATGCATCTTTCATTAAAGGAACTAATTTTCCAATGTTACCAAGCTCTACTAAACCTCCTAATGAGCCTTCCTTATCTGCGCTTCCTGTATACAGAAGAATACCAGTCATTTTTTCACTAAAGTAGATTCTTTCTCGTATTGCCGAAGATGAATATCCAGATGCCATCGACATTTGCTTAATTAGCAAATGTGCAAAAGTGTGCATTAAAACATAGGTTGCATTTCTCTTTACATTTAATGTCCAACCTTTAGCATTGCAGAACTCTTCATAGCACGCTTCGTATCTCTGGGAAAGTGCCTTTACTGACGGAATACTAAGCCATTTCTCTAATGTCTCTTTATTAAACTCGACGAAAACACCTTCGCCATTGACCTCGGCAGACGGCAACCATTTTTCACTCTTTCCTTTATTAAGATAAACAACATTAGCTTGGACATCTGCATCCGGATCAGGTGCATCTACACGAGTGAATCCAAGCAATACTTTCACTTCACGAAGGCGAGTGATTCTGATAATCCTACTAAAATAGGGTTTCAGATATGCTGGCAAACTGTCCTCCTCTGCTTTGAAGTGTTTTTTATTAGAAGCATAAGCAGGATCATTATGATGAGTGATAGCATCATACTCCATCTGCTTAATTTCTTTGAACTCTGTTATATTACTCAATCTACGAGTTAGGGCTTCATCAAACTCCGCGCGAGTATAATTTTCAGCAAAATACTTTTCATATGCGGCAGTTACACCCTTATCTCCCATTACGTCCTTCAAAAGTTCAATATCATGAAGATGTTCATCGACTAAATTGTATAAAGGATTAACCCACGGCGGAATAGAAATAGCACTCCTGCTTACAGAGAAATAGACATTTGATGCACCTCTCTGTGATGGGATTACCTTTTTATCACATCTTTCATTTCTTGATCTCGGACGGAAAGGATGATGACCTGTACAGCGCAATTCGCTAAAGTTATCTTCTTGCGTAGCTCCACTCATGCTTCTTTTAGCACCACACAGTTCACACTTAACCCGCATATCCGCAAGCGTTGAAGTATTTCCTGTCGAGTACATTTTTAACTTTCCTTTGCAGTTAGTCGCGCCACAATGAACCCACCAACTCCACGGAAAATCATCCATGTGTCCATTTTCGCAAATAGTAATAAATCGAGACGGATATGCAGGTTTATAGCAATCCGGACAAGTAACTCCAAACCTCAAATACCTTTCCAAATCAAAGTTGTCCCGTGCATCGAAAAGACGACCACACTTCAAATTTGAACACACATGAATGGAAGGGAAAGAAATTACCGGCACATCACCAGAATATGAAGTTCGAGGCATATAAAAACAGTCAACACCAAGATAGGAAGCTAATCTTCCGTCTATAATTTTCTTGCCCTTTTCTTTCCAATAGTTAATATCAAGTACCGTTACCGAATCCTTAACAGCATCAACAATCGCACCTGGGCCGAATGTTGAAATAATTTGGTTAGGGCGCAATTCACCCAATTTATTGTTATCGTATCCTGCCATCTTACTCCTCCGTGTAATAGAACATATTTGCCGGGTTTTCCACTTCACGCATAGAGCTTAGTGTAGCCTTCTCGGTATCCTTACATGACTGTCCATAATAATTCATAAGGCGGTTATATTTATCAGTTCCATAAACATAGTACCGCAAAGGCTTGCCTTGTGCTGCCAGCATCTTCCACCAATCAATAAACTGGTCAATTTCATTCTCTGCATCCAGTCTTACTTCTGGTTTAACTATATTAAGCCGGTCAAGGATTAACGCCTTTATCTCGGTCATTTGTATATCAGAAAGAGCAGCAATATCAGCAGCACCCTCATTAGATGCCATTTTTGGATACTTTAACCGAATCGCAGAAATTATTAGAGCGTGCATTACGCGGTCTCTTGCTCTTGCAGAGAACGGAGTTGCTGTTGTACCTTCAACAAACCTATATAGCTGCGAATGATAGCCCGTAAAATTCTCATAATGCGACAAATCACGAGGACGATATGGGTTATAAAGCGTAAAGACAAGACCTGGGAAAGCACGACCTATTCGGCTTGTTGCTTGAATATATTCAGAATTTTGCTTTGGCTGTCCGGTTACGACCATTAGCCCAAGACGGTCAACATCCATGCCGACTGCTATCATATTGGTTGCAACGGCTGTGTCAAGACAATCCTTTGAATCACAGGTTGCTTCCAACTGTCTTAATTTATTCGGAATCTCATAGGAAGACATTCTGGAAGTTATCTCAACCTTCTTGTTTAGATAACGAACCTTATCCATATTATATTTCGTTTTAATACGAAAGATTCGTTTAGGAATGTCGTCTTGTAACAAGCGTACTGCACCGCCAAGTTCTCGAATACTGTTGTAATATCCCACCAAGGAATAATACGGATCAATCACATCCTTGTATTCATCCTTCTGAGCAAGTTGATAAGAAGTCTGAAGAATGATTGCATACATTCTTAACAGTGTAGTCTTTACGGATTGACCTGGCGCGCATACTCCAACATACTTTCGGAATGGGTCATCTTTAGTGGATATTTCATTGATGAAGAAACTGTCACCGATTTCAAAACCGTTAGGAGGAAACTGTGCAGTTGATTTTCGTGCATAAAGGCACCTTGTCTGCTCCGATGCGTTTTTAATGGTGGCAGTTGAGACCACATACTTCGGTTTAATCTTCTTATCGCCATAAGTACACATATCCTCAATAATAGTTTCGTATGCACCATAAACCGTCCCAAGAGGCCCAGTGATCAAATGAAGCTCATCTTGAATGATTAGCTCAGGCGGAAGAAACGGTCGAATCGGAGTTAATGTTGAAGTGGGAAGCTCTTGCGTCCTATTATGTCGTTTATGTTCTTCACCAATGGCAACATACCCATCACGGCTGCAAACCCTATCAACTCTTCCAAACAACGCATTTGTCTTAACATCCCAAGGAAGGCGGGCAAATTTATCAACGGTAGACAAAATAATAGTCGGACATTTAGCATAGATTTCCTCATCAACAAGATACACTGGAATCTGAATGCGATCCTGTTTGTACTTATAGAACATACAATTTCTATCTGCGCAATAAATAGCAACAGATTTTCTGTCATAGTCAATATAAAACTCATCTTCCGTAAGAGATTTTCCGCAAAACGGGCAAGTCAACAGCTGCTTATAAAGCAGATTGCGTTTTCTTTTTGCTTCGCCCGGCTTATCAGCTTTTTCTACCAGTTCATCAAATTTGTTAGGTGTTACGCCACCACCGACCCAGAAACCAATACTAATAGGTTCCTTTCCATACTTAGGATATGTTTTTTGACGAATAAGCTCAGCGGCAACAACCATTTTCATAATTCGATCTCTCTGCTGTGTTGTCAAAAGACGCAGCGTATAGCGGAGCATTGCGGTTACTCCACCATCAGCGTTATACTCAGATACATCAGAGGCGCGCAATCTTCGATTAGCAATTACAAACGCCATCAAGCCCAAATATGCTTCAGTTTTACCACCACCGGTCGGGAAATACAGCAGATCGACTACATCCCGGTCTTTATGTTCTGGATTAACAATCCCACTCAAATTCATTAGTATAAACGCAATCTGGAATGGTCTCCAGCCAAAATCCGTATCAGGCTTTCTTGGGTCTACAAAATCTCTAAAGTTGCATTCTATGCCAGCGCCATGCTTTTTAGAATAGCTCATGATATTTCTCTGAAGTAACATGGAACGGTTCATAAAACAAAATGCATCAAAAGCAACTTCATCATTTGTAATCAATGCAATGCCTTCACGAATTCTATCCAATGCTTCACTACAATGGGAAATTACTTTATCGCCGATTTTATCTTTGAAATCAGCATTTGACATTTTATCATCCGAAATTAGTTTTTCCTGAATCCATTTTCCATAAGAATCAGCTAAGACATTTAATCTCTCAAAGATACCTGCCTTGTTTTTTGGATTGGACATGAATCGCATTGAGAAAAAGAACTTATCGAAGCCCTTCAAAGCAGCACTTACGCCAGGAAACTCATATTCTGGGATAAAATCCGATCTCACCCAAGAGGTTCTTCCTTCTACTGCATCATCCCATGTTGCTGCACAGTTTCTGCCACGGCCTAAAATGGGACGCTGTTCAAAATAGAACTCATCTTCTGCAAGTACATCCCGGCAAATATTTTCCGCAAAAAATACTCTATCTCCATTTTCCGAGTATGCTTTAAGTTCAACTTGGAACATCATTGATTCAACTTCGTTTTCGGAATTTTTTCGCCTATTCATGACATACGCAGTTACCAAGGAATATCCCGTTTTCAAAGGAATCCTGGAAATATGGACGATGACATTGGAATCTTCCTGAAGACGAATTTCTGTGTTTTTTTCAAACGAATCGAAATCAACAACGATTGTGGATACCATTGGCTGTCGGGTATAACTGGCATGGTTAAACTCCTTGCCATCTTTTCCAACCCGCTTCTCAACCGAATGAACATAGTCGCCCCATTTTACATCAATATTGATTGTCTTCGTAGATGAAGCAATATAGAAGCTTATACCGATTGAAGTTGGTAACTTGAAGCTGGTGGTCATTATGGGTTCATTATCATCATCCTCGCCTGCGGTATAATCCTCAGAATCCCCATACGCAATGTCAGAATCCACCTCTTGCTCTCCAGCAGTGGAAAATTCTCTTTCTTCGATCTGGGAAGCAAGCATTCCGATAATATATGAGCTTTTTGGGTTTTCATCCAATATCTCATTCTCGGACTGAGGCCCCATCAAATCAGTTCTAAGTGCGTTGATAATCTCTTGTCGCACTTCTGAATACTTAAATCTATCCGGCATAGTTTATCCCTCCTCGATCTTATGAGCTGTACCTAAAGTGTACTTGCAGGTGTTACCAAGCTTAATGTTGTCATCAGAAATCAAACAATACTCCCACACTTTATGGTCCGGATCAACCGTAGATGCAAAGTGGCACCATTTGATTCCTTCGCGAGCTTTCGCAACCACATCATCTGCCGTCACTTCGTTAGAAGCCTTTACCTCTACCATAAATTTACCGCTCGTCGTTTCTACTAAGAAATCAGGATTGTACTGTTGACCAGCTTGCCAGAAAAGCCCCAACTGATTCAGCGGTGGTTTAATCCAGCGGATTACATCTGGATCTTCTTCAAGAATGATAGAAAACAAGCGTTCGGTGTCGCTATCAAAAGAATTTTCGGTATAGTAGGCTTTTTTGTAACCTGTGAATAAGTATTTCTTTATGTTCGACTTATCGGTAAACGGCTTGTCAAAATGAACACGACCATCCTTTTTAACATTCTTGACAAACTTGCGGAACAGAATCAAGTCTTTCTGAACAATATGGATGTCCTCCGTCTTGCGTTCAGTATGTTCAAAAATCTGTTTTCTAAAATCAGATACAATCAAAGACGCATAACGACGAACGATTTTCCGTTTATCCTCTTCATCACCTTCAATCTGAGCAAGATACTGCTCTACCACATCAATGATAAAATCCGCATCTTCATAGGACAGTTCGCTAATCGAGTCAAGAAGCATACAAGCCAGTGTATTCAGAGCATCATCAATCTCCAGAATCTGCGCGTCAACGGCAGTCAGAAGTTGCTGATTTATAGCATCAAATCTTTCGATTTTTGCCATAGCAACCTCAAAATCCGGTATTGTTCTCTTGACTGCAAACCGCCTGAATTTCACTTCAGATGTCGTCTGAACCAAGATTTTCGGAACAGAGATTGCTTTGCCAGAGTATTCTTTGATTTTCTGAATAAACTCATCCTTTGAAAGTGACTTCTTTCCTTTACTGGTGGTTGAGGTTGTCTCCGTTGTCTCCAATGTTTCCGGTGTTCCGTCATTCTTCTTATCAGGTTCACCAGTCCCCTCATCGAAAAGCAGATCCAATGTCATCTGCACATTTCCGGAAGAATCTGCTTCTTTCTTCTTCGTAGCTCCAAAAGCCTTCAGATAAGCTGCATACAGGTCCTGCTGTGTTTGGGTATTGGTGCTGATTTCGGCAAATGATTTTACACCTGTATCGGTTACAGCAAAATCAAAAATATTAAGCTGGCCTTCGTCAACAGGACTGCAGATGTCTACGGTGTCCGAAGGTTCAACCACAGTTTTGTCCAAATCACGATATTTGAAAATATCACTGTTTTTTATTTCATCAACCAACTCGCGATAGTGATCATGGGCAACAATATCCAGGGTATCAATATCCTCATTACCGGTAGCCTGTCCAAAGGGCAGGCGAAGTCCTCTACCAATAGTTTGCATTGCCAAAATGTCACTCTTTGCTGCATTCAAAGGAATGATGGTAAATAGGTTGTTGACATCCCAGCCTTCTTTCAGCTTATAGACATGAAGGACAATCTCGACAGGATTTTGTGCGTTTTCAATCGAAAGCAGCAGTCGAATATTTTCCTCTGATTCATCACCCTTCATATTAGAATGAATCTCGATTACTTTCCCCTTATATTCACCGTTCAAGAAGTTATCACTATCAATTAAAGCTCGGACTTCTTTAGCATGGTTTGTATCTCGGCAAGCAATCAAAACGATAGGTTTTACATACGGTAAAGCCTGATCATCACAGAACTGGCGAATAACACCTTTACGATGTTCGTGAAGTGTTAATCCATCACGGATTTTCATCTCCTCGATGTCCTCAGCGCTATAACCCGCCATGTTCGATCTTCCCATCACCACAGGTGTTTTCAGATAACCCTCTACGGCTCCTCTGGCAAGATCATAAGCGTAGATTACGTTATTGGTTGACTTTGGTGTCGCAGTAAACTCCAACCCAAGCACCGGCTTTAAGAAGTTTATTGCCTTCATGGAAGCAGGCGCATAGTAACGGTGTGCTTCATCCATACAAATTACCAGGTCGTCAAAGCTGGACAGCACCTCAGCAAATGACATACCAAGAGTTTCTTTGAATTTATGAAAATTAAACTTGCAGTCCGTTTTGCTATTGAAAATCTTTCCGATGTTGAAGATGAACAGTTCAATCTCAGAGCCTTTTTCAAACTGAAGACTCATCTGCTCATATCTAACAGGATAAGAATCATAATTCTCGCCATCATAAACCTTTGGACGCCCCATCTCCGCCTCTAATCCCTTAAAAATATACTTCGGGTGATTGGGGTTCGATTCTTTCCGCAGTTTTTCGTAGATTGTATTTCCTGGTGCTAGAATGAAGAAGTGACGATACCCCTTAGTCTTGTAGAGGTAATACATACAAGCTCCCATCAGACGAGTCTTACCAATACCCGTTGCCATGGCATAACAGAAAGATGGAAAATCAAACTTATCATCAACCTTGATTTTACACTGTTTCTCACAATGTTCCGTTGCCACTGCTTCAATAACTGCCTTACTATCCTTTTTATAATCACAGTGAGTACTGATTGCATCCAGATAGGAAAGCGCTTCCTGTTGAGGTTTGCGTAAACTCATGGCGTATCCAATTTTTGTTACAATATCAGCCATTTATCGCACCTCACTTTCAAATGTACACTTGTCCAATAAATCTTTCGGAATACGCTTTACCTCAATGTTATCCGGCAATCTCAAATCAGACTGCACCTTTGTGCTATATATTAATAGCGACTGATTCTCACCGAGGGTCGTTGCAATAGAGCGAATATATTCGCCATTCACAAATTCCTTCGTAATATGAATGAATCGTTTTTCCGACGAATGTCCGTGATACACACCATCACGCTTATATTTGAATCCTTCAATCTTGCAAATTGCTTCGCACATCATTTCAAATGTGTACTTTGGGTTAATCTGATAAATCGGCAAACGCTCGTTCTTAATTAGCAGGCTTGGCGCAAGCTCATAGAAGTGATAGCCACTTCCTCCTTCCCAGTTTACTGCTTTTGTGATACCACCAGCATCTTCACCATTTACAATCCTATCAAGGCGCACCTTGCAATGAGTGTAGGCATGGTTGCCAAGTTCAATACCAATCCATTTTCGACCCATTTTAGTAGCAACAGCCGCTGTTGTTCCGGAACCCAAAAAAGAATCCAAGACCCAATCTCCTGGTTCGGTCGTCATTTCAAAAATCTGCCGAATTAGCTGTTCAGGTTTTTTCCCATTGCCAAATTCAACAGAACCTTCTTTAGTTAAATTTTTCATCCAACCATTCATATCCCAATAGGTTCCTTGAAGATCTTTCTTATACAATTCGCCATCAATTATTTCCGATGTATCTCTTAGCCAAACCAACAGATTACAGCCATCATCTTTATAAAATTGCTCATATACCGTACCCTTGTTTTTGCCTGTTCGTGGGGTGTACTCTATCGAGAGATATTGATCATGAATATCATTTTCTCTTCGATAATCAATAATTCTGGTTCTTATTGAAGTTTGAGCATTAGTCGTCCTAAACACATTTATTCCATGCTTTCTATATGCGTCCTTGGTGGTAAGCCCCTCCTTTTTGGCAAGTTGGTTAACAGACATAGTTTGCACGCCCACTCGACGATAGACTTTTATTTCATTTCCAATCCCATCAACAGTAGACCCTATATACTCCTTCTTTCCTGGATCAACCAACACTGATGTATATTTCCAACTTTTTCCTTCATCGAGATATTGCTGGATAAGCTCAGACATTTCTGTATAAACATACGGCCCATTAAAGAGAGGTAATAACGTATAGTTCTTGGCATATATAAGAATATACTCGCAGTTCTTTTTCAGGCGCTTATCTTCACCTCCACCAGATGCTCCAGCAATATTCTTCATGTTGACAGAAATCATATTTACAAAATTTCCTCGTCCAAAAACCTCGTCACAAAGTACCTTTAAATATGCCTGTTCTTCATCATCAATCTGAATCCAGATTGTGCCTTCTTCGCTAAGCAATTCTCTGAGAAGAATAAGTCTCTTTCGCATTAAGCTAAGCCATATACTATGTTCCAAGTTATCATCATAATGTTCAAATGCACTTCCAGTGTTATACGGAGGGTCAATGTAAATACATTTAATAGAGCCGCAAAAATCCTGCTGAAGTGCTTGTAGCGCTACTAAGTTATCTCCATGAATCAGCATATTTTCACTTCGAGGATCTCCATATGATTTCTCTCGATCCTCCATCAAAATGCGAGGTTCGATTACTTTATCATCATATTTCCCGACCCAGGTCAGTTCCAGTTTTCCCTTGTGTTCCATTCCTGTGCCTCCTTATCTGTTAGAACTTTAGCACGACATTGACAAGCAAAATCGGCTGTATATCAAATTGCTGGTTAAACTCAGCAATTTCCCTTTCGGCCTCTTCCTGGATGGAAGCGACTTTCTGATGGAATGCTGTTTGAACCTTCTGAAGTTGTTTCTTCTTTTCATCAACTTTTTTGCGAATATCAACCTTCTCCAAAAAATCCTTTGCAGCGGTTGCTTCGGCAGACAACTCATCAATTTCTGCATTCATCTCCGCAATCTGGATATTCAACTGTTCTCTTTGAATGTCAGCCCAGTTTTCCACCTTGCGTTTGTTATAGTCCATCACCGGCTTAGATGCCGCCTGATATTTAGATAACATTTCTTGAACCAGTGTGTCATAAATGTTCCTGTATAAATCCATCTCTTCATTAGTAGGTTTGAAGTATCTTACATCATCGTCATCCACAGTCTCAAGTGCCTGAACAATATCATCTTCCGTAAAGTCGATATATCGTCCTTGGTCATCGCAAAGAAGGAGAACTGGGAAAAGCATCTCATTGTTAGACTTACAAAATGCACCGACAAACAAAGTCCCATGTGAACCGAAAGTTTTTTCACCCCAGTTATCAATTTTCCAGTAGCTCAGGTTTCCTTCCACATCAGGTTCTGCCACCTGAGACCAAAAATCGACTTGTTGTAAATACCGATCAATATCGTTCTTTGTCTTTTCCAAAGCGGCGCCCTTCGCTTCATCGCTTTCTGTCATCAAAATAGAACGGAGTTGAACAGCTTTCTTGTTGCGCTTTGCATCAAGCTGTCTATCCAATCTATCAAATGCTTTTTTGAATTCTTCCCTTGTTCCACAATGCTGATAAATATCAAGAATTGTTTTTTCAAAACTTGTTCCCGATTCTAATGCACCAAGAGCAATATCGGAGGTCCCAAATACGCCATCAAACAGTTCAAACTTTTTGGACAGAATTTCGTAAACACGGCGATCTGCTTCGTTGCCTGTGTTCAACAGGTTGATAGCTACAACATCATATTTTTGCCCATAACGATGGCAACGACCAATTCTTTGCTCAATTTTCTGCGGGTTCCAAGGGAGGTCGTAGTTTATAACAGTATTGCAAAACTGTAAGTTCAAACCTTCCGAACCGGCATCTGTTACGATAAGAATTTTGGAGTGTTCTTTGAAGTAATCGACAATGGCGTGTTTATACTCAACACTACGGCCATAGTTCGTCTTACCAAAATTTTTTACCTGCCATGCACGGTATATTTCTTTTGTCATATCGTCATTAAAGTCGCCATTAAACAACAAAATGTCATCTTCCTCGAATCCGTCTTTGCGCAACTCAGCGGTAATGTACTTTTGAGTTCGCTTTGATTCCGTGAATACAACAACCTTTTGAGGAATATTCTGCTTTCCTTGATATTCAAAAGCCGTATGAATCGCAGTTTTCAAAGCTTTAATCTTTGCGTTGCTTTGAATACGGCTTGCTGTCTCGATGATTGCATCAACCTCGTCCATTTCCGCCTGGATCTGCTGTTTCTGAAACAGCGTGTCCTCATCATCAATTTCCTCAAAAGCGGATTCGTCAATTTCATCCTCTACAAAATCCCAGAATAGAGCAAACCCATCTTGGGCATTTGCTGACTTTGTACCCTCATATAACTTCTGAAGTCTGTTCTTTAACACCTCAAAAGTTTCAATCAGAGCATAGCTCGATGAGGCAAGCAACTTACGGATAACCAACACTATAAGTCCCTTATTTGCGTTAGGAAACGAATATAGCACATCCCTTTTCAGGAAGTTATTCACCCTCATGTATAGTTCAACTTCATCAGGAGAAAGTGCGAAGTCAATCGTTCTACATTCCCTCTTTTTGAAGTCCATATATTTTTCAACATCCCGTCGAAGTGTTCGGTATAGAACCGGGATAAGTTCTCTTTTTAATTCTGTATAATCTTGCCCCTCAATAAATCTTTTGTTAAAGACCTTCTCGCTCCCAAAGATCCGAGGATCAATGAACGAAATCAGTCCATGAAGATCAGAGAGCGAGTTCTGCAACGGCGTAGCTGTAAGTAATATTTTGGGAATGCCTTTTGAAAGCTCATACAGTCGTTTTGCTCTTTTCGTTCCGTGAAATACATTGCGTAGGTTATGAGCCTCATCAATGATAATGAAATCCCACTTCACATTAGGAAATCGCTGCATCAATTTTGAAGAATAGTCATAAGAAGTAATTACAATTCTTACCTTATCTCTATTTTCCAAGCAAGGCTTCCAAAAGTTCAAATTACTCTCCACCGTAAGACGATCTAATATTGTTGCCTTGAGACTAAATTTCTCTTCAAGTTCAACTTCCCATTGTTTGCGGAGGGTTGCCGGAAGTGCAATTAAAACCCGCTTTGCTCCCGAATCCAAAACATACTTTAGTGTAAGACCTGCTTCTATAGTTTTACCAAGACCAACTTCGTCAGCAAGGACAATACCGCCTGTTTTTAGAGCTTGAATTGTAGCACAAAACGCATTGATCTGATGGGGATTGATCTCAATTTTCGTGTTCAACAAGCAACGAAACGGAGATTCCTCCAATTCCGCTTTTTTGAATTTTCCGTATTGTTCTAAAAGCAAGTTGCCCTCCATCATCATCACCCCTATCTGTGTTCCAATTGTTCAGCTATCCCCAACGCTATCCCTTTTGCCATAAGTGGTGGAACGGCATTACCGACTTGAACAAATTGTGCTGTTCTTGAGCCTTCAAAAAAATAACTATCAGGGAATGATTGGATACGAGCAGCTTCACGCACGGTAATGGAACGGTGCTGTTCTATATCTGGATGAATAAAATAGTGTCCATCCTTTGAAAGATGTGCAAGCACAGTGTGACAACAGGACTCATCACCCTCAACAACCTTAAAGCGATCTACAAAGGAATGTCTATTCTTGTGCGTTTTTAATTCTTCAGGCAAGTCGTTGTAATTAAGGCGCTTGTGTCCATCATTCCATAGATCTATTGCCCGTTTGTATATTTCAATATCACGGTCTTTATTAGGACGGCTCTTATGAAGCGTGAGAACGTCATCCACTGTCCTAATTTCTGTATCAGATACACACTTGCTCCATGTTTTAGTTCTGTATTCGGATGCTCCAAGACCTGGCTTCAATTTGGGAAGATCGGCCAGTAAATCGTTCACAGTAAACGAGCTTTCCTTTTTCAAAAAATCCGGATATGCCATACCGCTGTTTTTTAGCCAACCAATAATTATCATTCGACGACGATTCTGCAAAACCCCGAAATGCTTAGAATTTTGTTCACGCCACTCAATCTCATAGCCAACTCTGCGAAGATACTTTGTCAAATTCTTAAAGGTTGCTCCATTGTTTGCCGATGAGATACCCATTACATTTTCAAAAACAAACATTCTGGGTTGATAGCGCTTCAAAACTCTCGCGTACAGTTTATATAGCTCGTTTCTTGGATCTTCGGACATAGGATGATTCATGTGACTACTCTGTGCGCGTCCAACAAGAGAATATGCTTGGCAAGGAGGCCCACCAATTACCACATCCACACTTTGAATGTTTCGGATTTTCATAATTCCGTCTAGTGTCTTAAAAATACCAGGGAGAGTGGTATCTGACATTGTCTCGCATATCACGGTTTTCTTAATACGATTAGGAATCTTTTGCAAAAACTCTTCTTGTGTTATCTCCCCACGCAAGTATTGATAATAAATGTTCAACTGCTTAGCTTGCTTTAGATAATAATACGAACTTCTTGTGACCAGTGTTTGAGCCGCAAACGGATTCATTTCTACATGAGCAATAGGATTGAAACCTGCTTGAATAAATCCTTCAGACAGCCCACCAGCTCCTGCAAACAAATCTATAAAATTGTACTTGCCCTCGCCGGGGATTCTACTTGGCATATCAATTCTCCTATTTCTTCTTTATTTCTCTTGATCAAAAGCAAGCCAACTACTCTCAAGCGGTTCGTAGTCAGCATTATATTTGGTACAAAATTCTTTTATTTGTCGCATGGTAGACATATTGGGTTTGCTTTTCCCTGTCTCCCAACGGCTCACCGTTGTTAAATTTACATTAAGTTCTTTTGCAAATGCCTCTTGTGAGTAGAATAGGCGTTGCCTCGTCTGTTTAATATTTTCTGAAAATGTCATATTCGTCGTCTCCTTGGCTCTGAATGTACATAACTACTGCATAATTTTAGCACAAATTAGGCGTTTTGTCAATGAGAGTCAAGGTTGTAGAAAGGGGAATTACAGCATCTTTTCTTTCTTTGGCAAGCAATGCCTTTGTATATACAAAGGCACAAAAATAAAAATCCATATGAAACAATTGTTTCATATGGATTTTAGGCTAACAAACAATCTTATTGAGATTAAGGACGTCTTGTAACTTTTGGTTTTTTACCTTGAAGTTTTTTCTTGGCATTTTTCAAAGCTGTCAAAGCATCTTTTACATCCTGCTGACTTGCTCCTGGGTTTGAAAGGATCGTTTGTGCATCCTTGAAGGCTACTAGATAAGCTTCTTTTTCTTCATTTCCAGCATAGATGAATTTAGCATTCTTTTCTTGGAACTTCAATTCTTCCTTGATGTATTTTTCAAGGCTTGAAAAATCAGTTGCTTTCCCGTTTAATTTTCCTTCAGCACGGCTCAGCTCAGCAAGTGCTTGATTGATTTGTTCTTGTTTCACAGTTGGATCTACTGCAAGTAAAGCCACTGTTTGGAAGGCACGATCGTAGTCCCGACGTACTTTTTCTTTGGCATTGGCATAACGTCCAGTTTTAGTTGTAGCATCGTAAGCCTGCATCGCTTCTTTCAAGGCTGCGACATTTGAGTCTTTGCCATCCAAAGCTTGACTGGCAGCTTCAAGACCAGCCACTACCTGGTTGACTTGCTCTTGACTGACCTTATTGGTCAAGGCTGCTTGAGCAGCTTGCAAGGCTTGATCATATGCTTCTTTCTTATCAGCACTCGCATTGAAGTAGTGAGCTGTCTTGGTAACATCCGCTTGGTTGTTTAAGGCAGCTAAGAGATCCATTTTTGAGATCACTCCAAGACGGTAAACATTGTTTCGACCCGCAACAACTGTAATCATAGGCGCTTCCTCAGCCAATTCATAACCTGTCGGAAGGGTTGCAACTAAAGTATATTGACCAGTTGCTACTGATTTACCAAAGCCATTCTTACCATACTTTTCAGCAGGCAATACAAAGTTTCCCCCCTCTGCACCTTTCAATACGATCGTAGCAGCTTTTGAAACTGGTTGATCAAAGCGAATGCTGACTGGTGCGTATTCCAAGGTGTTGGCAAGGAATGCGATCGTTTGGAAACTATTCTCTTCTGTCAAATCGAACTCTTGCGTCAAGCTGCTGACAAATTTCACTTCGGTACGATCATAGGTAAAAATTTCTGCAGTATAATGACCAAAGTTCAAGAAGTTGATATCTTTTGCTTTATCAACGGATACATATTGGCCGTTGCTGTCCTTAATACGATAGACATACATAGTATCCAAATCTTTGTTGGTCTTAGCATCACGAACAGCAATTTGAACCCGACCACTATTTTGATCCCGTACCAAATCAGCTAATGAAATGTAGTCCACGTTGCCTGCAAAATCTTCCACATAATAGTAGATATTCTTCTTCTCAATGTTTTCAGGAAGATCGAAGCTACCATCTTCATTAGCCTTAATGACATGATAATTTTCTAAAGCACGAGTACCATTCTTATCTTCACTAGTTTGGACCATTGTTCCTTGATCATCAAATGGTGTGACATAAACTAGTTTTTCTGTCAAGATACCGCCTTCACCAACATCTTTGGATTTACGTGCTACAAACTGTTGTACTCCGTCTTTAAAGCGAATATAGCCAGATGTAATCACTGGTTTTTGAGTATCAACTCGAACCTTGAAGGTCGTTGATTGCTCTTCAGCTCCAGGAACCATTGGGGTATAACGGATGACATAATCATATAAACCATCTGCTACCGCATTTCCATTGGCATCCCTACCAGACCAAGTAGTATTGTCTAGCGTATAGCTTCGTGGGTTCTTGCTATTACCATCAAAATAGTTCTTACGATGGTCAGATGGCGTTCCTTCCCAGATTGGATGTTGATGCTCAGTATCACTTGACGCGTAGACACTTGCACGAAGGTTTTCAATGTTTCGAAGCGCTACCGTTTTGTATTCGACGAAATCTTTATTTCCATCTTCATTTGGTGAAATGGCAATGCGAACATTTCCATTTTCATCTAGTTGAAGGGTGTGAATTCCTTCCGCATTTTCGTCAATACCAAGGACTGTAATACGACGACCATCTCGTTTTCCTTGAGTGAGAAGGAAGTCATTTTGCTGGGTGACAAGCGCAGAAACATTCGCACTAGAAGAGATATTCAAATCTTTTGGAATATGGTAGTAGAATCCATCTTTTCCTTCGCGAACCAACTCATAGACTGGCTTTTCAACAGCGGGAAGATTTTGGAATTCTCCCTTGAAGCCCATAAATGGTAAGCTGACCACATCTCCATCATCTGCTGGATCAACAAGGCGAACAAAACCTTCAAGGAAATAGCCGTTTGGCATTTCTTTGCTTAATTCTTCTGTGAATTTACTTGTGTCAACTTTCACCGTAACTGTTTCAGAACTATGTGCTTTCACAGTCACTTCTGGCCAAGCAGTTTCTGTTAATTTACGTGGGCGAAGAGTAAATTTACCATCTTTCACTTCATCTGTGTCTGTATTGACCAGCATCTTCAAGGTACGATCAGTATCTGAAATATTGTGAACGGTAACATCAAATGTAAAGCTATCTCCAACATTTCCAAGGGTAACACTTGGATAATTATTTTCACCAGTAACATACAAGTCTGTTGAAACAGCAGCTGCCGTATCGACCACCCCTGCTCCTTGTTGACGAGGAGAAGTGTAAGCACCTGTTTCTTTGTTAACGTGTGGTTTAGCCGTAGACATGATCAAGGCTTTCACTGTTTCAGAAACTTGTTCTGGGGTTAATTCTGGGTGATGCTTCACAAGGTATTCTTTGACCAAGGCAGCAACCCCTGCCACGTGAGGAGAGGCCATACTTGTACCACTCATATCTCCGTAGGTATTGTCATTCAAAGAAGAGAAAATATTGCCCCCAGGTGCTGTTACATCTGGTTTTAACTGGCCATCGGTTGTGACTCCCCAGCTTGAGAAATCTGACAATTGATCCGCCTCTGGAGATGGGCGATTGGCCATGGTGTTGTTGAAGACAATTTTGTAGGATCCTGCTTTAAGAGCTTCTCCATAACGTTTTGAAATGAAGACCGATGGGATTTTTTTAGCATCCCCATCGATGGCCATGACAAGATTAGAACCGTCCACATTATTGTAGACCAAAGCTCCTACTGCACCATGATGGAATGCATTGGCAATCTTTTCTGAGAAGGAAATTTCCCCACGTTGGATAAGCGCTAATTTACCAGTAAGGTCTAGATCTTTGAAATCATCTTCTTTCCCAAGACCTACAGATACATATTCATACTCTTTGCCTTTTTCAAAGTCAGCATCTGCCGCAGATTTACTGTAATCAAACTTCCCATTATCTGCTTCCGCATGACCTTCCAATCCTTTAACTTCAAAAACTTCTGTTGTAATGATTTTGTTATTGATGGAAGCAACAGAGATAGAGTCCTCTACTGTTGAAGGGTTCCCAACCAAGCCATAGTCAGGATTTTCAGCTGCTGGTCTTGAATAACCGTTCCCAAAAGTATTGCTATTTCCGGCAGAAATTAAGACAGAAACACCTTTGGCACGCGCCCGTTTGATGGCATCCACAATATCTGAATCCGCATTGACCATAGAACCCGTAGAGGATCCAAGACTCATATTGATGGTATCTGCACCGAGAGCCACCGCATCATCAATTGCTTTTACATAAAGTGCAGACCCAGTTGTTTTTTGCCGATCGGAGAAGACACGCATGAACATGACTTGCGCTTCTGGTGCCACACCATAGATTTTTTCACCGTTTCCAGCTGCTTTTTCAGGATTCCCCGTTGCAATTCCGGTAACGTGCATCCCGTGGGATTCTCTCTCAGCTTCCTTGATATTATCTGTACCATCAAAGTAATCGTAAGCGTAGACTACCTTGTCGTTGTACCATTTCCCATAATCAATTCCTGCCTTCTTCTTAGCAGCTTCAATATCATTTTGGTTTTTAAATTTGGCTTTTGAAGGATCGGTAATACGAAGAACCTCATGATTGACATCCAAACCAGAATCAATCACGGCAACTACCATTCCTTCACCTTTATAACCTTGGTTCCAGGTTTGTGGAACAGTAATAATCTCGTTACTTTCAATACTTTGAGGTTTTTCAGCTCCATCACGGCGCTCAACTGTTTCAGAGCTTGTCGGAGTAACCACTGCTGTAGCTTTTTCTACCGGTTTTACTGTTTCTTCTGTCTTTGTTTCTGGAACAGCTGTCCCCTCTTTAGGAGCCTCTGTTTTTTCAAGAACAGTAGCTTCTTTGCTCACAACTTCTTTTTCCGCAACAGCAGTTTCTTTAGAAATCGCTACTTTTTCGCTAGTAACTGTATTCGTAGTTTCTGCAACTTGTGACTCTTGTTTTTCAGCTGGTGCCTGCTGAGCAGGTGTTACAAGTTGTGTTTCAGCACTCGTTTGGGCCACTGCTTGTTCTTCTGCACTCGCTTGTGCAGTTCCAAATACCAAAATAGCCCCTAATAAAACTGAGGCTACACCAAATTTGTATTTTCTTAATGAAAAACGCTCTTGTTTATTCATAGAAACTCCCTTTTTATTTTAATAGTAACTATTATAGCGTAAAATTATCTGAAAATTCATGCAAACCTGAATTGTAACACAAATGCAACATTTACGAATATTACTAGTTATTAATTTATTTTCGTTCGCAGTACCTTGGATATGTGTGATAAATTATTATAGAACGTCTGTTTTTATTTGTGTTTTAAAACAATTTAACGGTCAAAAGGATTTAAAAACCGAGAACAAAGGTGTCCTCGGTTTTTCATACGTAAAACTTTTCTCTTAAAACTCTTTGCTATCTGGATCTGGTACACCTGCTTCTACTGGAAGGTTTCGAAAGTGCTCCAGATCTTCTTTGGTCAACTCAAAACCAAAACAGTCCAGATTGCTCGCAATTCGCTCTGGGGTAACTGATTTCGGTAATGGGAGAAAAACTTCTTGTAAACTCCATACTAGGGCCAATTGAGCGACGGTCTTACCATATTTAGCAGCAATTGCTTTTACTTGTTCATTTTGGAACAATTCTCCTTGGCCAAAAGGTCCCCAAGCTTCTAGTAAAATGTCGTACTTCCGACTCGCAGCAATGGCTGCAGTTTGATAGACTCCAGGTGCCAGACGAATTTGGTTCACTGCTGGGATAACCCGTGTAGTTTCAACGATCACAATAAAGGTATTTTTTCTCACCATACCATAGAGCAAGAAGAAAATTCATCTAATGAGCTTATTATACTATAGAAGAAAAAGCGGGGAAATCCGTAAAGTTACATCAAAGGTCCAATCAAAGAAAAGAGATAGCCTCCCAGACGATGAGACACAGGCATTTTAGACAAACTTTCTAAAGTGACTTCATCTGAAAGAGCCTGGGTTTTCTCAAAATCCTCAGCAATTTTGAGCACTTCCAGATTTTTATAGAGATAAACACCATTTTCAAAATTTTGATAGAGACTACGGTAGTCTGTGTTAATAGTACCTACAACAGCTTGTTTAGCATCAGAAACATAAACTTTAGCGTGGACAAAACCTGGCGTATAGCGGAAAATACGGACACCAGCATCCAACAAGGCTTTAAAGTAAGTCATAGCAATATCAAAGGCATACCGTTTATCAGGAATCCCTGGCATAATGATACGAACGTCCACACCTCGTCTGGCCGCAAAGGTCATAGCTCTTACGAGTTCATCGTCCAAAATCAGATAAGGTGTCATAATATGGACGTAATCAGTTGACGTATTTAGAAGATGTAAATAAACATTTTCTGCAACCTTGTGATAGGTCAGCGGCGAATTACCATAAGGGAGAACAAAGCCTTGACTCTCTCTTTTTTGAGGTTTTTCTTGTAAATAGCGGTCCATATCAGCTGGATCATAAACTCCAGTCACTGACCACATGGTCAAAAAGAGAGCCTTGAGAGTTTGTACTGCTGAACCATCTAATCGAAGGGCTGTGTCCTTCCAATGACCAAAGCGTTCTCGTTTATTGACATACTCATCAGCGATATTAACGCCACCAGTATAAGCAACTTGACCATCAATCACTGTAATTTTTCGATGGTCTCGATAATTGTAATAGGTTGATAGAATGGGCTTGACTGGTGAGAAGGCCTGAGCTTTAATACCAACCTTGTGCAATCGCTCAATATAATCGTAGGACAAGGTAGTCATCTCATTCATCCCATCAAACATGACACGAACGTCCAAGCCTGACTTAGCCTTTTCCTCCAAGATGGCTAAAATCTCTCCCCACATGACTCCTTCATCAATGATGAAATACTCCATGAAGATATAACGCTCTGCCTTTTTCAGATTATCCAACAAGGCCGGAAGCATATCATCTCCAAGTGGGAAATAAGTCACTTCAGTATCTCTATAAATTGGAAAATGAGCAGGACTATGCTCCAGAAAATAAGCCAGTCTGTGCAGTTGCCTATCGCTATGAGAAAGATAGTCCTCAACCTCTGGCTCGGTAGCCAAATAGTCTGAAGCCTGAACTGTTGCTTCCACAAGACGCTTTTTCAAACGTCTGACACCAAAATCAGCGAGCGAAAAATAGAGCAAGGCGGTTCCAAAAATGGGAAAGAGGGCAATGATTATCAACCAAGAAAGTTTGGAACGGGAGTCCATGGAACGATTGAGCAAATAAAAGAAGGTAAAAACACTCAATAAGTGTTCCCATAAGATAATGGATGGGAAATGCTCTTGTAGGCTAATATATGAAAAGACAAGAAAGGCCAATTCCAGTAAGAAAAACAGAAAAATGGGTACCTTACGATTAAGTAGAATTTTAGCCCATCTAGACGGCTTCTGAGGCAATAGTCGGGCACTTATTTCCTGGGACATATAGGCTCCTTTAGAATGAAAAAAATCGGCTTTGTATTACGACCTCTTTCAGCAATTTATTTAGTCTTAGTGACATTCTAACATAGGTAAAAGGCATGAGCAATTAACCAGTATTATTGATACCTAATAGCTCATTTTTCTATTTTTCTAACAGGACCATCTAAGGTCTTTTGCATCCAGACAATATCATGCCATTGCTCAAACTTGTAGCCCACTTTTGGAAAATGAGCAACTTGGACATAACCACGTTTTTCATGCATGGCTATACTAGCCTCATTTGGAACAGCAATACAGGCTAAGAAACGCAGAAACCCACGCTTTCTCAACTCTTTTTCAAGGGCATCGTAAAGTTGGCTTCCCAAACCTCGACCACGGGCATCTTTGTGCAAATAGATGGACAATTCAGTTGTCCAATCATAGGCAGCGCGTGCATAATAGGTTGAGGCATAAGCATAGCCTAGAACTTGGCCATTCTCTTCTGCTACTAAATAGGGGTATTTTTCAAGCGTCTTGCTAATGCGTTTTTCAAACTCTTGAACACTGGGAACCTCATATTCAAAGGTAATAGCTGTCTTCTCGACATAGGGTGCGTAGATGGTCTGGATAGCTTGTGCATCTGACAAGCTGGCTGGACGAATGGTTAACATCATTTTCTCCTTCGACTTCATTATCTTTATTTTAAACTATAAAAAAAGAGGGCTCAACCCTCTTCGAAAAGAAATTGTCACTACATCAATGGCGCAACTAATCTGGTCAATAAGCCCAAGCACTTCTGGTGAAATGGTCGATTTTTAACATCAGCCATGCTGACTCGATGACACTTGGCCATTGTCGCTTGGAAATCTTCTTCAATACCAACCACTGATGACGTCCTGTAAAGATAGGTCGCACACTCAAAGTGGTGATAAAGACTACGGTAATCCAAATTAATCGTTCCAACAACAGCCCTACTATTGTCACTCACAAAGACCTTGGCATGAACAAATCCAGGTGTATACTCGTAGATTTTTACGCCGGATGCCAAAAGTGTCGGGTAGTAAGTCTTAGCTAGGTAGTAAGCTGACTTTTTATCAGGAATACCAGGCATGATGATACTGACGTCTACCCCACGCTCAGCCGCAAACTTCAAAGCATGCAGTAACTCACCATCTAAAATAAGATAAGGTGTCATGATATGAACAAAATCACGCGCATGGTTTAGGATGTCAATATAAACATTCTCACCAACCTTATCCTTATCAAGTGGAATATCCCCGTAAGGGACAACAAAACCAGGAGTATCAAAGGCCTCATGCTCAACCATATAGGGTGTCACATCTAGTGTTTCATGAGAGTAAGTCCACATCTGAAGGAAGAGGACTAAGAAAGTATCGACTGCTGGCCCCTCAACCATAAGTGCGGTATCTTTCCAATGGCCAAAACGCTCAATTTTGTTGATATACTCATCAGCTAAATTAACCCCACCTGTAAAAGCAACCTTACCATCAATCAGCAAGATTTTTCTATGGTCACGGTAGTTGTAATAGGTAGACAAGAAAGGCGTTACAGAGGCAAAAACACGAGATTGAATCCCAATTCTCTCCAAACGTTTCTTATAGTCGAAACTTAAGGTTGAAAATTCATTCATTCCGTCATATAGGACTCGCACTTCCACCCCTTCTTGAACCTTTTGTTTCAAGATTGCTAGGATTTCACCCCACATTTCACCTTCACCAATGATGAAATATTCCAAGAAAATGTACTTCTCCGCTTTAAGAAGTTGCTTCTTCATTTCCTCAAACTTGGCTTCACCACTTGGAAAATAAGTTGTCTTCGTGTGACGATAGACAGGAAAATGCCCATTCACATTTTCAAGATATTGGACCAAGTTGTAGTTGCTCGTGTGACGTTCCTTAAGCTCTTCGAGAGCCTGATCATCCTGTTTCAATAGGCCAGAACTGCGGTCAATATTGCTCTGAGTCGCACGCTTCATCCCTGTATAGCCCAAATCTAGTTTCGTATAGGCTAGGAGTAAGGTTCCGATAATAGGGAAAGGTAAGACAATCAGCAGCCACGTATTAACAGCCGTTGATTCCATATCACTTTGAAAGAGATAGATGATGGCCAGAATACGAAGGACCACTTCTGTTACTTGCAAGTGCACCCTATACTGACGCAACCATAAGTATGACATGGCTACAACAACAAGCTGTAGTAAGATGATTAGGAAGATAATCGTGGCACGACTAAAGATACCTCGAAGAAAGCCACGACGCCCCCTATCATAAAGACGTTCAATTTTAGCTTCGTTTTTGATAGCAGGACTCCTTTCCCTTTTTAATTATTCTTATTATAACAAAAAAATGGCTTAATGAATTTAAGTTTCTTTAATTGTTATCTTCTCCTAACTTATCCAATAGAGCCTGAGCTACTTTTTCTGGAATGCCAAGTGCTTGGATATCCTCAACGGTAGCTTTTTGGATAGCTGTCATAGACTTGAAGTGTTTGAGAAGTTTTTGTTTGCGCTTAGGTCCAAGCCCCTCCACGCCATCAAGTTTGGAACTGAAACTATTTTTACTACGAACTTGACGGTGGAAGGTGATGGCAAAGCGGTGAACTTCATCCTGAATACGGTGAAGGAGGAAAAATTCCTCGGATTGACGTGGCAAATCAATAACCTGCAAGGGGTCCCCAAAGAGCAATTCGTTGGTTTGGTGCTTGTCATTTTTCTGAAGCCCCGCAACTGGGATAGAGAGATTCAATTCATTACGCAGGACATCCTTGGCCACATTGACCTGTCCTTGACCACCATCCATGATAATAAGGTCTGGTGGCGTTAGCCCATCGCGTTTGACACGACTATAACGACGACGAATGACCTCACGCATGCTAGCATAATCGTCAGGCCCTTCAACCGTCTTAATCTTGTATTTGCGGTACTCTTTTTTATTGGGTTTCCCATTCTCAAAGACGACCATGGCGGATACAGGACTCGTTCCCATGATGTTAGAGTTATCGAAGGACTCGATGCGAACCGGTGTCGGAATTCCCATGAGTTTGCCTAGATTTTCAATGGCTCCTTGTGTCTTGGCTAGATCTTTTTCAAGGAGGTCAAATTTTTGGGTCAGACTGACGCGGGCATTTTTCGTCGCCAGATTAACCAACTGCTTCTTCTCGCCACGTTGAGGTTTAAAGACCTTGACCTCATCTCCAACTAGAGCTTCGACAGACTCTTGATCAATGTCCCCTGGAATGAAAATCTCCCTAGGCTTGAGATGACGACTATCCAGATAAAACTGACCCATATAGGTTAGAAAATCTTCCTCAGCATCATTATAATAAGGGAACATATTGACATCACGCTGAATGAGTTTCCCTTGGCGAACAAAGAA
>ENA-UPWP01000604-UPWP01000604.1-human-gut-metagenome-genome-assembly--contig:-NODE-604-length-28978-cov-5.698142_pt1 | contig 28978 bp, 30 predicted proteins | sample MGYA00250052_ERZ773380 | MGnify/ENA primary metagenome ERZ773380 (study PRJEB29103, sample SAMN06112063) | human gut metagenome | biome: human gut; feature: ankylosing spondylitis patient; material... | reverse complement strand
TCTGTGAACATCTTCCCCAGATAGAACAAGGTGCGCTCTGCCCAGTATTCACTGAATGTCACTTGAATTTCGATGTCGATCTGTTCCCTGTTATTCAACAGAACCCGTACATCCAGAATCCCCAGCTTCTCATCTTTATCCTTCTGACGCAGATGAGATGGTAAAATCCTGATCTCAATAACATCTTCCACATTGATTCCAAGTACCGCTGCTAAAAATGCGTTGCGTACCTCTTCATCTTCCATCAGCTCTTTAAAGCAGAAATCCACCTTTGGCTTCATTAAAAATTGTGTTGTTTTTTCTTTTTTCATACATGCTCCTCCTTGGTTCTGATGAAATCCAGAATATTTTGATGAGCATGTAACTGTATTTTGACTTTATTATAACTTTTGATACGATATTTCACAATTGCAAATACAGACAAACTCCCTTTATTCTCTTATCCATCTTTTCTACATTTTGATTTGGGAATTATATTGAATGGCACCTTCTGCCATATTGGAAATTTGAAAGGGATTCCTTTCAAGATTGATTTTATTATACTTGAATTTTGATCAGGATACAATTAAATTTCCATAAATATCCTGTAAAAAGTTACTGTAAACAATAACTCTGCAAGCCACAGTAACAGAGCAGTTCCACATGGAACTGCCCTACACCACCGGAAACCAGAGTCTGATTTCCATTCCTTTTCCGTAGACTGACACTGCTTCTACTTCTATCTTTAATTCCTGTCCGATCTGCCGTACCAGATACAATCCCATCCCTGTCGATTTTTTCTGGCTGTTCTCTCCTGTAAATCCTTTTTCAAAAAGATAGCGGAGTTCATATGGTTTTACGCCACACCCATTGTCGCAGACAGAAAGGCAGACTCTGTTGTTCTCACTTCCGGAACTGATTTTCAGCTTCGGACACTTTTCGGCTTCATATCCTGTGTATTTGATGGAATTCGCGATCAGCTGACTGAGCATAAAACACAGACTTTTCCGGTCTGACAGTACGGTTTTCTCTTTCAGATCCAACTGCACCAGGATCTGCTTTTCTTCCAGATACAGACGGTATTCATCCAGCACCTCCCGGCAGCATTCTTCCAGACTGATCTCTTCAAACAAATACTCTTTATTCACTGCTTTAACCCTGGCATAATATAACATCTGCTCTACATAGGACTGCATCTGCAGTCTGACATGCTCCATTTTTTTGTATACTGTCGGTGACATCTCCTCACTTCTGTTCTCAAGCAAAAGTGTAAAAAGAGATAATGGAATTTTCACTTCATGTGCCCATAATTCTACATATCGTTCATATTCTTCTTCCTGTATCCTCCCTGCATCAGCCTGCCTGTATGCTTTTCGAAGATATGCCCCGATCTCCCGCAGGATTTCCTGTTCTTCATTTCCTGCTCCCCCGATCGCAAATCTCTCATTTTCTTCACTCGGATCCGCCAGAAATGTAAGAAACCGCTCTTTCTTTTTCTGCTCTTTCCTTACGTTCCAGATTACCGCATACAAAAAAATGATTGCAAGACAACTGACTTCCAGTCCGGCCAGAACTTTGAACTGCTCCATCCCCGACAGCCACAGAAAGAATAGCGATACCAGTTCTGTACACGTAAGGATCACAAACCATATTTTTTCTTCTTTGATCTCACTCCAGATTCGTCTGATATATTCCATATTACTGCTCTCTCTTCCACCGATATCCTCTGCCACGGATTGTTTCTATCCGATTCTCCAGACCAAGCGCTTTTAATGTCTTTTTCAGCCTTGTCACATTGACTTGAAGCGCATTTTCATCAATATATTCAGTTGTTCCCCACAATACCTTTGAAATGCACTCTTTTTTCACCTCTGTTCCTGCATATTCCAAAAGAATTTTTAAGATCTTCCCCTGATTTTCCGGAATATGACAGGCATCTTTCCCCTGACAGACCGTATAGGTTCTGGTATCAAAAAGAAAATCGTCTCCATCCAGTAAATGTGCATTCCCCATTGCCCGTTTCAGAAGATTTTCTGTCCTTGCCAGCAGACGGTCTTTATGACACGGCTTCGTCAGATATTCGTCAGCTCCCAGCTCCAGTGCTTTCAACTCATCCTGCATTTTATCCCTGGAGGTCAGCACAAGAATAGGAAGGCTGCCTTTCTTTCGTATTTCTTTACAAAGTGCAAATCCACTGATTCCCGGAAGTCCCAGATCCAGCACTAACAAATCCGGATGCTCTGCCTCACAGACAGCACCCGTTTCTGGAAAATCCGTTACACAACACACCTCATAGCCTGCCTTATGATAAATATTTTCCAGTTCTTCCCGAAGGAATTCATCGTCTTCTACGATCATGATTTTTTGCATGCCTGTCTTCTACTCCTGCCGTTTTCTCTGAATAAATTTCAAAATCCTGCGATTGCTTGTCTTTATGACTCCTATTATATAAGCTGTTTCTATCAGACACAAGAAAAGAAACACACTTCCTGCCGTCTGCCAGAAAACTTTTACTTCCTGCACCTGTCCAATCAGCCGGAACAATGTCCAGACCCCAAACACACTACTGAAAAATGCAACGCTCAATACCAGTCCATAGTGCCACCAGATCTGAACTTTCGCACAATGACAGAGCTCTTTGTAGTTACTTCCCAGTGTAAGCAGAACGCTGTAGCGTGCCCCGGTCTTCTCCTGCTGAATTAAAAACTGAACTCCAATGAGTGTATTTGCGATAATCAAAAAAATCACCGCCAGATAGATCGTCGTATATCCCAATGCCACCTGATAAAACATATGCCGCCCGGCTGTTCCCAGATAACTTTCATAATGCAGATTGGTTGTTTTTAGACGGTCATTGACAGACATCACTGCTTTGAGCAATCCTTCCTCCTTTACCAGAACCGGATCAAGAATCCCGTTCCAGTAAGAATAGCTTCCGTCTGCTACAAAGACATCAAAAACCTCGTCCGGTACAATAAAACCATACATGATCGTCAACATCCGGTCTGCCACCAGATTGTCATTGCATACTCTTGGAATGATTTCATAATCGGTCTCTTCTATCTGCACAAAAACTTTCTCTTTCAGAAGTTTCTCTACGCTCTTTGCAATCTCATCCGACAAATATGTGGGGTGCCCGTAAATTGCCATCTGATGTTCCTTTAAGTTCAAAGGTTCCATTCCTTTTGAACGCAAAATCTCATTGTACCCTGATTCTGCTATCAAAAATGGGGATTCTTCCCAAGAATATGGATTCAATCTGTTTTTCAGACGCTCATGTAATTCCTCACAGTCATATGCATATACTTTTCGCTCCTCCATACCTTCCGTAAAATCCAGATCTGTCCAAAGTAATCCATTTCGTACTTCAAACAGATTGGAAAAATATTGGTCTACTTTCTGAGATGACAGCACTTCTTCTAACGTTTCTTTTTTCTCGTCAAATGTAAAATCGATCCCTGCCGTATCCTGTTGTCCCAGTTGCCCGCTCATCCCGACTCCATAGGCACAACATATGATCGCAAACAGAATCAGAAGGGAAGAAATTGCCAACGAAGATGATTTTAAAAATACCGCTTCCTGCAGCTGACGGCATGTAAATGTCCAGAGCTTTTTCCCCGGAAGTTTTCTGCATATCCTGTCAAACAGATATGCCAGGCCCTGAAAGAAAAAGAATGTACCGAGTACTCCGCAAAAACATAAAATTGCAGTCATACGAAACATTCGTTTTATCCCAAGTTCCGAACTCAGTATCCCGCATCCGATCCCATAGGCTACTGCCAGAAGAATGATTCCCATCATCAGCTTCACACACGTTTTTATGGGCGAAAATGCACGCTGTTTTTCCTTCTGTTCACGGGATAACAATTCATAAACCTCTTTTTTCCAAAGCTTCATGCAAAGCACAAACCGGGCAAGCATTTTAATTCCGCAAATCCCAATGACCGTCCACAATGCAGCCAAACCGGAAAATGTAAACTGATGACGCAGAATTCCAAATCCTGCAAGCTTCGCCGTAATCAGGCTTGTAAGTTCCGAGATCAGCAGAGCCCCCGGGATCCCGATCACAAGAGCATACACAATATTTCGCAGATCTTCCAGAAAAAGCATTTGAAACAGACTTCTTTTCTTCATGCCAAGCATCAAATAGGTTCCAAACTCATGACTTCGCCGTTCCATCTGATACTTATCCGTAAAATATACCAGGAAATAAAGCAGGCACAGAGATACCACATATAAAATCGGAATCAGCATCAGCAGCTTGTTTACAGCATCTCTCTCCATCTCTTTCAGAAAGATCATCACATCCTGATGATCCAGCGCAAGGATAATATAAAATGCCGCCACCGTCAGAATCATCGTAACAAAATACAGCGTGTTTTCCTGCCGGTTTCGTTTACTGTTTCGTCTGATCAGTTCAGAGAACATAATTGCTTCCTCCTCCCAACTGCGCCATCACGGACAAAATGCGCTCATAAAATTCCCGGTTTGTCTCCTCCCCGACTCGCTTCCGTAATTCATGAAATACTTTTCCATCCTGAATAAACAAAATTCTGGAACAAAAACTCGCAGCCTGTGCGTCATGTGTCACCATCAGAACCGCAGCCTCATCCTCTCGATTCACTCCGGAGAGTTGCTCCATCAGACTTCGTGCACTTCGGCTGTCAAGCGCACCGGTCGGCTCATCTGCCAGTACGATCTGCGGATGCAAAAGAAGCGCTCTTAATGCGGCTACCCTCTGCTTCTGTCCTCCGGACATCTGATTCGGAAACTTTTCCAGCACCTCCTCGATCTCAAAATATTCCGCCAGCTTCTGCATCCTTTTTCTGCTTTCCTTTTCCGGCATTTTGTGAATCTGTGCCGGCAAAAGAATATTTTCTCCACCCGTCAGATTATCCAGCAATTCAAACTGCTGAAACAGATACCCGATCTGTCTTCCCCGATACGCTGCCAGCTGAGCACTCGTATACATTCCGATATCCTGTCCTTTCAGAAGAATCCTCCCCCTTGTAGGTCTTAAAACCGAAGCAATACAATTTAACAGCGTCGTTTTTCCCGAACCGCTGCTTCCCATAATTCCGAGGAATTCTCCCTGATATACTTGAAACGAAATTCCTCTGAGTGCCTCTGCTGCATTTTCCTTTTCCCCATATGTTTTGTACAACGATTCTATTTCCAAAATAATACGGCTCATAATATCCCTCCCTTTCGTGATAAGAATATTATAAGCCGTATCGTGGATGAAAAACACTTACACTTTCTGTAAGAAAACTCCATCCTCTTTATGGTCTGCTATTCACAGTAAATTTTTATGAAAGCTCCAGTTTTCCGGTATATAACTGGTAATACGTTCCTTTCATTTTGATCAGATCCGCATGATCTCCACGCTCGATGATCTTTCCGTGTTCCAGAACAATAATCGCATCACTGTTGCGAATCGTAGAAAGTCTGTGCGCGATAACAAATACTGTACGTCCTTTCATCAGGTTATCCATACCCTTCTGCACAATACTCTCCGTACGGGTATCAATGCTGGAAGTTGCTTCATCCAGAATCAGTACCGGCGGATTTGCAACTGCTGCTCTCGCAATGGAAAGAAGCTGTCTCTGTCCCTGTGAAAGCTCTTCTCCATCACCGCTTAACATAGTATCGTATCCCTTCGGAAGCATTTTGATAAACTGATCTGCATGAGCCAGTTTTGCAGCCTCGTATACTTCCTCATCAGTAGCATCCAGTTTTCCATAACGGATATTATCCATAATGGTTCCTGTAAACAAATGGGTATCCTGCAGTACAATTCCGAGGGAACGTCTCAGATCATCCTTTTTAATCTTTGTAATATTGATTCCGTCATACCGGATCTTTCCTTCCTGAATATCGTAAAAGCGATTGATCAGGTTCGTGATGGTTGTTTTTCCTGCTCCGGTAGAACCGACAAATGCCAACTTCTGTCCCGGTTTTGCAAACAGGCTGATGTCTTTTAAGATCACTTTATCTTCGTTGTATCCAAATGTCACATCTTCAAAACGCACATCTCCGGTCAGTTCTGTATAAGACACACTTCCGTCAGCCGAATGTGGATGCTTCCAGGCCCACATTCCTGTTCTTTCTTTGCATTCGATAATATTGCCGTTCTCGTCTTTTTTCGCATTGACCAGTGTTACGTATCCCTCGTCTTTTTCCGATTCTTCATCGATCAGAGCAAAAATACGCTCTGCTCCGGCAAGTGCCATAACAATAGAGTTAAACTGCTGCGCCACCTGCATAAACGGCTGTGTAAAGCTCTTTGTAAACTGCAGATAAGATGCCATAACTCCCAGAGTGATCCCTCCGCTTCCCATAATAGAAAGGAATCCTCCAAGTACAGAGACCAGTACAAACTGCAGGTTTCCGATGTTTCCGATTACCGGTCCCATCATATTTGCAAAGGTATTTGCCTGTGCAGCACTTTCAAAGAGCGCCTCGTTGAGTTTGTCAAATTCTTCTTCTGACTTTCTTTCGTGGTTGAACACTTTTACTACGCGCTGTCCGTTCATTCTCTCTTCCACAAATCCAGTCACATCTGCCAGAGATTTCTGCTGACGAACAAAATATTTTCCACTGTTTCCACCGATCTTTTTTGTTACGAAGATCATAAGACCAATGATCAGAACTGCTAAAATTGTAAGCAGCGGACTTAAGATCAGCATTGAAATAAAGGTTACGATAATCGTAAAAAAGGACATCAGTGCCTGTGGGATCGACTGACTGATCATCTGTCTGAGCGTATCTGTATCATTCGTGTAAAGACTCATGATAGAACCATTCGTATTCTGGTCAAAATAACGGATTGGAAGAGTCTGCATATGTTCAAACATATCATCCCTTACTTTTTTAAGAACACCCTGACCAATGTAGACCATCAGTCGTGTATAAGTAAATGTAGCAATGACTCCCATCAGGAAAATGCTTCCAAGCACCGCAAGTGCCCGATATAGTTCTGCAAAATTCGGATCTTTCTGTCCGATCAGAGGACTGATAAAATCATCGATTAAAAACTTGAGGGACAATGATACCGAAATTGATGCGATCGAACTTAATAAAATACAGATAAATACGATCACAAACCGAACCTTGTACGTTCCGGTCACATATTTTAAAAGCCGCTTTGCGGTCTGTAAATTTTCTTTTGAAACCTTTGGTTTTCTATTCATCGTCCTCACCTCCCTTTATCTGAGATTCATATACTTCTCTGTAGATTTCATTTGTCGCAAGCAATTCTTCGGATGTGCCGACTCCCATGATCTTTCCTTCATCCAGTACAATGATCTGGTCTGCATTTTCTATAGAAGAAACTCGCTGCGCAATGATGATCTTTGTAGTATCCGGAATTTCTTCCCGGAATGCTTTTCGAATCAGCGCATCTGTCTTTGTATCTACCGCACTTGTGGAGTCATCCAGAATCAGGATCTTCGGTTTTTTCAGAAGTGCCCGTGCAATACACAGACGCTGCTTCTGTCCGCCGGAAACATTGTTTCCGCCCTGCACGATCATCGTATGATAACCTGCCGGAAATTCTTTTACGAATCCATCTGCCTGTGCAAGTTTGCAGACTCTCTGAACCTCTTCCTCACTGGCATGTTCATTTCCCCAACGGATATTATCGTAGATCGTTCCTGTAAAGAGAACGTTTTTTTGCAATACCATAGATACCTGATCGCGCAGTGCCTCCAGATTATACTCTCTGACATCCAGTCCGCCGACTTTTACAGTTCCTTTTGTCACGTCATAAAGTCTCGGGATCAGCTGTACCAATGTTGATTTCGCACTTCCGGTTCCTCCGATGATCCCGATCGTCTGTCCGGATTTAATATGAAGATTGACATCTTTTAACGAAAGATTTCCGCCTTCTCCCGCATAACTGAAATCTACATGCTCAAACCGGATCTCTCCGTCTGCCACTTCTGTAATCGCATTCTTTTTGTCCTGCATCTCCGGAACTTCCGCCAGAACTTCCGTAATACGGTCTGTAGACGCTTCTGCGATCATGATCATAACAAATACGAATGTAACCATCATCAGAGCCATCATGATCTGGAACGCATACACGATCACACTGGTCATTTCTCCGATTTCCATCGCACCGAATACAATTTCTCTTCCTCCGATCGCTACCATCAGAAGCATCGCCGTATAGATCGTAAACTGCATAACCGGTGAGTTCCATGCCACGATCTTTTCTGCTTTTGTAAATAATGTATAGACATATTTTGAAATTCCATGGAATTTTTCAATTTCGTGATCTTCCCGTACAAAGGCTTTTACCACGCGGGATGCATTGACATTTTCCTGTACGGAATTATTCAGAATATCATACTCATCAAATACTTTAATAAAATGCGGATGCGCTTTCTTTGCAATAAAGATCAGTGTTCCTCCAAGCAGCGGTATGATGATCAGGAACAGTAAAGCAATTTTCTTATTGAGCAAAAGTGTCATGATCCAGGATAAAACAATCATGATCGGAGCTCTCGCCAGCAGACGAATGCTCATCATATACGCCATCTGTACGTTAGTAATATCTGTTGTCATACGTGTTACAAGACCGGATGTGGAAAACCGGTCAATATTTTTAAATGAAAATTCCTGAACTTTATAAAAAATATCATGTCTCAGGTTTTTGGCATATCCTGCACCTGCTGTTGCTGCCATTTTTCCTGCTATAATACCGAAATACAGAGCCAGCATAGCCATAATGACCAGAATCAATCCCCGCCGTACGATATAGCTCAAATTTCCCTGCATGATTCCAACATCAATGATCTTCGCCATCTCCATCGGAATCAGAACTTCCATTAAAACTTCCAGGATTACGAAAAATGGAGCCAACACAGACTGCTTTTTGTATTCCCGGACTGATTTTAAAAGTGTTTTATTCATCGTTCTCGTCTTCCTCCTTATTTTCTGTTTTGTTTTCTGCAAGATTTTGAATCATCTGCACAAGCACCTTTCTGCAGATCTTTACATCTTCCTGATCTATCCCTTGTATCAGCCGCTTTTCCGTATCTCTGATGTGCTCCAGAATCTCAGGTCTGAGTGCTTCTGCTTTTGGAGTCGGTACAATACGTTTTAATCTGGCATCCTTTTTCGAACTTTCCCGGGAAATAAATCCATTTTTTTCCATGAGCTGCAAAATCCCTGTGGCTGTGGACTTCCGGATTTGAAACTCTTCTTCTATATCTTTCTGATATACTTCCCTGTGCATCGTTTCCAAAAGAATATGCTTTAACACATGCTTCTGCATGGTGGTCAGGCCATCATCTCCCACTGCTTCAGACGCATTTCTGCGCTTCATCTGATTGGAAAGAATGTGAATCAGCCTGCCGGTATTGATGTACCTTTCCTTATCTTCTATATCCTGCATAATTCCATCCCTCTCTCTTTATATAGTTAGCTCCCTAACTTTCAACCATTATACGGAGGATATTTTTTATTGTCAAGAAGTTTTTTCAGATTATTGAAATCATAAAACTTATTTTGCCACGTCTGAATATTGCCTGATGGCAGCAGGCAGCCCGGTACGGAAAATAACAGAAATATAATCGATCGTCTGCTGCCTGTCATACTTTTCTTTGTTCACGATCCATTCCAGTAATGTCTCCGCAATTGCCTCTGTATAAAAGAATCTTTTTAAGTCCTTTATAACCTTACCAACATCAATGTGGCAGAGCGTATCCGTGAACTCTCAACCATTAAGGTTCTCGGATTCTACGACAAAGAAGTAACACTCTATATTTACCGGGAAACAATACTCCTTTCCCTGCTCGGTATTTTAGCAGGATTTGGAGTCGGTGATCTGCTTTACCAGTACATACTGGCAGTTATTCCACCGGATGAAGTGATGTTTAACCCCGCTCTTTGTGCAAAAGCATTTGTGATTCCTGCCATTTTGATTGCAGTCATTACATTTATTCTAGGATACATAATGAATCGAAAACTCAAATACTTAGATATGCTCAGCGCATTAAAATCTGTAGAATAGCAAAAAATTTAAAAGTCAAGGGACTGACACAATGCAGTTCCTTGACTTATTACATCTGTACTTGCTATCTTTCTCTTAATTTCCACATTCAATACTGATTGCATTGAATTTTTCCAAAATATCTTCTACTTTCAATTCCTGTTTTTCTTTTGCTGACAGATCCATCACTGCTTCCCCCTGATGCATCATCAACAGTCTGTTTCCATATTCTACTGCATAGCGGAGATTATGTGTCACCATGATCGTTGTCAGGTTTTTCTGTTTCACGATCTTATCTGTCAGTTCCATGATCAGATCTGCCGTCTTTGGATCCAGCGCCGCTGTGTGCTCATCCAGGATCAGAAAATCGATCGGTGTCATGGTTGACATCAGAAGTGCCATTGCCTGACGCTGCCCGCCGGAGAGAGAACCGACTTTTACATTCAGCTTATTTTCCAGTCCCAGATTCAACTGGCTTAATAGCTCCTGATAATGAGACTTTCTGTTTTTATTAATTCCTTTTCTCAATCCGTAAAAACTGCCTTTGTTGTCTGCAAGAGACATATTTTCCAGAATTGTCATGGAAGGACAGGTTCCAAGCGCCGGATTCTGATACACTCTTCCGATCTTCCGGTTTCTTTTATACTCTTTCATGCGGGAAATATCTTCCCCATGCATCAGAATCTGTCCTGCTTCTACCGGAATGCTTCCGCACAGGATATTGAGCATGGAAGTCTTTCCGGAACCGTTGCTTCCTACCACGGAAACAAAATCTCCCTGTTCTACTGTCAGATTAAAATCTTCAAACAGACACATTTCATTGACTGTTCCTGGATTATAATATTTATGAATATGTTTTAACTCAAGCATTTGTCTTCACCTTCTTTTTCCGTTCCATTCCAATGAGTAAGATCGCGAGGAATAATACCGCTGTGATCAGCTTCATATCCTGTGGTTCAAAAAACTTCAAAGCAACTGCCACGCAGGCTTTGTAAACGACAGAACCGATCAGGACTGCTGTGGTTGCTTTCAAAAATGTCAGATTCTTAAACAGGCTGGTTCCGATGATCACGCTTGCCAGCCCGATCACGATAGCTCCTGTACCGCTGGAAATCTCAAATACTCTCTGCTCCTGACAGAAAATTCCGCCTGCCATAGCAACCATTCCGTTGGCGATCGCCAGTCCTAAAATCTTTACATTTCCCTGATCCTTTGCAAGTGAAGTTACAAGATTTGCATTATCTCCCACAGCTCTCAGAAGAAATCCGGATTTTGTCTGCAGATACAGATCCAGAATTATTTTCACGATCACTGCAAGAATAAATACTACTACAAGAACTTTATATTTCGCTGCCCCGCCTGAGAAAATCCCATTCATTGTCTCATTGTCGAAAATATTCTCTTCTCCAAAAATCGGAACATTTGCTTTCCCTGCAATCCTGAGATTGATCGTCCACAGCGCAGTCATCATAATGATACCAGAGAGGAGATCCCTGACCTTTCCTTTGACATGGATCAATCCTGTACAGATTCCGGCTGCTGCTCCTGCCAGAAAAGAGACCGGTATGGTCAGGTACGGATTCACTCCCTGTGTGATCATTGTCGCCGTCACTGCAGCCCCCAGCGGAAAACTTCCATCCACTGTCAGATCCGGAAAATCCAGAATTTTATATGTGATATAAACTCCAAGAGCAAGGATTCCGTAAATCAGTCCCTGTTCCAAAATCGTTACAAAAATGTCCATCTCAATTCCTCTCCGTTTCTACTTTTTACTTTGAAATACTGTCAAACGTTTCCGCTGCACCTTCAAGCAGTGTCTCGTCTACCGTAACTCCCAGTTCTTCTGCTGCCATTGTATTGATATAAAGTCCAGGTTCAGAAATCGTCTCATAGTTCATCTCAGACGCCGTCTTCTCTCCTTTTAAAATCTCTGCTGCCATCTTTCCGGTCTGTTTTCCAAGCGCCACATAATCCAACCCCTCTGCTGCCAGACATCCCAGTTTCACCTGTTCAATCTCGCTTCCAAACACCGGGATTTTCTTTTCATTGGCTTTGTCAAGAATCGTTGCCAGAGAATTTACAACCGTATTGTCCGTCAGATTTGTCAGACAGTCCACCTCGGATAAAATCTCTTCTGTTGCCAGCGAAATATCTGCTGTCTGCGTCACACCTTTTTTCACAATCGTAAATCCGTAATCTCCTGCCAGCTCTTCATATTTCTCAATTGCTGATACAGAGTTCACTTCACTTGTTGTATAGAGGATCCCGATCTTCTCTGCATCCGGCAGCATCTCGCGGATCATCTCCAGCTGCTCTTTGATCGGAAGCTCATCACTGGTTCCTGTGACCTCTCCCACCGGAGCTCCATCGTCATTTGCAAGCTTTGCTGCTTTTGGATCTGTCACTGCTGTATAGATTACCGGAATCTCTGTATTCATTGCTGAATTGTATGCCGCCTGCGCGCTTGGAGTGGCGATTCCACAGATCAGATCCACATCGTCTGAAACAAATCCATCACTGATCTGCTTTGCTGTTCCCTGATCGGCCGCCGCATTCTCCTCTTTGATCGTAAGATTCTTTCCTTCCTCAAATCCGGCTTCTTTGAGTCCTTCAATAAATCCCTCCCTGCAGTTGTCCAAAGAGGCATGCTCTGCAAACTGGGAAATCCCTACTGTATATGTTTTGGTACCATCTTTTGTCTCATTTTCCTTTGTTCCACATGCCATCAGGCTGACTGCCATTACACTTCCTAAAATAACTGCGAATACTCTCTTTTTCATAATTTGGTTCTCCTTTTCTATTACTATATTCCAAAAGCAAAGGAGCCGATCATGTGGATACAGGGTATCGGTTCTGTAATGATTGTATAAAAAAACCGCCCCAAGCTCTATGCTTGAGACGGTAATAAATACAAATTCATTATCGCGGTACCACTCAAATTGACAAATGTCCACTTTCTCACGTACTGACATACGCTCCTGATTGATAACGGGTTCGGTTCCCGACGACGCCTACTCTTTTCATTTCAGGCCGCCCTCGAAAGTCCATTCAGAATTAAAATCCATACAGCAATCTCACCGCCTGCTGCTCTCTGTGATCTCTTTTAAAACCTACTCTTCTTTCTCATCGGTTTTGCTTTTGATGTTTTTAATTGTAATGTCCTATTTAGGATTTGTCAAGTACTTTTTTAAGGTAAAGTGGTGATTTGATGAATTTCCCTTATTCAATTTTTAAAACAACCTCCGGATACCATTCCATTGCTTTCCTGATTGCTTTCTTCGTTGGCAGTCCATATCCTGATAAAATAACCAGTATATTTTTCTGCGTTTCTTTTTTCTCACTACACGGTTCGATATACAACATATTTCCTACAGCATTGACCAGATACCACGTGTCTTCCAGATATACAAAGCCCTTGATTCGAAATGTATCCACTAAAAGCATATTCAGAAAATGAGAAAGTGTTTCTAATTTTATCTCTTCTTGAATGTGCAGAAGATATTTTCGCAAAGTCACATCTGCAGTTTGCAACAGCTGTTCTTCTGTTTCCAGATTTGGCTTTTGCATCTCCTGCAGCCACCTCTCTTCCATCATGCCATATGATGTCATATGCAACGGCAAATCCGGTCGATGGGCCTTCAGAATCTTTTGAATCTGCTCTATCTCTTCTGTTTTTACAAGATCCTTCTTGTTCAGAAGCAGCAGATCTGATACCTGAATCTGTTTTTTTACTACAACTGCCGTTTCATACACTTTCGGAAATTGCCGTGCATCCAGCAGGCAGACGCATCCCATATATTCCAATCCTGGAAATTTTTCCCTCTGATTCAATATTTTCTTAACATTTGTGGGATCGGAGAGCCCTGATGCTTCTACTATAATCACATCCGGCTTCTCCTGTAATACCTGCTGCAATACATTCTCAAATTTATCCAGCCTGCACGAGCAAAAGATCGAGCCATTGTTGATCTCGTCCAGTGCAATCCCCAGCTCCGAAAGCAGTTCTCCATCAATGCCCTCTTTTCCAAACTCGTTCACAATAATATGCATCCGTTCCGAAGAGAATTGTTTCATAAACTGTTTTAAAAATGTTGTCTTTCCTGCACCCAGAAACCCGGTGATCAAATACAGTCTACTCATTATTTCATTGCCGCACGGATCGCGCCTTCCAATTCTTCTTTAGATGGTACCAGAGAACGGAATTTCAATTCACCATTGATGTACATGGACGGCAGATTCGGAACGCCCATCTTTTTACATCTTGCGATATTCTCTTTGAGCGTAAATTTATACTCTACCATATCAATCGCATCACCAAATGTCTTTTTCGCTTCATTTGCTGCGCTCATCATGTAGGTACATGCCGCACATGTCGCAGAATCCAGAGTAAATACCTCCTTGTGTATTTCTATCCCACATATTGCTATAAACATAGTAGTATATTTCAAACAAAATCTATGGGAATTTTTTAAGATTTTCTGTAATTTTTCTACATCTTTATTGATTCATTCTGCAATCTTCCGCTCTTTCAACTAAAATGGAATCCCTCTCCGAAGCAGAACCTGTCGTAAAAACATTCCTGCAGCATTAAACCCAGCGGTACTATATCATCCGATGTAAATATTGCATCCACACCAAATCCTTTTTATGCTTCCTATAAATCCACTTATATTCTGAATCATCGTCAGGAGTTAGAATATAAATAGTACAAGCCAAAAGAGAAATCCCAAAATACACATAAGCATGGTACAATAGAGACATGCTGAAGGAGGATCTCATATGGCAAGACAACATGACAAACAGTTTAAACTTGATGCAATCCAGTACTACGAAGATCATAAGGATTTAGGTGTACGTGGATGTGCGGAAAATCTCGGAATCGGATACAGCACTTTAACAAAGTGGCTGAAAGATTTCCGGGAATCTGGCGATATCTCTGTTCGTGGTTCCGGTAATTATGCTTCTGATGAACAGAAAGAAATCGCTCGTCTCAGACGTGAATTACGTGACGCCCAAGATGCGCTTGATGTATTAAAAAAAGCCATCAACATTCTGGGAAAATGACAGAAGCCATTTATCTCGAAGTTTCTGAGAAGACGGAAGCTGCCAAGAATGCTGGACGCCGGGTTTCCGTCTCCGGAATGTTGAAATTTTTAGGTGTCTCTCGTTCAGGATATCATGCATGGCTCCACCGCGTGCCTTCTGATACAGAAAAACGTCGTGAAACTGTAAAAACCAAAATATAGGATATTTATGATGATTCTAAGCAGAACTATGGTGCTCCGAAAATCACTGTAGAGCTGCATAAAACCGGTGAAGTTATTTCGGAAAGAACGGTTGGCACCTATATGCGCCCAATGGGAATCCGCGCCCAATGGAGCAAACCATGGACGATCACCACAAAAGATTCTGATTTCAGCACAGAATTAGAAAATATCCTTGATGAACAGTTTCATCCTGATCGCCCGAATGCTGTTTGGTGTTCGGATATCACCTACATCTGGACAATAGACGGATTTGTCTATCTGACCAGTATTATGGATTTATTTTCCAGAAAGATCATTGCCTGTACACTTTCAGAAACATTGGAGGTATATGCTACTGTCAGGATATAAATGATTTCATATCAGAAGGGGAATATGATATGTTCAAACACCATTTTAAAAGATCTTTTTCCATCGAACTGGATGACCAGAATTGTTTTCCAAATGAAAAGGATTTTGTTTATCCAAACTCTCTAGTATAACGAATATTAAATAATTGCTATATTAAATTGATACTGCTTCCTCTTCACTGATTTCATCCATTTTATACTTCCAGTGATAAACCACGGGTTCACGGTTCACTTCGTCAAAGTACTTGTAAATTCGTTCTTCCAACTCCTGTTTGGTATTGACACGAATTCCTCGAAGCATCTGTCTGGTCATCTTGCTGAAGAAGCTTTCAATCATGTTTAACCATGAGCCATGTTTTGGTGTAAACACAAATTTAAAACGTCCCTTTGGCATAGTATCCAGAAAGCGCCGTGTTTCTTTGGAAGTATGTGCAGAATGATTATCCAGGATGATCCGAATGGTATCCTGTGATGGATATTTTTTGTCCAGTATCTTTAAAAACTCAATAAAATCAGAACTCTTATGGGTCTCACTTACTAACGGAATTGCTTCTCCAGTGAGTAAATCAATGCCAGCCAGTAAAGAGAGCGTTCCCAGACGTTTGTATTCTGCATCACGATATACTTCCCCATGTTCTGATGTCGGGCGTAAATCCGGTGCCGTATTGGAGATTGCCTGAATGCCCGGCTTCTCATCATACGATACCGTAATCGTCAGTTTATAATCGTCTGGAACAATGAGATCACCATTTTCATCAAACTGCATTTCAATCTGCTTATAAACCAACAGAACCTCATGCATTTTTGATTCAAAATCAGGATCCCGTTTTTCACAGTAATATTTGATTTTAAAGGGTTTCATATCCTGTTCCTTAAGAAATTTCTGGATATACGGTTTGGTAACGGTTGAAAGCCTTGGATATCCCGCTTCTTCTGCATGTTTCTGAATGTATTTGTGGAGAGAGGTCAACGTCCACAATTCCTGTGCATAACCGAGTTCTGTCGGTCTCTGACACGCAATATGAATCATCCATGCTTTTGCATCATCAGTGATTTCCGATGGACGTCCAGGACGCTGAACATCAAACAGTGCAGCATCTAAACCGCCTTTCTGAAACTTCGAAATACAAAGGCGTACCGTTGCAGTACTAATGGCAAGTTTATCAGCAATTTGCTGGAATGTCATTCCATCGGCTTTATATAAAAGGATTCTGGCACGGTCCACAACTTGTGCCTGAATGGTTCTCTTTTTGGATAATGCTTTAAGGTAATCTCTGTCTTCATCTGACAGAGGAAGATATGTTTTTCTCATAGTGTTCATCCTTTCTTAGATAACACTATTTTACCATACATTATCCTCAAAATATATAGTAGAAATTTAATTTATTCTATACTAGAAAAGTCTGACCATCAATGTGGTTTTTCAGAATACATAGAAAGAACTATCGAAGCACACAAGCAGAAATATCGTCTGTTTGCGTGCTTTTTTAGTTGGAAGAAAAAGTTTTTAAATTTTTCTTCTCAAAACGCAACTGCACCCCCTGTCCTGTCGGGACTAAGAGCGAAAAGGGGGAAAGAAGCAGAAATTCCTATCAACTCGCTCCCTTTCAAGGCTGGAAAGGGGGTGAGCAATGATGAAGCCATCTGAATTTCAGACAACCATAAAGAACCAGTTTGATTACATCTGTAAAGTCGCTATGGAGGATGAACGCAAAGACTATCTCAAAGCGTTGTCCAGACAGTGTAAACGGGAAACCCTGTTCTGTGATATGGACGATTACACCGTCAATCTGTTTTCTTCCGAAGACACCTATCTATCCCACTTCCATACTTTTGAAATGGATGGATTTACTGTCCGCATTGAAAACAGCCTATTAGCAGAAGCATTAGAAAATCTGGATGGAAAGAAACGTGACGTTATCCTGAGATATTATTTCCTCGGATTTGACGATACGGAAATTTCAAAAATTCTGGAAGTCAACCGTTCTACCATCCAGAGAAGAAGACACGCCGGACTGGAATTTATCAAAAAATTTATGGAGGAAGAAGCATGACAGCAAAGCACCCTATGATTCCGTTTCCTGTGATTGTCAGGGCTGCGGACGGCGATATTGAAGCAGTCAACCAGATTGTACGCCATTACAGCGGTTTTATTGCCAGCCGTTCCATGCGTCCCATGAAAGACGAATATGGCAATACCCACATGGTTGTAGATGAAACCCTACGCCGCCGGATGGAAACACGTCTGATTGCAAAGATTTTATCTTTTGAAATCAGGGAACCAAAGTAAAAATAACGCTCTCCTGTGGAAGCATGGACAAGCCCATGCTTCCCAGACAGAGCTTGCCAGTCTATTAAAGTGCATTATCACCAGTGCATTTTAACAGGCTGACAAAGCCAGATTGTTCCTTGAAAAAGAAAGCGTCTAATCAACGCAGCATAAAGCAGCCGAATACGTTTCGATAGAAAGAGAGCCGTTGGGCTGGCACGCCGTGACCCACCAAAGGAGGGATGAAACCGGATAGCGATTCCTGCCAGCGTTCCATAAGCAGCTTACCGCAATAGCTGCCGCCATGACCTTTCTATCGTGATAATGATACTTCCGTACAGCCTTAGTCCGTGTGATGATGTAGCACCGCTGGCAAAGGGTACGGCTGGATGAGAACCATGCAGGGGTGAGATTCCCATGAGCTTTAGCGGAAGCTGTTCGGTTTGCTAAGGATGATTCTTTCATAATGAACAAGCATTTTTGCATAGTCTGTAAACATAGTAAAGACTGTGAGGTGGAATTATGCCAAAAGAAGCAGAAATTTCCTGCAAAAATGTATTTAAGTGTGAAGATAAGTCGGCATTAAAAAAAGAGTTCAATCAGAAATGGATAGAACTCATCAATCAATTAGAAAAATCCAAAGGACAGGTATTACCTGTAAAATGATAGACAAACATTTCTCAACACGGTATAATAAGTGTAGGTGGAATGTTTGTTTTATCTTCTCTTTAAGGGAGATAAAATATGATGAACACAAAGTCAAAAGTTGCTATTTATTGCCGCTTATCAGAAGAAGATAGAAACAAACAACATGAAACTGATGATAGTAACAGTATTCAAAATCAAAAATCCATGCTGATTCAATATGTATTGGAACAAGGTTGGGAAGTCTACAATATATACAGTGATGACGATTATACTGGTTCAGATAGACGAAGACCAGAATTTAACAAACTGTTAAATGACGCTGAACACCGAAAATTTGATATTATCCTCTGTAAAACACAATCCAGATTTACCAGAGAGTTAGAGTTGGTGGAAAAATACATACATGGATTGTTTCCTATTTGGGGGATTCGTTTTATCAGTATTGTAGATAATGCAGATACCGCTAATAAAGGAAACAAAAAATCAAGACAAATCAATGGTCTGGTTAATGAGTGGTATTTAGAGGATATGTCAGAAAACATCCGCAGCGTATTGACTGACCGCCGGAAGAATGGATTTCATATTGGTGCATTTGCTCTTTATGGTTATAAAAAAGACCCCGAACAAAAGGGACACCTGATTATTGACGAAGAAGCTGCTGCTGTTGTCAGAGAAGTTTTTACTTTATTTTCACAGGGATATGGCAAAACAGCGATTGCCCGTATGCTGAATGACCGTGGGATTCCAAACCCTACGGAATATAAACGGCTTCATGGTTTACGCTATAAGCAGCCTACCAGAAAAAATAGTACCTTATGGAAATATTTTGCTATTTCCGATATGCTGACAAATGAAATTTATATCGGAAATATGGTTCAAGGAAAATACGGCAGTGTTTCGTATAAGACAAAACAAAATAAGCCCAGACCTAAAGAGGAATGGTACAGAGTAGAGGGAACACACGAACCGATTATTGACCGTGAACTTTGGGATAGAGTACAATCTATGGTAGCTGAAAAAGCAAAACCATTTACAGTAGGAACCATAGGGCTGTTTGCCAGAAAAGCTCGCTGCATGAACTGTGGCTATACCATGCGTTCTAATAAGCAGACAGATGGAAGACATTATTTACAATGTTCAAATCGCCATGTTGCAAAGGACGCTTGCATAGGCTCATTTATTTCTGTGAAGAAGTTGGAGCAGGCAGTTATTTCTGAACTGAACAAGTTATCACAAGAATATCTTGATAAAGATGAATTGGAACAGAACGTGGAATTTCACTCCAACATAAAGGAGAAAAAAACTGCTTTAGAAACACAACTTGCTACTTATCAAAAAAAGATTGAAGAAGACGCAAAGGTAATCAGAGAACTTTATCTTGATAAAGTAAAAGGGATTCTTTCCGAAAATGATTTCCTGAATTTGTCAAAAGACTTCACAAATGACAGAGAACGGCTTGAAAAGCTGGTGATTGAAACGCAAAAACAGCTTGATGTAATTGAGAGAAAAATCCAGACAGGCGATAATCGCCGCCAGCTTATTGAGCAATACACAAATCTTGAACATTTAGACAGAGAAACCGTTGAAACTCTAATTGATTATATATTAGTAGGAAAACGGATTCCAGGGACAAGAAATGTCCCGATTGAAATACATTGGAATTTCTAAGTTCTGTAAAATCTGGTGTCTGGCACACCAGATTATATAGAACTTCTACTTAACACTTCTATGTTGCACTTATGCAGTTGCACCATCCGCTGCCATATCCTCAAACAGATCAGTGATCGGGTCGCCTTTGGACTGGAACGTTGCGGCGCTCCACGGCACACCGGAGGCCGACTGCGGGTAAATTCCGGTCGTGTGATCGACAAAGTAGGCGTCAAAGCCGCCCTCCTTGATCTGCTCGGGCGTGAGATTACGCGTCAGCTGGTACACGATAGCGGAGATCATCTCCATGTGCGCAAGTTCTTCCGTGCCGATGTCCGTCAAAATGCCCTTGCATTCCTTATACGGCATGGCGTACCGTTGGTTGAGGTAGCGCATGGACGCACCTAGCTCGCCGTCCGGGCCGCCAAGCTGAGAGATAACAATTTTGGCGGTCTGCGGATTCGGATTCTTGATCTTTACCGGAAACTGCAATCGTTTATCGTATGACCACATCAGTCCTCAGCTCCTTCCCACGGCCACGGATCGTCGATCCACGTCCAGTGTCCGCTGCAGGTATCGACCTCGCGGGCGGTCAGCGGACCGAATGCATCCTCGTACTCAGCGGCGGCCTTGTCAAACGCCGTGCGCATTTCGTTGTAGTATTTGAGCGCGGCAGCGTTGTCCGGATGGCCGTCGAGGTACTCGATCACCTCAACGAGTGCGAAATCGTACATGCGCACGCGCCCGAGCAGCTTCTCCTTGTCGGTCATTGCGGCACTGCCTCCTCTCCGAGAAACGGCTTGTCGAGTGCCGGAAAGATCGTGCCGCGCGAGAACGCCAGCACCGGATCATACGGCGTATCAAATTCCTGCGTCGGCACAAAGGCCATCGCAAGCGAAAGCAGACCGGCAGGGATACTCTCCTTGGTCTGTAAATGATTCTGCATGGTTATTCTCCCTTCGTATAAGGTAGGAGTTAGGAGATAGGAGTGGATAATGATTTCCCCCGCCCTGCAATATCATCACGATATCTCCTAACTCCTCACTCTCAACATACGCCGTTGGGTCTTAACAAGTTCCGACATTTATGTTATACTAATAGTACTCTTATAAGGGGAGGCATGAAAAATGGAGCTTTCTGAAATCAGAGAACAAAGTGCAAAGGCGGCAGAGCAGGTTTGCGAGGCAGCCAAGCTGAAGATCGGTGACCTGTTTGTGGTCGGCTGCTCGTCAAGTGAAATCCTGGGCGAGAAGATCGGCACGCATTCGAGCGTTGAAGTGGCCGAGGCGGTATTCGAGGGCATTCACAGCGTACTGCATGAGCACGGTGTGGAACTGGCGGCACAGTGCTGCGAGCACCTCAACCGTGCGCTGATCGTGGAGCGTGCTGTGGCAGAGCAGTTCGGTCTGGAGGAGGTCAACGTCGTTCCGCAGCCCAAGGCAGGCGGTTCGTTCGGCACGACCGCGTACAAGCGCTTTGATGATCCGGTGGCGGTTGAGTCGCTCAAGCAGAGCGCCTCTGCGGGCATGGACATCGGCGGAACGCTGATCGGCATGCACATCAAGCCGGTGGTCGTACCGCTGCGCATTGAGACCAAGAAGATCGGCGAAGCCGTTCTGCTGTGCGCACGCCGCCGTCCGAAGTTTGTAGGCGGCAGCCGCGCAGTCTATAACGAAAAACTTTTGTGAGGATTTTATGGGATTAAAAGCAGTTTTTTTCGATCTGGATGACACGTTATACACCAGCTTTCAGGCCGGGGACGCCTACGCCTACGAAAAGCTGGAGGAGTGGGCCATCAGCACGTTTGGAGACAAAGGCAAGGGGTTCGCGGACGCATTCCGCGTCAACCGCAAGCGTCTGGCACGGCAGCAGCCTGCCATGCCGCCTACGCATGACCGTGTGCTGTTTGCACAGGGTGCACTCGAGCGCATGGGCCTGAACGCCGTTCGCTATTCGCGCGAGGCATTCCGCGTGTACTGGGATGCGGTGTTCGCTAAGATGACCTTGCGCCCGGGCGTGGCTGAGTTTTTGGACGAGCTGCGTGCGGCGGGCGTTAAGGTGGCCATCTGCACCAATATGCTGGCGGATATCCAGATGGAAAAGCTGGAGTACCTCGGCATTGCCGACAAGGTGGACTGCCTTGTTACGAGTGAGGAAGCCGGTGTGGATAAGCCGGGTTCGGCAATTTTCTGGCTGGCGATGCACAAATGCCGCTGTCTGCCGGAGGAGACCGTCATGGTCGGCGACAATTTCACGCACGATATTCAGGGCGCGCTTGACGTCGGCATTGATGGCGTGTGGCTCAACTGGACGGACAAGCCGAAACCGGTCGGTGAGTTGTCCTACACCGAGGTAAGCACATTCGAGCAGGCAGCGGCGCATATCCGCACTTTGCTCTGATCAGTTAGGGAGGACAAGGAAAGACATGCAGCATTTTGACTACAAGCCGCACGGCGTATGTCCGATGAACATCTCGTTCGATCTGGACGGTGATACCGTGCACAACGTATCCTTCAAGGGCGGATGCAACGGCAATCTGCAGGCAATCAGCCGCGTGGTCGAGGGCATGACCGTGGAGCAGATTGAAGGCTACTTCAAGGGTATTTCATGCAACGGACGCGGCACAAGCTGCTCGGATCAGCTGGCGACAGCGGTTCGCAAGGCGAAAGAGTCTGAATAAACAGAAAGAACCGATACCTTATGGTATCGGTTCGAGGCTGTCGAAAAACTCCGTTTTTCGAGCAGCCTCTCGATTGAAACCACGCTTTCAATCGAATCTCGACGAAAAGCCGCGCCCTACGGGCACAATTTTTCGTCCCTTGTATAATTCCCGAGGTACACGCCCCCGGGAATTATGAATTTGCTGTGCAAATTCTATTTTATGCGTGCTGCCGCACGAAAAGTAAAAACGATAGATTGACTTTATCGACAGACTGGAACCGATACCTTATGGTATCGGTTCTTTTTGCGTTTTATAGGGTGGATAGATGCTGTAAAACAGTGAGAGCAGGTGCTTCGGAGTGTTCTTCCTGCACGCATACGCCGAGCTTGTAGGCGGGATCGGGGAAATCCGGCACAAAGAGGGAGCCGGGTGCGCCGACGGTGATTGCCGGCGGCTGACAGGCGATATCTACGCAGAACTGCCGCAGCAGCCGCAGACCGCGGCCGTCGGCCTTGACGTAGCTTTCCTTGAGCGCCCACAGCGTGTAGAACGCGTTTTCGCGCTCGGCAGGCGAGAGCGAGGACAGATACTGCGCTTCATCGGGGTGGAAGAAGCGGTCGGCAATATTGGGTTTGAAGGAGCGGCACTGCTGAATGTCTACGCCGACCGGATGGTCGCTCACCGCACAGACTGCCCATGCGGCGGAATGCGACAGGCTGAAATGAACATCCGGCGCGGCAGTCAGATACGGCTTGCCGTTCTCGTTCGCGGCAATGTCGAGCGGGCGCGGCACGGACGGACAGCAAAGGCGGATTGCCTCATCCAGCAGCAGGGAAGCGGTGAAGCTCTGCTGACGGGAGGTGCCGTGCAGGCTGTCGATATACGTCAGCCGCGCGGCGGACAGGCGGGAACGAAGCGAAATATTCATAATATCGGCGGCCGCTGTGGACAGGGCAAAAAGATGGGTCAAAGTAATGCTCCTCTTGCAACATTCATGTGATTTGCTGTCTGATTAACGAATAAATGCATCAGTTCGGAAAGGCTTCGCAGATGATGGCTGCACCGCCTTGCATTACAGTTCAAGATGGCAGCAAAGCGAGCGCTTTCTCAATCTTTTCAATCAGCCCTGTATCAGCCGGCAGCCAATCCACGCTTTTCAGTGTTTCCTTGGTCAGCCATCGCGCTTCGGCGGCCTCTAACAGTTCAAGATTACCGCGAATCAGCTGACACCAGAAGCAATCCATTGAAAGGTGAAAGGTCGGATAATCAAATTCAACGGTATCAATCAACTCGCCAACCGAAATCTCGGAGGCCAGTTCTTCCCGGATTTCTCTTTTTAAGGCCTCCTGCGGTGTTTCGCCGGACTCGATTTTTCCGCCGGGAAACTCCCACAGTCCCTTAAAGTCACCGTAGCCGCGCATGGTGGCAAAGATTTTTTCGCCATCACGAATGACTGCGGCGACCACTCGGATTGTTTTCATAAAATGCCTCCCTTATCCGACTACCAGCTTGTTCGTCTTGCGAAGATACTTCGCCGGAATCGGCTGGTCCAGATGCCATGTAATATTCATTGGCTTGCTGCCGGTGTGCTTCACATAGGCTGCCGTTCCGAGACAGGTATACGGTGCAGCGCCAATACTGTCCTGCTTGAACTCCCGCACAAAGAGAACGACCTTGCTGCCGCGCTGCCGGTGGTTGATATAACGCTGACCGGTGCTTGCCGTATCGGAGGTCGTGCTTTGACTTTGCCAATGGAACAGGCTTTCGTTGATCGAATAGTCGTTGTACATGGTAGTCGGGGAGTAGTCCTTGTCCGCCTTGTTGAGCGTGATAACGAACACATCGACCTGCTTGTCCGGCAGCCATTTGACACCTTCCCGCACATTTTTCGGCGTCATATAGTCCATTGCAATCAGAATTTGATCTCTGGTATAGGTGCAATGCAGGTCCAGCGGACAATCAAAGCCAAGCGGGACAGGCTGATCGATAAAGTCAATACGTTCCAGATTGAGCGCCAGAAGCTCATACAGTTCGTGCATCATGATCGGACTGTCCGCGAGCAACTGCATGTTAGCTTGCGTAGTATGGGAACGCCAGTCTGCCGCCTCCTGAAATACGGTGATGTAGAACATTTGCAGCATGCGCTTTTCAAAATCGGAAAGCGAAGCCGCAAGTTCACAGGAGAAGCGCGGAAGAATATCCGTCAGGAACTTAATCCAGCGCCGGGAATCCACGGAAACCAGCTTGCTGAACGCCTTTGTCAGAATGCTTTCGGCAGGCTCGATAAAATCATCGCGGACGCCTGCATCTGCACAGAGACGGGAGAAGGAGAATTTACCGTAGATCGACCGCGGGTCGAGGTGATAGTAGCCGATGAAATTCTTCAAGGAAAGGGGAAGGCCGCTGTCCTGTGTGAAGGTTTCGATACGCGCAATCAGACCGGCACGGTCACCGAAGGAGCGGCGAATATTCGCCAGAATGACTTCGGAAGCCTTCTTTTCCAGCTGGATATAGCAGCCCTTCGGCAGTGATACAAAGCCCTTTTTCACCTCGTACTGCATGCTGTGATTGCTGTGAGAGAGCAGTGCAGCAAACTTTTCTTCAAAATTGTATTTCTTGTTTGCCTGGCCGATAAAGTCCAAAACGGTCAGGCATTCTTTTCCTTCCGAGAGACGCAGACCGCGGCCGAGCTGCTGTAGGAAAATCGTGAGCGACTCGGTAGGGCGCAGAAAGAGAATGGTGTCAATTTCGGGAATATCAACGCCCTCGTTATACAAATCTACAACAAAGATAAAGCGGATTTCACCGGAGACCAGACGCTGTCTGGCTTCATTTCGTTTCTTATCGCTGGAATTAGCAGTAAGCGACATGCAGGGAATACCCTTTGATAGAAAATACGCTTCCATGAATTTAGCATGCTCGACAGAGACGCAAAACCCAAGACCGCGAACCTTATTGATGTCGGTTACATACCGATAGAGAGAATTGACAATATGGCCGGCGCGCTTTTCGGCGACAGCACGGTTCAGAGAAAATACCTTGTTAAGCTCAGCTTTATCATAACCGCCGCGCGTCCAGCGAATATTGGACAGGTCAACATCATCGGAAACGCCGAAATATTGAAATGGGCAGAGCAGCTTGCGCTCGATCGCCTCCGGCAGTCGGATTTCAGATGCAATGCGGCCATTGAAGTAATCCAGAACGTTTTTTCCATCCATGCGTTCCGGCGTTGCGGTCAGACCCAATAAGATTTTCGGCTTGAAGTGGTTCAGCAGTCCTTGATAGGTGGGCGCTGCTGCGTGATGGAACTCGTCCACAATGATGAAATCGTAATAGTCCTCCGGGAGAACGTCATACAGCTTCTGGGAGGCTACTGTCTGCACCGAAATAAATAGATGCTCCAGGCTGCTCGGCTTGAAGCTGCCCACAAAAAGCTCTCCGAAATTGGGATCTTTCAACACAGCACGGAAAGCACTTCGGCTCTGTTTCAGAATTTCCTCTCGATGAACGACAAACAGCAGACGGGGCTTCGAACCGGAAAAGGCTTTGCAGAACCGTCGGTAATCAAAGGCGGAGATTAAGGTTTTGCCGGTGCCGGTTGCCGCAACGACAAGATTGCGATAATAGCCACGCACCTCGCGCTCTGCCTGCAGGCGATCCAAAATCTCCTGCTGGTATGGGTAGGGTTGAATATCGAAAACGAACTGCATCTCGCTTGTCGGATTGGCTTTGCCGTTTGTTGACAGTGCACGCTCCAGTCTTTCTTTGCACCCGTCCTCATAGACTTCAAAGCTGGCGGTGTTCCAATAACTATCGAAGGTTGCCTCCATCTTCTGAATGGTCGGCAGCATATCCTTGGTTGTCAGCTTAACATTCCATTCCAGTCCGCTGGACATAGCCGGATTGGAGAGGTTAGAAGAACCAACGTACGCCGTGGTAAAGCCGGTTTCACGATAGAACATATATGCCTTTGCATGAAGTCTGGTACGCTCGGTATCGTAAGATACACGGATTTCTGTGTTGGGGAGCTTGCGAAGCGCCTCCACCGCCTTCACGTCCGTTGCGCCCATATATGTTGTCGTAATAACGCGGAGCCTGCCGCCGCGTTCCGCAAAATGCTGAAGATCATCGATGATTAAACGAAGACCGCTCCATTTGACAAACGAAACCAGCATATCAATGCGGTCTGCGGAGGCGATTTCTTTCTTCAGCTCGGAAAACATCTGCGGCTCGTGAACTGCTCCGGTAAATAAGCTGCTTTGAGCAATCGATGTTTCAGGGCGGGGGAGATCCTTTGCTTTTTTCCGGCCGATGCGCATCATAGGATCATCGCGGGACAGCAATGCGAATAACTGCTCGCCCTCATCGTCCACAGTAAAATCACGCAGGTCGTCCTGCGCTGTCTCCTGCGAAATCAGATCAACAATTTTGTTGACCAGATTTAGCTGCGCAGAAATATCGTCACCCGCAATGCGGTCAAGACCTTTGTGAACGACTTCGGACAGGTACTGCGTTAAGACAGAGGAGGACTCGGCTGCGTCAATTTTTTCGATGTGCTTGCTGTCTTCCGGCAGCTGACGCAGTTCATCTTTGATTTCGGTATTCACTACTTGCTCGTAAAGGCCTTGTTTAAGCATGAAAGACGTCTCCTGTGTGATATCGTAATTCGTAATAGGTATTATTCCTTGAACTGTTTTGAGCAATTTCAACAATTTTATTGTACTCTAAACCGCAAGGGAAATCAAACCATTTATGGATGACCAACATCCTTAGATGGGAGGGTCATCAAAGACTGCCGACTATCGCACTCAGAATTTTTAACAGGTCCGGGTTCTCGGAGATTTTCTTCAGCAGCGACAGATTGATGCCGGAAACAGCTGTTTCTTGTGGATCAGGGACTTTTCCACGCGTTCAAAAGTGCAGTGATGCGCGTCCGTTCCATCGGATGACCCAGACCATTGGCGAGAATCAGGTTGTAGTCGGTGTACTCACCCACCGAGAGCCTCCTTGGCGTGCTCCTGCTCGCGCTTCTATGCCTTAAGCTGGTGGGCAACGGTCGCCGGATAAAAACCCTGCGAATGCTCGATTCGGTCTTGGGCTTTTTCAGAACGAGCATGCTCGTGTTGCGCTTCGAGCTCTGCGGGTAGAGGAAGAGGACGTCTTTTTGCTCAAGAGACTTCATGGCCGTCTTGTCGATACGCTGGAGCTCTTTTTCAATCATGATGGATGCCGTTCCGGCTGCGATGCTTTTCGGAGAAATATCGACACAGTCCCATGTCAGACCAAGAATTTCAACGATTCACATACTGCATGCAAAGGACGGGTTGATAGCTAGCTTCAGATGGGCATCATCGCAAACATCAAGTGCGAGAAAAATGTCTCGGCATCCCAGACTTCACGTTTTTTAGGTACAGCCTTAGGAACCGTGCATGGAGAGTTGGATTTTTCTCCATAAGCTCCTACTTCTGCTTGTTTTTGCCGGATATCTTGTCGCGTTCGTAATGCACGACGAGCAAACAATCATTTCTGTGAACAATTGATGCCATTATTTTCACCTTCTCGGATTAAGTTAAGGCTTTCTTTTGCCTTTCATTTAAATCCTTCACTTTTCAGATGGAATATGTACTTTTTGGTGCAAGTTTGTCGGTAACTTTTTAAAAATTTTGGATGATATTCCAAGTCAATATTGAACTGGTTCAGAAAGAAGTTTGTATTTTTGAAAGTGTCATCTGGAGGGCAAGCAGTCGAGTAAAATGTAATCATACTGCGATTTTACCGACTCTAAAACCTGCATTATGAGGGTTTCGCAGCTCATTGCGGTTGCGAGGGAGACTTCCAGTGCGGAGAGCATAATGCTGGCAGGAATGAGGTCCACATCTTCCGCATGCGACAGGATGGCTTCTTCGGGTTTGACAGGGCGCTCCTGCATGACGTTCGTCATTAAATCGGTCAGCGTCACCGGGAGATCATCCGGTCGGGGATGCCCGAGGGCAATGGTGAGAGAGGTCTGCGGATCGGTATCCACGAGCAGCACATGCTTGCCTTCTCTCGCAAGACCGATGCCCAGATTTTCGCAGGTCGTCGTTTTGCCGGTGCCGCCCTTTTGATTGGCGACGGCAATGATCGTTGCGGACATATTTATGCGCCTCCCGTGCCGGA
>ENA-UPWP01000588-UPWP01000588.1-human-gut-metagenome-genome-assembly--contig:-NODE-588-length-29352-cov-5.513442_pt1 | contig 29352 bp, 27 predicted proteins | sample MGYA00250052_ERZ773380 | MGnify/ENA primary metagenome ERZ773380 (study PRJEB29103, sample SAMN06112063) | human gut metagenome | biome: human gut; feature: ankylosing spondylitis patient; material... | reverse complement strand
AAGACGGAACGGAAACAATTACTTTGGACGATATAAACGGTTCGGATTTGGAAGCAGGGTGTCCACCATAATGCGAAGATACAAACTTTTTTCATAGTTCGGAATGTTTTCGCATTAACCATTAGAATAGAGCACACCTGATTGCGAGTGTGCTCTTTTTCTTTGCCCTCCCCTCTGTTATAATAAAAATATAGGATTGGAGGAAATATGAATGGTTTCAAGAAAAATTCTGGTCGGTGAAAAATACTTGCACTTTAAGAACAAGCTGTATCAGGTACTCGCTATCGCCACGCACACGGAAACCGGCGAACCGCTGGTGATCTATCAGGCGCTCTACGGCGACTTCAAAATTTATGCGCGGCCGTATGATATGTTCGCCTCCGAGGTGGATCACAAGAAGTACCCTGATGTTACGCAGCGTTTCCGCTTTGCTCATGTAATCTTTGACGGAGATACGCCGAAGGCAACTGAATAACAACAGCCTCTCCATGAGCCGGCATAAAACCAGTTCCCGGAGGGGCGCTTTACTTCTCCATAGCCTTCGTCAGCTTCTCCGCAAGGTCCTCACCGTACTGGTACTACAGCAGATACTCAATGGTCTGCTCCTCCAGATCGGCAAGCTCCTGCACGGTGACGCTCGGCAGCTTGCGAATCGGGTCATACCCGATCATAAAGCCTGCCCGTCCCAACGACCGCAGTTTGATGTAGTTCACCTCATCCTTGGTAATGCACTCGCGTGTACGGGATTGCGGTTGCCTCGTAGATCTTGTCGTGCGTGCGGAAAACCTGCAAGACCCATTTCTCGCCCGCAAGCCACGCAACCACACGCGCCTCGATGGCGGAAAAGTCCGCGTCCACGAATCTGCAGCCGGGCTTGGGCACCAGTGCCGTCCGCACCAACTACGAAAGCGTACCGGGGTACGCTACCGTACAGCATTTGCACGGCTGCCGAGCGGTTCGCCGTCGCGGGTCTTGCACACGTTGCCCAGACCGAAGCCTACGCCGCAGTTGCCGGAAGCGTCATACGGGAAGAAGTTAACGGTCACGCGGGCGTACATACCGGAGTAAACGTCGGTCGGCAGCAGGCCGGCATGGACGTTGGAAATATGCACACACTGCGGCTTCTGCTTGTGCCCCAGTGCCCCTTGCACTCCCAGGACGAACGGCTCACCGGACGGACAGGTGCCGTCGCCGCCGTAGATGACCGGATAGCGTATCTGCAGACGGTTGCCCTTCCACAGCTTCTTGACGTCGTATCCCACAGAGCGGTCAGCTGTTCGAGCTGCTCCTCCGTCCAGCAGAAGTAAAGACGCTTGCTCCGCTTGATGCCGCAGCTGTGCTTCTCAACTGCAGCCAGATTGGCTGTGAAGTTGTTGTTTTACATTGAATCTTCTTTCTTGTGCATTTTATCGTACAATGCCAATACGCCGTTTGACGATGTCGGTCGCAACGTCGCCAAGATAGTACATCACGCGATGCTCGCCGGACACTCTCGGTGCGCCGATTATGCGCTTGGCTTTGTGCTTGTCGGTAAAACCGTAGATTTTTGCGACTTGCTCCAGTGTCAGCAATACCATGTTCGAATACATCCGCATCAGGTCGTTCTTGCCCCCTGACGGAGTTCCTGATAGGTTCAGGCGTTTATGTTTTACACCTCCTTGCGTGATTTATAATCACGCAGGTGGTACACTAATCACAACCAATCGAATGTTTGATATAAAGTAAGGGTGTTTGTTCTGACATTAGGAGAAAGAAGCAAAAGAGAAAATGGTCGAAGTTCCCGACACCTATCTCAAGGGCCGCAAGCCGGAGGATTTCCGTGATGGTGATATCGTGCTGGTGCTCAAGCAGAACACCAGGAACCACAGCGGCGAGATCGGAGTCATCAGCTATGGCGATGACGAAATGACCATCAAACGCATCAACTACGTTCAGAGCGAGGATTGGCCGGAGCTTGTGCCCCTCAAACCCGTCTTACCCGCCCAGACGGATCGAGGGCACCGACCCGGAAGGATGCCGTATTATCGGTATCCCGCGCGTACTGATACGCGCGTTCTAAATATAAAAATTACGCCCACCGGCTGCAACCGATGAGCGTTAGCGAGTGCATTCTACCCTCTTATTTTACAACCAAAGATGTTTTACAATAAAAACAAACACATTAGACGGATGTTTCCGCAAAACGTTTAGCTATAATGGCAAGCGGTACTCCGTCCGGGTAAAGACCGCGCGCGATCTCTGGCACAAGGTCGAGGAAAAGAGTAGCGGCTATCTTTTTACGCAGCCGACTACCGGCAGACTGCACACCGAAACGTCCATAAAGCAGATGTGACGCTCGTTCAAGCAGGCGCTTGATCTCGATATGGGCGCACAGATGGCTAGCGGCGCAATCGACCCGGAAACGTCCGTCGTGGCTGACGATCTCACGCCGTACTGCCTGCGGCATACATACGCGACTGATTTGCAGTCCGCCGACGTGCCGATCAACGTCGCAAAGGATCTTCTGGGCCACCAGTCGATTGCCATGACATCGCATATTTATACGCACCTCTCCGTCGATGCCTTTGCCGAGGCATCGCTCAAGGTTATCAACTTCCAGCACGCACAGCAGCGCAAGAAAAAAAGAAATCCGTCGGAAACAGGTGACACATCAAACAGCCGAAAATAGCCTGATGTAGCGCATTTTACAAAAAAATACACTCTACCCGTTAACCGAGTAGAGTGCATAAAAAGTTGCAATAAGCAAACAAAACCCTCTAAACCACATGGTTTAGAGAGTTTTGTGTTGGTGGAAGTTACAGGGCTCGAACCTGTGACCCTCTGCCGGTTGGTACATGACGAACCCAGCTGCAAAAAGGCAAAGAAAAAGCACTCATCTTACAATGAGTGCTCAATGGTGGAAGTTACAGGGCTCGAACCTGTGACCCTCTGCTTGTAAGGCAGATGCTCTCCCAGCTGAGCTAAACTTCCATCGGGTCGTTGTCGTCGTTGTCTCATCCCTGACGACTTGTTTAGTATATAACAGAATTACGAATCTGTCAACACATTTTCTGAAAAAATTCCAAAAAATTTTTAGACCCGAAAATTTACGCCGCGCACAGCGTTCTCCGACATGCGCGGCGTAATGTATTATCGTTCCATCTTTTCACAGAACCGCATCAGCATTGCCGCGACCTGTGCGCGGGTGGCATTCCCCTGTGGATTCAGTCTGCCGTGCGAGCCGTTGACGATTCCGTTCGCTGCCGCCCATCGCATAGCATCGACCGCGTAGGCGCTGACGGTATCTGCGTCTGCAAAGGCATCCAGTGTGCCGCCGGCTTCGGGGACATCCGCATAGCGGTACAGCATGGTGACGAGCTGCTCTCGTGTAATGCCAGCCTCCGGCGCGCGGCCATCCGAAATGCCTGCCGACTGCGCCCACGCCATGCCCTTCTCGTACCAGTTTGCACCGCCGGTCGTATCCGCACCCGCGTACCGTGCGAGAATCGTCATCAGCATACCGCGCGTGGTCGTGCCATCCGGCGAGAACGCATCCGTACCTGTGCCGCTCATCAGACCCTTTTCCACAACACAGCGCACGGCATCAGCGTACCACTCGGTTGGCTTGACGTCATCGAAGCTCACATTTTGAGCAGGCTGTCTCTCGAAAATAGGCGTAAGCGTGACATTGCACGCAGGCATGACGAATGTAAACCGACCGTCCTTCTCCGTCACTGCGACCGGCTTGCCGCTCTGGTCAGTAACCGCGATTGTTTTGAGCGCATAGCCTTCCTTTGGCACAGCTTTAATCATCACTGTGCTGCCTTTGGCTGCGTTTTTCGGCGTGATTGAGACCTCGCCGTGCTCGCTCTTAGCCGCAGTCACCGCACCAGTCGGCGTGCGGACCGGACCGCCGCCACCACCACTGCCGCTCGTTCCGCCACTCTGCTGGGCGGTGAACACCGGTGCTGCAGTCTGCGTGCCGTTCAGTTTAGTAAGTGCTTCCTCTGTCAGCGTCGTGTACGTTTTATCACCGATTTTCCACCCGTCAAACGTGTATCCGCGCTTGCCGTCGGTCGGAAACGCCGTTCCGATATCTCCCGCGCCGTAAACGCTGGTCTGCGCACTGCTGTCCGCAAACACAAACGTGATCTCCGCGCGGCGCATATCCACTGCGGAACGGTCGATCGTGTACGTCACGCCATGGATGGTCAGCGTATCGCCCGCGGCCACGGCATCCGGCGCAGAAACCGTGATCGGCTCGGTCGCAAAGCCGGTCAGCCGAATCGTCAGGCCGTCGATTACGGCAGTAACGGTACTCGGCGTGACAGTTGCCATCTCGAGCGCCTTCTTGATCTGAAACGAGAAGGTTTGTGCCTCGGGCAGCACATAGTTACGAGCCTTGTTGCCTGCCAAAGCGACCGCGCGTGCGGTGTACGACCCGATTTCGGTCCGGCTGCCGTCCTCGATTATGGCAGTAAGCGCATCTCCGTTCACCGCGCCAATCGCTTCTGCCGTGACCGATTTCGGCGTACTATCATAATAGAAAATACTCTCGCTGTTCCATTTTATTTCAACAGGCTTTGGCTGTACGGTCAACACGCCGTTTTTGTATGTAATTTTGTAATTTTCAGCTTGTGCATCCATTGGAATAATCGTGTAAGTTCCAATATCGCTAAACTGCGCATAGTTAAACGCATAGTTCAGACCCAAAAGCACAGCTTCGTTCTCATTGTTCACGAATCCGTTGATTTCCGCACCATTATCACTTAACGTTTCCCCATAGGTTATGGTTTTATCCTTGGCGCGAATACACAGCGGCGCTTTTTCAATATGAAACCGAACCGCTTGCGAGGTTGCGGAAGCCGTACTGCTCGTTTCCGGTGCATACGCTTCTACCCAGTAAGTTCCAGCGTTGATCGGCGCACCAGCCAGCTGATTGCTCTGTGTGCCGTTGCTGTCGGCGTAGTAGCGATACGTCGGTGCGGACGTGCCCGAGCAGGTCAGATTGCTCTCGCTGTACGGCAGACCGGTATAGACTGCATCCTTCGCGCTTACAATAGGTTCGACCGTTTTCGGCAGGATTTTACCCTTTACAGTGCAGTTTTCGTCCTCTAACGTGTAATTTTTATTCGTAAGTGTAACTGTAACCGTCACGTCCCACTCGCCAGCTTCGGCAGATGCGTACCGTGTCGAGAGCGTGTAATCCGTGCCCTCGCTCAGTGCCGCGCCTTCCGGAAGATTGCTGAACGCCAGACCGCCAATCCGTGCATCATCATCGCGTCCGTTGCATGTCTTGTCCTCAATTTTCAGTGCTGTTGTATTCAAGGAAATTACGCGTTTATTGATGGTAAAACTGCCGATATTCATCCGTTTAACTACAGAAAAGTTTTCACTCGATGCAATCTCGACCGTCACGTTGTAAGTTCCGGCACGAACCGGCAAAGCTGTGCTGTCGTTGTACCAAACTGTGACCTCGCCAACGCCTGTTCTCGTCCACACCGACGCCTCACGCGGCTTGCCGTCGTATATTGAAGCCGCAGGCAGCGCAACCTTGTAATCTGCGTCCTTTTCCGGTATTTTCTGCGTGATTTGGAACGTTTCCTCAACTTTTCCGGTATAATTACCCTTGCCGGTAATTGTCACCGTTCCTGCACCGCAGTCTCTGTTATTGGTATAAGAAAGTTCGTAATCTACGTTGATTTTCAACGTTTTATTGTCTATTGCGATGATTGGCTTGGGATTATGCTCGACTCCGTCATACACATACTCGGTCTGCTTCATATCAATCTGCGCGTCTGCAATATCCCGCGGAGTAACTTTCAGCGTACCATTGGCATAGCTGATTGCGTAATTTTTCGTCTTATCTGTACCGTTTCCGCATATTTTTGCATTATGTGGTACATTTTCTGCATTTCCTGCATTCGTCTGCGTGCCGGAAACCTTCACCTCGATGATTTTGTCGCCGGACACCAGTTTGCCTGCTGTGTAGCCATCTTTCACCAGAGGTTCGCCATCGTACACTTTCTCTGCACTTTCCGCCGTAATTGTCAGCGGTTTCGGCTGAATTTCTGCAGAAAACTCCTCGCTTTCCACGGTGTACTTGCTGTCTTCCGACATAAATTTGAGCCGATATTTGTCCCCTACATTCGGGGCGGTTTCACCGTTTACGACCTCGAATGTGCCGGAAAGTTCGGTGCCGTTCAGCGTTGCACTGCAGCCGGAAACATCAACCATTTCATTCCAGGTCTGGCCGTATGTGCCCTTAGCCGACGTAATCCAGTCTATAATCGGTGTTTCTTCTTTAGAACCTTCTTCCGAGATTAAAACAATCTCGAGTTCGTCAGATAAACCATTACACTCGGCTTTCATATGATATGTTTGCCCTGCTTTTGCATTACAAGTAACAATCATGTCCCAGTGCACATCTATTTCGTTTGTCTGCTTATTTAGTTCTTCTTCTCTACGAAATGTGACACCATTATCCGTGTTTTCGTCCACTATTGTTTTATCTTCTGCATGCAATGAAATATTGCATTTTGCTTCTTGGTTGACCGTCAGATCCTGGAAAAGTGCATCCGCCGTATACATATCCTTGTATGGCTCATCACCAGTTGGAATCGAAACAGTAATCGACTTTTCAACTACAGGTGTACCATTTCGATTGATTCGGATTGATGTAGTTGGTCGAGCCTTTCTACATATCCGTTCCGGATAAACCGCATTCTGATAAGTGCCGTCGGCCGCTCCCACAGGAACGACTACCATGCCGAGCGCCATCGAGAGCGCCAAGACCGCCGAAAATGCCGTTTTAAGACGTTTCACGTTTTCCTCCTGACCCGCAAGCTGGTATTTGACGATTGCGTGCGCTTCGTTCACTGCACTCTGCACAATTTTTCGCAGAGAACACACATATTTTTATTCAGCTTACCATGAGGTTTCGCATGCGTCAATATTTTAATCGACAAAATTCGACACATAATATTCAGCATTTTCCATAAAGACACAGCCAGTCGTTAGTCGGTTTCTTCATGTCTACTCCGCTTATACAGTGAGCCTTTCATCGGCAGAATATTCATATTTGCATATTTATGTTATTATCTTAAAAACGACTATCAATTCTCTATTATGACATTTCCATATATACTGTCTGATGTTTTTCGTTTAATGACTATGCGTTCATTTATCTGTGTTTAGCATAAATATTCTATAATTGCAAAAACCACCGTGAAGCTTTCCACAGAGCTGCGCCGTTGATAAGCAATAATAATAAGACGAAAAACACGAGCGCTGTATATTAATTTTACCCGACAGTTTAGTTTCTCCATAAATCCATGCTATTCTTCCTGATTCATATGATAAGGTACAATAAGTTGCGCAAATTGAAAACCTCATAAAAGAAGACATAGCTTGCAGGCTCTGGTAGAATGAAGTTACCACACAAACATTCGAAACGAGACAGCAAACTATGTCCAAGAAAATTGTACAGCTGAATGAGGAAATTATCAAGGGGCAGCTCAAGGGATTGGTCCGCAGCAGCGTGGAGGAAACTCTGAACGAACTGCTGGGAAAAGAGGCGGAGTTCCCTGACACAGGCTGCTCGCTACGAGCGCAGCGAGGCCCGTCAGGGCTACCGCAGCGGCCATTATGACCGCAACCTCACCACGACCTCCGGTAACGTCACGCTCCACATGCCGCGGCTCAAGGGCGTGTCCTTCGAGACAGCCATCATCGAGCGGTATCGTCGGGGAGGGCAGCGTGGAGGAAGCGCTCATCGAGATGTACCTGGCAGGCGTTTCCGTGCGCCGTGTGGAGGACATCACCGAGGCACTGTGATGCAGCAAGGTCTCGCCCGCAACCATCAGCGAGCTGAACAAGAAATCCTATGTCCACATCGAGGCCTGGCGCAACCGTCCGTTACAGGGCGGACGGTATCCGTATGTCTCATCGTCGGCGACAAGTACATGGGGGATGCTGGAGGCCGTGGGCGAGGTGTTCCCGGACGCCAAATACCAGCGCTGCACGGTGCATTTCTACCGCAATGTTTTCTCTGTTGTGCCCAAATCCAAGAAAAAAATTGTGGCAAAAATGCTCAAGGCAATCCACGCGCAGGAGAGCAAAAAGGCGTCCCGCGAGAAGACAAAGACCGTGGTTGCCGAGCTGCGCGCCATGAAGCTGAAGGAGGCTGCCAAGAAGGTCGAGGACGGCATTAAGGAAACGCTGACCTACTGCGATTTTTCCAGCGAGCATTGGACCCGCATCCGCACCAACAACGTGATCGAGCGGCTGAACCGTGAAATCCGCCGCAGAACCCGCGTGGTGGGGACGTTCCCTGACGGCAACTCTGCTCTGATACTGGTCTGCGCCCGGCTTCGCCATGTGGCGGGCACGCAATGGGGCAGCAAAAATATATGAACATGAAGCACTTGGAGACGGCGCTGGACGACGCCTTTATTGCCGGCTGACTTCATTCAGCCGGAGCCTGCAAATAATTTTGCGCATAAATCTTGACGGGACCGAGTCTATTAGATGCACGCATGTGATATAATCTTGACCACGCATTTTGTCAATTCGTATACAGATCTTTGTCGAAATCATAGATGCTACCGCACTGTTTCCGATTATTGAACAAAAAAGTGCTCTCCGTTTGATGGAGAGCACCTTCGTTTTTTATTTAGCCGACACGCTGTCTGGAGTGGTGCAGTTCGATCTGCTTGGACTTGATGAACACGCTCAGTTTCTTGTAGGCGAGCATGGTAATCGCAGTCAGAATTGCGCCTTTGATGAGATTGAACGGCAGAACGCCAAGCAGCAGATAGCCCTGCATACCGGTCACATACGGGTTGATAGCATTGCACGCATCAAAGATAGCCTGCAGCGGCATAACCTGCGAATAAAACGGAATGATAAGAAAATAGTTGGTCAGCATGCCGACACAGGCCATAGCGACCGATCCGGCTGCACAGCCGAGGACAGCCATCTTGCGGCTCTTGTGACCGCGGTACAGCAGCACGGCGATAACAACGAGCGTGGAAAGCATCAGGAAATCTGCGACCTCACCGGAGCCGCCGGTCTGGGTCTGGGTCAGATGAATAATGTCCTTGATGCCGATCATCGTGATCGCCGGAGCGATGCCGAAGATAAACGCGCCGATGAGCACGACCGCACCGGACAGATCCACCTTGAGAAACGGCGGCATGAACGGAATCGGAAACTCAAAGTACATCAGTACGGTTGCGATAGCCGCAAAAATTGCGGTGTAGGTGATTTTGCTGGTTTTTGTCATTGCTGTTTTTTCTCCCTTTCAGGAGTCCTGTTCCATAAATAAAACAAGCCCCCGGATTGCTCCAGAGGCATACAGACGTAGCGATAGGTACATCTGTTTCTCTCATCCGGACTATAACCGTCGGTTGGGATTCTAACCCATCATGCCTTGCGGCTCGCAGACTATCAGACTCGAAGCCTGTATACTGCCGGTGGAGACTTTCACTCCGCCCTGAAACAGAACTGATTTATTTATACTGCTATTATAGTCGCCGGTAAGGGGATTTGTCAACACTTCAGCAAGAAAAACATAAAGCCGCCTTTCCTTGCGAAAAGCGGCTTTTTATCAGAAATCAGTCTTCCTTGCTGCCCATCAGAGTAACCATAACGGCCTTCTGTGCGTGCAGGCGGTTTTCTGCTTCCTCGAAAATCTCGTTTGCGTGCTCCTCGAACACCTTGGTGGTGATCTCCTGCTCGCGATATGCCGGCAGGCAGTGCTGCACCATGCAGCCCGGCTTTGCAGCAGCCAGCAGCTCATCATTGACCTGATAGCCCTGGAATGCCTTCATGCGGACTTCCTTCTCGGCTTCCTGACCCATAGATGCCCATGTATCAGTGATAACAACGTCTGCGTTCTCAGCAGCCTTCATCGGGTCATCGGTGATGAAGAAGTTCGGGTTCGGCTCTGCGAATGCCATAACCTCAGCGTCCGGACGGTAGTCCGCCGGCGTTGCGATGGAAACCTTCATGCCGGTCTTGAGGCCGCCGACGATCAGCGAGTTTGCCATGTTGTTGCCGTCGCCAATGTAGCACATCTTGAGACCCTCAAGAACGGCAAACTTCTCGCGGATGGTCATGAGGTCTGCCAGAACCTGACACGGATGGCAGAAATCAGTCAGACCGTTGATGATCGGAATAGAGCCGTAGTTTGCCAGATCCTCTACTTCCTTCTGCTCGTAGGTGCGGATCATAATGCCATCCAGATAGCGGCTCAGCACACGGGCCGTGTCCTGTACCGGCTCGCCGCGGCCGATCTGAAGGTCGCGATTGGACAGGAACAGTGCCTGACCGCCCAGCTGATACATACCGGTCTCGAAAGAAACACGGGTACGGGTGGAGGACTTCTGGAAGATCATGCCAAGGCTCTTGCCTTCCAGATGACGATGGGAAATGTTGTGCTTTTTCTCATACTTGAGCTGATCCGCCAGATCGAGCAGACCGATGATCTCCTCAGTGGAGCAGTCAAGCAGCTTCAGTAAATGCTTCATTGTAATAAACCCTTTCTGCAAATTAGTAGTTAGTAATTATTTGGATGCTGCTGCACCAGTGCGATAATCACGTTAATTACTAATTATCAAAATACTTTTGCCATGATAGCGAGTGCTTCATCCATCTCTTCCTTCGAAATGGTGAGCGGCGGAAGCAGACGAACGGCATTTTTGCCGGCGGTGATCGCCAGAACGCCGTTTTCGATCAGCTTATTGGCAAACACGGAGTGCTTTCCTTCCTCAACGATGATGCCGAGCATGAGACCCATGCCGCGCACGCCCTTGATATTCGGCGAGCCAAGGGACAGGATGCCGTTGCGCAGGTACTCGCCCTTTTCGCGTACTTTCATCAGAAACTGGCCGTCACCAACAGTATCGAGCACGACGTTTGCTGCGGAGCAGACAATCGGCGTACCGCCGAAGGTGGTCGCGTGCGTGCCCGGCGTCAGGACGTTGCAGCAGGTATCCGCCGCCATGACAGCGCCGATTGGCATGCCGCCGCCAAGACCCTTTGCCATAGTGACAACGTCCGGCTTGATGTCGTACTGCTGGAAGGCAAACAGGCTGCCGGTACGGCCGATACCAGTCTGCACCTCGTCGATGATGAGCAGCATATCCTTCTCGCGGCAGAGCTTCTCTACCTCCTTGACGAACTCGCGGTCAAGCGGCAGGACACCGCCCTCACCCTGGATCAGCTCCATCATGATGGCACAGGTCATATCGTCCGCCTTTGCGCGTACCGACTTGATGTCGTTGGCAACCGCGTAATCAAAGCCCTCGGTAAACGGGAAGAAATAGTTGTGAAAACGCTCCTGACCAGTGGCCTTCAGCGTGGTTACGGTACGTCCGTGGAAGGAATTGATGAGCGTCAGCACCTTGAAGCGGCCCTTGCCATACTTGTCGAACGAGTACTTACGAGCCAGCTTGATGGCACCCTCGTTTGCCTCGGCGCCCGAGTTGGCAAAGAATACCTTGCCGCCCAGATGCGTCTTTTCTACCAGCTTCTTGGCAACCTGAACCATCGGCTCGGTGGTGAACAGGTTGGAAACATGCATCAGCTTGTGCGCCTGCTTGTCGATTGCGTCAATGATCGCCGGATTGGCATAACCCAGACAGTTTACACCGATGCCGGAAGCAAGATCGATGTACTTCTTGCCCTCAACGTCCCACAGAGTCGCACCCTCGCCGTGGTCCAGCGCAATCGGGAACCGGCCGTAGGTGTTCATTACATATTTGTTTTCTTCGCTTTTTAATTCATTGTAAGTCATAGGGTATCACCTTTTACCGGAGATACGGAGCGAATCATTCTCCATTCTCCATTTTCAATTCTCAATTACTGAAACATAGTGCCTGCGCCGACCTTGGAGAGCAGCTCGATCAGGATCGAATGCTTAACACGACCGTCCAGAATGGTAGCACGCTCAACGCCCTTTCGGACTGCCTCAACGCAGCAGTCTACCTTCGGGATCATGCCGCCCTTGATCACGCCGTCACGCACCAGCTTGGGCACCTCGGACACCTTCAGGCGGTGAATAACGCTGTCCGGGTCGTTGACATCCAGCATCAGGCCGCGCACGTCGGTCAGCAGGATCAGCTTCTTTGCGCCGAGTGCGACTGCCAGCTTGCTGGCTGCGGTGTCGGCGTTGATATTGTAGTTGGTTTCATCGTCGATGCCCTGTGCAACGGTCGAAACGACCGGGATGTATCCCTGCTGAAGCACATCGATGACCGGAGCCGGGTCAACATCCATGATATCACCGACGTAGCCATAATCCGTGCCGGCACGGTCGGTCAGGCGCTTTGCCTGAAACAGACCGCCGTCCATGCCGCCAAGGCCGATGCCGCGTCCGCCTGCCTTCTCGAGCAGGGTTACAAGATCCTTGTTGACCTTGCCGCACAGCACCATCTGGACGATATCCATGGTTTCACGATCGGTGTAGCGCAAACCGTTGACAAACTTGCTCTCCTTGCCGATCTTTCCCAGCATTTCATTGATCTCCGGGCCGCCGCCGTGTACAATAACGACCTTGACGCCGACCAGATTGAGCAGTACCAGATCGTGGATGACCGCGTCCTTCAGCTCCTCGTTGATCATTGCGTTGCCGCCGTATTTTACGACAACAGTCTGACCGTAATATTCCTGAATGTACGGAAGCGCTTCGACCAGAATATTGGCGCGCAGCTCCGCATCAAGTTGAGTATCCATACTAATTCGTTCCTTTATCGGGAGTTTTCTTCGTTTTTAAGAATCAAGTTCTGTAATCACCGTTGATCTTAACGTAGTCGTAAGTAAGATCGCAGCCCCATGCAGTAGCGCTGTCCTCGCCCTCATTTACGTCAACTGCAATGGTAACCTCGCTCTCGGAGAGCACCTTCTTCGCCAGTTCTTCATCAAAATCCAGAGCCGCACCCTTGTCGCAGACTGCTACGCTGCCTGCTGCGGACTCGAACGCCACAGAAACGTACTCCGGACGGAACGGTGCCTTGGAGTAGCCCATTGCACACAGTACCCGACCCCAGTTTGCATCTGCGCCGAACATAGCCGCCTTGACAAGATTGGAGCCGACAACGGCCTTGGCCAGTCGCTCAGCTGCCTCCTCGGAGCGGGAGTTCTTAACGGTGCAGGTAACCAGCTTGGTTGCGCCTTCGCCGTCTGCAGCAATCTGGCGTGCCAGACGGGTGTTCACCTCGTTCAGCGCCTTGCAAAACGCCTGATATTCCTCATCCTGCCACTCGATGAGCGTGTTGCCGGCCATGCCGTTTGCGAGCACGATGCACATATCGTTGGTGGAGGTGTCGCCGTCAACCGTTACGCGGTTGTAGGTCTTCTTGACGTTCTCCTGCAGGGCGTCGGTCAGCATTTCGTGCGTGATAGCGCAGTCGGTCGTGATGAAGGACAGCATGGTGCCCATGTTCGGATGAATCATGCCGCTGCCCTTGCAGATGCCGCCGATGCGGCAGGTCTTGCCGCCGATGGTGAACTCGACAGCCGCCGTCTTGGGCTTAGTGTCGGTGGTCATGATGGCACGGTTGGCCTTTTCGGAGGCATTGTCCTCCAGTTTAAGCTCCGGAAGGTGCTCCTCGATGCACTCGATGTTCAGGCGCTGGCCGATAACACCGGTGGATGCAACGGCAACGTCGGTTTCCGCAACGCCGAGCAGTTGAGCAGCTGCCTTTGCCATGCGGCGGGCATTCTCCATGCCGTCCGGTGCGCAGGCGTTCGCGTTGCCTGCATTAGCAACGATAGCGCGTGCTACGCCATCCTCGAGGTGCTCCATGGTAACGTACAGCGGAGCCGCCTTAACGCGATTCATCGTGTAAGTGGCAGCCGCGGTGCATTCGCATTCGCTGAAAATGATCGCGGTATCATCATTGGTTCGGCTTTCCTTGACGCCGCAGCGCACGCTGCCCGCCTTGAAGCCCTTTGCGGCACAAACGCCGCCTTCGATAATCTTCATAACTGTTTCCTCCTGCTGAAATCAGAGGTTTAAGCCGGTCGTTTCATCCAGACCGAGCATGATATTCATATTCTGCACGGCAGCGCCCGAAGCACCCTTGCCGAGATTGTCAAACAGCGCGGTGACGATCGTCTGCTCCTCGTGGCCGCAGACGATCAGCTTGAGGCTGTCGTGATCGGCCAGCGTGTTGGCGTAGATCATCGGCTCTTCCCCGCCGAACGGCGCCACGGTGACAAGCCGCTGACCCTCGTAGTGCTTGGCAAGCGTTCCATGCACAAGGTGTGCATCTACGCCCGGGAGCATAACGGTAGTCGCCATGCCCTTGTAGAAGTCGCCGACAATCGGAACGAACACCGGCGCCTGCGTCAGACCGCAGATGTAGCCCATCTCCGGCAGGTGCTTATGACGCAGGTTCAGGCCGTAAATGCGCTCAGAATCGTGTCGCGGATCGCGGTTCTCGTCCTGATACTCCGCGATCATCTTCTTGCCGCCGCCGGAGTAACCGGTCAGTGAAGCACAGGTAAGCGCGGTGTCCTCGGCAATGATGCCGTTTGCTACCAGCGGGTAAACCGAGGAAATAAAGCCGCTTGCGTGGCAGCCCGGATTAGCTACACGCTTAGAGTTCTTGATGGCTTCGCGGTGCGCCTTGGAAAGCTCGGCAAAGCCGTAGTCCCAATCCGGGTCGGTGCGGTGCGCGGTCGATGCATCAATAACGCGGGTCGTGTCGTTCTCGATGAGCGAAACGGCCTCGCGTGCCGCCGCATCCGGCAGGCACAGAAACGCAATGTCGGCTGCATTGAGGAACTTGCGGCGCTCCTCGATGTCCTTGCGCTTGTCCTCGTCGATGAGCAGCAGCTCGATATCGTCGCGGCCGCCGAGACGCTCATAAATCTGCAGACCGGTCGTGCCTTCCTTGCCGTCGATGTAAATTTTAGGCTTCATCGTCCTCAACCTCCGCGATGAACTTGTCGATCTTGTCGATCTGGCGGGTTACCTCCTGCGGAGCCGGACCGCCGATGACCTTACGCTCGGCAACACAGGTGCGCAGGTCGAGTGCGTCGTATACGTCGTCGCCGAACTTGTTGGAAATTGCTGCAAAGTCGCGCATGGTCATGGTCTCAAGGGTCTCATCGGCCTTGATGCACTGGTTGACCAGACGGCCGACCGTCTTGTACGCATCGCGGAACGGAACGCCCTTCTTGGTCAGGTAATCGGCGCAGTCGGTCGCGTTGATGAAGCCGCGGGAAGCTGCCTTGCGCATGTTGTCGCGGCGGAGCGTCATGGTGGAGAACATCGGAGTGAATACCTCAAGGCATTGCTTTACCGTGTCGATTGCACCGAATACAGCCTCCTTGTCCTCCTGCATATCCTTGTTATACGCCAGCGGCAGACCCTTGAGCACGGTCAGCATGGTAGTCAGCGCACCATAAACACGGCCGGTCTTGCCACGGATCAGCTCGCAGACGTCCGGGTTCTTCTTCTGCGGCATGATGGACGAGCCAGTAGAGTATGCGTCGTCCAGCTCAACGAACTTGAACTCCCAGGAACACCACGAGATAATTTCCTCGGACAAGCGGGACAGGTGCATCATCAGAATGGACAGCGCGGAGAGCAGCTCCACGCAGTAGTCACGGTCGGATACGCCGTCGAGCGAGTTGTCGGTCAGGCGGGCAAAGCCAAGCTGCTCACGAACGAAGTCACGGTCGATGGGATAAGTGGTCGAAGCCAGTGCGCCCGAGCCGAGCGGCATCTCATCCATGCGCTCATAGCAGTCCTGCAGGCGGGAAACGTCACGCTTGAGCATATTGGCGTATGCCATCATGTAATGTGCGAACGTAGTCGGCTGTGCGCGCTGCAGATGGGTGTAGCCCGGCATAACCGCATCAAGATTCTCGCGGCTCTTTGCGGTCAGTGCCTTCATGAAGCCGAGGATCAGCTTGATGATCTCCTTGATCTCCTTCTTGACGTACAGACGCATATCAAGTGCAACCTGATCGTTTCTCGAACGGCCGGTGTGCAGACGCTTGCCGGTATCACCGATGCGCTCGGTCAGCAGCTGCTCGACGTTCATGTGGATGTCCTCGTAATCGAGTGAGAACTCAACCTTGCCGTCCTCGATATCCTTGAGGATGCCCTTCAGACCTTCGACAATCTTTTCGGCCTCATGCTCCTCGATGATACCCTGCTTGCCCAGCATGGTAGCGTGCGCGATAGAGCCGGTGATATCTTCTTTATATAAACGGCAGTCAAACAGGATGGAAGAGTTGAAATCGTTTACCACCAGATCGGTTTCCTTCTGGAAACGTCCTGCCCATAATTTTGCCATATTTATGTTACCTCACAAAACACTCATAGGGCGGCACACAACGGGCGTGCCGCCCTACGATTTCTTTTACTTACTTTTCAACAGACGGGAAGTGCTCACCGGTCTTCTTGTACAGGATCTGATCATTCAGGGCACGAACCTTGAGCGGCAGGCCGAACAGGTTGATGAAGCCTGCGGAATCTGCCTGATCGTAGCAGTCATCCTCGTTGAAGGTTGCCATATCCTCGGAGTACAGGCTGTACGGAGAGGTTACGGAAGCCGGGATGATGTTGCCCTTGTACAGCTTCAGCTTAACATCGCCGGTAACGGTCTCCTGGGTGGAGTCAACAAATGCAGAGAGCGCCTTGCGCAGCGGCGTGTACCACTGGCCGTTGTAAACCAGCTCGCCGAACTTGAGAGCAACCTGATTCTTGTAGTGCGAGGTTTCCTTGTCGAGGGTGATCTCCTCCAGCTTTGCATGTGCTGCATACAGGACCGCACCGCCCGGAGTCTCATAAACACCGCGGCTCTTCATGCCGACCAGACGGTTCTCAACGATATCGAGGATACCGATGCCGTTCTCGCCGCCCAACTTGTTCAGCTTCTCGATCAGGGCAACGGACTCAAGCTTCTCGCCGTCAACTGCGGTCGGAACGCCCTTCTCGAAGTGGATGGTAACATAGGTCGGCTTGTCCGGTGCCATTTCCGGGGAAACACCCAGCTCGAGGAAACCCGGCTTGTTGATCGGTGCTTCGTTAGACGGCAGCTCGAGGTCCAGGCCCTCATGGCTGAGGTGCCACAGGTTCTTATCCTTGGAGTAGTTGGTCTCCTTGTTGATCTTCAGCGGAATGTTGTGTGCTTCCGCATACTCGATCTCCTTCTCACGGCTATTCAGCTCCCAGAAACGCCACGGAGCGATAATGTCCATCTGCGGTGCAAATGCATGAATAGCCAGCTCGAAACGAACCTGATCGTTGCCCTTGCCGGTGCAGCCGTGGCAGATTGCGTCAGCGCCTTCCTTCAGCGCGATATCAACAATACGCTTTGCGATGATCGGACGAGCGAACGAGGTACCCAGCAGGTACTGCTCGTAGGTTGCGCCCGCCTTCATGGTCGGGATGATGTAGTCATCAACGAAGTCCTTGGTCAGGTCCTCGATGTACAGCTTGGACGCGCCGGTCTTAAGCGCCTTCTCCTCCAGACCGTCCAGCTCGGTGCCCTGACCGACATTGCCGGAAACCGCGATGACTTCGCAGCCATAATGCTCCTTCAGCCACGGGATGAGTACCGAAGTATCCAGACCGCCGGAATATGCCAGAACAACTTTGTTATATTTCTTTTCCATGTTTTTCGACCTCGCATTCTGCGTTTTTTCGATGGTCTTATTATACTACCGCCATACTCATTTGGCAAGTAAAATTTATAATTATTTTCTCAATTGTATATTTATGCATACTATGAATTTGAATTTGATAAATAATGCTTGCACTTTCTGTAAAAACGTACTATTATATTATAAATGCACTGTGTCAAGACAGATTGCACGGAATGAATAAAAGCGCACAAAAAATGGTGCGCAAAGGGGCGTTTTTCGCAATGACCGAAAGAAATTTAACCATGCTCACTGACTTTTACGAGTTTACGATGGCGAACGGATACTTCGAAAAGGGTATCGGCAACCGCCGCGCATACTTCGATATGTTCTTCCGCCGTGTACCAGACGGCGGCGGATATGCCATCATGGCAGGCGTGGAACAGCTGATTGAATACTTCAATAACCTGCATTTTTCCGAGGAAGATATTGCATATCTTCGCAGCCGCAAGTGCTTCTCGGAGTCCTTCCTCAATTATCTGCGCGATTTTGAGTTTGAATGCGACGTATGGGCCGTACCCGAGGGTACGCCGGTATTTCCCGGTGAGCCTCTCGTAACGGTGGCCGGTCCGATGATCCAGGCACAGTTTGTCGAAACCATGATCCTGCTGACCATCAACCACCAGACCCTGATCGCCACCAAGGCGAACCGCATCACGCGTGCGGCAGAAGGCCGTACTGTGCTCGAGTTCGGCTCCCGCCGTGCACAGGGCTACGACGGCGCTGTCCTCGGCGCCCGCGCTGCCTACATCGGCGGCTGTCAGGGTACCGCCTGCGTTCTGTCCGACCGTGACTACAAGATTCCGGCCGGCGGCACGATGGCGCACTCCTGGGTGCAGATGTTTGACAGCGAGTACGAAGCCTTCAAGGCTTATGCGGATATTTATCCGGATAACTGCGTATTCCTGGTTGACACTTATAATGTACTCAAGTCCGGTGTGCCGAACGCAATCCGTGTCGCCAAGGAACTGGAAGCAGAGAAGGGCATCCGCGCACGCGGCATCCGTCTGGATTCCGGCGATATCGCTTACCTTTCTATCGAGGCCCGCAAAATGCTCGATGCCGCCGGCTTTGAGGACATGCAGATCATGGCGTCCAATTCGCTCGATGAGTATCTGGTACGCGACCTGCTCGTGCAGGGTGCCCGCGTAGACTCGTTCGGCATCGGCGAGCGGCTCATCACCTCCAAGTCCGAGCCGGTATTCGGCGGCGTATACAAGCTGGCTGCCGTTGAGGACGAAAACGGCGAGATCATCCCGAAGATCAAGGTTTCCGAGAACGTCGAGAAGATCACCACGCCGCACTTCAAGCAGGTATACCGCCTGTTCGACAACAAGACCGGCAAGGCACTTGGCGACGTGCTCACCGTACACGACGAGCAGATCGATGCTTCCCTGCCGTATGTGCTGTTCCATCCTGTCTACACCTGGAAGCAGCGTATTGTTACCGATTATACGGTTCGTCCGCTGCGCGTACAGCTGTTCAAGCACGGCAAATGCGTTTACAACAGCCCGGATGTTGAGGACATCCGCAAGTACTGCATCCGTGAGGTTGATACTCTGTGGGATCAGATCAAGCGTTTCGAGAATCCGCAGACCTACTTCGTGGATCTCTCCAAAAAGCTGTGGAGCTGCAAGAACGAGCTTCTTGAAGCCTGCCGCATCTAACAAGCAAATTTGCAGACAGCGAACCGCAACGGTTCGCTGTTTCTTTGCGCCATCATCGCAAGATTGTATAAAAGCTGTGCAGCACCCCTGCACAGGATTTCACTACTATAGCCTGTTTCAGCAGTTTTTCGCAGAAACACGCTATCTTTTCGCAGATGTAAATCGCAAGAATTTAGTAGCACATCGCACCGCAGGAGATTATACTAATAATCACTAATAATCGCGGTCAAAAAAAGAAAACCGCATATTCCACACAAATTGAGGGGACACATCAATGAAAGCATTTTTATCTTCCCTGAGCCGCAGCAAACGCTATGTTGTCGCAGAACTGTTTCTTGTTTATTTCGCACAGGGACTGAGCTCCATCATGCTCGGCTCCGTGCTGCCAGATTTACGCGCGGCCTACGCGCTGGATTACCAGATCGGCGGTACGCTGCTGTCCGCGCAGTCGATCGGCTATCTCGGCATCGGCCTGCTGTCCGGTCTGGCTGCCATCAAATGGGGACTCAAACGCGCGTACCTCATCCTGTATTATGTATTCGCGGTCGGCTTTGTCATGCTGCTGACCAACGGCTCGCCGGTCTGGCTGCTGGCGGCCATGTTCCTGACCGGCATTTCCAAGGGCGCTATCACGGATTACAACAACCGCGTAATGAGTGAATACGCGAATGGCAGCGCGACCCCGCTCAACATGATGCACGCGGCGTATGCATTTGGTGCATGTGTAGCGCCGCTGGCCGTACTCGCCTGCCATAAGCTGGGCGGTGACAACGGCTGGCGTCTTGCGCTCGAGATTTCCATTGTGCTGCTGACGGCTTCGTTTATCTTCGGTCTGTTTATGAAGATGGATGACGATAAATCCACGAAAACCGAGCAAAAATCCGCAACCGATTACGGCTTTTTCCGCGAAAAGCTGTTCTGGCTGTGCACAGCGCTCTGCTTTTTCTACGAGGCTGTTGAGGCTTCCATGATGGGCTGGCTGACCAGCTTTTACATTGATTCCGGCGTGCTCGCCGCAGACGCTGCGCAGATCATCACTTCCCTGCTGTGGGTTTCGCTGTTGATCGGCCGCTTCTCGTGCAGCGTGATCGCTGCGAAGTTCCGTCCGTGGCAGATGATCACGGTCATGTGCTTCGGCGTGGCGGCGTTCCTCGTGCTGCTCGTCACCGGAACCACGCTGCCAATTCTCGCCGTTGCGACGATTGGTCTGGGTCTGTGCATGTCCGGCATGTACGGCACAACGGTGGCCAATGCCGGAGATTTGTTCTCGCGCTATCCGGCATCCATGGGCATTTATGTTACACTTAACGGCTTCGGCGCAGCTATGGCTCCGGCTGCGATCGGCATCGCTGCCAACCGCGCGGGTATCCGCTGGGGTTTTGCTACCCTGCTGATCGCAGGCGTGCTGCTCGTTGTCTCGGCAGTGCTCAATGCACGGTATTTCAAGGGCAGACAGCATAGCAAGGCAGTTTCCCGCGCCTAAAAAGCACAAAAAACCTCTCTCAAGCGTTTTGAGAGAGGTTTTATTTTTATTCCGCTGCCGTTTCCGGCTTCTGCTCGACAGCCTGCCTTGCAGCTCTTGCGGCAAGGTGTGTCTCCAGCCAACGGGAAATATCTCCGAAGGTTTCAAGTCTGTCAAGCTCGTTGAGCACCTCGTGGCGCGCATCCTTATAAAAGATGACCTCGATATTTTTCACGCCGCTGCCGCGATACAGATTGACCGTACGGCGCACACCCTCACCGTACCGCCCAACCGGGTCCTTATCACCCGAGATGAACAGCAGCGGCAGGTCCTTCGGTGTTTTTCGGAAGGTCACCGGATTGTTCGCCTTGGTGATGAGCGTAAACAGGTCGCGGAATCCGGTCGCGGTAAACACGAAATTGCACTTTTCATCCGACTGATAGAGCGACACGACCGCCTCATCGCGGCTGAGCCAGTCAAACACGGTTTTCGGCTGCTTGATTTTCCTGTTGAAGCCCTTGAACACCAGATTGGACAGCAGTCCGCTGCGATAGGTGATGCCGCGCGAGCGCGCTACCGAATCCGCAAGATGTACGATGCTGCCGGAGGCAGCGATCGGGCCGACTGTTCCGATAAGAATGCAGCCGGACAGCTTCTCTCCGTAATCGAGCAGGTACAGCCGTGCGATCAGCGAACCCATCGAGTGCCCGAGCAGAAAATACGGCAGGTCGGGATAGCGGCGCTGCATCAGGTCGGTCAGGTGCTTGACATCCTCAACAAGATACTTCCAACCGTCGCGGGCAGCAAAAAAACCGAGATCCGCCGTGCGTGAGACCGATGCTCCGTGTCCGATATGATCGTTTCCGCAGACAATGAAGCCCAGTCCGCAGAGATACTTTGCAAATGCGGTATAGCGCGAAAAATACTCGCACATACCGTGAGACAGCTGTACGATACCGCGCACCTCTACTCCCTCGGGAACAAGAATATAATAGGTGACATTGGAAACACCATTGGCACTTTTGTAAATATTTTGCGTACACTTGATATTCATATGCAACACCCGATCATGGACTGTACTTCTTCACTGTTAATACTATACCACAAATCCACTTATTGTGCACCTGTTTTTGATAAAGTTCACAGTTCATTTAAAAATACACTGTCAAAAACTGCTGATTTTAAAATGCCTTTCCCAACTGCAAATTATGCAGGATTACGATATTGCAAACAGCGGTCGATGTGCTACAATAAAATAAACCACGGGCAATCAGTACTGCCCAATCCCAAAGAAAGAAGGATATACCCATGCCGTATATTGCTGTTACCACTTCCAAGGCCCTGTCCGACGAGCAGAAGGACGAGCTGAAGAAGACCATCGGCCAGAAGATTTCCCTGATTCCGGGCAAGACCGAGGCTGCTCTGATGGTTGACATTTCCGACAACCACACCATGTACTTTGCAGGCGAGAAGCGCAAGCTGGCGTACGTTGATGTTCGCTGCTACGGTTCGACCGAGTTTGAGAACAAGAAGGCGCTGACCGAGGCACTGTTTGATGCTGTCGAGCTGCACACCGGTCTGCACGATGACAGCATTTACCTGACGTACACCGAGTTCTCCAACTGGGGCACCCGCGGTACCATGAAGTAAACTGTAGAAAGACGCTGAGAGGGTTCTCGGCGTCTTTTTTGGTTTCGGATGGAGAATTGCGAATGTCTGAATTTTCAGAATGTTCACATTTGAGCGATTGACGTTCGCTCGCTTTCGGTCTATTATAGTTTACAAGTAAACCGTTTGCCGAAAGGAGGACACCGCATGTCCGGCTCTCCCCACGATTTTGCCGCCGATGCGTTCCACGCGGGTCAGCTGTACCGCAGCTGCTTTCGTGAGCTGACCGAAAGCTGCGGCTTTACGCCAAATGAGATGTTCGTGCTGCTGTTTCTGTACCGTAACGCGCCCGAGCAGGACACCGCAACTGTCATTGCACAGGCGTGGAACGTTTCCAAGCCGCTGGTGACGCGCAGCGTAGACGGACTGCAGAGGCGCGGTCTGCTCTACTGCGTGCGCGACGAGAACGACCGCCGTCTGGTGCACCTGCACCTGTCTGATGAAGGATACGCTGCCGCCAAAGCGCTCCATCACCGCTGCGAAACCTTTGCGCTGACACTGCAGCAGGGTATCTCCGAGCAGGAAATGCAAACTCTGTGCAGTGTGATGCAGAAAATGCAGCGAAACCTCAACGATTTACTCGAAAGGACGAAACTCACATGAATAACAACCCCAAAGGGGCGAAAAATCCCAAAAAACCGCTGATCTTCTATTATGCTGTTATGCTGCTCGTGCTTATGATGCTCAACTGGCTGCTGTTTCCGAGCTTGCTGCAGCGACAGGTGACCGAAGTCGGCTACGACGAGTTCATCTCTATGGTAGATGACGGCAAAGTACAGACCATCGCCTACGACAAGCAGAACCAGGAGATCACCTTCGAGGCCAAGAACGACAAGGGCAAGGACGCACTCTACAAGACTGGCATCTTCCCGGATGACGAGCTGGTCGGCCGTCTGCTGGGGGCCAATGTTAAGTTTGCCGCTGAGATCCCGACCCAGACCTCTCCCCTGCTGAGCATGCTCATCAGCTACGTTGTGCCAATTGTGCTCATTATCGCGGTCGGTCAGTGGCTGCAGAAAAAGATGATGAAGAACATGGGCGGCAACATGATGAGCTTCGGCAAATCCAACGCCAAGATTTACGCCGAGACCGAGACCGGCAAGACCTTTGCCGATGTCGCCGGTCAGGATGAGGCCAAGGAGGCCCTCACCGAGATCGTGGACTTCCTGCACAACCCGAACAAGTACGCTTCCATCGGCGCCAAGCTGCCGAAGGGCGCACTGCTGGTCGGCCCTCCGGGCACCGGCAAGACCTTGCTGGCGAAAGCCGTTGCCGGCGAAGCGCATGTGCCGTTCTTCTCCATCTCCGGCTCGGAGTTCGTCGAAATGTTCGTCGGCATGGGCGCGGCCAAGGTGCGCGACCTGTTCAAGCAGGCCAGCGAAAAAGCACCGTGCATCGTGTTCATCGACGAGATTGATACCATCGGTAAAAAGCGCGACGGCGCAGGCATGGGCGGCAACGATGAGCGCGAGCAGACGCTCAACCAATTGCTGACCGAGATGGACGGCTTTGACGGCACCAAGGGCGTCGTTATTCTGGCGGCGACCAACCGTCCGGAGTCGCTTGACCCGGCTCTGCTGCGTCCGGGCCGTTTTGATCGCCGCATTCCAGTGCAGCTGCCCGATCTGCAGGGTCGTATCGCAATTTTGAAGGTGCACGCTAAGGATGTTCATATGTCCGGCAATATCGACTTTAACTCGATTGCCCGTGCAACTTCGGGTGCGTCCGGTGCTGACCTCGCCAACATCATCAACGAGGCGGCTCTGCGTGCCGTTCGTCTTGGACGCAACAGCGTCATTCAGGCCGATCTGGATGAGAGCGTAGAGACCGTCATTGCCGGTGCGCAGCGCAAGAACGCCGTGCTCAGCGCCAAGGAGAAGGAGATTGTTGCGTACCACGAGATCGGTCACGCACTGGTGGCTGCCAAGCAGACCGACTCCGCGCCTGTCACCAAGATTACCATTGTGCCGCGCACCTCGGGTGCACTCGGCTACACCATGCAGGTGGATGAGGGCGAGCACAATCTGATGAGCAAGGATGAACTGCTGAACAAGGTGGCAACGCTCACCGGCGGCCGTGCAGCCGAGGAGTTGATTTTCGGCTCGATTACGACCGGTGCATCTAATGACATCGAGCAGGCCACCAAACTGACACGCTCGATGATCACGCGCTACGGCATGAGCCGCAAGTTCGATATGGTTGCGCTCGAGACCGTGACGAATCAGTATTTGTCGGGTGATACCGCGCTCGCCTGCTCGGCGGAGACCGCAGCGAAGATTGACGAGGAAGTGATTGCCACCGTCAAGACCGCGCACGAGAAGGCCATCGGCATCCTGCAGAATAATATGGATGCCCTGCACCGTCTGGCGCACTTCCTGCTGGAGAAGGAAACCATCACCGGCGAGGAATTTATGGATTTGCTGCATAAATCCGAGTAAATCTGCGCAAAAGGAAACCCTCTCTCGTAATGAGAAAGGGTTTCTTTTTGCCTATACCCACAACAAGGAACAGACCAGAAAGAGAGGGCGGACACATTGGTCCGCCCCTAAGCATATACAATTATATTTATCTGAGCGACAGAATCTCTGCCGGATGTTCAAACCTCATATCCGACATTAACTTCTCCGCCTCGGAGCACCCCCACAGGGCGAGGACGCTCTTGACGCCTGCACTTTTCGCGCACTGCATATCATATTCGCTGTCACCGATATAGACAGCGTCCTCGGGTTTACAGCCGAACCGACGCAGACACTCGAGCAGAGCGTCCGGCGCAGGCTTGGGATGCTCGACATCATCCGCGCAGATGATCTCATCAAACCACGGCGTGAAGCCGATGGGTTCAATCCCCTGCTTGAGCTGCAAACGTGTCCGCGAGGTGACAATGCCACACGAACAGCCGGATTTTCTGAGTTCCTCTATCGTTTCGGGAATGCCGTCGTACATCGGGATTTCGTCCAGACGGTCATACGCCAGCGCTTCCCAGCGAGCCATGATTGGCTCAACCCGCTCGACCGGAATGCCTAATTTCGCCAATGCGCGTCTGCCGGGCATACCGAAGGAGAAAATCAGCTGCTCGTAGGTGAACTCATAGCCAAACTCGGCAAGTGCGGTGCGCATCGCCCACTGATCTACCTTTGAGGAGTCGATCAGCGTGCCGTCAATGTCAAAAACAAAGTATTTCATGTGGTTTCCTCCATCTTTTTCGCCAAGGTAAATAATCCTCGGGTGTAGTCCTGCTCGAAGGACCGGGACAGCTCTATCACCGGCATGGCCTGCTCCGGCAGCGCCTGCGCACAGCTTTCGCGTATCTGCGATACCTTATCGGTCAGACGGGAATCGGCATACAGCACCACCCTGTCCGGATTGATGAGCGCCGCACAGCCGCAGATGACTTTGGTGAAATAGTCGCTCATATCCGCGCCTGCAAAGTGATTCTGCGCGTATTCGAGATTGTGTTCAATCGGCAGATAGTGTAATTCACCGGCAAAGCCTGCGGCACCGCCCCAGACCTTTCCGTCCAGCACGATACCTGCGCCTGCGCCCAGCTTGCCGATGTAAATACACACGACGGCTTTCGGTGCGGGCGTGTACTGCGCCGCGTAGCCTGCGGCCACGACCTGCATATCGCGAGCCGCCATGCACGGCAGGCCGGTTTTATCACGAAGATACGCACTAAGGCTTACGCCCCGCAGCTCAGGGTAGCCAAAGCTCTCGGTGACGATGCCGTTATGCATCGTTCCGGCAAAGCCGAGTACCACCGCTGCAAGCCGCGGGTAACGCGCCCTAACACGCATCAGAAGCGTGTCGAGAAGTTCGCGCACATCGCCGGAGCAGGTCTGCTGTTCCTGTTCGAGCGGTGTGCCGTCGAGGTCGCACACAAACCAGTGCAGCGTGTCCTGCTCCAGCCGCAGACACAGGAACAGCCGGTACTGCGGGTTCAGCCGGTACTGCATGGCGCAGCGTCCACCTGTGGAAGCCGCCGTGCCGATTTCTTGCGCTTCTCCGCACTCGACCATCTCATCCACAATGCGGCTGACGGTCGGAAAACTGAGATGTGTCAGCCGCGCAAGATCGTTCTTGCCGGCAGAGCCGTTCTGCATCGCCTGCCGGAGCAGAGCCGTGTTCTCCCGCTTGAGTTTGCCTGTGTCTGCCATAGCGCACCTCTTTTCAAAATACTTTTTAATAGTATGTTAATTTCTTAGGATTAGTATACCCTCTGTGAGTGGTTCTGTCAATGCTAAATTAGGAATTAACGTGAGGATTTATTGGCTGCGTAATATTGTCCTTTCCATTCCCCCCATAATATGTTATACTGTTCGCAAAGGAAGGAGGAGACAAAAAATGTCCACTACAATTTCAATCTCGGTGATGTGCTCTGTGGGGAGCCTGACCTGCGGTATACTTTCACTTGTACTGCCGCTCATTGCACTGGCCAAACAGAAAAAATGCGCTGCCATTTGCAGCGGTCAGTATGGGTTTGTGCTCACTGGCGTTGCTCGGGCAGATTTTCGAGTACAATGTCCGCGTATATGCACAGGATTTCAGCGCCCTTCTGGATACATCGTTCGCTATTCGGTTCTGCGCAGTCGTACTGTTCCTGCTGGCGGCTGTTGTAAACGCGGGCGTGTGCATGTACCAGATGAAACGCAGCGTAAAGCAACACCCGCAACATTAATTCACCATAGATAATACACAATAAAACCAAAACCGCCTTTTCAGGCGGTTTTATTATTTTAACAAGGTCTTGCAGCTGCCGGTTTGAGGCGGATTGACCTTGCAGGTCTGACAATATTTGAAATTCACTCCCTTTAGGTCTATGCAGATGAGTTACAGGCGATGTGCCAAGCCAACGCACCCTATGGTATACCTTTAATAATAAGATAGAATCATGTGAAGAAGGGTAAATCGCTACGTTATCTTCACTCTCCACTCTTAATTACTCCGTTGATTTCCGCTTCGGCAGATTGAAGTCAATCCCGGTGAGCATTTTCACAATCCACAGCAGGAACAGCAGCACGAGCACCGGCAGCACACACGAGGTAACGATCAGCACAGCGAGTGCCTCCATGACATTGCTGAGCAGTTTTTCAAACTTTTCCGTCACGCCAGAGACCGCATTCTGCACCGAGGACGTAATACCCGACCAGAAACCGCTCTTTTCGCTGTCCGAATCCGAGTCCGAACCCGCACTGGTATCGATAGCATCCGCTGCACTTTGCGCGTCCTCAATGGTCTGCGACAGCGAGGTTGCATAGGTGGCCTCGATCATGCGCGATACTGTGATGCCGCCCGGAACGGCAAGCCAAACCGCCATGCCGAACAGCGCCAGCTTAAATGCGAGCTTCGCCAGAATCTCGCTGCTGCGGAACTGCCGGACGATGAGCAGCACGCACACTGCCGGTAAAATAAACCGAAAAACCGCGTATCCGGTAATGGTGAGCAGGTATTTCTCCAGCATAATGGCGCACAGTACGATCAGAAAGTCCGACGTGAGATCAGCCAGCTTTTCTGCGATGGCGCTGCCCGTGTCTCCCGGCAGAGCCGAAACAGCTGCAGATGCTGCCGTGGAAGCCGCAGTCAGCTTCATCACAGTCGCCTGCTTTTCGTTTAAATATTCAATGCTCGTCCGGTGCGTCTCCGGTGAAGACTGCCATCCCGAAATGCCGAAAAAGCACCCGAGTCCGATCACCAACAGCAACACACACGAAACGATTCGCTTTGTCAGTTCGTTCATTTTATCCCTCATCTCTATTAGAAAACCCCCAACGGTCAGACAGACTAACGATTGGGGGTTGTTCACACTTATATGATTACTTGCTCCAGGCTGCCTTGGCTGCGCCTTCCTTGAATACCTCGTGGAAGCCCTTGACATTCGCTGCAATGTCACCGCCGAACACGGCAGAACCTGCTACGATAACGTCTGCACCGGCGGCTACGATGTCGGCGGTATTGTTCAGCTTTGCACCGCCGTCAATCTCCAGCTCGCACTTGTAGCCATTCTTCTGGATTTCCGCGCGGACAGCCTTGATTTTGTCCATGCACTCCGGGATAAAGCCCTGACCGCCAAAGCCCGGCTCAACGGTCATGATCAGCACCATATCGCAATACGGCAGCAGCGGGAACAGCACCTCAGCGGGGGTTTTCGGCTTGATAACGCAGGCTGCCTTGACACCGGCTGCGCGGATTTTCTTCAGCTGCTCGAGCGTATCACCGTTGGACTCGTAGTGTACGGTGATGATATCCGAGCCAGCCTTGATGAAGTCATCCAGATACTGGTCCGGGTCCGAGATCATCAGATGTACGTCGAGCACCTTGTCGGTCGCCTTGCGCAGCGCCTTAACCACCGGAGCGCCGATGGTGATATTCGGCACGAAGTGACCGTCCATAACGTCAACGTGAACATATTCCGCACCGGCATCGGTGGCAATTTTAATATCGCGTGCAAGATTTGCAAAATCTGCGGACAGAATAGACGGTGAGAGCTTGATTTCCATGACAGTTCCTCCTGTAACCGCAGAGTGTTCCGCGGCATAATTTGATACCAGACGCGCCTGTGTGCTTAACCGGTTTGCACGGCGCCGTCTTTTTGAATACGAGGGCGGCATGCACGGTCGCCCTCCTCTTGACTTACATTATATCACACCTCTTTGGAAATTGAAAGAAAAGAGTGTGGAGTGGAGATAACATAACGTTTCCATCTTCTTCACACCGCTGCATCTTGTCACATCCTGCAGTTTCCATTTTTAATGAGCTATACCCAGAAGAAGGCTGCACCACACCGTCAATTACCGTTTGCTAATTCCTGATTACTAATTTGTTCTAACGGTATAGAAAACATCGGTGTACAAGGGGTACAAACAAGATAAAATAGAAATGAGGGGCGATAGAGCGGAAATGTCAGATTTTCCA
>ENA-UPWP01000581-UPWP01000581.1-human-gut-metagenome-genome-assembly--contig:-NODE-581-length-29626-cov-7.926529_pt1 | contig 29626 bp, 26 predicted proteins | sample MGYA00250052_ERZ773380 | MGnify/ENA primary metagenome ERZ773380 (study PRJEB29103, sample SAMN06112063) | human gut metagenome | biome: human gut; feature: ankylosing spondylitis patient; material... | reverse complement strand
TATGATAAAACAATCCACTAAAGGGGTTATATAGATATGAAGAACCACATCGTCTGTCTTTCGACAACGAACTACCATCCTCTGCCGACGCGCAAGCAGAACGTGATGAGCCGTCTGCGCAACAGCGAAATCCTGTATTTTGATCCTCCGGTGTCCATGATCGCACCGCTCAAGGACAAAAAAGCCTCCGCATATATCGAAAAGTACAAGCAGCCCGGCGAAAAAGTCGAGGGACACGAAAACATCACCGTGTACGCACTGCCGCCGGTACTGCCGTTTTTCAACAAATTCCGCTGGATCAACAAAATTAACCAGAAGCGGCAGGCGGCGTTCATCCGCGAAAAGATGCGCGAGCATGGCTTCGGTGACGAGACCGTGCTGTGGTGCTACTCGCCGTCCTCGTGCGATATTGTGGAGCACCTGCCGCACTCCAAGCTGGTATATGACTGTGTAGACCGTCATTCCGCATACAAGGGCCACATCAATCCCAAGGTTGTGGACAAGATGGAATGCGATCTGGCCAAGCCTGCCGATCAGGTATTCGCAACCGCAGTCGGACTGGCAGAGACACTGGAAAAGATCAACCCGACCACCCAGATGATCCCGAACGGCGCGGCTTACGAGATCTTCTCGCGCGTACAGACCGAGAAGGACACTCTTCCCTGCCCGGAGGACATGAAGGATCTGCCGCATCCGATCTACGGCTTTGTCGGCATGCTGCAGGAGTGCATCGACTATGCACTGATCGAAAAGCTGGCAAAGAGCCGTCCGAACGCGACGATTTTCCTGATCGGACGCACGCTGCCGGGTGTTGACCTGACAAATCTCAAGCAGTACCCGAACATCGTATTCCACGGTCTGGTGCCGCAGCCCGAGCTGCCCGCATATCTGGCGCAGATGGATGTCTGCCTGAACGTATTCCGTGCCGGTGCGCTCTCCAAGGACGTTTCGCCGCTCAAGTTCTACGAATATCTGGCAACCGGCAAGCCGATCGTTTCCACGCGCGAGCCGCTGCAGGTCGAAGATTTCAAGGATGTAGTCTACATTGCCCGCAATCCCGAGATGTTCCTGCCGCTGTGCGATGCCGCTGCCAAGGAAAACCGTCCGGCATGGACGGAAAAACGCCTTGCCTACGGCGCGCAGTGCTCGTGGACCGAGCGCGTGCACCAGATGGAAGAGGTGCTTTATAAAAAGGGCGTTCTGCACGAAAGTGCAGAGGAGTAAAATTTATCTTTGGGCATTTACACGAATCCCGAAAAAAGCGGGTAAAATACTTGCATTAACAAGTTAAATTGGCTAAAATAAATATGTATCGTCACCGTTGGTTTTAAGAAAGAGGTGTACTCATGACCGGCAGCGTATTTTTGAACCAGACTGCAGCTGAACAGTTTTTTGTTCTCGGGCATTCGTGCATTCTCTCGGGCATCGGTGCACATAAATGAGCGATTATAGGGCACGGGTATACCCGTGCCCTCATTTGTTTTTGTAGGAGGAATAACAAATGAAAAAAGTTCTCGTTGTCATGGGATCCGACAGTGATCTCAAGGTAATGGAAAAGTGTGTTGACCGTCTGAAATCGTTCGATATTCCGACTGAGGTCCGCATCTGCTCCGCGCACCGCACCCCGGCAGCTGCCGAGCAGTTGGCGAAGAACGCGGCAGCCGAAGGCTTCGGCGTTATCATCGCGGCAGCCGGCAAGGCCGCACACCTCGGCGGTGTACTGGCGGCTTACACCACGCTTCCGGTAATCGGCGTGCCGATGGCCACCAGCGTGATGGGCGGCATGGACAGCCTGCTCTCCATCGTGCAGATGCCCAAGGGCATTCCGGTGGCAACCGTTGCGATCGACGGCGCAGACAACGCCGCTATCCTCGCAGCACAGATGATCGCCCTGTCGGATGACGCGCTGGCACAGAAGCTCGCGCAGTTCAAGGCCGATATGGCAGCGGAAGTTACCGCAAAGGACGAAAAGGTTCGCGCTCAGTTCGCGTAATCTATATAGGTATCTCTGATACCGCATCCCCGCAAGGTAAAGGCATTGGTGCCGCTCCCATTGGCAGCTAAAATGTACAACCTGCAAACACTTAGCAGCACTAAAACTCCCGCGCCGCAGCGCGCATTAAATCCAACCACAGGTTCGTAAAAACCGGGAGCATGTATCACGGTTTTTACACAAGTGCGTGCAAAAGTTTCAACCACCGGGCGGAACTTTTGGTAGCTTAGGGCATATCCGAACACTGTTCGGTATGTCCCCTCGATTGAAAGCGTGCTTTCAATCGAAAAGTCGTTTCAAATTAACACTACTTATACAAATGGAGGAATTGGACATGGAAAAGAAAGAACAGCTGTACGAAGGCAAGGCTAAGAAGGTATTTGCTACCGACGACGCAAATCTCGTAATCGTTGACTACAAGGACGATGCAACCGCATTCAACGGTGAGAAGAAGGGCACCATCACCGGCAAGGGCGTGATCAACAACGTAATGAGCAATCACATGTTCCAGCTGCTCGAGCAGCAGGGCGTGCCGACCCACTTTGTTGAGCAGCTCTCCGAGCGCGAGACCCTGGTAAAGAAGGTCTCCATTGTTCCGCTGGAGGTCATCATCCGCAACATTTCCGCCGGTTCCTTTGCAAAGCGTTTCGGCGTGGAAGAGGGCATCGTATTCGACGAGCCGACCATCGAGTTCTCCTACAAAAACGATGAGCTTGGCGACCCGCTCATGAACGCTTACCACGCTATCGCACTGAAGGCTGCTACCCGCGAGGAGATCGAGACCATCAAGGCAATGGCCTTCAAGGTAAACGAGGTTATGAAGCAGTACTTCGATACCCTGAACGTCATCCTCGTTGACTTTAAGCTCGAGTTCGGCAAGACTGCGGACGGCAAGATCGTTCTCGCAGACGAAATCTCTCCGGATACCTGCCGCCTGTGGGACAAGACCACCAAGGAGAAGCTGGATAAGGACCGCTTCCGTCGTGACATGGGCGGTGTCGAGGAGGCATATCAGGAGATCATGAAGCGCGTTATGGGCAAGTAAGCCCATCCGCAAGGCAAGATTCGGACAAGAAAAGGCTGAAGAATGAAATATCGTATTTTAAGAAAAAGCAGCACTCCGTTTGACAAGGTGCATGAGGAGTGCGGTGTATTCGGTATCGCAGCGCCGGAAGGCAAGGAGATTTCCGCCGCGCACGACGCGTATACCGCACTGTTTGCTCTCCAGCACCGCGGTCAGGAGGCTGCCGGTATCGCCGTAAACAAAAACGGCGTGATCCACTGCCACAAGGATGTCGGTCTGGTCAGCGCCGTGTTCAATCAGGAGATTCTGGACAACATGCCCGGCTCGATGGCTATCGGTCATGTGCGCTACTCCACCACCGGCGATACCCGCCGCGAGAATGCGCAGCCGATCTCCATCACCCATGTAAAGGGCAATCTCGCGGTTGCGCACAACGGCAACCTCGTAAACGCAGGCGAGCTGCGCCGCGAGATCGAGCTGGACGGCGGCATTTTCCGCTCCTCGAACGACACCGAGGTGCTGGTATACACCATTGTTAAGGAACGCCTCAAGTGCGGCTCTATCGAAGAAGCCGTTATGAACACCATGCACCGCATTGAGGGTGCATACTCTCTGGTCGTTATGTCTCCGCGCAAGCTGATCGCGGCACGCGACCCGCACGGCTTCCGTCCGCTGTGTATCGGCCTGCTGGACAACGACTGCTACATTTTCGCTTCCGAGACCTGCGCTCTGGACGCGCTTGGTGCAAAGTTCATCCGCGATGTAGAACCCGGTGAGGTCTGCGTTGTCGAAAACGGCGAGCTGCGCTCCATGCACTGCGGTATCGAGTGCAAGTCCTCCGCGTGCGTATTCGAGTACATTTACTTTGCCCGTCCGGACTCCATCATTGACGGTGCATCGGTTGAGCTGGCCCGTCAGGAGGCCGGCAAGTATCTGTCCATCGAGCATCCGGTCGGCGCTGACGTGGTTATCGGCGTACCGGATTCCGGTATCCCGGCAGCCATCGGCTACGCGAAGTTCTCCGGCATTCCGTACGGCGTCGGTCTCATCAAGAACCGCTATATCGCCCGCACCTTTATCCAGCCGGGTCAGGACAAGCGCGAGCGCTCCGTGCGTCTCAAGCTGAATGCCCTGCGCACCGCTATTGAGGGCAAGCGCGTCATCATGGTCGATGACTCCATCGTCCGCGGTACGACCTGCGGCCGTCTGGTAAAGCTGCTGCGCGACGCAGGCGCGGCTGAGGTTCACATGAGAATTTCGGCACCTCCGTTCCGTCATCCCTGCTTCTTCGGCACGGATATTCCGGAGCGCAACCAGCTGCTCGCACACAACCGCACGGTTGAGGAAATGCGCGAGATCATCGGCGTGGATTCGCTCGGCTTCCTGTCGCTCGAAGCCTGCCGCAAGATTGCAGTCGGCTGCAAGCTGGGCTTCTGCGATGCATGCTTCTCCGGTGAGTACCCGATTCCGGTACCCGAGCAGGTGGATAAGAACATGTTCGAGACCGAGATTCCGCTCCCCTCTGACAAAGACTAAACCTGAATGGAAAATGATGATTGATAATGAAGGTCACACGCCTTCATTATCAATTTTCCATCTTTAATTATGAAAGTGAGATGTTAAGAATGAGTGTAAGCCGTTCTGAAAGCTACAAGGCTGCCGGCGTTGACGTTACCGCAGGCTATGAAGCGGTCAAGCTGATGAAGCCGATGGTAGAAAGCACCTTTACCAAGGGCGTTATGGGTACGCTCGGCGGCTTCGGCGGCCTGTTCCGTCCGGAGTTCAATGGCATGAAGGATCCGATCCTCGTTTCCGGTACGGATGGCGTCGGCACCAAGCTCAAGCTGGCGTTCCTGATGGACAAGCACGACACCGTTGGCATCGACTGCGTTGCCATGTGCGTAAACGACATCGCCTGCTGCGGTGCACAGCCGCTGTTCTTCCTCGACTATGTTGCAGTCGGCAAGAACCACCCGGAGAAGATCGCACAGATGGTTTCCGGTATCGCAGAGGGCTGCCGTCAGGCAGGCTGCGCGCTGATCGGCGGCGAGACCGCTGAAATGCCAGGCTTCTATCCGGAAAACGAGTACGATATGGCCGGCTTCTCTGTCGGCATGGTCGATAAGGAAAAGATGATCGACGGCACCGGCATCAAGGCCGGCGACGCGCTGATCGGTGTTGCCTCCTCCGGCGTACACTCCAACGGCTATTCTCTGGTTCGCAAGACGCTCGGCATCAACGAGAAGTCGGTTCGCCGCTACATCGACGAGTTCGGCAAGACCCTCGGCGAAGAGCTGCTGACCCCGACCAAGATCTACGTTAAGGCGATCCAGTCCCTGATGGGCAAGGTTGAGGTTAAGGGCATCAGCCATATCACCGGCGGCGGCTTCTATGAGAATGTACCGCGCATGCTGCCGGCAGGCATCGTTGCCAAGATCGAGAAGGCTGCTATGCCGGTTCCGCCGGTATTCGACCTGATCGCAAAGACCGGCAAGATTCCGGAGCGCGACATGTACAACACCTTCAACATGGGCGCCGGTCTGGTTCTGGCCGTTGCCGCCGAGGACGCTTCCCGCGCGGTTGCAGCAATTTCCGCTGCAGGCGAGCAGGCTTATGTTATTGGCGAGTGCGTAAACGGCGCCGAAAAGGGCGTAGAACTCGTTTAAGTAAATTGAAAATGGAGAATTGAGAATTGGCGCTATCCTTGCGCGGGTTTCGTCCGCGCTGCGTGGTTCAGTGCAAAGCGATGTGTTGAATAATCGCACTCTGCACGAATCCGCAATTCTCCATTTCATTTGTTTTTTGGAGAAAAATAAATGACAAAAATTGCAGTTTTGGTTTCGGGCGGCGGCACGAACCTGCAGGCGCTCATTGACGCACAGCAGGCGGGCAAGATCGAAAACGGACAGATTTCGCTCGTTATTTCGTCCAACCCGAAGGCGTATGCACTCGAGCGTGCCGCAAAAGCGGCTATTCCCTCCGAGGTGCTGCGCCGCAGGGACTTTTCCGACGCGGAAGAGTACGGCAAGGCGCTTACCGCTCTGCTGGAGAACGCAGACATCGGTCTGATCGTGCTCGCAGGCTTCATGACCGTCCTGCCGGACAGCTTCTGCCGCCATTTCGAAAACCGCATTATCAACGTACATCCCTCGCTCATCCCCTCCTTCTGCGGAGAGGGCTTCTACGGTCTGCGCGTGCATGAAGCCGCGCTGGCAAAAGGGGTAAAGGTTACCGGTGCGACCGTACATTTTGTATCCGAAGTGGTAGACGGCGGCGCAATTATCGCGCAAAAGGCCGTTGAAGTAGAGAACGGCGACACACCGGAGACCTTGCAGAAGCGCGTCATGCAGAACGCGGAGTGGATTCTTCTGCCGCAGGCAGTATCCGACTTCTGCGCAGGCAGACTGCGCGTGGACGGCGCTATCGTCCATAAAAACTGAACAGGAGTGACAGCATTATGAGCAAGAATGTTTTTGACATCAGCCAGGAGCTGATGAGCAACGCATATCCCGGCCGCGGCATCATTCTCGGCCGCACCCCGGATAATAAAAAAAATGTTATCGCCTACTTCATCATGGGCCGCTCGGAGAACAGCCGCAACCGCGTGTTCACCGAAACCGAGGACGGTATCCGCACCGAGGCATTTGACCCGTCCAAGATGGTCGATCCCTCGCTGATCATCTATCATCCGGTGCGCCTGTACAACGGCACGCTGGTCGTTACCAACGGCGACCAGACCGATACCATCGTGGACTATCTCAAGCAGGGCAAGAGCTACTTTGAGGCGCTCCGCACCCGCCAGTTTGAGCCGGACGCCCCCAACTACACCTCCCGCATTTCGGGCGTTGTCAATCCGGACGGCTCCTACAGCCTGTCCATCCTCAAGAACTTCACCTCGGACCGCACCGCCAACAAGCGTTTCTTCTATGAGTACGATAAGCCGGTTGCCGGTCTGGGCCACTTCATCCATACCTATCAGTGCGACGGCGATCCGCTGCCGCCGTTCCGCGGCGAGCCGAAGTGCATCCGCATCGAGCTGCCCATTCACGAGTTCACCAACCTGCTCTGGAACAGCCTGAACGAGCAGAACAAGGTTTCTCTGTTCGTGCGCTACGTCGATCTCGAGACCGGCGAAGTTGAGCAGGAAATCAGAAACAAGCATCAGGACTAACAGAAAGAGTGGAGATTGAGGAGTGGAGAGTGGAGAGAAACGTCAAGGTATCGCTTATCGCAAAAGTCTTACGTTTGCACGTATGATTGTACGCAGCTATCAGAATCTTGTAAATGCCAAACATGAATATGTATTGTCAAAGCAATTACTTAGAAGCGGTACCAGCATCGGTGCCAATTTAGCAGAAGCACGTTGCGGATATAGCCCAAAAGATTTTCTGTCCAAAGTTTATATCGCTCTAAAAGAATGTGCTGAAACAACATATTGGCTGGATTTATTGTATGATTGCGATTATATGGAAACAGGCGAATATCAGGCGTTGAAATCTGCTTGTGAAGAGCTTCGTCGTATGCTATCCGCAACCACAAAAACCATGCAAGATTCTCTTCACTCCTAACTCTCCACTCTTCACTCTATTGAGAAAGGACTTTCCATGAACGAATTATCCTTAAAGTACGGCTGCAACCCCAACCAGAAGCCGGCCCGCATTTTTATGACCGAGGGCGAGCTTCCGATCGAGGTACTCAACGGCAAGCCGGGTTATATCAACTTCTGTGACGCATTCAACTCTTGGCAGCTCGTCCGTGCGCTGAAAAAGGCGACCGGTCTGCCGGCAGCAGCGTCCTTCAAGCACGTTTCTCCGGCCGGTGCGGCGCTCGGCAAGCCGCTGACCGATGTTGAGCGTCAGATGTACTTTGTTGACACCGACAAGGAACTGTCCCCGATTGCATGTGCGTACATCCGCGCACGCGGCGCGGACCGTCTGTGCTCCTACGGCGACTGGGCGGCTCTGTCCGACACCTGCGACGCAGACACCGCTTCCTACCTCGCACACGAGGTTTCCGACGGCATCATTGCGCCGGACTTCACCGCTGAGGCCCTCGAGATCCTCAAGACCAAGCGCAAGGGCGGCTACAACGTTGTCAAGATCGACCCGAACTATGAGCCAAAGCCGATCGAGCAGCGCGACATTTTCGGCATCCGCTTCGAGCAGGGCTACAACAACTACGAGATCAACGAGAGCCTGCTCACCAACATCGTTACCGAGAACAAGAATCTGCCGGAGAGCGCAAAGCACGACATGATCCTTGCACTCATCACGCTCAAGTACACGCAGTCCAACTCGGTCTGCTACGTCAAGGACGGCATGACCATCGGTGTTGGCGCAGGTCAGCAGAGCCGCATCCACTGCACGCGACTCGCCGGCAACAAGGCCGACAACTGGTTCGTTCGTCAGCATCCGAAGGTTCTCGGTCTGCAGTTTGTTGACGGCATCCGCCGCCCGGACCGCGACAACGCGATCGACGTTTACACCTCGGACGAGTACGAGGACGTACTGGCTGAAGGCGTATGGCAGAAGACCTTCAAGGTAAAGCCGGAGGTGCTCACCGCTGAGGAAAAGAAGGCGTGGATTGCAAAGAATACCGGCGTAACCGTTGGTTCGGACGCATTCTTCCCGTTTGGCGACAATGTAGAGCGCGCACGCAAGTCCGGCGTGGAGTACATTGTACAGCCGGGCGGTTCCATCCGTGACGACAACGTAATCGAGACCGCGAACAAGTACGGCATCACGATGGCGTTCACCGGCATGCGTCTGTTCCATCACTAATGAAACTGCTGAAAGGCTATTATGCCTACTTAGCCGTATCCGGCGGACTGCTGCTCAGTCTGGCCGCGCAGAACAACTGGGCACTGCAGATGCTGGCGTTCGCGCTGGTGTCTGCCGGTGCGCTGTCCGTACAGAATGCGTCCCGCTGGTACATGCGCGCAAGCATTGCCGCGGACGTGACGATGGCGTTCAAGCTCATCCTCGGTCCGGCAGTCATCCCGCCCGGCCTGCTGCGGATTGTGCTGCAGTATGCGGCGCTCGTGCCGCTGCTGCTCACCGGCTGCATGCTGCTGATGGGTGTCAAAGACCAGATGCACAAGATCGACCGCAACACCCTGCCCGAATGGGTTTTGCTGGTGGTCTGGAGCACAGGCTGCATCCTTACGCTGCTCATCGCGCCCGGCTGGCTGAATGACTATCTGGCGCCGTTGGCGGCAAAGGCGGCAAACACGCTCCTGCCGATCGGCTATGTTGCACTTATTGTAGAAATGTTCCGCGCACAGCGTGTGTATTTACAAACGGAGGAACAATAAATGAAAGTTTTGGTTATCGGCGGCGGCGGCCGTGAGCACGCCATCGTCCATACATTGAAGAAGAGCCCCAAGGTGGACCACATCTGGTGTGCGCCGGGCAACGGCGGCATTGCCGCTGAAGCAGAGTGCGTTGCCATCAAGGCAACCGACATCGACGGCATGGTTGCTTTCGCCAAGGAGCACAAGCCGGATCTCGTTATGGTAGCACCGGACGACCCGCTTGCACTCGGCATGGTAGACGCACTCGAGGCCGCAGGCATCCGTGCCTTCGGTCCGCGCAAGAACGCTGCCATCATCGAGGGCAGCAAGTCCTTTGCGAAGGATTTAATGCAGAAATACAACATCCCGACCGCGGGCTACGCTGTTTTTGAGAACTCCGCAGACGCGATCGAGTACATCAAGAAAAACGGTGCGCCGATTGTTGTCAAGGCGGACGGTCTTGCACTTGGCAAGGGCGTTACCGTTGCTATGACCGAGGAAGAAGCCATCGAGGCAGTCAAGGACGCGATCGACGGCGGTGCATTCGGCGGTGCCGGTGCGCGTGTCGTTATCGAGGAGTTCCTGACCGGTCCTGAGGTTTCCGTGCTCGCCTTCGTGGACGGCAAGCACCTCAAGACCATGCCGTCCGCACAGGATCACAAGCGTGCCTACGACCATGACGAAGGCCCGAACACCGGCGGTATGGGTGCATTCTCGCCGTCCCGCTTCTATACCGACGACATTGCCGCCGAGTGCATGGAGACTATCTTCAAGCCGACCGTTGCGGCCATGGAGAAGGAAGGCCGTCCGTTCAAGGGCGTGCTGTATTTCGGCCTGATGCTGACCCCGAAGGGCCCACGCGTTATCGAGTACAACGCTCGTTTCGGCGACCCGGAAACGCAGGCTGTCCTGTCCCGACTGGACACCGACCTGTTCGACATCTTTAATGCCGTTATCGACGAAAAGCTCGAGGATATCGACATCAAGTGGGCGGACAATGCCGCCTGCTGCGTCTGCATGGCCTCCGGCGGCTATCCGAAAGCCTACGAAAAGGGCAAGGAGATCACCGGTCTGGACGATGTGACCGACTCGTTCGTATTCCACGCCGGCACCGCCGTCAAGGACGGCAAGCTGGTAACGAACGGCGGCCGTGTGCTCGGCGTAACGGCCACCGCACCGACCCTTGACGAAGCCATCCAGAAGGCTTATGCCGATGTGAAGAAAATTCACTTCGATAAGGCGCATTACCGCACCGATATCGGCGTAAAATAATATTTTACGTTTATTGTAGGGCGGGCTGACCCCAGCCCGCCGTCGTTCGCGTCAGCAGTTGACGAAAACGGCGGTGCGGGGTCACCCCGCCCTACATTCTGCGTTAATGGAAGAAAGGAAAAAAGAATGAAAATCGAACAGCAAAATCAGATTTTAGGCTGCATGAACGATGTTCTCAACCAGAACGGCTTCCGCGCGGAGATCATGCAGAAGGACGGCGCACCGACCATTCTGCGCTGCGAGGCGATGCGTCAGGGCAAGGTTGCCAAGGACGTTGTGATTGAAGCCTGCTTCATCCCGATGCAGCTGCCCGCAGAGGACATGGGGCTGCTGCAGTTCTTCGTCACTCTGTTTCAGGGTGCACCGGAAAACAACAAGGTGCAGCTCCGCCATGCGTGCGACTACTGCAACAACTTCTGTGCGCTCGGCTCGTTCGGCTTCTTTGAGGAGGCCGGTCAGATTTACCTCAAGCACAACACGCTGGTAGACGGCTCTCTCGAGCTCGAGAAAATCATTCCGTTTGTGGCGGACAACATTTCCGTGCTGATCGCGGCAGTCTCCCGCTTCATCGACGGTCTGGCGCAGATTGCCTACGCAGGCATGACGCTCGACGCTGTTATTGAGCAGGATTTGTTCCCGAAGCTCGGCTAATTGCAAACAAGAAAACACCGCAGAGCCTTGCTCTGCGGTGTTTTCTTTTGCCGAGAAAGCGGTTAAGAATCTCTTCACTCTTCTTCCGAATCAGTGCCGATATCCAGAACCTTCTGCGTTTCGCTCTCGCTGAGTTCGGTAACGCCCTTCAGCTTGCGGCGGATAGCGCGCGTGCGCGTACCGACCAGCTTATCCAGCTCACGGCTCGCCTGATCGAGTCGGTTCTGCGTCTGCGTCAGGCAGGCTTCAAACTTGTCAAACTCGGTCTTGACCGCACCCAGAACGCTCCAGACCTCACCCGAGCGCTTCTGAATCGCAATCGTGCGGAACGACATCTGCAGGCTGTTCAGCAGCGCCGCCATTGTGCTCGGACCTGCCAGATTGACATGATAGTCGCGCTGCAGAATCTCCACCATGCCGCGGCTGACAGCTTCGGCATACAGTCCCTCGAAGGGCAGGAACATGATGCCGAACTCGGTCGTATGCGGCGGTGCAAGATACTTGTCGTGAATGTCCTTCGCCTCGGATTTCAGAGTGGCGATCAGCTGCTTGACGCATGCGTCAATCTGCTCGCGCGAGCCTTCCTCGTACGCATCACGGAGCGCCCCGTAGGTGTCTCCCGGGAACTTGGAGTCGATCGGCAGCCAGACAAAGCTGCCGTCCTCAACGGGCAGCTTGACCGCATACTCGACCACATTGCGGCTGTTCGGCACGGTCGCCACGTTGGTTTCGTACTGCTCGGGCGCGAGAATGTCCTCGAGGATCGCGCCCAGCTGAATCTCGCCCACAATGCCGCGGGTTTTGACATTGGTGAGCACCTTCTTCAAATCACCGACACCCTGTGCCAGCGTCTGCATCTCACCGAGGCCCTTGTAAACCTGCTCCAAACGCTCGTTGACCAGCTTGAATGACTCATTCATGCGCTCAGACAGCGTTTTCTGCAGCTTTTCGTCTACAATTTGACGCATATCGTCCAGCTTTTTGTTGTTGTCCTCCTGCATGGCACGCAGGTTTTTATCCACTGTAACGCGGATGTTCTCCAAATCCTGCTTAGTCTCACCCGTGAAGGTGTGCAGATTTTTATCTACCGTTTCGCGGATAGTTTCCAAATCCTGTTTGGTTTCGCCGGTGAACGTGTGCAGATTCTTGTCCATCGTGCTGCGGATAGTTTCCAGATTCTGTTTTGTCTCACCCGTGAAGGTGTGCAGGTTTTTGTCCACGGTTTCGCGGATATTGGTCAGATTCTGCGTTGTTTCCGCCGTAAAGCCCTGCAGACGCGTCTCAAACCGACCGAGCTGATCGGTCAGACCGCTCATTTTGTCGCCAAGGCTCTTGTCCATCGCGGAAAGCTGATTGCTTTGTGCTTCCCGGCCTTCGCGCAGGTTTTGTGTCACGAGCGTACCGAGCGCAGTAATGGATGCGGTTGGGTCAATCTGCTGCGGAAGCTCCGGCTTTTCCGGCTTGCGGGTCAGCAGAACGATGACCAGTCCCAGCAGAATAACAAGCAGAACCAGGGTTATAATGGGTATGTATTGCATAATTTCTCCTTTTACAGCACTTTCAGTTCTTTTGCGATGCGCTGCATCTCCTGATCGGTCTCCGCAATAACATCCGCACACTTCTTCAAATCATCGGATACATGCTCCGGAATCTCCACATCGGATTTATAGCGCAGCTGGTGCTCCAGACTGGCCCAGAAATCCATCGCCATCGTGCGAATCTGCAGCTCGATGCGTACCGGCTGCGTGCGTTCCGCGAGGAAAATCGGCACCTCGAGGATCAAATGCAGGCTGCGGTAGCCGTTCGGCTTGGGATTGGCAATGTAGTCCTTCTTCTCGATCAGCGTCAAGTCATCCTGCCGCATGAGCATGTCCGCTACTGTGTAAATATCCTCGATAAACGGACAGATCACGCGGATACCGCCAATATCGTTCAGATTGTCTATCATGGACTGCAGCGTGATCGGGAATCCGCGCCGCTTGAGCTTGCTGATAATGCTGCGCGGGCTTTTGATGCGGCTTTTGATCGAATCAATCGGGCTTGGCTTGCCCGAAATACGCGACTCATCGCTTAGAATATCCAGCTTGGTCTTGATCTCACGGATGCCGGATTCGTACAGCAGCATCATCTGCTGCATCTGCATCGCGGATTCGATCAGCAGTTCCTCGTCGTGCTGCGACAGCCGGTCAATCGCGAAAAAGTCAGCCAGTTCCATAGTCTTTACCCTCCTTGCGTTTCTCTTTTCTTTGTTTATAGCAGTTCAGATAAATAATGCAGCAAAAGCAGCGTGTATAGTGCGTAAAGAGCAAGAAAATTTTACGCAGGCATGCTGTCGCATGTCAAGTGAAATTGACGATGGTATTTGCGTGCTGTATGCGCGCACTTGTTGCAGTATTTATCTGAACTGCTATAGTATACCACATTCGGCGATTGGGTACAATCCGCAGACGTCCCCCCTTTTATGGGCTATCCGGCATCTGCCGATGAAGTGTCCGCTGTGCGGCAAATTTTCATTGACGCGTATATTTTCCGCAGCAGCCGACCATACTGTCAGCAACGGAGGTAAAGGGACATGAAGCAATATCAATCCAAACACACCGCGGTGCTCTCTACCCGCGGATTCTACACCATTCTTTCGCTGTGTGCGCTCATCATCGCCGCATCTGCATGGGTGATCTGGGGCAATGCACACCGACAGAACGCGGTCGAGCCGGACACCGGCATGCCTATCATCGCACCGGCCGACTCGACCGCCGAAGCACCGACCGAACCGGCCACCGTTCCGCAGCAGGAGCAGGAACCCGAGTCAGTGATCGAGGAACAGCCGGTCACGGCGGCAGAGCCGGAACCGGCGGTGACGGTCAGCGCACCCGTGTATGTGCGGCCGGTGTCCGGAGCCGTGCTGACGCCGTTTTCGGGTGACACGCTGCTGTTCCAGCCGACCATGGGTGACTGGCGTGTTCATGCCGGCACAGACTTCTCTGCCGAAGCCGGCGAAACCGTGCTTGCACTGACCGACGGCACTGTACAGCAGATTGCCGAGGACGGTCTGTACGGCACCTGCGTGACACTGACACACAATAACGGCCTGACCTCGTCGTACTGCGGCATGGACGATGTACGCGTGCAGGAAGGGCAGGTTGTCTCCGCCGGTGAGGCGCTCGGCGTGTGCGCGGACAGCATTCCCGCAGAATCCGCACTCGGCACCCATGTGCATGTGCAGGTGACGCAAAATGACGCGCCGATTGATGTACTCACGCTGCTCGATGAGGATGAGCCGGAGTAAATTGACACAGACTGTGCGTCCTCTGCTCCTTCACAAATATTTAAGGCAATACCGCATAATTGAACAAGAGCGATTTGCGAGCAAATTTTGCGTGCTGACAAGGCGCGGTTTTGCGGTAATACTTGATGTATTACCGTGAAATCGCAACAAAGTCAGGACATAAAATTTCCGCAAAGCGCCGCAGCTTTAATTGTGCGGTGTTGCCTTAAGAAATCTTTCATCATTTTGTGCAGGAATCGGCGAAAAAATTGCGGTACAATAATACCGTAAAAAGAAAACTTTCCCGCAGGAGGAACAGGCTGTGAAACAGAATAATTTGACGAAAAACAGGCTTTGGGCATGGCTGCACCGCCTGATGGGGTTGTGGTTTGGGCCGATTGAACAAAGCAAGAATCGCATTTAGCCGCACCCGCGGCTGAGGGCAAGAGGGTAGACACCTACGGTTTCTACCCTCTTGACTCCCGTTTCCCTTTATTGCTTAGCCCGGCGAAAATCGGAAAGCGGCGACCGCTTCGAAATAGGGGAACGGCAGTCGGGCTACTCTTGCGTGTCTTTCTCCGACTTTTCGCAGTTCACAGACAGCGTACTACTACACATACGGGCTACTCTGCGCAGGTGCGGCACAAGGTGAATTGCCCGTAGGGCAAGAGAGGGTCCCCTGGGGGATGACAGTGCCGCACAATTCTTTAGCACGTTATAATAGACAGGGCCTACGAAGATAAATTATACCAAACGCCCAATCCGTAGGTGCTGTCTATAATCTCCGACTAACGAATTGCGCGACACTGTTATGTCGCGCCTGCTTAGACTTTCCGTTCTGTGTAGCAGTACGCTGTCTGTGAACTGCGAATATTTCACGAAACAAACGTAACGGTAACCCGACTGCCGTTCCCCTTCTCGGAGCGGTCGCCGGTCTCCGGTCTGCGCCAGACTATCTAACAAGGGAAAGGCAGGAGTTCAAAGAGGAAGGAAAACCGCAGGTTGTCCTTCCTTTTTGCCCCCGCGGCGGGCGCCGCGAATCCCCGCGCTCCGCAGAGCGCAACTCCCCCCGCTGGGGTTCAGCGAACACCCCCGCCCGTTAGGGGCGAACACGCTTACGCGGTTCGTACACCCCGCTGGGTCGGTGCAGCGAAAAAGGCTGCCGCCCGGAAAGGCGCAGCACCAACGTGCCTCGTGTGCCCCAGACAGTCAGTGCAGGAAAAATAAAAGGACGTACCATGAAAGTACGTCCTTTCCCTTATTCTGCTTCCTGCAGATAATAGCCGATGCCTCGCTCAGAGATCAGCTCGGCCTTCGAGCCGACCGCACGCAGCTTGCGGCGCACAAGTGTCAGATAAACCTCGATGTTATTGTAGGTCGCGTCCCTGCCTGCTCCCCAGACCTTCTCGTGCAGCATTTCACGCGGCAGCACCTGTCCCGGTTCCCGCAGGAACATCTCTACAAGCTGCAGCTCCTTGCCGGACAGACGGACTTCGCCGTCATTGCTCGACAGCACACAGCGGCCGCGGTCGAGCGTCAGGTCGCCGGCGGTCAGGATTTCACTCTGCATCATTCTCGGCCGACGTGCCAGTGCATTGACATGCGCCAGAATCTCATCGCTCTGGCACGGACGCATGAGCACATTGTCCGCACCCGCATTCAGAATACGGATACGCGCCCGCGCGGTCGTGTGACCTGCCATGACGAGCAACGGTGTCATATCACCGTTTTCTCGCAGAGAGCGCACCGCATCGACGGTCTTCTCATCCAGCTTAGTGGCATTGTACACGATTACATCATATATATTCTCCGAAATATCAAGCGTGTCGCTTTCCGGCTGCTGATCATACAGAATATGTTCATGCTTGAAGGTGGCGAACAGGCGCTCGTCCTGCTCTGCATTGATTAACAAAATACGCATGAGAACATCTCCTCCTATCGGTGTAACCATTGTGCCGAACTTGTGTGGATTTTTTGTGTATAGCTTATGGATAAATTGTTAAATTGATTCTTTTTCATCAAGCTGCCGTCAAGCGATGCGGCAACCGGTTTTCAACATTCACGGAATATAAAAAGGGAGAAAACAGCGTTTTCTCCCTTTTCGCAATTTACAGAACAATAAGCTGCTTGGGTGCATCGGTCAGATCAATGCAGCCGTCCTCAATGACGTACAGCATATCCTCAATACGCACACCAAACTTGCCCGGCAGATAAATACCCGGCTCTGCGGTGACGATACTGCCTGCCGGCAGCGGCGCTTCTCCGCGCGGAGAGGCAACCGGAGCCTCGTGGATCTCCAGTCCTACACCATGGCCGAAGCCGTGGCCGAAGGCATCACCGTAGCCTGCCGCCTCGATAATCTTACGGCCTGCCGCGTCAACGTCCTGACCGGTCACACCGGCCTTGCAGGCGGCAATGCCTGCAAGCTGTGCGTTCAGCACCGTGTCGTACACGGTCTGCATCTCGTCGGTGACATGACCGACCGCGACCGTGCGCGTCATATCCGAGCAGTAGCCGTCATAAATACAGCCGAAGTCCATCGTCACGAAATCGCCCGCTTGGATGGTCTTTTCACCCGGTACGCCATGCGGCTTGGAGCTGTTCGCGCCCGAAACGACGATCGGGTCAAACGACATGTTCTCCGCGCCATAGTGCAACATGAGGTAGGTCAGCCGTGCCGCGATCTCCTTCTCGGTCACGCCGACCTTGATGTCGTTCAGTACCTCCTCGAGCGCCTGCTCCGCAATTCGCTGTGCCGCAACGATCTTCTCAACCTCGTCCTCTTCCTTGCACATGCGCAGCTGCTCCACACCGTCCTCAAGACGGACGGCTGTCGCGTGCAGCGCCGTGCCCCAGGACATGAACTCCGCATAAGTGAGCGTTTTGTCCTCGAGAGCGACCTTTTTCGCGCCGTCCTCGTCAAGCAGCTCATTGATAAGCGCAGAATAGCTCTGCCCCGCCTTGATCTCGCGCACCTCAAAATCCTTGATGGCCGCATGTGCCGCTTCGACATAACGGAAATCCGTGAAGAATACCGCCTGTTTAGCCGACAGGTACACCGCGCCTGCCGTCGAGTGAAAGCCCGTGGCGTAGCGGCGGCTGATCTCGCTGGTCAGCACCAGCGCATCATACGGCTGCTCGAGCAGCATGGCGCGCAGTTCGTTTCTTTTCATGGTAATCGCCTCTTAAATATTAGCCGATGATAGATTTAACCGCATCCACGGCGAGCAGATAGCTGTGCTTGCCGAAGCCTGCAATGACGCCCGCACACACCGGTCCGATGACCGACTTGTGGCGGAATTCCTCGCGCGCGTGCACGTTGGACATATGTACCTCCACGCAGGGCAGGCGCACAGCCGCAATCGCATCGCGGATGGCATAGCTGTAGTGCGTGTACGCACCGGCGTTCATGATGATCGCATCGCAGTCCTCACGAGCCGCGTGAATACGGTCGATCAGCGCACCCTCGGAGTTGGACTGAAATACCGCGCATTCCATCCCCAGACGTTCGCACTTCTGTACAACCTCCGCATTGATGGATGCCAGCGTGTTCGAACCATAAATGCCCGGTTCGCGCTGACCGGTCAGGTTCAGGTTAGGACCGTGGATCAATAATACCTTTTTCATACGTTTATACCCCTTTGCATAGTTCTACAAAGCGTCTCTGTAGGGCAAATGTCCTACTTTTTACTTTTCTGCCTGAGCCATAAAACACTGCTTCATGGCGAGTGCGTCCTCCGCCTGCGTTCCGGCGGATTCGCAGATGAATGTCGGTGCGTAGCCGCGCACAGCGGTTTCCGCCGCGACCGGCGTGAAATCCGGACCGTATACCGTATCCGCGAACGTCAAATGGCGCACCTCGCCCTTATCGTTATACTCGATATGAGAGAAGTGGGCGTGCAGCTTGGCGGTACGCTCGTGACCGATGGTATTTTCCATCAGGTCGAACAGCGCTTTCACTTCCTCACGGGTGTTCATGTGCCCGCCCGTGCGGCAGTTGAGATGACCGAAGTCGATGCACGGCAGCAGGCGGTCATCGGCGGCCACCAGCTCACAGACCTCCTCGGCGGTGCCGAGCACGCTCTTTTTGCCCATGGTTTCCAGGCAGACCGCGCAGCCGGTCAAGTGCGCCTCATCCAGCGCACGCAGGATGTTTTTTACGTTTTCGTGCGAGTTGCGCATGGCGCGGTCACGGGTCAGCTTGCCCTGACCGCCGCAGTGCACGACCATGCGCGTTGCGCCAAGCGGCACTGCCAGCCGCGCGGTCTCCAGCACATAGCCGACGTTTTTCTCCATGCGCTCGCTCTCCTCGGACGAGAGATTGATGAAATACGGCGCATGAATGCTCATCTGAATGCCGTGCTGCTCAGCTGCCGCACCGATTTTGAGTGCGGTCTCCTCGCCGCAGCGCACGCCGCGTCCGCACTGATACTCAAACGCGGTCAGCCCCATCTGTGCGAGCCATGCAGGCGCATCCTCGCTTTTCTTGAAGCCTGCGGCGGCAAACGACTCCGAGTTGCCCGCAGGACCGAATTTCGGCTCAGCCATGATGTGCTCTCGCCTCCATTCTGCGCCGTCCGCGCGCGATAAAGCCGCGCTCAAGCTGATAGCGCACATTGATCCAGAAAAACCGGCGGTCGAGCGTTTCGACGTAGCAGGTCAGCGCGCCTGCGCGGTTGCCACCGAACACGTCGGTGAAAATCTGGTCGCCGATGACGGCAATCTCGCACATGGACAGGCCAAGCCGGTTTGCCGCCTTGCGGAAGCCGCGGGAAAACGGCTTCCCGGCATGGCTGATATAGCCCACACCGAGCGGCTCGCAGAACTTGCCTACCCGCTCGGGATGGTTGTTGGAGAACACCAGTACGGCAATACCGGCGTTTTTCAGCCGATCGACAAAGGTGTGCAGCGTATCGGGCGGCAGAGCAGCCTTGTGGGATGCCATTGTGCCGTCCAGATCGACCAGCACGCCGCGTACGCCGTGGGCAGTCAGCACCTCCGGCGTAATATCGTAAATCGAATCAAATACATAATCGGGAATCAGTTTGCTCATTCATACACTCCTGTTAATACCCGTATTCTAATTTAGCGTAATGCTACATATAGTGTAATGGAATTTATTCAAAAAGTCCAGAAAAGATAATTTTATCGCAAAGGAGTCGATCCATGATGGTCTATACGAAAAATCTTATTCTGGTATGCACCGGACGCGACACGACGAAAGCCGCTTCGCTCGGCATGCCGGTTTTGCAGCTTTGTCTTGGCATTTCGCAGTCCGGGGCGCTGCAGCGGCTCAAGGTGTCCGCGGTGCAGCGGCACTGCCTGCTCGGCGTGACCGACCCGCCGCAGGCTATCAACTTCTGCAGCGCCGAGCGCATTGCTGCCGATCTGGTTTTCGAGGCGCGGCGCACGGAAGCGCCCGGCGTATTCGCGGATTTTGAGCACGACACGCCGCTGAACCGCCGCCTGCTGGCCGCATTCGACGAAGCACTGTACGATGCGGATATTCCGCTGTATGTGCCGCTCGAGTGCGGACGCACGCTGTCGCACGCGATACTCACGGTCTCCACCGCGATTTCGGGCGGCAGTCTGACCGAGTACATTTCCTCCCTGCAGGGTATTTACAGCGCTGCGCGGATTGCCGCGTTTCTGCAGCCGGTTTCGCAGGATTTCACCCTGCCGTCACCCACGCCGAACGGCGTTTCGCTCAGTGCCGCAGCAAGAGCCGCGCTGCTCGCGCAGACCGGTGCACAGCCGTTCTTTTCGCGCGAGCTGTGCGCGAAATACTTCACCTACATGGATGCAGACGGACAGGCACACTTTGTCCTGTACGACGATGACTCCACGCTGGCGGCCAAGCTGGCACAGCTAGCGGGCTGCGGCGTGCAGAATGTGTTCGCGCTGTTTCCGGATGCGGCAGGGCTGCTGAAGCCGCAGACTTAATCCGTCGTGATATGCGCGGTCGCGGCGCGTGTCAGCTTGATGAGATCCGCCGGTGCACATTCGATCTGGAAACCGATCTTGCCCGCAGAGACCATCACGGTCGGGACATTGTTCACGCTCTCGTCAAACACGGTCGGGAACGCCTTTTTCATGCCGACCGGCGAGCAGCCGCCGCGTACATAACCGGTAAGGCCCAACAATTCCTTGACATGCACCATCTCGACCGACTTTTCGCCTGCCGCCTTGGCTGCTTTTTTCAGGTCAAGCTCCTTTGCAACCGGAATAACGAATACATGAAAGCCGCCCGATTTGCCTCGTGCAACCAGCGTCTTGAATACCTGATCAGGGTTCTGACCGAGCAGTTCCGCAACCGAAACGCCGTCTACGGCGTCCTTGCCGTGCGGGTATTCGTGCGGCTTATAGGCGATCTTGTGCTGCTCGAGCACACGCATTACATTTGTTTTATCCGAAGCCATATTGTTCGCTCCTATCTGCAATTTATACAAATATTATAGACTTCACTTGTGCGATATGCAAGGGAATATCGGAATTGAAAATTGAGAATGAAGAATGGAAAATTATCGCGGCGGTTGAATCAATACGTCGTTTGTAAATTCATTTGCACTCGTATACCCGTAGGGGCGAACAGTGTTCGCCCAAGTCATCATTAAATGAGTGCGGGAGCACACTGTGCTCCCCTGCGGGTAGATTGTACAGACATTGGACAACTGCGGTACCCATTTTACCCGCCATTCATTCTCCATCCTCCATTATCCATTCTCAATTCAAAAAGGGAACCGAAATCGGTTCCCTTTTTGCTTACTGCTGCGGATTTTTCTTATGGAAGTTAAACTTGGGCAGCTTGATTTTCTTCAACAGGCCGGAAAGGCGGGAAGCGACGCTGTCGGTCAGCGAATAGTAAACCGGGGTGATAAACAGCGTTGCGATGGTGGAGATAACCATACCGGTCATCATAACAACACCCATCGGCTTCATCATCTCGGAGCCTTCGCCGCTGGAGCATACCATCGGCACAAGGCCGAGGATAGTGGTCATAGCGGTCATCAGCACCGGACGGACACGGCGCGGACATGCGTTCAGGATAGCCGTATTCTTATCCTCACCGCGCTGACGGCGCTGCAGGGTATAGTCGATCAGCACGATGGACGAGTTGACGACTGTACCGGCCAGAATGATAACACCGAGCAGTGCGACCATGGAAACATGATTTCCGGTCGGCCACAGCATGATCATCGAGCCAAGCAGACCGATCGGCAGGATCAGCATGATTGCAATCGGCAGCGAGAACGAGTTGAACTGTGTTGCCAGAATGAAGTATACCAGCACGATGGCAACGGCCAGCGCCAGCATCAGCGTACCGGTGGTCTCCGCGATCTGCGAAGCAGCGGTATCGCCTTCGCCGACCTCTACGCCGTCCGGCAGCTCGTACTTGGCAACAATGTCGTCAACGGCTGCCTTAATGGCATTGCTGTCACCGGATTCGCTTTCACCGGTGATGGTTACGGTCTCCTTCTGGTTCTTGCGCACGATAGACTGCGGGCTGAGCTCGGTGTAGACATCCGCCACCATGGACAGCGGTACGGTGCCGCCGGTCATGGTCGGAATCTGCATGGAGCGCAGTGCGTCCAGACTGGTTGCTACATCCTCGTCACCGGCAACGGTAACGTCGTATTCCTCACCGTTCATGCGGAGCGTGGTTGCGGTCGAGCCGGTCAGCTCACCACGAACCAGACCGCCAATGGTGGCCGCATTCAAACCGAAGCGCGAGGCGTTCTCGCGGTTGATCTTAACGGCAACACGCGGGGTCTGCTCGCCTGCCGAGGACTCAACATTGATGGCATCCGGCAGGGCGCTGATCTGGTTTGCCAGATCGTCTGCCGTCTCAGCCAGCTGGTCGTAGTCATCGCCGGTCAGCTCAACGCTGATGTCCGAATCCGTGGACATCGACATGGTGCTGCTGGTCGAAACCGTCAGTTCACAGCCTGCAATATCCTGCAGGTCACGGCGCAGCTGCTGGGCGATATCCGCTGACGAGCGGTCACGCTGATCGAGATCTACCAGCGAAATGGTAACGCTTGCGCCCGAGGACGAGGACATAATCGAGGTCGAAGAACCGGTCGAGTAGTAGATCTGCTCCAGCTCCGGGATGGTATCAACTGCGATGGCCGCAATGCGGTCCTCGATGGCGGCAGTGTCCTCCATAGTCGAACCGTTCGGCATGGAAACCGTAACACTCACCTGACCCTCATCCATCTCCGGGATGAGCTCCATGCCCGCCTGGCTGACGCTGAGCACGCTGACAATACAGATGACAACGGTCAGCGCGATGCCTGCCCAGCGGTGGGTGATCAGGAAATTCAGCGAACTGCGGTATGCACGCGAGAGCGGCTTTTCGGTGATCGGCGTTGCGCCCGAGCCCTGCGGCTTGACACTCTTCTGCTTGGTGCTGCCGAGCAGGAAGTAGCACAGCAGCGGCACGAGCGTGACGGAAATGATCAGCGAGCTGAGCAGCAGCGCTACGATGGTGATGCAGAATTCCTTGAACATCATGCCGGCCATGCCGCCGGAAAGTGCGATCGGCAGGAATACGGCGACCGTGGTCAGCGTGGAGGCGATAACTGCACCGATGACCTCGCCGGTGCCCTTGGTGCAGGCCTCCAGACGGTCGTAGCCGTCCGCTCGATAGGTAAAGATGTTCTCCAGAACAACGATGGAGTTATCCACGATCATACCTACGCCGAGCGTGATACCGCCGAGCGACATCATGTTCAACGTAATGCCCAACACGTTCATAATCAGGAACGTAAACAGGATACAGCACGGCATTGCGATGGTAACAGCCATGGTCGCGCCGAAGTCGCGCAGGAAAAGGAACAGCACGATCGCGGCGAACAGCACGCCCATCCAGATGTTCTGAATAGCGTTATCAACCGTCATGTTGATATAATCGGACTGATCCATAACGATATTCCACTGCAGGGAATCGTTGCTCTTAAGCAGGGAGTCAAACTCAGCCTTTGCCAGCTCGGCGATCTGCACGGTGTTCGAGCCGGACTGCTTGTTGACCGACAGGATGATACATTCCTCACCGTCAACCTTGGAGATGGCGTCCTGATCCTTCGGCTGCATGGAAACATCCGCAATCTGGCTCAGACGGACCGTGCCGCCTGCCGGAAGCGAGATCAGAGCGTTCTTAACATCATCAATGGACGAATACTCGCCGTCCGTGCGGACAGCCAGCGTCTGCGAACCGTTATCCAGATCGCCGCCCGGAATGGCGATGTTGTCCGCGCCGAGCTGCTGACCGATGGACGAAATGGTCAGGTTGTAGCCCTTCAGGCGGGAGGCGTCCGTGTGGACTGCGATCTCCTGCTCGTAGCCGCCCGAAATATCAACAGACGCTACGCCGTCCAGACGCTCGAGCGCCGGCTGAATCTCGTCCTCGGCGATGGACTGCAGAGAAGCCAGATCGTTGCCGCGCAGCGCCACCGAAACGACCGGCATGGAGTCAATATCAATCGACATAACGGTCGGGTCGGATGCGTCATCCGGCAGCTGGCTCTTTACCTGTGCAACCTTGTCGCGCAGGTCGGTCATTGCCTGATCCATATCGGTATCATTCGTAAACCGGATGACCAGCATAGCCATATTCTCGGACGAGGTGGACTGGAGCGTATCCAGACCGGACAGACCCGCTACCGCACCCTCGAGTTTTTTGGTTACCTGCTGCTCGATATCCTCCGGACCGGCACCCGGGTAAGTAGCGTAAACAACCGCTGCTGGAACCTCCATGGACGGCATGAGCGCCAGCGGCAGGTTCTGGAAGCTGTAAAAACCAAACACAACGACCAGTATGTACAGCAGGATGGTCATTACATGGTGTTTGATAAAGGTTTGTGCGAATTTCATGCGCGCTTAGCCCTCCCCGCCGTCTGCGGCGTCCGAGGTGACGACATGCACGGCTGCACCGTCCGACAGATAGGACTGACCCTTGGTAACAACCCGGTCGCCCGCCTTGAGGCCGGAAACGATCTCGGTCGAATCCTTGGTAACCAGTCCGGTGGTGACGGTAACGCGGGTTGCGGCAGTGCCGTCCGCATTTACGGTGAACACATACTGCTCGTTGTTGTTGCCGGTCAGGATGGACTCGGTCGGCACGGAAATCGTGCTTGCGCGGCGGTCGGTATAGAAGGTGACGGTAGCAAACGCGCCGATCGGCGGCTTGGTGCCGGACGGCAGAGAAACCGAAACGTCATACAGATTGGTCTGTGCATTGGCAGCCGCCGGCAGCGTGCTGACCGTACCGTTCATCGACTCCTTGGAGACAGCGGAAACCGTAACGCTTGCGGTATCGCCGACCTTGATGCCGGTGAATACGTCCTCAGCGACAGAAACCTGCACCTCAACCGCACCGTTCTCGGCAATGACTACGCTCGGCTGCGCCGAGGATGCTATGCCGCCGCGGTCTACGTTTACAGCCGTAACCGTACCCGAGCACGGAGCGGTTACCGTGCCAAGGCTTGCCTGCTTGTTGATCTGGTCCATGGACGCCTGAATCTGCGCCAGAGACGCGGACTGCTGGGCCTCAGCCTGCGCGACACCTGCCTGCGCCTGCGTCAGTGCCTGCTTAGCCTTGGTCAGATCCTGCTCGGCAGCCGCACCGGCTTCGAGCAGTGCTTCCGTGTTGCTGACCGCCAGTTCCGCCTGCTCCACACCGACCTTTGCCGATTCAATCGCACGGTCGGTCGCGGTCTTTGTGGCGCTGTAGGATTGCTGCAGCGAGCTCATCGTCGAGGTAACCGTCGAGGTATCCACCGTAAACAGGGTCTGACCCTTGGATACGGTGTCGCCTTCGCTGACGTTCAGCGTCTGCACCTGACCTGCCAGCAGCGGGAACACCTGCACCTCATTGACGGCGGCAATCTTGCCATTCAGCGTGTATTCCGAGCTCATCGCACCCGAGGTAACATCGGTTACCTCAACCGCAGTGCTGTTTGAGCTTTCCTCCTCGGTTTCCTCTTCCTTGCCGCAGCCTGCACACAGTACCATCGCACCGGCCAGCAGCGCCGCAAGGATTCGTTTGCTATTGCTCATCGGGGTCCTCCAATTCATTATACATATCTGCTATATTCGCAAAAACGGTCAGCTTATCAAGTTGTTGCCGTAATTACACCGCGTTTTGCCCACTGATAGGTGTTGTAGGCGGTCAGCAGATCGATACGCGCTGCAACCTCGGTCTCCTGTGCGGTGGTGAAGGTGTCAAGCGCATCCGTGTACGCCATCTTGGAGATCATGCCGCGCGTGTACTGCACCTGACTTACCGTAAACGTCTTTTTCGCCTGTGCGAGATCGGCATCCGCCGCAGCAAGTGCGGTCTGCTTCTCCTGCAGGTCGGTATACAGCTTGCGGAAGGAAGCGGTCGTGCTCTCCTTCTGTGCGTCGCGGTCGATCTTGGCTGCCTGATAAGCATACAGCGTGTTGGTCTTGTTGTTCTCGTAATCGTCGGACGCGGTCTGCATTGCGTACTCCTTGGAGTAGATCGCGTAGCTGTTCTTGAGCGCCTCGGCAAGATCCTTGTTATAATCAATGGAGGTGACCTGCTCGGCGGTTACGACCGGAAGATCGCTCGTTTCGATCTGTGTACCGGTGGTATAGCCGCACTGGATAGCGAGCGTGTTGGTCAGCGCCTCTACCTGCGTGGTCAGCGAGGCCTTGCTGGCAACGGCGCTCTCTCGCTGTGCCTGCAGGCTCTTGAGCGTGTTTACACCGGTCATACCCAGCTTTACCTGCTTCTGCACAGTCGCAATGTTGCGGTCGAGCTGCTGAATACTGCGGTTTGTCTGGTTGAGCGTATACTTCATGCCGCGCAGAGAAATGTAGGTGTTTTCCGCACTCAGGCAGATTTCATCGGCTGCATTCTGCATCTGACGGCGGGTGTTATCAACCGTTTTCTCCTGATCCTCCTCTGCGTCGTCCTCGTCATCGTCGAGGTTCCTGTACGATGCTTCGGCGGCTGCCAGATTGCGCTGCAGGATGGAAATCTGGCTCTCAAGCGTCTTGCGCAGACCGGCGTTTTCCTCTTTGCTGGCATCCAGACTGTTCAGCGTTTTCTGCAGCTCCTTAATCTGCTTCTGGTAGGACGAAATCTGCTCGGAAAGCTGGAAATAGCTTTCGATGTACTGGTCGCTTACATCGGTCTTTTCCGCGCTGAGCACGGTGTTGTTGTTCGCCTTGATGGTGACGTTGTTCTGGCGGACGGTCTCCTCCAGCTTGTCAAACGTCAGCTTGACCGGCGCCGTCGGCTGGGTCTGGGTGGTGCCGGTGGTGTTCGTCGCGGTCTTGGTATCGGCGGCAAACGCCGGTACGACCATGCCGCACAGCAGAGCGGCAGAAAGACCGGCTGCAATGGTTCGTTTCATATTGTTTTCTCCCTTCTGTTATGCGGCTGCGGTGGTGATAAGTACGCCTTCCTTGGCCCATTCGTACTGGTTATATGCGGTATACAGCGACAGATACGCGCTTTCCACATTCAGCTTTGCGGTCGTTACGGCATCCTGCGCCTGCTGATACGCCAGCTTGGAAATGATGCCCTTCCCGTACTTCACGGTTGCGGTTTTCAGGTCAAGCTCCGCCTGTGACTGTGCGGTTCGCTTGGCTGCCAGAGTCGTCCGGCAGTCCTTGACGGTCTTGTAGGTGCTGTCGAATGCAGCCACTACCGACTCCTTGGCCGCCGCCAGTGCGTCCTCAGCGGACTTGACCGCCTCGGCGGTACCGCTGATGTTCTTGTCATACGAGTTGTACGCGCTGCGCACAGCGTCCTGCTTCTGCCAGATGAGGAAGCTGTTCTTCTGCGCCTGCTCCAAATCCTTCTGATAGGACATCTTATCCAGATTGCTCTCGTACAGCGCTTCAAAGTCGGCCGGCATCACGATGGTGTTCGCGTCCAGACCGCACATCAGCGCAACGCTCGAACCGAGGTTTTCGCGGGTGGTCTCCAGGGTGTCGATGGACTGCGCCAGCTTGTCGCGCTGATTCTGCACCGTGTCAAGCTGCAGCTGCCCAATCATGCCGAGTTTTCTCTGCGTTTTCAGCACAGCCAGATTGCGGTCCAGCTGTGTGAGCGTTACCTGCAGGTTTTCCTTGGTGTAGCCCAGATTTTTAATGGTAATCAGCATGGTCTGTGCACCGAGCGCCAGCTGACCGGAGACGTTTTTCGCCTGCTTGCGCAGCGTGTACGCCGCGTCATCCAGCTGGGACAGCATGGCCATTGCCTGCTGCATGCCGCTGACCGCGTTCTGGTTCAGGCTGGTCTGGTAATCCTCTAATACCTTTAACTGTGCCGCATAGGTCTTATAAAGATCACTGGTCGTATCCAGTCCGTCCATGGCCTTTTTCATATCCTCAATCAGTGCAGCGTAGATTGCTATCTCGCTCTCGCCGGTCGCACCGGACGCCGAACCTGACATATACGAGCTGCTGTCCAGCGAAGCTGCCGTTTTGTTCAGCATTTTCACCGTGTTATTGTCGCTCTCCACGGTGCGCTTGACGCCCAGCAGGCCCATTTTCTTGACGGTATAAGCCGCCGGTTTGCTCTGCGCGGTGCTCGTCCCGGTCTGCGACGCTGCCGGTTGTCCGGTGCTTACCGCGCCTGCAGGCCATACAAATCCGGCGCACAGCACCAGAGACAGCAGTGTGCGCTTCCAGTTTGCTTTCATATAGGCTCCTTTCTCACAACAATTCCCTTGTGATAATGCTGGTGTGAATGTATTCGATGCTCTGCCGCGGCGACTCTCCGGTACGCAGTGTATGCGCCAGCACTTCGATCGCGCGCGTCGTCTGCGCCGAAAAATCCTGATCGACGATGAAATCCAGCCGTCCATCCTCCAAATACTGGCGCGCATGCGGCGTCAGATCGTGACAGACAACGTGAATGCGCCGATTGGGCTTTGCGCGCTCGAGCGCGTCCATACAGCCGCGCACGGACTCGTTTGCCATATAAATACCGCGCAGACGCGGGTTCTGCCGCACCTGCTGCAGTACGCCGTCGTAGGTCAGCTCGTACTGCTCGACACTCTCGATGACGTTGACGTTTACGTTATCATCAAAAATCTCGTGCAGACGGTCAAGGAAGCCGCGCACACGCAGTCCGTGCGCCGTGAATTCACGGTTGCCGGTAACGACGAGCACATCCTGTCCCTCAACGTACGGTGCAAGCAGTCCGGCGGCAATCCGACCGGATTTGACCATGTTCTGTCCGATATGATACAGACGGCGGCTTTGCCGCACATCCGAGTCGCAGGTAACGACCGGAATACCGATTGCGACCAGCCGGTCGATCTCCTCACTCATCGCTACCGTGTCCGGCGCGGTGACAATGAGGCCGTCAATGCCGCGCTCCTCCATGCGTCCGATGGCCTCGAAATACGCACGGTGCGAGCGATTTTTCAGCTCCTCCACCAGCACATTTACATCATTTAATCCGCGGTTGTGTACAGCCACGCGAATGCCCTCGCGCATCCGGCGGATGAAAAACGCATCCCAGCTCGGCAGAATCACGCCGATGCGGAACGCGCCGTGTCCCGCACGGGCGGCCTGCCGCTGCGACGGCGTTTTGTAGCCGTATTCGCTGATTATTTTCTGCACGCGCTCCCGCACTTCCGGCGCTACATTCGGTCGGCCGTTTACAACTCGGTCCACTGTTCCACGCGATACGCCGCACTGCTCTGCGATCCACTGTGCAGTTACCTTCATAAGATATTCTCCTTTTCAGGCATCCATGTATCCTCTTTTATCCCTAAAAGACACATTTTTGCCACAATACGTTCATATTTTATCATAGTGCAGTAAAGCGCACAAGCGTTTCACCGCATTTTAGACACCAACGTGCAATGTGTTGCATTTTCCTGTGCATTTTCTATTTTAGCACAATGCACGGATATTTTGCACGATTTTTTTGCGCTCCGCTTTGCTATTTTTCACCAAACAGAAGCCCCAAAATTGGGCGGTGCGCTGAAAAATACGCTGCACCCTTGAAGCACACCCGCAAGTGGTTTATAATAGAATTACCTTATATAAAAGGAGAGAATTCCAATGGGCATTTTGAAAATTGGCGTTGTAGGCTGCGGCCGAATCGGCAAGCTGCACATCAACAACCTGATCAACTCC
>ENA-UPWP01000575-UPWP01000575.1-human-gut-metagenome-genome-assembly--contig:-NODE-575-length-29805-cov-6.790601_pt1 | contig 29805 bp, 20 predicted proteins | sample MGYA00250052_ERZ773380 | MGnify/ENA primary metagenome ERZ773380 (study PRJEB29103, sample SAMN06112063) | human gut metagenome | biome: human gut; feature: ankylosing spondylitis patient; material... | reverse complement strand
TCCGATCCGAAGAAGCCGTATATTTCCTGCGAATACATGCACGCCATGGGCAATTCCGTCGGAAATATGGACGAATATGTTGCGCTGGAACGCTACCCGCAATATCAGGGCGGATTTATTTGGGATTTCATTGATCAGGCGATTCTTGTGCGCTTGCCCGATGGCGATGAACGTCTCTGCTACGGCGGCGATTTCGGCGATCGTCCGAGCGATTACGAGTTTGCCGGAGACGGTATTGTGTTCGCCGATCGCACGCCGTCGCCAAAGGCGCAAGACGTCAAGCAGCTGTATGCCAACGTGCGCATTGTGCCGGGTGAAACCGGCGTTGAGATCGCGAATGACAATCTGTTCGTTTCCACCGCCGACTATGTGTTCGTTACGCGCGTGCTTGCGGATGGCGAGCCGGTATGGCAGGCCGAACAGCGTTTTGATGTGCCGGCTGGCGAAACCAAGCACTTCGATATTGAATGGCCGTTGGAGGCCTACCGAGGCCAAGCCAACGAGCTCACGCTCGAAGTGAGCCAACGCCTTGCCGCCGCGGAAGAGTGGGCGTCGAAGGGCTACGAGCTGTCGTTCGGCCAGACCGTGGTTGCAGGCTCCAAGCCGGTTGCTGCCAGCGAGACGAAGCCTGTTGACGGCATCGTGACCGTTGGCCGTTGGAATGCTGGCGTGCAGGGATCCGGTCGTGAGATTCTGCTGTCGCGTACGCAGGGCGGCATTGTTTCGTACACGCTTGACGGCCGTGAATTCGTGCTGCGCAGGCCCACGCTCACCACGTTCCGCGCGCTGACCGACAACGATCGCGGTGCAGGCCACGGTTACGACCGCGCGCAGTGGGTCGGCGCAGGCCGTTACGCCAAGTGCGTCAACAACACCATCGAACAGGTCAATGACGATACGCTGAAAGCCGTATACGAGTACGAGCTCGCCACTCCGCAGCGCACGCACGTCACCATCACGTATGTGGCAGATACCACCGGCAAGCTGCACTTGAGCGTCGACTATCCGGGCGAAACTCAGGAAGCCCCGACCATTCCGGCTTTCGGTTTGGAATGGACGCTGCCGGTCGAATACTCCAACCTGCGCTTCTACGGCCCCGGACCCGACGAAACCTACGCCGACCGCAAGCATGCCAAGCTGGGCATTTGGAACACCAACGCTTACGACGATCATGCGCCGTACCTCATGCCGCAGGAAACCGGCAACCATGAGGATGTGCGTTGGGCTGAGATCACGGATGATGCCGGTCATGGCATACGTGTGAGCCGTCACGGCGAATCAGCGTTCGCGCTCAGCCTGCAGCCGTACAGCGCATTCATGTTGGAAGAAGCCCAGCATCAGGACGAACTGCCCGCTCCGAAGCACATGTTCCTGCGCGTGCTCGCCGCGCAAATGGGCGTCGGCGGCGACGATTCCTGGATGAGCCCGGTGCACCCGCAGTACCACATTCCAGCCGATAAGCCGCTCCACTTGGATGTGGATATCGAGCTGATCTGACACGTTGGGGCATGCCGGTTGCCCCAACAATTACAGGGGGGATCCGCGTATTCTGCGGATCTCCCCCTGCTTGCGTTATTGCGTTACCGCGTTACCGCCAATTTGCATTGGCGCTCATTGCCTCATATCATGCTCACCGCTCACCGCTGCGGATAGGAATCCTCAAAGAAGCGACGCTCGAGATGCACGATGGTGCGGAACACGTCGGCCTCCGAGCCATCCACCGACGCATACTCGTTGACGAGCGCGATCAGGCGGCCCGTCCAGGCGCGGAAATAATCGCCCTCATGCAAATCAACCCAACCCTTGTGCGCCGGAATCTGCTGAACGACGCCAGCGTCGATGGTGCGCTTGGCCCAGGCAAGATAAATCCATTCCATGCAGCACAGCGCAGTAATGAGTTCTTCCCAAGTTCCCTGAACCAGCTTGGTCAGATATTCGCAATATTCACGATTTGCCGGAGTCTGCTCGGAATTATTGTATTCTTCGTCAGTAATTCCGTATTCCTTAAGGAATCCGGTAAAATATGTTGCTTCATTGTCAGCAAACCATTGCGATTGTTTCGCCAGCATATCTTTGGTTTCCTGACGCGGCGCAAGTTCAATCGCATGTGCCATGATGCCCTGATTAAAGAACTTGAAATCCTGAATTAAATAAGACTTCAAAATCGATTCTGGAAGTGTATCATCCAGCAATTCATTCACAAAACGCGAATTGATTGCCTGATTCCATTCGTCGGCCGCCGACATATACAGCTGATCGGCTACGGAACCCGGCTCGGCTCCCAACCACGCATAATCGCCGCTTGCGGACTGCGGCGCTTCCGGAACATGATTCATGGTCACAAGACCCCCTCGGTTAATGCGGCCAATGCAAACGCAACGCACATCTCCTCGCTCCGTTCCGCCGTGGCTCGCTGTGATGGCGCCATAATAGCCGCCGTTCCCAACGTACCGAACGCGCCACCGAAACGCAAGAAGCAGAACGCTTCCATGACAGCCATGACCGCACTCAATCTCGGCGAATCATTGCGCGAATTTGTTGAGGCGGCGATCGTAGGTCATGAGGCCGTTGAGCTCTTCTTCGACGTCGGAAACCTGCGTATACACGTAGCCCGCCAATCCGCGTGATTCCAACGATTCCGCCGAATCAAGCACGGAACGGACGGCAGTGCGCCAATCCTCAATCGAATCGTATTCACCGTAGCCGTACGCGCGCGAAACCGCAGCATGATCGGCAACCAACTGCGCCAATCCTCCGAATTCCGAAATCACGAACGCACGAACGCCATGCTGCGCAACCGGCAACACCGCGTAATGCGCGGCACGACGACGCCGCTTATGCCGCTTTTCATATTCGGCCACATACCCACGCAATGGCCCCTTATCCGGGTAGATTTCCAGCGGACGGAAGTAGTTGTGCACGCTGTGAAAATCGCCGCAACGCTGGTCGTACCAGCCACTCGTGGCGTCGATCGGGCGCGTCGGGTCAAGCGCATGAATGCGTTCCGCCGCATCGCACGCGTCGAACTGCCCCCACCCTTCGTTGAACAGCACCCACGTGACGATCGACGGGTGGCCGGCAAGCATGTGCACCATGGCATCGCAAGTGCGCGACCAGTCGCGGCGGTACGTCGAATCGTCGGCACCGAGCGCCGCGAAATGCTTCGCCGTGTCATCGCGGTACTTGTTCCATGTGGCACGCATGAGCGTCGGCTTGCGGTTGGTGGCCCACGCGTTGTATTCGCCGCCACCCGACACCGCGTCCTGCCATACCAGCATGCCGAGGCGGTCGCAATGGTAGTACCAGCGCGCCGACTCGATTTTGATATGCTTGCGCAGCATAGTAAAGCCGGATTCCTTCATGGCGGTTATGTCATGCACCAACGCTTCATCACTCGGCGCGGTCAGCAGGCCGTCCGGCCAATAGCCCTGGTCGAGCACACCCTTGAGGAACACCGGCTTGCCATTGAGATGGAAGCGCGCGATACCCTTCAAATCAGGCTTAATCTCAACCGTGCGGAACGCGCAATACGAGCGCACAATATCTTGCTTTTCCTGCGATTTCGCGGGTTTCTCTTGAATTTCCTGCGATTCTTGCTGCAGCTTTTCCTGCTTTCCCTGCGATTTCGCCGCACCAAATTCCAGCGTCGCCGTCACGTCATACAAATACGGATCGTTCGGCGACCACAAGTGTTCGGCCCGCGTTGCGATTTCCGTGCGCACCTTGCGCATGCCAGCCGGCAGCAATTCGTCCGCGACGATCGTGCCGTCCGCGGGATCGGCTACGACGATATGCAGTTTGGCATTCGGCTTGTCTCCGCCGATTTCCGCGCGAATAAACAATCTGCCGTCGGCGGCGCCCTTCAGCGTAAGCGTCTGCACGTACGCTTCCGGCACGATCTCCATCCACACGCTCTGCCAAATGCCGCTTTGCGCGGTGTACCAAATCCCCTCGCGCTCGATTTTCTGCTTGCCGCGCATTTGCGTACCCGAATCGTTCGGATCGTACACGCACAACGCAATCTCGAAAGCATCATCGGGATCGACGAATGCCGAAATATCGACGTCAAACGGCAAATATCCCCCGACATGCATCCCTGCAAACTGCCCGTTGATAAAGCAGGCGCACACGTAATCGACCGCTTCGAAATGCAGCATCAAGCGGTTCGCATCGCCGATCTGCCGAACCGCTTCCCCTCCCCCAAGCGTCACGGGATGCACCACCGTGCGATACCAGATCATATTGTCTGGGTAAATCGTCTGATGCACGCCGGAAAGCGCGGATTCCGGGGAGAACGGCACCAAAATCTTGCCGTCGAACGTTTCGGGGATGGCCGCTTCCTTCACTGCCTGCACCGCTTCGTCACGGGTGAGCACAGCCGCGGATTTGCGCCATTTCGAGCCGTTGCCGCTTTCGGGAATGGACACGATCGCGTAATCCCAGAATCCGTTGAGCATGGTGTGATTGCCGCGCACCATGGTTGGGCGCGGATGCTCGTTCAGGATTGGCGTGCGGCCGTTTTCCAGTTTGCGTTCGCCGTCTTTTGCAGGGCAGAACGCCTTGTGGGCGTCGTTGGAAGACAACCATTCGCCGGCGATCTGTTCGCCCCAAGGCGTCCACAACTGCTGCAGCGGCTCTTGGGAACGCATTTTCGTAGGCGCGGCTTTCAGCACTCGCTTGACGTCCAACATAAGAGCCTCCCTGCAGCATCGCATTTCCCTCAACTTCCCCATTGTAACGAGAGGAATGGCGAAGAGAAATAGCGATTGTTACGGATTTTGAAATCGATTCAATCCGGATTGCACTATAGATTTGTAAAATCGTATATAGAAAGTCGAATATTGCACATTAGATTTACAAGTCGGATTTGCAAAATCAGATATAAAAAGCCGGTGCAAGAACTTCGTAATTCCTTGCACCGGCAATCAGAACAACTCACCTTAGCGGCAAATCAGGCCAAATCAAGCCGAATCCCCAGGTGAATCAGCGAATCAGCCTTCCAGCTTGGCCTTTTCGGCGGCAAGACGGGCCGCCTCGGCCTCACGACGAGCCTTCAGCTCCGAATCGAAGCGAGCGAGCTCCTCTTCAACGGCCTCCGGCGGAATCTTCGCGAAAATCGGATGCGGCTTCGGCACTGCAGTGCCGGCCACGATCGGCTCGGAAGCCCACGGATGCACGGTTTCGCCCAGCTTGTAGTCGCCGGTGATGATCGGATACATGAAGCCCGGCTTGTCGAGATCCTCGACCTCTTCCAAGCGCGGCAACGGCGAGAACGTGCCTGTGCCGCCGAGAGCTTCCCACACCTTCTGCGCGGAATGCGGCAGGAACGGGGCCAGCAGGTGGTTCGCGTCGGACACGGCCTGGGCGGCAACGTGCAGCACGGTGCCGAGGCGAGCCGGATTGTCCTTGATCTTCCACGGTTCGGTGGCGGAAATGTACTTGTTGATGTCGCCGACCACGCGCATGGCTTCGCTCAGCGCGTTCTTCTGGCGATGGTTCTCGATCAGCGAACCGACCGTGTCGAACGCGGCCTTGGTTTCGCTCAGCAGAGCGCGATCCTCATCGGTCATTTCGCTCTCATCGAGCGCCGGAATCTCACCGAAGTTCTTGTTCATCAGATTGGCCACACGGTTGACGAGGTTGCCCCAGGAAGCGGCAAGCTCCTCGTTGTTGTGGCGCACGAACTCAGCCCATGTGAAGTCGGAATCGGAGCTTTCCGGACCGGCCACGGAAATGTAGTAGCGCACGGCATCCACAGGGTAGCGGGCGAGAATGTCCTTCACATAAATGACGATGCCACGCGAAGACGAGAACTTCTTGCCTTCCATGGTCATGAATTCGGAAGCCACGACCTGCTCCGGCATGTTCAGCGGACCGAGCTTGCCGGTTTCGCCGCCCTTGGAGCCCTGACCGTTGTAGCCGAGCATTTCGGACGGCCAGATCTGGGAGTGGAACGTGATGTTGTCTTTGCCCATGAAGTAGTAGCCCGGGGTTTCCGGATCATTCCACCATGCGCGCCATGCTTCCGGATCGCCCTTGCGGCGAGCCCATTCGATGGATGCCGACAAGTAGCCGATCACCGCGTCGAACCACACGTACAGCTTCTTGTTCGGATTGTCGATCCAGCCGGCAACCGGAACGGGAATGCCCCAGTCGATGTCACGCGTGATGGCACGCGGCTTGACTTCCTTGAACAGGCCGATGGAGAAGTTGATGACGTTGGTACGCCAGCCTTCGCGGGTCTTCAGCCATGCGAGATTGGCTTCGGCGAGCGCCGGCAGGTCGAGGAAGAAGTGTTCGGTTTCCTCAAAGCGCGGGGTTTCGCCGTTGATTTTGGAAACGGGATTGATGAGCTCGTCCGGGTCGAGTTCGTTGCCGCAGGCGTCGCACTGGTCGCCGCGGGCACCGTCGGCACCGCAGATCGGGCAGGTGCCTTCGATGTAACGGTCAGGCAGGGTGCGGCCGGTGGACGGCGAGATGGCGACCTTCTGGGTGCCCTTATAAATGTAGCCGTTGGCGAGGCACTGCTTGAACAGTTCCTGCACCACCTGCTCGTGATTGCCGGTGGTGGTGCGGGTGAACAGGTCGTAGCTCAGGCCGAGATCGCACAGATCCTTGGCGATCACACGGTTGTAACGGTTGGCGAGCTCCTGTGCGCTGACGCCTTCCTTGTCGGCTTCCACCAGGATCGGGGTGCCGTGCTCGTCGGTGCCAGACACCATCAGCACGTCATTGCCCTTCATGCGCTCGTAGCGCGCGTATACGTCGGAAGGCACGCCGAATCCGGCGACGTGACCGATATGACGGGGGCCGTTAGCATACGGCCAAGCAACATTCACCAAAATATGACTCATGGTGCCCGATTATACAAAGCGCCATATCCCGCATTTTCCATGTATTTCGGTAGTTGGATTTTTATTGGAGGATGGACGTGCGATCATCGATTTCAATCGTTTGAAATAGTTGCATCATAATTTGCATATCTGCCGATCTATCCACATTGTTGCATTACGTAACAATCATTTTCCACATATCCACAGATTTTCGGGGCTGGTGGCGCAACGGAATTCGAATCCGCTACGGTACCGTCATGGACACTCCACCACCCCTTCTGGGCAACGATGACCTTCCGGGCCCGATGTGCCTGAACCTGCTGGCCTCATCCGGCGCGCTGTGCAAGCTCGACAGCGTGAACGCCTATTCATGCCACGATTCGGACACGTTGTACGGGCGGGCCTGCATCATCGCGACATTGCTGCCGAGCCGGTCCGTGGCATGTTCACGCACCGCCGCATGGGTTTGGCTAGGCGGCACCTTCCCCGAATCCATCGACATTATCGCGAAAGCCCACTATCGAGCGCTACGTTACGGCCGTAAAATCAACGTTTTCAACCGTCTCGCACCAAACGAACACACCATCAAAGTCGGTCCGATCATCGTGACCACGCCTGTTCGCACCGCATGCGATCTCGCATTGAACTGCACCCCCGAAAGTGAATCGTTGGTTTCCGAAATCATCTGCATGCTCATGCAGGAATTTCATTTCCGCTCCAACGATTGCATGCAAATCATGCAGGAGACGAAGCATATTCGCAACGCGCCACAGGCGCGCAACTACATTCTTGCGATCGACGGAAGAAGCGACGAATATGAGCGCAGCGCATAGCAGGCATAAGGCGCGGCGCGCGACGCACGCCGACAGGATAGGTGCCGACAGAGCAAACGGATTCCGCAGACTGCTCGGGATCCAAGAAAAACGCAGGCCACGGACGCATCGCGCGACGCATCGGGATGCGCGGAATCTCGCACACCGTGCACAGCGGACGCGCCGCGAACCGCCGCCATACCAGCCCAAACCGCGGCCGAAACCGCTGGTGGATCCGCCGTCTCCCCCAATTCCATTGACGCCGCTGGTGGCGTGCAGTCCGGACACACCGCAGGACGTGCTATGGCATATCGCGGAATACGCGCCGCAACTGCGCAAATGGCTGGTCGCCAATCCTTCCGCAACACCGGCGATGTTGGACTATCTTGCGCAAGTCGGCGGGCCGGACGTGGCCCGCGCCCTGCAAATACTGCTGGAATCGTTGGAATCGTGCGGATCGCAAGCTTGCAGCTAACACTTGCGCGACGGGCAATCGCACGATAGGCAATCGCCGGACGGTAAATAATGTGGACTTACTGCTTCATCGCAAGAACCGCATTGTAGACCTGCTTGCGATTAGCCAGCGAGCCGTCCGCAAGGGGATGCTCGGCAACGACCTGCGAAATCGCGTCTTTGATGCGCAGATTGTCTTCCTGCGCACGGTCGATCGACAGCACCGCCAAGTCTTCGACGCTCAACGATGCGGGGGCAGCAGCGTCAGCCTCCTCTTCGGAAGCGCCGGCAACGACCAACACCATTTCGCCGCGCGGCGGCTCGTCGATCACGCTCTGGCGAATCTGCGCGATGGTTCCGCGACGGATCTGCTCAAAATCCTTGGTAAGTTCACGGCAAAGCGCCATCTTGCGGTTCGGACCGAACACGTCAAGCAGGTCGGCCATGGAATCGTCGATGCGATGCAGGGTTTCGTAAAACACGATGGTGCGGCGTTCAGAACGCAGGGTACGCAGGTATTGCACGCGTTCGGAATGCTTGCGCGGCAGGAATCCTTCATAGCAGAAGCGGTCGGTGGGCAGTCCTGAAAGGCACAGCGCGTCCAGCACTGCGGACGGGCCGGGAGCGCAGGTGACGGGCAGACCACGTTCGATGGCGCGACGCACGATCGCGAGGCCCGGATCGTTGATGGTCGGCATGCCCGCGTCGGACACGACCAGCACGGTAGCGCCGGTTTCCACCTGATCGAGCAGACCGTCGGACTTGTCTCGCTCGTTGTGATCGTGGTAGGCCACCACGCGGCCGTTCACGTGCACGCCGAGACGGTTGGCGAGCGCGTAGAGACGGCGGGTGTCTTCGGCGGCCACGATGTCGGCGCGTTCCAGGAGCGCAATGAGGCGTGCGGAGGCGTCGGCCGTGTTGCCGATCGGCGTGGCAGCCATCACCACCGTGCCTTGCGGAACGCCGGTTCCGCACACGAGGGCGTCAAGTCCCGTACCAGACTGTTCTGTTCCAGACTGTTCCGCCGCTGTCGGCGATTCTGCCATCTCCGCCGTATTCACCATTCCCGCAGTTCCCGTTACTTCTGCCGTATTCGCACTCAACTCATTCAGTTTCAAGTCCAACGTCTCATTCATGCGTTCCATGCCTTCAGCCTATCCAACGCAAAGGAAAACAGCCCTCCCCGCGTCCTAAACCCCCAATCGCTGGAATAATCCGGACACAAAACAGACCCTCAGCGGGGTGATTCCCCCACCCACTGGAACAATCACCCCGCTTACAGCCCCAGTAACGTCCCAAAACATCCAGACATTGGAACAATTCGGACGCCAACAGGCTTAAAAACGTCCTGATTCTTCCAGTGACTGGAAGAATCCGCCCGCCTACAAGACTAAAAGCGGGCAGATTCCTCCACCGACTGGAAGAATCCGCCCGCAAACGCATGCTTACACCGCGCACACGTACTTACCTCGTGTACATACGTGGCAGCGAATCGGCCATGCGTATGAAGCTGTTGCGCGCGAAAGCGTTGAAATCGCGCGCATACGGCGATTCCGGCAGCGGAGTGCCATATGCGCCCGTGCCAGCAGCGCCCGAATCATTGCCCCAGACCGCCGGATATGCGCCGGTCACGGCATGCACGTCGGAATCCGTATCGGGGGTAATCACCTTGCTGGTTTCGTTTTGATGACCGAACATGGAGAATTTTCCGGCCGCCGCATGCAACGCTTCGAGCAGCGCCCGCGATTGCCGATTCAGATTCCCATCAACCGATTGCGCAAGATTTTCCGCCACGATTCACACTCCCTTGTATTTGCCGTATTCGCCTAGTCTTGCATTGCCCCAACCGCTCTCGCATTGCCTTACTGCTGTTTCCACGCTATCTTCCGCGCCATCGAAACACACTTTCGTACCGTCAACATGCGCGATTCGTGTTCAGCGGCCCCACTATTTGATTTGTTGACCTCACGATTCCGTTTTTCGCCGCCTTTTTTCAAATCGTGAGGTCACCAAATCAAAATCATGAGGTCACAACGCCAAATCACAATGAGCGATACGCGATATACCGGATATATCGCACACTCTAAAGCCAAACAGCCAAACGCCAAACACCCCCAAACCAAAATCACCCACCGCAGTTGGCACTTTGCGCCCGTTTGTGCAGATTTGCCAACCGTCGGGCATTACTAAGCTCCGCATTAGAGGGTCGCTGGTAGGCTGACATTGGTTCCGCAAGGCCAACCCACACAAGGCAGCCTGAACCACTTAACTTTGGACGTTTAGATGTAAGGTACTCACAGAGAGCATTTCATGGGAATTATCAACTTCTTCATTAATCTGCTCAAGGATCCACGCACGGCGATCGCCAGCTGGATCTCCATGGGCGTCGCCCCCACGCTTGGTTTCATCTTCCTGATTGTGTTCGTCGAAACCGGCGTCGTGTTCTTCCCGTTCCTGCCGGGCGACTCCCTGCTGTTCGCCGCCGGCTTCTTCGCCGCGCCCGACGCCCAGACCGGCGTTTCCGCACTACCGCTGTTCGCGCTGCTGCCCGTGGTCTGGTGCGCTCCGATCATCGGCGACCAGTGCAACTACTGGATCGGCCACTTCTTCGGCCGTCGCATCATCGAATCCGGCAGAGTCAAGGCTATGACCCCCGAACGCCTCGCCAAAACCGAAGGCATGATCGAAAAGTGGGGTCCGCTCGCCGTGTTCCTCGGCCGTTTCTTCCCGTTCATCCGCACGTTCATGCCGTTCATTTCCGGCATTTCCGGCATGCGTTGGAGCCGTTTCACCCCGTTCTCCGTGCTCGGCGGCCTGTGCTGGTCCACCCTGTTCACGCTGCTCGGCTACTTCTTCGGCGGCATTCCGGCCGTGCAGAAGCATTTCGAGCTGGTCATCATTGCGATTCTCGTGCTGTCGCTGATTCCTACCTTCGTCGGCTTGCTCAAAGCAAAGTTCGGCAAAAAGAAGGCTGATACCGCGACCGCGGAAGCCTGATCTTACGTTTTCTCCTTTTCTTGCGATTGCGGTGTCTTTCGATTTTTCGGAAGGCACCGTTTTCGTATGCTTTCGCATGCTTTTCCTGCAAGGGATATTCCGCAACACGCGAATCTCGCAGATTGCATTCGTACAGACTTCGTACTAGAATCGCGAGAGTTGTCTTGCTTAGCGTGTTGCTAGACATGACTTGGGGCCGTAGCTCAGTTGGTAGAGCGCTTCGTTCGCATCGAAGAGGTCGCGGTTTCGACTACCGTCGGCTCCACTAAGCCCGCTGCATTCATTCCACCGCAGCGGGCTTTTTCTTTTCCTAGCCACCAGACAAATCTGCCATACGTAAGCGAGATGGGGCGAAAAATCAGGCCTGGGATACGCGCTGACGCACGAAAGCGTCGAGCGAGGCCGCGTCAATGCCCTCGTAGCCCTTGATCGAGGCGAACTGCGGGCCGTTGGAATTGTCGATCTGCATGAACCCGATCTGGCCGATCGTCGTCGCGCCGGAGGCGACGGCCGAACGCAGGCCCGACATGGAATCCTCAATCGCAATGCAGTACTTCATATCTTCCGGAGCGATGCCCAAGCGACGACCCGCCTCCAAATACGGGGCCGGAGACGGCTTCTTCTCAACATCATCATCGCCGCACACGTAGCCCGCAAACGCGCCAGCCGGCGCTTGGACAACCAGATTCTCCGCAAGATGACGCGGCGACGTGGTGACCAGCATCGAAGGAACGCCAGCGTCACGCAGCGCGACAAGCACGTCTTCCACGCCTTCGATCCACGGAATGCGCTCGAATTCCTTTTGGGCGACGTAATCGATCATGCCCTGGCCGATCTCTTCAATCGACAGCTGGCAACCATGCTCCACCATGCGACGGGCCACATCCGGAACCGGCGTGCCCGAACCCTGCCAGGCGAGCTCCTCATCCCAATATCCGCCATGCGCGGCTGCGATTTTCATCTCACCCTCATGCCAATACGGTTCGGAATCGATCAGCGTGCCGTCCATATCCCAAAACACGGCCTTGATCATCAGGTTCGTCTCGGTCATGATGTTCCTTCCCTACGACCGTCGGACGCGGAGCACCGGATTTCCGGGCAGCGCCGTCCATCGCGACTTCCACTGCCATTTCAGCAGAGCGGCAAGACGGCAGCATTCGCGAGTCGCGGCAAAACGGCAGACAACAAACAGGCATACAAGCGAGGCAAACGAAAAGCGCCCGGACGGTCCTCCATCCGAGCGCTTCCCATATCGACGCAATACTTCGCGCCTACGTATTCGCAAAATCATCCGATTTTTTTCACGGATTATCGGCAACCCCCATCGCTATAATCCATGAAATTCGAAAATTTCACTTGTATCGGGAGATTTGAAATTCACTCTCCCTGATTTTCACTGTTTTCCACAGCGGTTTCAGCGGCCTTTTCCGCATTTTCCGCCTTCCAGCGAGCGATGCAACGTTCCACGCGCTTGTATCCGATGATCTTCGGATCAAGCCCGGCCTCGCGGAAAATCGCGGCAGGCGAGCCACCTTCGGCATACCTGCGCATGCAATCATCGCGAAACTCCTTGGAGTAACAAATACGATACTGGGTGACCGATTCCACGGCATCCAGAGACCCGAGATACTTGCGGGTCTTAGCTGTGAACGCAACTCTTGGCACTGTACGCTCCTAACCTTTCCTGTTCTCGCCGCATATCTTACCCCCTCCTCCATGATTATTCATGGGCAAAGAGAACCATCTTTCACCGAAGCACCTTGACGACCGGAAGAATGACAGTTAGAACGCGGATGCTCAACATTATTTCCCACAACGACGACATCGTCGCAGGAAGCAATGCATTTGGTAAAACTATATAACAAAACAGGCACATCTGTTGCCAGATATGCCTGTTTTTGAATTTTTTTTCAATGTTTTCTGAAAATCAGTCAATCCCCCAAAGCACGATAGACCTAGAAATCGGCTGAGAAACGGGTTTACCCCTCTCAATCCCCTCGTTTTCGCCTGCGACACCCCCACCGCGCGTGTCGTACGCATCAGCCGCGACACGCGCGGCCTCCACGGACTCGCGCGACGGCAGCTGACGGGCGTCGACCTGAATCTGCCGACGCCACATGCGAGCGCGGCGGGAACGTTCGATTTCCACAATGTCACCGTCCGCATCGGCCGCGAACACGCTGGAACCGGCCGGCCGGCGCAATCGCTCGACTTGCCGGCGCAGCTCGCGGTTCTCCTCTTCCAAGGAAAGGATCCGCGCGATGCCAGCCAGGTTGATGCCTTCTTCCTGACTCAGCTGCTGCGCTTTCGCAAGGCGCGAGATGTCTCGCAGCGAATACCGGCGAGCGCCACCGTCCGTGCGTTGCGGCACCACCAGCCCCAAACGATCGTATTGGCGGAGCGTCTGCGGATGCACGTTGGCGAGTTCGCCGGCGCGACCGACCGTGAACATCGGCAGTTCGATGTCGAAACCAACTTCATCCGCCCCGTCCAGATCGGCCCTGCCGGCCACGATCGCCATTGCGCACATGTCGTACAGCATTTTGGCCTGCCGCGCCGCACGGGCTTGGGAGGTCCGGGATGCGCGTGCCATGGCAATCAGCGCTCCTTGGCAAGTTCGTCAGCGAAATCGCCGCACTCCTTGTCGAATTCCTTTGCCGCATGCTTGACTTTCAGGCTCGGCTTGTCGGGAATGCGGATTTGCACACGCCCGATCAGATCGCCGTCGCCCTGCCTGTTGGCCACGCCCCTGCCGGAGATGCACACTTCGGTGCCGCTGGACGAGCCTGCCGGCACTTTGAAGGTGACTTCGTTGCCGTCGATATCCTGTGCGGTCACTTTCGCGCCCGCCACAGCCTGACCGACGGTGATTGGCAGATCCATGATGATGTCACGCTTGCGCAGGCTGAATTTCGGATCTTCGGCAACGTTGATCTGCAGGTACAGATCGCCGTTTTTTCCGCCGTTACGACCCGGCTTGCCCTTGCCTGGAATACGGATTTTCTGCCCGTCACGCACGCCCGCTGGAACATGCGTCTTGAACTTTTTTCCGTCGGCAGACAGTGAAACCGTTGCCCCCTTGACCGACTGGCGGAAAGTCAGATTGATCTTGGAATTGCGGTCTTCGCCATCTTCCGGCTGCGCAGCCTGCTCGTAGCTGCCCCCGTAGGGGTTGCCAGCCCCGGCAGGGCCACCAGCGCCGCCACCGAACATCGAGAAAATATCGTTGATATTCGGATTGCCGCCACCGGTCTGGAAGCGGATGCGCGAGCCATTGCCGCCCGTGCCATACGCTCCAGCGCCAGCGCCACCGCCGAACATCGAGCCGAAAATGTCGGAGAATGCCCCCGCGTCGAATCCGCCCGCACCGGAGCCGCCGGCGAAGCGCGCGCCGCCCATGCCGAACTGACGGATGGCGTCGTACTTCTGGCGGTTGTCTTTGTTGCTGAGCACGTCGTACGCTTCGGAAATGTCTTTGAACTTTTCCTCCGCTTCCTTGGTCTTGTTCAGATCAGGATGGTACTTGCGCGCCAGCTTGCGGTACGCTTTGGTAATCTCATCGTCCGTGGCGTCTTTGGAGACACCGAGGACCTTGTAGAAATCCTTGCTCAGCCATTCATTCTCAGCCATGATGTGCCTCCTTTCACGAGGTTGCTGATGTCAAATGCCTGTTGTTGTTGAAATCGCTGTCACTGCGCTAGCTCTGCGGGGACGCCACGACCACGCGAGCCGCGCGAATCACGCGGTCGCCGATACGGTAGCCGGCTTCCACCACGGTGTCGACGGTTTCCTTCTCGGCCTGCGGATCCGGCTTGTGCAGGATCGCGTCATGCTTGGTCGGGTCGAAATCCTCGCCTTTCTCGCCGAACTTCTCGACGCCGAACTTTTCGAACGCCTTGTCGATTTTGGCGGAAACGGCTTTGAAGGATTCGTCCATTTCGCTGTGTTCGCGAATGCGATCGATGTCATCAAGTGCCGGCAGCAGTGCGGTCAGCACGTCGATGATGCCGTGCTGGCGGAAGCGTTCCTGCTCCTTCTGCGAACGATTGCGGAAGTTGATGAATTCCGCACGTTCGCGCTGAAGGGCTTCCAAGTATTCCGCCGCTTCCTTCTTGGCCTGGCCAAGCGGAGTCAGCGTATCTTCACCATCTTGCGTCGCACCATCCGCAGCATCGCCGTTTTCTTGCGATTCGGAAGATGCTGCGTTCGCCGCAGTTGCTGCAGAATCTGCAGAATCGGAAGTTGCACTTGCTGCAGAATCGCCATTATTCTGCGATTCCTGCGATGCACCGGATGCAGGGGCGGCCTGCCCGGACAGGTTGTCCATGTCGGGCAGGTCGTTCAGATATTCGTCCTTGTTGAAGTCGGACATGATTACTTGTTGTCCTTGTCGTCATCGTCCACGACTTCGGCGTCAACCACGTCGTCGTCAGCGGGAGCGGAACCGGCGGCACCTGCGGCGCCTGCGGCATCGGCGGCACCCTGCTGTGCGTAGAGGGCCTGGCCGATCTTCTGGGCGGAGGTCATCAGCTCGCTCTGGGCGGACTTGATCTTCTCAATGTCCTCACCCTTCAGGGCTTCCTTGAGCTCGTTGACCTTATCGGTGACTTCCTTGGCCACATCGTCGGAGAGCTTGTCTTTATTGTCGTTGACGAGCTTCTCGGTCTGATAGGCGAAGGATTCGGCCTGGTTGCGGGTTTCGGCGTCTTCCTTGCGCTTCTTGTCTTCGGCTTCGTGAGCTTCGGCTTCCTTGACCATGCGGTCGATTTCGTCCTTGCCCAGGCCGGAACCGCCGGTGATGGTCATGGACTGTTCCTTGCCGGTGCCCTTGTCCTTGGCGGACACGTGCACGATGCCGTTGGCGTCGATATCGAAGGTGACCTCGATCTGCGGAACGCCACGCGGAGCCGGAGCGATGCCGGTCAGCTCGAAGGTGCCCAGCGGCTTGTTGTCGCGAGCGAACTCACGCTCGCCCTGATAGACCTGAATGAGCACGGACGGCTGGTTGTCTTCAGCGGTGGAGAAGACCTCGGAACGCTTGGTCGGAATGGCGGTGTTGCGGTCGATGAGCTTGGTCATGATGCCACCCTTGGTCTCGATGCCGAGGGACAGCGGGGTCACGTCGATGAGCAGCACGTCCTTGCGGTCGCCCTTGATGACGCCGGACTGCACGGCTGCGCCGACGGCCACGACTTCATCCGGGTTCACGGACTGGTTGGCTTCCTTACCGCCGGTAAGCTCCTTGACGAGCTCCTTGACGGCCGGCATACGAGTGGAACCGCCGACGAGCACCACATGGTCGATGTCGGAAACACCGATGCCAGCGTCGTGCAGCACGTTGTTGAACGGGGTGCGGCAGCGGCCCAGCAGGTCGGAGGTCATGCTCTCGAAGTGGGCACGGGTCAGGGTTTCGTCCAGGTGCACCGGAGTGCCGTCAGGGGTCATGGCCAGATACTGCATGGAGATGGAGGTGCTCGAAGAGGAGCTCAGCTCCTTCTTGGCCTGCTCTGCGGCTTCCTTCAGGCGCTGCAGGGCGATCTTGTCCTTGCTCAGGTCGATGCCGTACTTGTTCTTGACTTCGCCGACGAGCCAGTCGATGATCTTCTGATCCCAATCGTCGCCGCCCAGGTGGTTGTCGCCGTTGGTGGCCTGCACCTGAATGGTGGAGAAGCCGTCGTCGTCCTTGCCGATCTCCAGCAGGGACACATCGAAAGTGCCGCCACCGAGGTCGAAGACCAGGATGGTTTCGTCTTCCTTGCCCTTTTCGAGGCCGTAGGCCAGTGCGGCTGCGGTCGGCTCGTTGATGATACGCAGCACGTTCAGGCCTGCGATGGTGCCGGCGTCCTTGGTGGCCTGACGCTGAGCGTCGTTGAAGTATGCCGGGCAGGTGATCACGGCGTCGGTGACCGGTTCGCCGAGGTAGGCTTCGGCGTCGCGCTTCAGCTTCATCAGCACCTGTGCGGAGATCTCCTGCGGAGTCCACTTCTTGCCGTCGATTTCAACGGTCCAGTCGGTGCCCATGTGGCGCTTGACGGAGCTGATGGTGCGGTCGACGTTGGTCACGGCCTGACGCTTGGCGACTTCGCCGACGAGGATCTCGCCGGACTTGCTGAATGCCACGACGGACGGCGTGGTGCGAGCGCCTTCAGCGTTCACGATAACGGTGGGCTGGCCACCTTCAAGAGTTGCGATGCAGGAATTAGTAGTACCCAGATCGATGCCAACTGCGCGTCCCATAACTTGTCTCCTTTGTAGATAGGTTCGCTATGCGTTTTCTGTTCTATTCGTTCTTTCGCCCGAGTTTCGGTTTGCCGCCTCCCGGACTTTCCAAAACTTGAGCCTACACCACTCAACTTTGAATCGCAAGCGATTATTCCCAAATCTACAAAAAAGTTGAGCTCCCTTCGCTCAACTTTTTATCAGACACAATCTCAAGACACGATTTCAAGGCGCGATCACCATCGAACATCAATCAAATCGCAATCTCAACAAAACCTGCCATCTCACCATCGGCAGGGCGCGAACGCAATCCGTCAACGTTTCAACTGCCTTTCGTTGACGAATCGCCATTAACTGCAATCAACCGGCCAAATCAGGCCGCACCGGAACCCGCGTTCGGATTAGCCAGATTGGCGGCGACCGGCGCGAGAAGCACACGACCCGTACCGCGATACACGTTGACCAAGCCCTCGCCGCTCGCAGCCGAACCGATCAGCGTCTTCGTGGAACGCTCGACCGTGAACTGCAGGCCGTTCGTCCACGCGATCGCGAAATTGCCGTCCACCTTCAGCTCGTCGTTCTCCAAATCGACGGTCACGATTTCGGAAGCGGGCACCGGCGACTCCAACGCAACCGTTCCCTGGCCCATCAGCGACAGGTTGAACAGGCCCTCGCCGCCGGCCACCATCGCGCTCGGACGCGAAACCATAACCGCATGCTGCTGAATCGTGGTTTCGCAAGCGTAGAACAGGCCGTCGTTCACGGTGATGGCGCCGCCCATCTGGCTCGGATCGAGCAGCAGCACATGACGGTAGGTCGGTTCGAGCACAACCACGCCATTGCCCACGTATTCCGGCTTGACCGCGGACTCGTTGGTGACCGCGCCACGCGCCAGCTTGCCGATGAAATCGCCAACGCCCTTCACACCGGTCGTCACTTCGACATGGCCGACGGTCCACTGCATGGCGCCCGCCTGCACAACCGCGCCGGTCTTGCCATTGAGATTGCAGACCAGTTGACGGCGGCGCACGTTCATTTCGGACGCATAGTAGGCGTCCATGGCGCTGCCGTACGTCACGGAAAAATCGCGCTTCCACTCCATGACCTGGAAAATGCCCTGCTGCGCGACAATTGCGGCATCGTCATTATCCGTCAGATTGTAAATACGCACGAATGCTCCTTTGCTGGTAATACTTTGTTGATAATACTTTGGATGTCGAGAGATAATCTCCCGGTTTGCGAGATAGACATCTCGAAGGATATTGTCTCACAACGCTTGTTGCGTTGAATGACCCATCTCATTTTGGATTTGCGGCCCGCCCTGTCTGCATTGACCTCACGATTTCGATTTGGCGACCTCACGATTCGGAAAAAGGCTTAAAAAATGAAATCGTGAGGTCAGACCATAAATCGTGAAGTCACCAAACCTGAATCGTGCGATGAAGCAAAAGATCCGGACCACACTGCAATGCGTGCGATCCGGATCTTATTTGCGCTCTTCAGATCTCTTCAGTTATGATCTTCAGCTGCGCTCTTCAGATCTCTTCAGTTATGATCTTCAGCTGCGCTCTTCAGATCTCTTCAGATTTTCAGCGGCTGATCTTGGCGGTCTTGACGATCATCGCGATTGCGGCCGGATCGTTCTCGACGGTCTGGTAGCCCATTTCCTTGGCCTGCTCCCACACGGTCTTGCCAGCGCATTCGCCGCCCTGCACGGTCTGGCGGAAGTACTTGGAACCACCGCCGATGGTCACGTCAGCGCGGGTATCGAGCAGCTGCTCGGAAATGGAACCGATGCCGCCGTTTTCCTTGAGCTGGCTGGCGAGGCAGCGCTTGAGCGCGTCGTTGGAGCTGTCGTCGGTCTTGCCTTGCGGGCCGTAGCAGCCACGCTCGGTGGAGTGCGATTCGAGCACGGCCGGGGGTGGTGTACTGGCCGGTGCCGCAAGCGCGCCGAGCGTTGCAACGGGAGCGATTGCTGCAATCGCTCCCTTGAGAGCCTTTCGATTGCTCATCTTTTTTCTTCTTTCTTCAGCCTGTGCTGTATTGCAATCTCCACGCCAGGTTTCGCAAACCAACTTCCGAGGCGTTTTGGACGAACAAAACGTGAACTCTCGTCTTCACAAAGTGAACACTTATCTCAAATCCTCTTTCCGTCAACCATCATTCCCAACACCCCCTAAATACTGAATTATGACTCATGCTTTTGTCGCATGAAGGGCAAACGGTCAGGCAGGGGTGCGGCGCGTCAGGCAGGGGCGCGGCGCGTCAGGAAGAGGCGCGGGCGGAACGAGTGGCCTTGACGGCTACGAAGAGGCTGCGAATCAGGAGCACGCACAGGTAGCAGGCGAACAGAATCGATCCGACGCGGGGCGAGACCGCGCCCGCTATCCACGTACCGAATGGCGCGGTAACGGCAGCCACCAAGCCAATAATCAGCGCGGCCTTCACATGCACCAGCCTTCGTTTCAGGTTTGCCACGCTCGTCGTGATCGAGTTCGGGAACATGGCCAGCAGCGACGTGCCTCGCGCAATCAGATCGGAAGCGCCGAACAGCATCGATAGCGCGGGCACGGCGAGCGCCCCGCCGCCAATCCCCAGCAGTCCCGCCAATATGCCAATCACCACGCCCAGCAGCGCCAGGCAAACTCCGGTCAGCGCACTCATCGCAATGTGCTGGTCGCGCGACGGCACAAAACTTATCTGGTTCACCACCACAAACACGAGAAACACTACGAAAATCCATCGCAGCACAAGTTCCGGCAAACGCGAAAGCAGCCAGCTGCCAATCTGCCCGCCCACAAACATGCCGCAAAACAGCAGCAGCGCGGCGAGCCAGTCCACGTTTCCGCAAGTCGCGTACGAAATGACGCCGGAAATCGAGGTCGGTACGATCGCAAGCATTGACGTCGCCGCCGCATTGCGTTGTGTCAGTCCGAGCCATACCAGCGCGGGCACGATCACGGTGCCGCCGCCGATGCCGAACATGCCTGACAGCAGCCCCACTGCCACGCCGACGATCACCAGCACCGCAATGCCTCGCGCGGATTCGTCGAGTCCCGCAGGATCTGCGCCAAACAGTCGATCCGCTTTCCCGCCGAATTTCCCGCTCGGTTGCACACTCGATCGCACACTTTCTTCAGCGCGTTCAACACTTTCAGCATTCGAAATATTGGAAATATCCGATTTCTTCATCTCTCCCCTACCATCGCACTTTCTTCATCTTGCGATAATTGCGATAGTACATTCCCGCACATCGCAGCGTCGCAAGACCGGCAGAATACGAGAAGGAAGAAGAGAAACTACGCCCGTCTGCCGGACGAGTGGCGCCCGGCAGCCACGCGATCGGCTTTCACGATGCGCCCGCGCCGCCACAGCCGTGCCAGCCATACGCACGCGAATCCAATGATCGACACGAGCAGCCCAATCACAAGAGCCGCCACAGCCGTCATATACCCCGGCTCGTCGTACGTGGTCGCGTCCGGCACCTTCGGGTTCGGTATGCGATGCCCGCGCACGAGCAGCCTGTGCGAGTTCACCCCGTATGGCGTGCATGTGATCAGCGTCGCGTAGTCTTTGCCGGATTCGATGTTGAGTTTGCTGATGTCGCTCGGCAGCACTACGGAAATTTGGTCAACCTGGTACGTGTAGGTTTCGTCGAGCACGTGGAATGCGAACGTGTCGCCTTTTTGCAGTTCGTCGAGACCGGTGAGCAGTTTCGCGCTGGGCAGTCCGGTATGCCCGGAAATCACCGCATGCGTGGTTTCGCCGCCTACGGGCAGTGACGTTCCCGCCAAATGCCCTGCCGCGATTTGCAGCACGCCTTCGCTGGTGCCATGGTAGACGGGCAGTTTCACTTTGATGCGCGGTATGGTCACGTATCCCATGATGCCGGTACCGGTTATGTCGAGCGTGTTTTCGTATGTTTGCCGCTGTTCGTCGGTAAGGTGCCAGCGGTCGCCGTTCGCCGCGAGCGCCTCGTTGTAGGCGTGCGCCGCGTCGAGCATGTGCTGTTTTTCTTCGCCGGAGAGATCTTCGGTTTGTTCCACGTAGCTTGCCACGGCGTACGACTGGTGCATGCGGTTCCACCAGTCGCTGAATGTTGGGTATGCGATGAGGCAGATCGCGCCGATCATGAATATTGCGGATATTGCGATTAATACGTCGAGCAGCGCGTTCGACTTTTTCTTTGTTTTTTTCGATTGTTCTGCAGTTTTTGAAGATTTTGAAGTTTTCAAAGATTCAGATGATTCTGAAGATTCAGCAGTTCCCGCAGATTCAGAAACTTCCGAAATTTCAAAAGATTCAAAAAACTCTGCAGCGGTATCACCGGCATTTCGGCGCGCTTCAGCGTTCGGTTCTCCCGATTCGCTTCCGTTATACCGCCGTTTCACGCTACTGCTTGCCTTCCCGCTTTCTCGCGATCCTCACTACGCCTAAGAGTACCAATGCTGCGGCGCAGATGGCGGCTGCCATCCAGGCCACGCTCTGTACCGCCGAGCCGGTGTGTGCGGGCGGGGTTTCGGGTGGTGTGTGCGTGTTGGTGATGGTGGTGGTGTCGCCTTCCACGTCAGAGAGGGTGGTGTACCCGCTGGGTACGGAAGCTTCGACCACCGCCCACTGGTGTGCGGAGGAAAGTCCCGTCCACGAATGTGCCCACTTGTTGGAATCGTTGAGTTTCACTTCTTCGAATACCACGCCGTCACGCAATAATTTCACGGTGATGGCTTCGGGGCGCTTGCCGTCGGAGTCGTTGCGATCGTTCCACACTTTGCGCACGGTGCGTTCCAGGGTTGGCTTGAGTTGGGTGGAGCATTCGGTTTTTGGTTCGATGGCGAGTTCGCGTGATCCGTTGGAGACGCCGTCTTGTGGCATGGCGACGAGCATGTTGGCGGAAGCGCACTGCCAGTAGGAGTCTTCGTCGGGCGTTCCGCCAACAGCAGCCGCGCCAGCAGCGCCTTCGACTTTCACGCTATCGGACACGACCAGATACAGCCCGTCTTCCACGCCGGCGAACGTGAGTCGCCCGGCTTTGTCGGTTTCGCCCGAGTCCACGGCTGCGGATTCGCTTGCCCCGTTCGCCGCGATGAGTCCGGCGAGCGTGTTGGCCACGTCGCGGTACACTTGCGCGTCATATCCGGTTACTTTCGACCAGTCGATCGGGTATGCGGTGGAGTCGGTGAATGGTGCGACGGGTTCGAAGTTTGCGCCGGACGAGACTTGCCCGACTTTGTATAGGCGGAAGGTTGCTCCCGGAATGGCGAACTCGCCCGTTCCAGCGGTTCCAGAATCGGAAGCGCCTCCCGCATTAGAGTCAGCCCCGTCATTGCTTTTGTGTTGATACGTAATGGCGATGCTGCCGCTGGCAGAGTCTGTTGGCGCCGCAACCGCATCGCGAGTGGTGAGTGCACAGATTGCGGCGGCACATGCGACGGCAGCTGCGCAGCATGTTGCGACGATGCGGCTTGCGATCGTGTGTTCCTTCATTGCCTGCCCCTCTTCTGTGGTTCTTTCTGTGAAAACTAGAAATATCAAGTCGCCCCCAACTTGCGACTTGGAAAAATTAGGGAGTCAGGCTGAATTCTCGTTAGTTTAGGCAGTTTACAAGGGATTTGAGGCAATCCAGCCTGACATATGTGGGTTCAGTTATTGTTCAATTATTTTTAAATTATGTTGATTGTGATGATTCCGCTGTTGCCATGCGGAGGTAAGTGCATGGCAACAGCGGTTTCATGTGTAGTTATTTTCAGTTATGGTTTTTGATTTTCAGTTATGTTGACTGTGATCTGTGAGATCAGGCGTTGCGGCGACGCAGTGCCATGACCAGGGTTGCGCCAGCGAGCACGAACACTGCCGCACCAGCCACATACAGCATCACCGTGCCCATGCCACCGGTGGATGGCAGCGCGGAACCCTTGGTGTTGACGATATCCGCGGAAGCGGTGCCCTTAGTGTTCTCGATCTTGTTATCAGTCAGACCGGTGATTTCGAACTTGGTCAGTTCCGGCTTATCGGATTCAACGCTATGCATAGCGGAAATGGTGAATTCCTTCGGAGCAATCGGAGTGTAGCCAGCCGGAGCCTTGGTTTCGGTCAGACGGTAGGTACCATCATCCACGCGCTGGAACTTGGAGGTATAGCTGGTTCCGTTCTGAGTAGCTTCAAGCTCAGCGACCGTGACCCACTCGCCATTGGAGTTCTTCTTCTCGAGCAGGAAGGTAGCGCCTTCCAGCGCAACGCTGTCCTTGTCGACCTTGTTGATGTCAACTTCGTAGGTGAAGACGATGACCTTGTCCTCAGGGGTCTTGCCAGTGCCTTCGCCCTCGGCCTCCGGGTTGTTCTCGTACTCAAGGTAGGCACGGTTCGGGTTGCCCTCCGCGCCGATCTTGGACTGCTCGTTCAGCTGGCCGTAGTACTCGACAACGATCTTCGTGTTCTCATTGATGGTGATTGCAGTGCCTTTGGCATCCTCGGCAAGCTTCAAATCAGCGAACTTGACGTTGAAGGTCTCCTTGTTAGCAAGGCCAGTGGTCACGACATCGTAGCCCGTCTTGATCTCGGTCTTGGTCTCACCGTTCACCGCATAGACCTTGACCGGGTGATCCTTATCGTTCACGAAGGTCAGACCCTCCGACATCGTATCGTGGAAGGTGTAAGCGTAGGTCGTGTAGGCGGCGATGTTCTTCGGCATGGTGCCGGTCAGCTGGAACGGCACATAGTCGTTCACATCGTAATCGGCGGAATCCTGCCAGTCGGTCTTATCGCCGGTGGAGTCGTTGACATCCTTGACCTTCTTGGTCAGTTTCGGCACGTCACGCTTAAGCGTCACGGTCAGACCATTTTCACCAGCGTAGGCGGTGCTCACCACGGCCACGGAGTAGGCGTTGTCACTTGCAGCATTGGTCTGGATGATCATGTAGTAACCAGCCTGAATGTCGCTCACCGTAGCGGAAGTTGCACCTTCAGCCACAGTTGCAGTGTAATCAGCTGCGACTGCAGGGGTCTTGTCCTTGAGGTAATTGGTGTAGAAGATCTTCGCCCACTGATCCATATCACCGAAGCTGGTGATATCACCGGTAGAAGAATTGCCGTTCTTCTTGGCGCCCAGGAAATCGGTGACCGTCTTGGTAGCGGTTTCGATGGTAGCGGCATCGGCGACGTTGGCGTCCTTCTTCAGGCCATCGGTAATCGTCTTGGCGGTAGCTGCCACACCGGAATCAGCCGGAGCAGCGTCACGAGTATCGGTACGCAGGTAGTATGCGACCGCGTCTGCATCGCCAGTAGCGTTGAGCAGTCGGTAGATGTTGAACGTATCGCCTGCGGAAGCTCCGTTGATGGTCAGCTTGGTGGTGCCGCCAGCAGTTTGGGCTGCAGTGGCGCTGGCTGCGCCGGCGAAACCGGCGATGGCCATTGCTGCGGTGGCTGCCACAGCTACGAGGCCTTTGAGAACCTTGTTCATTGTTCTCCCTTTCTTTCCTTTTTCCATAAACTTGTTGAAATCTTCGTTGTTTTCCAACGTTTTCAATTATTTTTCAGTTATTGAGTTATTGCCCAGAAGGCAGTGGTCGTTTGTTTTACGGACCATCCCCTCCTCTTCTAGACGTGTTCATTGCCGACGCCTCCTGACTTTCAGGGCCAGTCCGGCCGTCGCAACAGATGCCATGGCCACAAGCAATCCCGTAGCCAAAGTCTTCATATTCCCGTCGCCGCCCGTCCCCGGCAACACCACCCCCGGCTGATTCTTAATATTGCCGAGCTGGGCTTCAAGCACAACCGTCGAATCCTTTGGACCGATGGTGAACTTGTGTGCGGTAGTGTCCAGGTTGTATCCGTCGGGAGCCACGGTTTCCACGAGTTCATACTCGCCCCACTTCAGGCCCGCCAACTTGAACTGGCCTGCGGTAGCGTCGGAATCATATGGATCGCCGGCGTTGACCGGAGTGCACGTAGCATCGCAATCCGTGATGTTCCAGGTTTCGGCGGAATTCAAGGCTGCGAATGCCGTCCCGTTCCACACGCTCACACGCTTCAGCGTCCACTGCGATCCGGAAAGCTTCGTGCTTGTGCCCGCCGCAACCTTCGCCCACGTTACGGAGCCGGTTTCACGATTGTTGTACACGGTTTCCGCAGTCGCATTGAACTTCTCCGTACTGCCAACGATCGTAAGGTGAATTTCTTCGCTCACCGAATTCGAGTCGATTACAAACGCGTACGTCGTGTTATTGGCGGCGAAACCGTCACGCTTCTGCTCCTTCAGCGTGTACACACCCCACGGAAGCCCCTCAAACCTGAACTTACCGGCAGCGGGATCCTTGTCGGCATACACGCCATCGCCACCGTTGTCGGTCAACGTATGCGTATAGTCATCGCCCGACACAGCAACCATGGAAGCCGTTTCAGCATTCCAAGCCTGAGTCTGGGTCAGCGTCCAACTCGTGCCTCCAAGCAACGAATCATCGTTGGTTGCGGACGAGCCGTCATCACCGGTGTCTTTCTTATCCCAAACCACAACGCCGTTCTTGCGATCGTTTGGAATCTTATTGTCTGTCGGAAGATTCGATTCGTTCGTCACAATCTGTCCATCGCGAACCACAATCGTGTATGTCGTTTCCGAAAGCACATATCCGGTAGGTGCCTTGGTTTCCTTCAGCGTGTATTTGCCGTTATCCAGGCTGACGCGGAACTTGCCAACGCCGGAATCCAGGTCCGCCTTCGTCGAGATCGTTTCCTCATCGGCGATCGGCTTCGCGAAGTTTGATGCAATATCGTCCGTTTCGCCGCTCTTCAGCACCGCGCTGTACACGTGGGCGTTGATATTGCGAGCCGCAACCGTGGAAACATTGCAATCGCTGATGGCGGGAACCGTTGTTGTCAGCTTTCCTTTATTAATGGTCATCGCCTCAACGTAGCCGCCCGAAGCATAACTACTATTCGAACCACCATTGTTGTCCCAGTCACCGCTGCCGAAATGGAAAGTAACCTTGACTTCCTTGCTATCCGGATTCGCAATCTCGTATGAATACCAGTCGTTGCATCCGCTAATGGAAGACATAGCAGGGTCACTGTTTACATCGCTTGTATTCCAGTTGTCGCCGACCGCGTAGTGAATCTGCGGAACACCCGTCGCATAGTAATACACGACAGTGGACTTCTGCTTCACCGTAATATGCACGGTTTGCGACAGATTACCCGCCTTTACGGTGATGTCGGCATTGCCCGCGCTCACTGCGGAAACAAGACCATTGTCGCTGACCGTGGCAATGCCAGTATTGGAGCTTTCCCAAGTCAAAGCCGTGTTTGCAGGCTGCACTTCCGCAGCCAACTGCAACGTGCCATTGTACTTGAGCGACACGGTCTGACCGACAAGACTGGTTTTGTTCGTATCGCCATCCTTGTACAGGGTCAGGGAAGCTGCGGAATCGTTGGTGACAGTAACGTTCAGCGTGTTGCACACCTTGCTGTCAGACGCGGAGCAGACGGTGAACGTCGTGCTGCCTTTGCCGACTGCGATGACGTTGAATGTGCCGGATCCTTCAGCGGACGAAACACGAGCCACATTCTCATAACCGTCGGCACCAGTCCACTTCACCTGCTGGCTGGCATCGCTCGGATCGACCTTCACCGTGATCGGAGCGGTGTCGCCGCCCTTGTCCAACGTGAGGTCGGCGATCGCGTTGCCGTCAGCACCAAGCAGGGAAACGCTGGTAGGCGTGGTCGTGTTGTCGGTAATGTTCCACGTTTGCTGCGGATCGGTATCCGTTCGTGTCAGCTGCCATTCGGAACCGGCAAGGGCACCGCTATTGCTCGTGCCGTCAACCTTCGACCAGGCGAGTTCCGTGCCGGCGGTTTCATTGATGATGGCACCTTCGGTTGTCAGCAGTTTCTTGCTGTTGTCGGTGATCTCCGTACCGTTTGCGTCATACACCTTGACGATTGTGGTTGCGTCGGTTCCGCCTTCCGCAGTATCAATGCGGTAGATGTTCGTATTCTTCGCATATCCTGAGGCTGCCGCCTGTTCGCGAAGATAGTAAGTTGCATTGGTTTTCAGACCATCGACCTGCAACGTGCCGTCAGCAGAATCCCAATCATTGCCGCCGTTGTCGGTGAGTGTGATCAGAGCGCCGCTGTTATTGATTGCATTTTGGAGATTTCCATACACTGTCCAAGTCGTGCCGCCGAGCGGAGTCGCGGTATTGCCCGCAACCTTCTTCCAAGTGATGGATGCGGAGTTGTTGAGTACACCACTCCACGGGAAGTTGTGACGTTCCTGATCCATATCGATGATGGACGCAGAATTAATATCACCGCCATTATGCTTCGCCTGAGTGGGGTTGTACATCATGAAATCGTCACCCACATACACGCGACCATTGGTGGTCACATGCGATTCAAGGCTACCGTCCGGCACCATAATGCTGCCGAGCATTGCTGCGGAAGGATCGTCGGACACGGAAGAGTTGAAAATCGAAGTAACACTCGCCTGGCTCCAATTCGTACCATCGGCATGAAGCTTCTTCACCGTTGCATTATCGGCTCGGCCGCCCATGATGGTGACTTTCTGAGCCGTGGGGAAGTTCCACATCAGCTTCTGGGAAACCTTCGAATAGGTATCGGCATTCGAGTCAGCGCTATATGGAATCTGATTATCGTTGCCGGTCTTGCCACCCATGACGTAACCGTTGGAAATTTCTTTCGCTCCCGCAGTATCCGGGTCATTATAGTTCGAAGCGCCGCCCCACCAGAAGCGCCAGCCGGTACGCATCTGAATCTCATTGCTAGGGCCATTTTCGTTCACCACGTTGATCACAACGGACGCATCGTCCGGAATATTGCGGAACCAAAAATCAATGCCCTTATCAGTATTCAGCTCGGAAGCCTTAACCGTAAATACCTGAAGCTTGGATTCCTTGTCTCCAGTGAACGTAATCAGCTTTTCATCACCACTGTTGAAGCTCATCTGCAACTTGTATGTGCTGAAGTTCTTCTCGGACGAAGGATGATTAGTGTTCCAATGATAGTCGGAATGTACATCATCGTTGTCATACACGGAATACTTATTCCAGTCATACTTCTTGCGTTCGTAATTCTGCTGCGCTGGAGCATCGCCATACTCGACGCCGCCAGTATCCTTCAGAGTTGACAGCTGCTTGGAATTGGACTTGAACTTGTCGCCAAAGCTGTCAATCGTGTTGCCCTGACCGTCCTTGACATTGCTCCAGTCCGCGTAATTCCATGTGACATCGCTATCAGGCGTGGTGCCAGAGCCGTACTTGTAGATGGAACTGCACGTTACCTTACTACAAGAAGGCATGCCCCACAATGTGGTTTTATTGCCTCCGACAACGCCTTGGTAATTGCCGCTGATGCCAGCGCCCTGCGTCGTGTCGATGCCGCTTGCTGACGACTTCCAAGCTTGGGCGGTACTCGCACCAGATAAATTCGTGTTGGTACCCTCGACTGCGATAATAGTACTGCCAGCAGCAGGCTTGTACTGTGCGCCGAAAGCTACGGTGCCGATGGTGAAGAAGCCTTTTTGGGCGCGCTGCATGTACTTGCCGAGAATGAAGGTCTGACCTTCCATTTCCGCAGCCCAAGAACCGTGAATAGAGCCATCAGCAGTGCCGGTTTCACCGTCTGTGGGCGCGCCAACGTAGAAATCTCTGCCTACGTATGTGGCAAGACCGGTATCCGCCTCGTTGACGTCAGTAGAGCCGTCGCCCATATGGATGGTGTTCGACGTGGCGAATGCGCCATCGTCCTTGCTTTGATCGGCATTGGCGCTGTAGGTGGGGATGAAGGCGGTGACGGCTACGGTGGCCATCATGGCAACTGCGACTGCGGCGGCGGTCAGGGAGCGGGCATGAGAGAAGGCGCGGGCAGATACCACTCGCGCTCCCGAGTAATGCTGTGGCGCCGAGCTCCTCGCTCCGCCTCTGAGCAATCTCTTCATCATGTCCCCTAACTGCACGAATCAGACCCCCCTCAGACATTCCGACTCTAACACGACATCCTTTGCAATATGCCATCTACAGGAGTGGCAACTACGCCACTCAACCTTTTTCTTTCTCCCGCACCTTGTGGGTACGGCTCAAAATGATAACCTTTGCATTCATGAAAATCACTGAAACAAAAATACTACCCCCCCCCCCGATATAAAGGTGGTAAAACCTTTGTTTTCCAGTACCGAAGCGTCTAATCCGTTCTGCCAACTGGAGTTTGAAATCGTTCGCAAAAACGCCGAGGTTACCCCTGCGATCAGTCTTTGTTAATCTAACCGATACCCTCCACGGCGTGTCGCGAAACAAATGATTGCAAACCGTTTCATTCATTGCAGAAATTTTCATGAAAATACCCCCTAGTACACCCGTGTACCACACCCCAATCCCCCCCCCCCCCCCGTCCCCCCCCACTCGGTACAAACAACAAACCCAAAACAACCCAGGAAAACTCATAAACCCCCAACAAGCGGCAAAAACCCCGACCACAAGGAAAAA
>ENA-UPWP01000566-UPWP01000566.1-human-gut-metagenome-genome-assembly--contig:-NODE-566-length-30253-cov-7.674012_pt1 | contig 30253 bp, 29 predicted proteins | sample MGYA00250052_ERZ773380 | MGnify/ENA primary metagenome ERZ773380 (study PRJEB29103, sample SAMN06112063) | human gut metagenome | biome: human gut; feature: ankylosing spondylitis patient; material... | reverse complement strand
AAGGGTGATACATGCTCCCCCTTTTTGAGCATTTGCAGAGCAAATGCTGTTTCATGCGCGCTGCCGCGCGAAATGCTGAAAAATGCTGACTATACGACTTTTTCGACAGACTGAAACGCTCGAGATTGAACCGCACCCCGTCAAGTAGACAAAGAAAAAAATAATGGAAACACAGCGCTGCGGCGCTGTGGCAACCGCGGATTCTGGTTAGCAGTAATAGCTGCCAACTAGAATCTGCGGTTTTGTTTATGCTGCTAAATACTGCTCATGTTTTTCAAAGGGCGTGAGGACACCCAGGCCACGCTGTAGCCGTCCGGTATTGTAGTAAGCAATATAATCCTCAATCATCTTCACTAATTCTTCGCGGCTGGTAAAACGTCTGCCATAGTACCGTTCCCGCTTCAGGATGCCCCAGAAGCCCTCCATAGGACCATTGTCAATGCACTTGCCAACGCGGGACATACTCTGGGTCATGCCTGCTCGTTCCAGCTTTGTGTGGAAGACCCGATTTGTATACTGGAACCCTCTGTCGCTGTGGAACAGCGGATGGGCGTCAAGGGTTTCTGCCACAGCCTTGTCAAAGGTTTGAAAAACCAGTGCGTTATCGTTCCTGTCACGAATGACGAAGGACACGATACGTCGGTCAAAGAGATCCAGTATCGCGCTGAGATAAAGTTTGTGGACCTCAAGGCCAATATAGTACTTGAATTCCGTCACATCAGTCAGCCACTTTGCATTCGGCCTATCCGCATAGAACTCCCGCTTCAAAACATTCTCTGCCAGATACTGCGGCTCCGAAGCTTGCCGTGTACAGCCATGGTTGCTGTACTTGATGGTTGATTTAATTCCCTTGGCACGGCAGATCCGCAGGACACGCTTGTCATTCACCGGTATTTCGTAAAAATGCTCCAGTTCATCCCGTATACGACGGTATCCCTCTTCTGGCTTTTGGCTATGAATTTCCTCTACCAGTTCTGCAATATGTTCATTCTCCGTTGTCCGTTGGCTCTTGTGGCCTGACTTCCACTTGTAATATGCCGCCCTGGATACATGAAAGATCCGGCACTCTGCGTCGATGGGATAGCGAGATTCCTCGTGGCAATCTCGAATCGCCCGGTACTGTCGTTCCTGTCTTACTTGTCCCAGCGATCCCCCCTCTCCAATTCCTTCACTTTTTTTAGAAGGTCTCGCTCCATCTTCAACATATAGTTTTCGTGCTCCAACTGAGCGATTCGGGCTTTCAACTCTTCCTCTGCCGTCCGGGGAGACTGCTGGGCTGTGCGCTGACCACGCCGATCCTCCAAACCGGCTTCGCCCAGCTCGCTGAATCTCTTTACCCATGTGTAAACCTGTTGGTAGCTGACAGTGTATTTCTGTGCGGCCTCTCCGTAATTCTTCCCGTTTTCCAGGCATTCCTTAGCAATCTCCAGCCGCTCATCCTGGCTTGTTTTCCTTGATTTCGTCATGTGGCTCCCCCCGCTTTGAGTCTTGAAGTCTTCATGACAATTATACACCTTGATCCAATCCCTGAGCTGTTTTTCTGAGCGGATCTTGTATTTTTCGCAGATATTCTGTAAGCTGCCTTTTCCAGATAGATACTCTTCTACTGCTCGATATTTCACTTCCGCTGGATATGGTCGGTTGTGTTCTGATGGAAGGAACGTGCTCGGCCCTTCTGCCTTGTACCGGCTAATCCATCGAATAACTGTTTTATGGTGTACTCCTGCTCGCTGTCCCGCTTCGCATATACCTATCTTTCCTGCCAAACAAGCTTCTACTATCTTTAGCTTTTCTTCTGCACTGTGATTACTTCGTCTGGACATGACAACTCCCCCTATAGAAGACTTTTCTAACTCTTTGTCTTCTACAGGGGGAGCATATCAGATTACTCGAGCGTTTTTATTTTATCCACAGCAATGTGGATAACTCAGTGGAAAGCTACTCTGCCTTTCCATCCAGAATTTCCGCAATATCGTCAACCAGCTGTTCCCAGTCATCCTCGGTGCCCTCGGTCTGCAGGAAACCGGTACCCATATCGTTGACAAAGGCGTGTCCGATGTCGATATAGCTGTCGTAATCCGGCTCATGATAGCCGTATTCCGTGCCGAGCAGCACGATTTCGTCGCATTCATCGCCCTGCAGATGCGCCATCGCTACATTGAGAAAGCCGTTTTCCGCCATGCTGTCGTCATCGTCCGGCGCCGCCCATGCACGCTCCCAGTATTCGTCCTCATCCTCGTTGAACAGTCCATCCTTGTAATAGTCCAGCTCACGCCGAATACTCTGCTTGAGAAAATTTCGGTCCATGTTGTTCGCTCCCCTTTTCTCTGTTTTGCGACTTTATTATAGCATGTGCAACTCGTTTTTCAAGTCGGTAAATTATCCACAAACTTGTGGACAAATTTGTGCGCAATTTCTTTTCATACACGCTCCGCTGTGCTATACTGCTGACAGAACCATCAGGCGAACCGAGGGACCCAGCATGAAAACATTAGGCATTGACATCGGCACCACAACGATCAGCGCGGCTGTGCTCGAGGACGGACAGTTTCTCGCCAGCGAAACGCGGGCAAACGGTGCCTTTATTCCGTCTGCGCTGGCGTGCGCACGCGAGCAGGACGTGGAAAAGATCACGCAAACCGCACTATCTGTCGTGCAAATGCTGTTTGAACGCTATCCGGATATTCATTCCATCGGCGTGACTGGGCAAATGCACGGCATTCTGTATGTGGACGCGGACGGCAATGCCGTCAGTCCGCTGTACACCTGGCAGGACGCGCGCGGCAGCCTGCCGCACAGCAAAACCGAAAGCTGGGTGCAGTATCTCACGCGCGAGACCGGATGCCTTGCCGCAGTCGGTTTCGGTCTGGCAACGCACGCGTACAACCTTGCCGCCGGACTTGTGCCGCCCGCCGCCGTCACCTGCTGCACCATCGGTGACTACCTTGCCATGCGGCTGTGCGGATTGGCTGCGCCGCGCATGGATGCCAGCAACGCCGCAAGCATCGGCTTTTTCGACGCAGAACGCCGTGCTTTCGACCAAAACGCTCTGCAAAAAGCCGGTATCGACCCGAACTTTGTCCCGCAGCTTGCCGCCGAGCCGGTAATCGGGCACTTCCAAAATGCGGCTGTCTGTGTCGCCATCGGTGACAATCAAGCCAGCTTTCTGCGCTCGGTGCGCGACAAAACCGCCGAAATGCTTGTGAATGTCGGCACCGGCAGTCAGTTTTCCGTGTTTACGCCGCACTATCTGCAGGCAGACGGCTTGGAGACCCGCCCCATGCCGGGCGGCGGCTATCTTCTGGCCGGTGCTTCGCTGTGCGGCGGACGCGCTTACGCGCTGCTCGAGCAGTTTTTCCGCTCCACCGCGTCCATGCTCGGCACGGAAACGAACAGCTGCTATGACGCAATGACGCGTCTGCTGGATGAAAATCCGCGTCCGGATGATGTGCCTGCCGTCTGCACCCTGTTTGAAGGCACGCGCGCAGACAGCAGCCTGACCGGCAGTATTTCCGGCCTTACAACGCACAATTTCACGCCTTTACACCTGATTTACGGCGTGATGGACGGCATGGCCGACGAGCTGAATCGAATGTACACCGCGTACCGGCAGGCCGGCGGCACGCCGAAAAGGCTAATCGGCTCGGGCAACGGTCTGCGGCAGAACCGGTATCTGCAGCAGCGCTTTGAGTCTGCCTTCGGCTGTCCGCTCACGCTGTCCGACGGCCGCGAGGAAGCTGCCGCAGGCGCGGCGCAGTTCGCCGCCGAGCAGATAAATTAAGCTAAAAGGCTATCCCCTCGGATAGCCTTTCGCTTTATGCAAAATGAAACAGATTGAGTCCGGTCACATCGTCATATTTACGGTCGATCTTGCCGTTGATCAGCCGGATCACCATCTCGCAGGTTGCGCTGACAACCGCGCGGTTGAGGTGTCCGCCGAACACCTGTCCCTGCTCATTGCCCGCGCTCAGGTGCAGATGGCAGTAAAATCCGTCGTCCATCGTGTCGATCGTGCCGGTCAGCGACACAATCTCAAAGCTGCCCTTGAAATCGTTCGCGTAATACTTCTTTTCCGCAACATTGTACACGCCGACCGTGAAATCATTGATCGCACCGAGCGCCTGCACGCTTGCGAGCGCAACGTGCTCCTTGAGAGCCACCGCCTTCACCTGCTCTAAAATCTCCTCGCCGCGATCCATACGGACGAGAATCGTATTGTCAAATCGTTTGTAATCCATATTGCGCCTCCTGTTCTCTCATGATTGTAGCATTTCTGCGTTCAAAATGCAATTTCCGTTCCCGCTCGGCGCGGTGCTGTGCTATAATCAGAGTAACCATCAGGGTTCGGAAAGGATGGAATGCTATGCAAGCCTTCAAAAAAGTCGATATGGAAAGCTGGCCTCGCCGTGAGCACTACCGCTATTATACCGAGGCTCTCAAGGTCGAATTCAACATGACGGCGCCGGTGGATGTGCAAAACCTGCTCCGTTTCTGTCATGCACACGGCTGTAAATTCTACGCAGCGGCGATTTACTGCGTCACCAAGGCGCTGGGCCGCATCGAGAACTTCCGCATGTTCAAAAACGCGGACGGCGAACTCTGTGTCTGGGATAAAATCGTGCCGAATTTCACATTCTTTCATCCGGATGACTGCACGTTTTCCGACTGCTGGACGGACTTTTCCGAGGATTTCCCCACGTTTTACAACGCCATTACCGCAGATATGCAGACCTATAAGGATGTCAAGGGCATCAAGACCAAGCCGAATCAGCCTGCGAATTTCTACTGCGTATCCTGTACGCCGTGGACGGCGTTTACCGGCTGCGGCAGCCGCGTCGCGGACGGACAGCCTGCATACTTCCCCATCGTTGTCATGGGAAGGTATGAAAAATGCGGCGACAAGGTCAATATGCCGGTCAATATCACCATCGCACATGCGGTGGCAGATGGATACCACGCCGGTTTGTTCTTCCGGTATCTGCAGGAGGAACTGGATGCTCTGCACTGAATGTACAAAAATCCACGCTTTTCTTTGTGAAGAGCGTGGATTTTCTTATTCATTCTGTCCAAATATTGCCCCATCCAGCATCAGCACATCCTCCATCGGAATCACCGTGCCGTCTGTCAGGGTCAGCCGCCGCGCGAATTCATCCGCCTTTTTTACCACACCGAAAACTGTGCGGTATGCACCGCCGGATTTGCGTTCATCCGGCACAAAATAGGTGATCTCCACCTCGGGTTCTGCATCAAGCACAGAAAGCAGCAGCTGATACCGCTCGTTGAGCGCAGTCAGCATGGTCTCATCCAGCTCGATTTTACGGTCGGTCAGCCGCGCTGTCTCACGGATAACACCGGCATATCCGGTCAGCGCCGCAAACGGTGAAAACTGCGCCGCACGGTCGCTTATGGGCATCTGCGGACGAGTTAGGGAGACATGATGCGGCAGATTCATAATCCCGGCGTATTTTCGATTGTCTATTACGGACATGCTTCACCTGCTTTCTTCTACTGCGTTTCGTCCAGAAAAATCCACAGCAGCTCATGTACGTCTGCGGAACTCCGGTCGGCCATGGTGATTTTGAGATGTACCCGGCTGCCGTCCCGTATCCGATAGGTCATCTTCAGCGAACCATGCGCCGCAATCTGCTCCTCTATATAGCTGTAATCCAGCAGCTTTGCAAATTCGTCATGATACTCCGGGTTAACCAGTTCGCGGCAGTACTCACGCACGGAAGACATAAACGCATGATGATTATTCTCCAGCATGGTCTTAAAATATGACGGAACATAGATATACCGACAGGTATCCTGCTGGGTATTGACCATGTACACTCCCCTGTAAAGCGGTGCGATCGCCTGCAGAAAACGGGTGACATCCTGCTTTTTGATGAGCAGCTGCTCCAGCTTGTCGTCGATGATACGCATTTGACAGATACCGCCGTTATTGCGGTAAAACTCCATCTTGTCATGCCGCATGGCCGTTTCAGCCTGATTGACCGTCTCATTCAGCGTCTGTCTGTCCGTGCTCTCAGACACGCCGACCGAGACCTCATACCCCATCTCACGGATTGCGTCACAGAACGCCGCAAGGCTTTCTGCAAGCTCCTCCGGCTGACGCGCCGGACACAGCAGGACAAACTCGTCACCGCCGATACGATACGCGCAGTTATCCGGGAAATACTTTCGAATCCCGTCCGCAATCGAGCACAGCATGTGGTCTCCGGCCTCATGTCCCAAGTGGTTGTTGATCTCATGCAGGCCGACGGCATCCATATAAATGCAGGTCAGCCGCGCATAATTCGCCAGCTGAAAGACCTTGAGGTCGTGCTCGTACTTGCAGCGCGTGTACAAATGGGTCAGCACATCATGATTATAGTAGTCCTCGGAATGGTCGGCTGTATGGTACGACAGCTGCAGTTCCTCCTCACCGAGCACGATGGGCTGACCGTTCTCACCGTTCTTGAGTGAAAGCGTGATTTCCATATTTTCATCCAGAATCATATCATCCGGATATCGTTTTTCCAAATATTCCGCTACCAGACGCAGGACATTTCCGGCGTGATAGCCTTTTTCGCAGATAATTTTCATTAGCTTCTCCGTATGCAGCTGCCTTGCGGCTTCGCAATCCTTCCAGAAAAGATATATTTCCCATATTATTGTGAATATATTATATTTCCTTTGATTGCCATATACAAGGGTGACTGCCTGAAATGTCGAATTTTCGACATAGAACGTCAGTGGAGAGGCAGAATCAGGCAATTCATTTACATTGCCTTAGCATGTTTTTCGATTATGCGTTATGCCCGCCGATTTTTCCGTTTCGCTCGATGGCAGTCGCACCTTCCTCAAGGTTCATGCCCTTGAGCAGCGCGTTTTTGCCGTATTTGCTCTTGATGGCAAGCGCCGCCTGCTGCAGCTTTCGTTCCCGCTCGAGTGCGGCCTGCTCTGCCCTCCGGCGCTCCTGCTCGGCAGCATAGTCGGTAAACAGGTCAAGCTGCTCACACCGAGCCGGCTGGGGCGCGTCAGATTTCGGAAGGATGTGATCTGCCACCAGATACATGCGCCGGATGAGCAGATTCGGGTCGATAATGCGGTCGAACAGCGCGGTCGCTGCGTCCATGAGCTTTCGCGTAGACGAGGTCAGTTCTCCGAGACTCTGCGTGCCGTGTGCAGATTTTGGAAGCGTGCGCCCGTAGCGATCGGTCTCGGTTTTGCCGTGATAGTGAATCCGCCGTGCCGGATCGTTCAGGTTATCAATATCGTACCCGACGGTCAGCACAAGCCGGTCGGTGACAAAGCCCTTGCTCACCAGATCGAGTACCAGCTGATCCGCCATTTCGCGGACAACCAGACGTGCCTTGTCCGCTGTATACGGACACGCGAGCACCTGCCCGGTGCTGATGCTGTTGGTACTCGGCTTGTAGGCTTTGATATCCGCGACCGTGCACGGCTCCCATCCCCACGCATGGTCGATGAGCAGCTCCGCGTTTTTGCCGAACAGCTTATACAGCAGATCCTCGCTTTTCTCCGAGCACAGCGCGATATCGCCCATGGTGCACATGCCGTACTGCTCGAGTTTTTTCGCGGTGCCTCGTCCCACACGCCAGAAATCGGTGAGCGGCTGATGTGACCACAGTTCATGCCGGAATCTGCGCTCGTCCAGCTCGGCGATACGCACGCCGTCGCGGTCGGCAGGAACGTGCTTAGCGACAATATCCATCGCCACCTTGCAAAGAAACAGGTTGGTGCCGATGCCTGCTGTGACCGTGATGCCGGTGGTGTTCAGCACATCGAGAATGATTTTCCGTGCCAGCTCACGCGCGGTCAGGCCGTAGGTCTGCAGATAGCCGGTCACGTCCATGAACACCTCGTCGATCGAGTACACAACCATGTCCTCCGGTGCGACATATTTCATGTAAATGGCATAAATCCGGCTGCTGTACGCCATATAATTCGCCATATGCGGCGGTGCGATAATGAAATCCATCGCAAGAGACGGGTTTTCCCGCAGTTCCGCAGCAGAGTAAGACGCGCCGGTGAATGTGTGCCCGGGCGCACGGCGCTGCCGCTCGGCGTTGACCTGCTTGACGCGCTGACGTACCTCAAACAGCCGTCCGCGGCCGGAAATGCCGTAGCTTTTCAGCGACGGCGTGACTGCCAGACAGATGGTCTTGTCCGTGCGGGTCTCGTCCGCGACAACAAGGTGCGTGTCGAGCGGATCGAGGTCACGCTCCCGGCACTCCACGGAGGCATAGAAGGATTTCAGGTCGATGGCAAGGTAGGTGCGGGATCGCATGGTTATACCTCCTTTCGGCGTGTCAGTCAATCAGATAACGATTTTGTATCAGATATTGGATATTCGGGTTATCCATAGATAATTTTCCGGTAACACAGTTCAAATAAGCAAGTAATATCTGTAAATGTGTTCTATATAAGGTTACGGATAGATAATTATCATTTAGGGCAATACCGCATAATTGAACAAAAGCGATTTGCGAACAAATTTTGCGTACTTTTGTAAAATACATTATAATTTTACCCTTTTCAAGAGAACACCGTCAAGAAAAACCATCCTCTCCTCCCAGTATTCCGCAATTCTGTGGATAAATTATGGTTTTCAGCGATTTATTGTGCTATACTATCCACAGAACATCCCCAAAAGGAGGAACTTTATTATGGTACAAGTGAATGCGATCGGTGACGCATGTCCGATTCCGGTCATCAAAACGCTGCACGCGCTGCAGGATTTGAACGGCGCGGGCACGGTGCAGACGCTGGTAGATAACGAAATTGCAGTGCAGAATCTGACCCGCCTTGCGGAAAGCAAAGGCTGCTCGATCACGACCGAAAAGCGCTCGGACAAGGAGTTCTGCGTGACAATCACGACTGAAAATTCCATCGGCAAGGCAGAAGCCGATGAGCAGATTGCCTGCACGGTACCGGCGGCGCAGAAAAAGACGGTCGTTGTCATTTCCGCCGACCATATGGGCGAGGGCGATGAGGAACTGGGCCGTATTCTGATGAAAGGCTTTATTTTTGCTCTCACCCAGCAGGAGCACCTGCCGAGCACGATTCTGTTCTACAACGGCGGCGCACGCCTGACCTGCGAAGACTCGGCATCGCTCGAGGATCTGAAAAACCTGGCATCGCTCGGTGTGGAGATTCTGACCTGCGGTACCTGTCTCAACCACTACGGCCTGACCGACAAGCTGGCAGTCGGTGACGTGACCAACATGTACGTCATCACCGAGAAGCAGATGCAGGCCGACCTCATTCTGCGCCCGTGATGCGGCGCAAACGGCCGTTTGCGGTCATCGCGTTTGCGTCCACCGAGCAGGCGCTCGCGGCAGAAGCCATGTTCACGCAGCGCGGTCTGCCCGGACGCATGATCCCGATTCCCTCTCAGGTGAGCGCAGGCTGCGGACTGGCATGGAAGGCCGAAACAAGCGAGGAACAGGTGCTCCTCGACGCTCTGCGTGAAACCGGCATCGGATTCGAGACACATGCTCTCGTCGAACTGTTCGACTGACGGAGGAAATCATGATTTATCTGGATAATGCAGCGACCACGCTGCACAAGCCGCCTGAAGTCGCGGAGGCGGTCAAAAACGCCATCCTTACCGCAGGAAATGCATCACGCGGCGCACATGGTGTGTCGCTTTCCGCGTCGCGCATGGTGTTCGAGACGCGGAGTCGGCTGGCGAAGCTGTTCGGCTGTCCGCGTGCGGACCATGTTGTGTTCACCGCAAACTCCACCGAGGCGCTGAATATTGCAATCTACGGTCTGTTTTCGTCCGGCGATCACGTCATTTCGACCGATCTGGAGCACAATTCCGTGCTCCGTCCGCTGTATGATCTGCAGACGCGCGGCGTATCGGTGGATTTTGTACCGGCAGACCGTCAGGGAAATATCCGCTATGAGGATATGGAAACGCTCTTTCGACCGGAAACCAAGGCCGTTGTCTGCACGCATGCATCCAATCTGACCGGAAACCTGCTCGATATCGCCAAAATCGGTGCAATGGCGCACGCACACGGTGCGCTTCTGGTCGCAGACGCATCGCAGACGGCAGGTGCGGTACCGATCGACATGCAGCGCATGAACATTGACGTACTCTGCTTCACCGGCCACAAGGGCCTGATGGGTCCGCAGGGAACCGGCGGTCTGTGCATCCGGCCGGGCGTAGAGCTTCGGCCGCTGCTCCGCGGCGGCACCGGCATTCACTCCTACGACCGCGAACAGCCGCAGGCGTATCCTGCACGGCTCGAGGCGGGCACGCTCAATACGCACGGCATCGCCGGACTGCATGCCGCGCTGAAATTTATCGAAAAACAGACCGTGCAGGCCATCGGAGCACGCGAACGCGCACTCATGCGGCGGTTTTACGACGGTGTGAAGGACCTTGACGGCGTGACCGTCTACGGCGATTTCTCCCGGCCGGAACGCGCGGCTGTCGTGGCACTTAACATCCGCGATTATGACTCCGCCGAAGTCGCGGACGCGCTGTTTGCCGATTATGACATCGCCACACGCGCCGGTGCACACTGTGCGCCGCGCATGCACGAGGCGCTCGGCACCGTGCAGCAGGGCGCGGTTCGCTTCAGCTTTTCGTATTTTAACACGGAAAATGAGGTCGATACCGCAATTGCCGCCGTGCGGGAGCTGGCAGAGTAACCCTGTATTTCCCCAAAAGGAGCCTTACCTATGAGCAACCAGCTTGCCGTGCTGTTCCCCGGCATCGGCTACCATATCGACAAACCGCTGCTGTATTACAGCGCCAAACTTGCACGCGCACGCGGCTGCGACCTGCTCGCGGTGCAGTATCCGGCTCTGCCGACCGGTTTGCGGGGGCACGCCGAAAAAATCGAACAGGCTGTGCAGACTGCGCTTTCTGCCGCAGAGGAACAGCTTACCGCCATCGACTGGACCGCTTACGACCGCGTTTTCTTCCTCTCGAAGAGCATCGGCACTGCGATTGCCGCCCGGTATGCTGTTCAGCGCAACATTCATCCGCGGCAGGTATACTACACGCCGATTGAACAGGCGCTGCCCTATCTCGACCCGACCGGCATCGCCTTTCACGGCACCGCCGATCCGTGGGCGGACACCGAGATGATCACGAACGGCTGCCGGAAGATCGGCATTCCGCTCTATCTGACCGAAAACGCCAACCACTCAATGGAAACCGGCGATACCTTGCACGATATTTTTATTCTGCACGATATTATGGATGAAACCGCACACTGGATGGATTCTACGACGTAACTGCCGTTTTCCGTTTACTTTTTCCGCCCTCTATGATAAAATAGACTATCATAATGAGGAAGTATGTCTATGAGAAAAAATGTACTCGAATATTTGGAATCCTCTGCCCGAATGCACGCGGACAAGCCTGCGTTCTGCGATGAGAACCGCGTGTTCACCTTCGGCGAGCTGCTGAAGGCCGCACAGGGTCTGGGCACGCACCTTGCCGGAACCGTCGATACACTGCACAAGCCGGTCGCGGTTTTGATCGGCCGCACGGCCGAAAGCGTTGCCGCGATGCAGGGTGTGCTGTATGCGGGCGGCTGCTACGTTCCGATCGACGACCACATGCCGGAAGCGCGTATCCGCCGCATTTTCGAGCAGGTGCATCCCGCCGCTATCGTCTACGCCGAGGGCAACCGTAAGCAGGCTGAGTCGCTTGCCGACTGTGCCCCGCTCATCTCGATGGACGAGGGCTTTGCAGCACCGGCTGACGCAGACCTGCTGCAGTCCATCCGTGAGAGCGTACTGGATATCGACCCGGTTTACCTGCTGTTCACCTCGGGTTCGACCGGTGCGCCGAAGGGAATCGTCATTCCGCACCGTGCGGTCATCGACTTCACCGACTGGATGAGCGAGTTCTGCGGCTACACTGAAAACGATGTTTTCGGCAATCAGGCACCGTTTTACTTTGACCTTTCGTGCAAGGACCTGTACCAGACCCTTTCGCTCGGTGCAACCTGCCATATTTTCTCGAAAAAGCTGTTTACCTTCCCGATGCTGCTGCTCAAGGAGATGGAGCGTGTCGGCGTGACTGCCATCAACTGGGCGACCAGCGCGTTCCACTTTGTGGCAAGCTCGGGTGCACTGAGCAAGTGCGCGCCGCCCACGCTGCGCAAAGCCGCTCTCGGCGGTGAGGCGCTGCAGGCGCGCTATGTGAACGCGTGGAAGGCCGCGATTCCGGGTCTTGAGGTTGTCAACATGTACGGACCGACCGAGACCACCGTGGACTGTGCCGCATTCCATCTCACCCGCGACTACCGCGACGATGAAGCCATTCCGATCGGCAAAGCCTGCCGCAACATGCAGATTATGCTGCTCGACAAGGACGGCAAGCCCGTTCCGGACGGCGAGGCCGGTGAGATCTGCGTGCGCGGCAGCGGACTGGCCAGCGGCTACTTCGGCAACTGGGAAAAGACGAACGAATGCTTCATCCAGAACCCGACAAACCCGTATTTCCGCGATATTCTGTACCGCACGGGCGATATTGCCGTCAAGAAGGACGACGGTCTGCTGTATTTCCTGTCGCGGCAGGACGGACAGATCAAGCACATGGGCTACCGCATCGAGCTTGGCGAAATCGAGACCGCGCTGCACAGCGTGGACGGCATCGCCGCCGCAGCTTGCCTGTTCGACCGCAACCGCGACCGCATTGTCTGCATCTACGAGGGCGAACCGGATGCCGCGGCACTCGCGCGTGCCATGCGCAGGCTGGTGCCCAAGTATATGCTGCCCAACATCTACGAAAAGCTGGACGCACTGCCGATGAACGCCAACGGCAAGATCGACCGTGTCAAGCTGAAGGAGCAATTTATCCATGCGGAAGATTGAGAATTTCGCACAGATTTCCGATCTGCTGAACGCACAGCTCAAGAAAGGCGTCATTACCAACAACTTTCTGCGCGGTGACGACTACACGCGCGAAATCGCGAACGGACTGTACATCCACGAGGCAGACGGCGCACTGCTGCTGTTCCGAGAACGCGGCGACCACCTTGTGATGACGTTTTATCTGCATCCGAACGCGGTGCTTTCCCTGCCGGAGACGGACAGGCCGGTTGTGACCGAGCTGTCCTGCCGCGCGAAAGACGCGGAGGCGATGGCCAATGCCGCCGAGCAGTTCTGCGCCCTCGGTTTTCGTGAGGTGCTGCACCGCACGCGGCGCACCCGCAAACCGGAAGCATTTCCGGCGGAAACAACCGCAGTTCCGGCAAAGCCGGAGGATTTCGAGGATATTTCCCGCTTTTTAAGCGAGCACTTCTCCGCTCTCACCGGCTGTCTGCCGACTGCGGACGATCTGCGCAAAAACCTCGCAAACGGTCAAACCGTTATCACCCGGGACGAAAAAGGTGTTTCCGGTGTGCTGCATTTTGCGGTTTCCCGCGCCTCAACCGAGATTCGGCACCTTGCCGTGCGTACGGACTGCCGCGGAAAAGGTCTTGCCGGCGAACTGCTCACTGCGTATCTTGCGGCAACGGACGGTGCAAAAAGTCAGGTATGGGCGCGGACCGGCAATGCTCCTGCCGAGCATTTTTACGAACAACACGGCTATCGGCCCGACGGATGGACTTCCGCCGTGCTGCAATATAATTAAAGGAGAAATCGACCATGAGAGAAAAAATTATCGAAATTCTGAATGAAATCTGCCCCGGCAACGACTTTGAGAACGAAACCGCCATCATCGACGACGGCATCATCGATTCCCTCGACATCGTAGCCGTTATTTCCGAGCTGATGGAGGAATTTGACGTACAGCTGGGCGTCAACGACCTGACGCCGGAGAACTTCAACTCGGTTGACGCCATCGTTGAACTGATCGAGAACGCGCAGGACTAATGGCTTTTACTTCCGCTTCGTTTATCGTACTCACCATCGCGAGCGTGCTGCTCTACTACATCGTGCCGAAAAAGGCGCAGTGGTGCATCCTGCTGCTGGCGAGTGCGGCATTTTACATGGCCGGCTCGGTCAAGGCGTTTGCGTGGGTGGTTCTGGTAGCCGGAATGACCTGGGTAACCGGACTTATTCTCGGACGCTATAACGCCATCAAGCCTGCCGACAAGGCGCAAAAGGCCCAAATACAGCACAAAAAGAAGCAGATCGCGATAATTTGCGCGGTCTGCTGTTTTGGCTTGCTCTACGCGATGAAATACTGGAATTTCACGCTCAAGCTGCTGCCGTCCGCGCTCGGCAATCACATTCCCCGATGGGATTTTGTCGTGCCGCTCGGTCTGTCGTTTTTCATTTTCCAGTCCATGAGCTACGTTATTGACGTGTACCGCGGCAAATATGCGCCCGAGCGCAATCCGCTGCGCTACGGTCTGTTCGTATCGTTCTTCCCACAGATGGTGCAGGGACCGATCAGCCGTTTCGATCAGCTGGCGCCGCAGCTTACCGCAGAGCGCAAGCTGTGCTGGGACGACCTGCAGATCGGCATTCAGCTGGCGCTCTGGGGTTACTTCAAAAAAATCGTCATCGCCGACCGCGCGGCTGTTCTGGTAAACAACGTCATCATGGAGAACTGTCCCTACGGCGGTGCTGTCATTGCGCTCGGTATTCTGTTTTACTGCATTCAGCTGTACTGCGATTTTTCCGGCGGCATCGACATCACACGCGGCGTCGCGCGCATGTTCGGCATCGATATGACGCTCAACTTCCGCCGACCGCTGTTTTCCACCTCGCTCACCGACTACTGGCGCCGCTGGCACATCACACTCGGTGCGTGGATGCGCGACTATGTGTTCTATCCTCTGGCGTTTTCCAAGCCGTTCGGCAAGCTCGGCAAGTGGGCGCGCAAGCATTTCAAGGGCATGATGGGCAAAATCTGTGCCACCTCGACCGCTACGTTTATCGTGTATTTGATCATCGGCATCTGGCACGGCGCCAACTTCCGCTACATTGCGTTCGGCCTGTGGAACGGTATCCTCATTACCGCTTCCCTGCTGATGGAGCGCCGCTTCCTGTCGTGGAAGGAAAAGCTGCACATCAACGACAAATCGACCGGCTGGCGTATTTTTATGACCGTCCGCACGTTCGGACTGGTGTTTATCGGCCGTTATTTCACCCGCGCACCGCGTCTCAAGACTGTATTCACACTGCTCGGAACGACCGTGCTGCACCCGCATTTCAGTGAGTTTACGTCGGTTGTGCCGACGCTTGGGCTGGGTATTTCCGACTTTATCATCATTTTTGTCGGCATTCTCATCGTCCACGGCGTGGAGTTCTTTGAGGAACGCGGCACCGATATGCAGGCGTGGCTCAACGAGCGCCCGGCGCTCGTGCAGCTGACCGTGCTGACCGTTTCGCTCGTGGTCCTGCTGCTGTTCGGCATTTTCCGTGCCGGATACATCTCGTCCGAGTTCATCTACAAGCAATTTTAAGGAGGCAGAGCATGAACGCAAAAAAATGGGTGCTTTCTCTGCCCGTTATCGCGCTGATTCTGGCCGTTCTGCTGGCCGGATTCAACTACGTCACCGACCCGTTCGGCGCGTTCGGCGACCGGTTTATGCAGTGGTTTTCGTATGACGAGACCAACAATCCGCGTGCGGCGAAGATCTCCTATCTCGAGCAGCACCATGACGAGTATGACTCGTATTTTCTCGGCTGCTCGTCCACCAGCTCGCTGCCGACCGAGTCGTTTAACGAGATGCTGAACGCCAGATTCTACAACATGATCATGTACGGCGCGGATATGAAGGACTGCGAAAAGATTGCAAACTACCTGATCGACAACTACACAGTCAAAAATCTGGTGCTGAATGTGTATCTGGACAATGGCCTGACCTATGATGATGAGTCCAACAAGCTGACCCACAGCCTGCACTACAAAACCGACCCGGATATGTCCGCGCTGTCGTATTACTCGCGGTTTCTCCTCGCGGACCCGCGGTATGGCTATCAGAAGCTGGTGAATAAGAGCAAGGACACGCTCATGCCGCAGTCGTTCGACGTATTCGACGAGCAAACCGGCGCGTATGACAAGCGCGTGCGTGATGTGGAACCGATCGGTTCGACCGCGGATTATCTGAACGCCTATCCGGTATTCACCAATTATCCCAACCACGAACCGCTGCACCTGTACAAGACCGAAGCCTGCATGCAGTCGGTGGCTGCAATCCGCAAGGTTTGCGAGGAAAACGGCGTTAATCTCATTGTGCTGACCGCTCCGGTGTACACCGACTATTACAAGAACTTTTACGACGAGGATATCACGAATTTCTACGAATCTCTTGCAAAAGTGACCGATTACTGGGATTTTTCGTCCTCGTCTGTCAGCAGCAAGCCGCGCTTCTTCTACGACAGCACGCACTTCCGCAACAACATTGGCGAGATGATGGCAACCCGCATTGCCGAGCAGGAGTATCCCGACTTTACGCCTGCTATCACCGCAATTCCGTCGGATTTCGGCACTTATGTGACCTCTGACACGCCGCATGACTATTTCACGCAGCGTCCTGCACCGCGCACGGACAACGATACCGCCGTTAAGGTTCCGATTCTGACGTGGCACCAGCTGACCGAGGAGGTGAGCGGCTCAGCTACCATTTCGCCGGAGACGTTCCGCAAGCAGATTCAGGCGCTTTCCGATGCCGGTTTCAACGCGATTTCGCTCGAGCAACTGCGCGATTACGTCTACAATGGTACACCGCTGCCCGAGAAACCCATCGTTCTCACGTTTGACGACGGCTATCTGAGCAACTATGCGGATGCATTCCCTGTTCTCAAGGAATACAACATGAAGGCGACCATTTTCGCCATCGGCGTTTCCATCGGCAAGGATATCTACAAGGACACCGATCACGCCATGACACCGCACTTCGGCGCGGCTGAGATGCAGGAAATGGTGGATTCCGGCCTGATTTCTATCCAGAGCCACACCTATGATATGCACCAGTGGCCGCCGTTCGAGGACGGCAACGACCGTGTTCGGGAAACACTCGCGCAGCTGCCCGGCGAAAGCGATGAGGACTACGAAGCCGCTGTCAGGGCCGACATCCAGCAGAGCCAGCAGGCCATCGAGCCGATCACCGGCGAAAAGGTCAACGCGCTGTCCTATCCGGAAGGCGCGTACGGCACACTGACGATGGATGCGCTGCGCAGCCAGGGCATCGAGCTGACGTTCACCACCCAGCCGGGCGTGAATGCGGTCGTACAGGGTTTGCCGCAGACGCTGTACAGCATGCACCGCATTACCATGACGGAAGACACCAACATGGATGAATTTCTGGCGGAACTCGCAAAATAATATCTATGATATAGAAAACGCAGACTGAGAATATTCTCAGTCTGCGTTTTTTGTGAATGGAATTTTCCATTTTATAAACCGTAGCCGCGCATTGCACCATACATTTCCGGTCTCCGGTCGCGGTAGACACCCCACGAACGACGCATCTCACGGATTTCATCCAAATCGAACGTATGCGTCAGCACGCCTGCGTTTTCGCGGTCAGCCTGCTCGACAAGCGCGCCGGTTTCATCCGCGATAAAGGACGAGCCGTAGAACGTCAGCGAGGACGACTGGTGCTGGTTATCCTCAGTCGGCTTTACGGTCTCGGTGCCGATGCGGTTTGCAGCGATCAGCGGCATAATGTTCGCTGCCGCGTGACCCTGCATACAGCGCCGCCAGTGCGGCATGGAATCGCAGTCGAGAATCGGCTCGGAGCCGATAGCCGTCGGGTAGAACAGCAGTTCAGCACCCTGCAGCGCCATGCAGCGCGCGGATTCCGGGAACCACTGGTCCCAGCAGATACCGACGCCGATTTTCGCATAAGCCGTATCCCAGACCTTGAAGCCGGTATTTCCGGGCGTAAAATAGAACTTTTCCTGATAAAAATGGTCATCCGGAATGTGGGTCTTGCGGTACTGACCCATGATCGTGCCGTCCGCGTCAATAACAGCCACCGTGTTGAACGTGGTCTCGCCGACCCGCTCGTAGTAGCTGACCGGAATGACGACCTTGAAATCACGGGCAATGGTCTGCATCTCGCGGACCGCCGGATTTTCCTCGAGTGTTGTCGCTAAATGGTAGTTCTCGTAGCTTTTTTCCTGACAGAAATACCAGTTTTCAAACAGTTCGGGCAGCAGAATGATCTGCGCACCCTGAGATGCCGCTTCGCGGACCTTGTCGCAGGCTTCTTCCAGACCGTAGGTCATCTGAATCGCAGCAACGGTTACTTTATTGGACATAAAAGATTCTCTCCTATACTTATGGCAACACCGCACAATTAAGACTGCGGTGCTTTGCGGAAATTATGTGGTATTGCCTTATCTTCTCTTGCGCGTGGGCGGCTTTTTGCCCTTGCCGGGCTTGCCGCCGCGTCCCTTGCCGCTGTGACGGCGGCGCTCCGCGCGATTGCCTCTCGGAGCACGGTCGGTGTCCTCACGGCGCGGACGATCCAGCTTTTCCGAAACCGGAAGCGAGCCGTCTGCCGGTGCAAAGTCGATCTGACCGGTGGTGTCGCTTGCGGCAAGCAGCTTGACACGCATCGGCGTGCCGATCGTAAACCGCTTGCCAGTGTGGCGGCCAACCATCGCCATGTGCTCCTCGTCGTACTGGTAGAAGTCGCCGGTCATCAGCTCTGCACGAATCAGACCCTCACAGCCGTTTTCCAGCGCAACAAACACGCCGAACGACTGCACACCGGAAACCTCCGCGTCAAATTCCTCACCGATAAACTGCTGCATGTAGGACGCGATATACAGCTTGTCGATGTCGCGTTCGCAGTTGTCGGCAGCCTGTTCGCGGTTTGTGGACTGGTCTGCGGCTTCCTCGCACATCGTTTCGTCTGCCGCGGTAAATTCTTCGCCGAGAAGCGCCTTCTGCAGCATGCGGTGCGCCACCAGATCGGGATAACGGCGGATTGGCGAGGTAAAGTGCAGGTAGAACTTCGCCTTCAGACCATAATGGCCAATACACTCATCCGCGTAGCGGGCACGCGCCAGCGAGCGCAGCAGAAGCGTCGGCAGCACGCGCTGCTTGGGGTCGTTCTTTGCGCCGCGCAGCACGGTCTGGAACTGCGCCGTATCCTCCGGCTTGGACGGGTCGATGCGGTAGCCGAACGGACGCGCAAACGACGCAAACACGCGCAGCTTGTCCGGATCGGGATTCTCGTGCACACGGTAGACGGTCGGCAGCTCGCGCTTGCACATATACTCGGCAACCGCTTCGTTGGCCTGCAGCATGAATTCCTCAATCAGCTTTTCACTCTCGCCGCGTTCACGGAACCGGATTTCAACCGGCTTGCCGTTCTCGTCCACGCGGATTTCCGCCTCCGGAATGTCCAGCTCGAGTGCGCCGCGCTCAATGCGGCGCTTGTACAGCGCGTGCGCCAGATTGTTCATCGTCTCGGCAGTCTCGACCAGAAAAGCGTATTCCTCGCGCAGCCCCTTGTCGCCCGCGAGAATTTTGTTAACCTTGTTGTAGGTCATGCGGGCCTTGGAGCAGATGACCGACTTGGCAAATTTCGCACCATACCGGCGGCCGTCCTTATCGACCTCCATCAGCGCGGAGAACGCCAGACGGTCCACCTTCGGGTTGAGCGAGCAGATGCCGTTGGACAGTGCGAACGGCAGCATCGGCACAACGTGTCCCGGGAAATAAACCGACGTGCCGCGGCGGAACGCCTCGGCGTCAAGCGGCGAATCCGGCGTGACGTAATGGCTCACGTCCGCGATGTGTACGCCGAGCAGATAGTGTCCGTTTTCCAGCTTTTCGAGCGAAACCGCGTCGTCAAAGTCCTTCGCGTCATCGCCGTCGATGGTAAAGATCAGCTTGTCACGCAGGTCAAGCCGCTTGCCGGCGGTGCCCATATCGACCTCCTGCGGAATGGCGAGCGCCTGCTCGAGCACCTCGTTCGGGAATACATCGTACACACCGTTTTCGTGCAGAACAGCCGCGATAGCGGCCTCCATTGTACCGCTTTCGCCCAAATCCACGCGAACAACGCCCTGCGGCATAAACTGCTCATCGCCGTAGTGCGAGATTGAAACAGCCACGCAGTCACCGACGGCGGCTTCGCCGAGGTCATGCTTGTCCACCGCGATCTCCGGATACTTTTTCGAGGTCGGCTGCACGAAAAATGCCTTGCCGCGCTGCACGAGTTCGCCGGTCAGCTCCTTGCCGGCGCGTCCCAGCACGCGGATAACGGTTGCTTCCTTGCGGCCGCGGTTGTTCTTGCGCTCACTCACCTTGACGAGCACGCGGTCGCCGTGCCACGCACCGCCGGACGCATTCGGCGGGATGAACAGATCATCCGGCTTGGCTTCGCCCTCCGGATAATCCGGCGCGACAAACGCGAATGCCCGCTCGGTAGCCAGATAGGTTCCGGCCGCACAGCCGTAGTGCGCGGAGACCGCAAAGCGGTTTTTCTTATTTTTCATCACCCTGCCGTCCGCAATGAGCGCGTCCAGCGCGTTTTTGAGATTGTTTTTGCCTGCATTCGGCAGCTCGCGCCGGATGTCCTCAATGCGGCATGGGTGCACCAGAATTTCCAACAGTCTGGATTCCAATTCGGTGTCTGCTTCTTTATTTTTCATGTTCGCCCCTCCAATCTTCGGCTTCTGGCGAAAAATCAATGCACTATTTCATTGTTATTATACCATTCTCAAATCTTATTGAAAAGCCAAAACCAAGTAAACCCATCACCATCCGCAAATTTGTACAGAATGTGACGAACAACATGAATTGACGCGGACAAGTCCGCATGGTACTATATAATAAGTTATCACAGTGATTTGGAGGGAATTTGCATGAAAGCACTCATCACGGGTGCGTCCTCTGGACTGGGACGCGAAATGGCGCGCCTGCTGGCGGCACGCGGCTACGAGCTGATCCTGTGCGCCCGCAGAGAGGAACGCCTGCGCGAACTGGCGGCAGAGCTGCCGGTACCGTGCCGCGTCATCGCGGCGGACGTGTCGGACGAGCAGGAATGCCGCCTGCTGTACGAGGCGGTACAGAGCGAGGAACTGGAGGTCGTGATCAACAACGCGGGGTTCGGTCTGTTCGGCGAGTTTGTCACCGCCGATCTGGATGAGGAGCTGCGCATGATCGACACCAACGTGCGTGCCGTGCACATTCTCACCAAGCTGGCTGTGCGGGATTTTGTGCAGCGCGGACGCGGCTACATTCTCAACGTATCGTCCTCGGCAGGATTTTTACCGGGACCGCTGATGGCGACCTATTACGCCACCAAAAACTATGTTCTACGTCTGACAGAAGCCTTGCGCGAGGAGCTGCGCCGCGCCGGTTCTCCGGTGCGTGTGTGCGCCCTCTGTCCGGGACCGGTGGACACCGAGTTCAATAAGGTCGCAGGCGTGCGATTTTCGCTCTCCGGTCTGTCGGCAGAGCGTGTGGCGCGCGAAGCTGTTGACGGCCTGTTTGCAGGCAAGGCGGTTGTCGTTCCGGGTGCAGCCATGAAGGCCATGACACTGGCGCGGCATTTCGCGCCGGACAGCATTCTTGCCCGTATCACCTATCATTTTCAGCATAAGAAGGGCGCAAAATGACTGCAAAAGAGATAAAAAGAACGCTGCAAAGCGAATTTGTGCGTACACTGCGCAAGCCGTTCGTGGACGCGGTAAAAGCATATGGACTGGTAAAACCGAGCGATAAGGTTGCGGTCTGCATCTCCGGCGGCAAGGATTCCATGCTGCTGGCACTGCTGCTGCAGGATTTGCAGCACACGGTGGATTTTGACCTCGTGTTCCTTGCAATGGACCCGGGTTATGCGCCGGAGGGCCGCAAGCACCTCGAGGAAAACGCGAAACGGCTGGACATCCCGCTCGAAATTTTCGACACCGACGTACTGCGCGTGGCAGGGATACACTCTGCCGAGCACCCCTGCTTTCTGTGCGCAAAAATGCGGCGCGGCTACCTGTACACCGAAGCACGCAAGCGCGGCTGCAATAAAATCGCGCTCGGTCATCACTATGATGATGCCATCGGCACCGTGCTGATGGGACTGATCTACGGCGGTCAGGTGCAGGCCATGCTGCCGCGCGTCAAGGCCAAGAATTACGAGGGCATGGAGCTGATCCGTCCGCTGTATTTCACGCGCGAGCAGAGTGTCCTCGACTGGGCGGAATATTGCGGTCTGACCTTCCTGCCGTGCGACTGTCCGGCGAAAAAGCTGGAAAGCGACACCAAGCGCGCGGAAATCAAGCAGCTGATCGCGTCTCTCGCGGCAAACAACCCGCAGATTGAAGCGAATATCTTCAACGCGGTCAAGAACGTCGATACCGCCAAGCTGCTCGGCTGGCGCGATGTGAACGGCAAACATAATTTTCTGGATCAATTTGACTAACGAGGCGCAGTTATGAACATCAAACGAGCAAAAAACGAAATCAAAAATGCGCTCAAGGCGTATCTCACGACCGATGAATTCGGCGCGTATCGCATTCCGCCGATTCGGCAGCGGCCAATCCTGCTGATGGGACCTCCGGGCATCGGCAAAACGCAGATCATGCAGCAGATTGCCGAGGAGACCGGCGTCGGTCTTGTCTCCTACACGCTGACACACCACACGCGCCAGTCCGCGCTCGGTCTGCCGTTCATCGACAAGGTGATGCTCGGCGGCGAGGAACGCACCGTCACCGCCTACACAATGAGCGAGATTATCGCTTCGGTGTACCGCGAAATGGAACGCACGGGCGTCAAAGAGGGCATTCTGTTCCTCGATGAGATCAACTGTATTTCCGAGACACTCACGCCGATGATGCTGCAGTTTCTGCAGTGCAAGACCTTTGGCAACCAGCAGCTGCCTGCCGGATGGGTGGTCGTAGCGGCCGGAAATCCGCCGGAATACAACAAATCCGTGCGGGAATTTGACGTGGTAACACTCGACCGCGTCAAAAAAATCGACATCGAAGAGGATTTCGGCGTGTGGAAGGAGTACGCGTACCGACGCGGCATCCACGGCGCGATTCTGTCCTATCTCGAGATCCGGCGCGAGCATTTTTACCGCGTAGAGGCCACCGCCGACGGACTGCAGTTTGTCACCACACGCGGCTGGGAGGATTTGTCCGAGCTGATGCAGGTGTACGAGTCGCTGGGTATTCCGATTGATCGTCAGGTTGTGGAGCAGTATCTGCAGCTGCCGCAGGTGGCAAGCGATTTTGCGAATTATCTGCAGCTTTATGACAAATACAAGCAGGTTTACCGCGTAGATGAGCTGCTTTCCGGCACCTGGGAGTCGGTTCGCGCCTCCGAACTGCGGGACGCGCCGTTTGACGAAAAGCTGGGCGTACTCGGTCTGCTGCTGAGCCGGCTGGCGGACGGTGCCCGTGATGCGTACCGTCTGGATGCGCTGACCGATGCGCTTCATGCCGACCTGCTCGCCATCCGCGAAGGCGAAAAAGCCATCGCTTCCCTGCCGGATGAAAAACGTGCCGCGCTTGCAGACAAGCGAAACGGCGGCTCGTCCGACAAGGACGCACTCTATGTCGCCTCCCGCGAGGTGGAGCGTCTGGATGCCTACCGGCAGACTCTCATGCTTGAAAAAGTACCCGAGGATCAGCAGTTTGACCGCCTGAAGGCGCTTTTCTCCGCCGATGTGGACGCACGCGCAGCCGCCGCAGACAAGACCGATGCCGAACTGGCAAACGCATTTGCCTTCCTCGATGCCGCCATTCCGGACTCGCAGGAGCTGGTGCTGTTCGCTACCGAACTGACCGCGAACTGGTTTACCTCGTGGTTTATCCAGAACTTCGGGTGCGATGCGTATTTTGCGCATAATAAGCGCCTGCTGTTCGATGATACGCAGAAACAGCTTCTGCAGGATATTGAATCCGCAAGAAACGAAGAATCATGAACAGTTTATCCGGAAACCCGGTTGCGCATTAGGCTGCAGCTGGGTTTCCGGCGTATGTAGAGAAGGGAAATTGTAAAGGCAATACCGCATAATTGAACAAGAGCGATTTGCGAATAAATTTTGCATACTGATAAGACGCAGACGGAACTCGCGCAAGGAACCGAAGCCAAAATCAGAATACAAAATTTCCGCTTAAAGCCTGCAAAAAACAGACCGACATTCACTCTGTCGGTCTGTTTTTTGCGATTTACAAATAATACTTCAACAGCTTGAGCTGCGTCAGCGGACCTTCCGCTGCAATCACCATCGCCCAGATCACCGCGAGGTGCAGCGGATACGCCGCATAAAAGGCTTTGTTCAGCTTCGGGTGCGGTTTCCGGCTGCGCTCGCCGTTGTACAGCAGCAGAAGGAGCGCTGCCGCCGCCGTGCCGCGGATCGAACCCCAATCCGGCATACCGAGCGAGGAATAAAACAGCGCACCCCAGAGTAAAACAACAAGCGCGCGGCTCCATCGGCTCTCGGCATACGACAGGCACAAAATCAGCAAAATTCCCCATACACCGTAGTCGATGTTGCACCGGAGATGCGCAAGCGGATACCGCTCAAACAGCAGCACAGCAAACACGAGCACCGCAAACCGCGCGAGCCAATCCCGCAGGGCAAGGTGCTTTCGCCAAACGTGCAGCAGCGCGACCGCGATTGCCGAGGCAAGGAGCAGCACGGTGCACAGCCAGCGGAAGCGCGAGTCAAACTCCGGCTCCGCCGTATAGACCGCGAAGCCGCCGCAGGCGAGCAGGAGCACCGCAAGCCCTTTGGACTGAATCACCCGCGCCAGCGGCTTTTTACGAAAGAAAACCAGCAGAACCAACCCGATAAACAGCGTAAACAGAACATTTAAGCTTCGGAACGCCCGACTCGGGTTAATGGGAAACACCTCTCCGAACGCGGGCTCGAGATACCCGCGGTTGAGCGTAAACGCATACGGAAGCTGCGAGATGACCCCGAGCAGCAGCAGACGCCCGCCGTATCGGCGGAGATCATGGCTGTGGCGGAATCCTTCGACCAGACAGAAGGCATAAATCGGAAACGCCATGCGTCCGATTGCTCTGGAAATCATATACACCTTGCTAAACGCCGGAAAAAACACCCTGTCCAGACGGCACGCCGCCGCATGGTCAATCACCATCGCAAGGAACGCGTCAAGCTTCAGCATCAGTTCGGTCATAACAGTCCCTCCTTTCCGACTGTTGCGGAAAGCGGCATCCGGAGGAGTATTGACGCTGATCGAATGCCGCTTTGTTTCCTATGCTTTTACAGTTCTATTATATCGGTTTCCGCAGATTGTCACAATATGGAATTCCCACAAAGTCGGAGGTCGGTTGTCGTGCAGATTGGATAAGAAAAACGCCGCCTGCACACATCATTCCTTGATGTAGCGCAGACGGCGCAGAAACTCTTCGTTATCGGTTTTTTCGCAGATGGCGTCAATGCCGGAGGAGATGATCCAGACCGCCATGCCGCGCCGCGCGCACAGCACCAGCATATCAATGATCATCTTGTGATGCGCCGATTCCTGTCCCGCGAACGGGAAAAAGCAGATCAGCAGCTTGGGATTGAGCAGATACCACCGATAATACGAAAACCGCAGACGATCGGGCAGTGACCATGCGCTGAGCGGTGAGGAACTGACAGTGGCAGTACGGACAGCCTTCCGGAAATATCTGCGCTTTGACGGTACTGCCCATGCAAAAAAGCCGTTCACCCTCCATTTCGGGGAGCGATGGGTGCCGCTGCTGACCAAGCTGTTCACGACCGAAATGGTCCGCACCGACGATCTGGCCATTGACCGCTCTGCGGCGGCCGGAGAAAACGGCATGGTGCGGGCGTCCAATGCGCTTCGTGCGCAGCTGGAATCCGGCGACCGCGAAAACGAGGGCCGGGATTATGTGGAAGGCTGTTTCGGCCGCAGTCTGTATCCCCCGCGGGAGCTGGCGCTGATTGAACAGCGGCTCTGCACCGGAAACCATCTCGGCTGTCACCTCTGGTTTACCCGCGGTGAAACGGCACAAGGCAAAACCATGCGTGCCGATGTGCAGCACCTTTTCGATCAGGCGGCCGAACAGGCCGAACGGAACCGTGCAGATTTCCTCAAAAACAATGACCTGTATCAAAGCTTCATCCTGCGGCTGACCGAGCACATCCGCAACTGCATGCAGGTGCAGCAGCAGCCGGATGCCGTTTCCGCCCGACAGGGACATGTCGATAGTCAGCGCATCTGGCGGCTTCCGGTACTGAAGGACGGAAAGGTATTTCTCCGCAGCGAGGAGGAAAACAATCCCGGCTTCACGGTGGATTTACTGCTGGATGGCTCGGCCTCGCGCCTGCACTGTCAGGAGACTATCGCAGCGCAAGGCTACATTCTAGCCCGCAGTCTGGCTACCTGCGGAATTCCGGTCCGCGTCAGCAGCTTCTGCAGTCTGCGCGGTTATACGGTCGTGCGGATTCTCAAGGATTTCAGCGAGAAAAACGCGGAAAGAAAAATTTTCAATTACTTTGCTGCCGGCTGGAATCGGGACGGACTGGCGCTGCGCATGGCAGGAAAGCTGCTGGATACCGCTCCGGCGGATCGGCATCTGCTGATCCTGCTGACCGATGCCAGCCCGGATGACAGCCGCAAAATTCTCCCCACCGGCAAGGTGCCGCTCAGCCGCAGCTACGATGGCGAGGCAGGCGTGCAGGACACCGCCGAGGAGGTTCGTGCTTTGCGGCAGCAGGGCGTCCGGGTCGCTGCCGTCTTTATGGGCGAGAACGCCAGCGCCCCCGACGCACGGACGATCTATGGACAGGATCTGGTCCGTATCCAGCGGATGGACCAGCTTGCCACCGCTGCCGGAAAACTCATTCAGGAGGAGATTCGGGAGCTGTCCGGGTGAGCATGTGCAAGTATATTGTAAAAGTTATCATTTTCCCTGCCGCCGACATAAAAAGGAGAAACTGCAATCGCAGTTTCTCCTTTCAGCCTGTCGAGAAAGTCTAGCGAAATGAACTGCGCCCTATTTGTTAGGCAGTATGATATACTATCTAACAGATGGGGTGCAGTTCAAATGTTTGATTTTATTTATCTTTTAGCGTAAACTGATAATAAACAGAAGAACTATGTTTAAATCAGTAGGATACCCGCAATGATTTTGTAACATGGAAGCAATGTTATTGTGCCTATAGTAAAACAATAGATTCAAACGGAAATCAGGAGGATGTGAAAATTATGCCGCTCCAAGTTGTGAGAAACGACATTACGAAAATGAAGGTTGATGCCATCGTCAACGCTGCCAACGAGTCGCTGTTAGGTGGCGGCGGTGTGGACGGCTGTATTCATCGTGCTGCAGGACCGGAGCTGCTGGCAGAATGTGAAACGCTCCGCGGCTGCGAAGCCGGGGACGCAAAAATCACAAAGGGCTACAAGCTGCCCTGCAAATATATTATCCACGCTGTCGGTCCGCGCTGGTACGATGGACAGCATGGTGAACGTGAACTGTTGATCTCCTGCTATCAGACTTCGCTCATGCTGGCGAAGGAATACGGCTGCGAATCGGTTGCATTCCCCTTGATCTCCTCCGGCATTTTCGGCTATCCGAAGAATCAGGCTCTCAAGGTTGCAATTGACACCATCAGCAGTTTCCTTCTTGAAAACGAAATGACAGTATACATTGTCATTTTTGACCGTAAAGCCTATCAGATCAGCGGCAAGTTGTTTGCTGATATTGCAGCGTACATAGATGACCGCTATGTGGACGAACATACCGATAGTCGTTCCGATCGTCTGCGCAGAATGAACACCTTCCGGATGGAAGAGCCGATGCCTTGCGAGGCATCCGTTCGTGAAATTGCAATCGAACAGCTCACACCTCCCTTCTCTGCGGCAGTTGCCCCTAAAAAGGCGGCAACCCTTGATGATGCACTGGGACAGATCGACGAGAGCTTTTCCGAGATGCTTCTGCGGAAGATTGATGAGCGCGGCATGACGGACGCACAGTGCTATAAGAAGGCAAATATTGATCGGAAGCTCTTCTCGAAGATCCGTTCGGACAAGTCCTACAAACCTTCCAAGCCCACAGTCATTGCATTTGCCATTGCCCTTGAGCTGCCGCTTGCGGAAATGAAGGATATGCTCATGAAGGCGGGGTTCGCGCTCTCCCATTCCAACAAGTTTGACATTATCGTGGAGTATTTCGTGGAGCATGGAAACTACAACGTCTTTGAAATCAACGAGGCTCTGTTCGCCTTTGATCAGAGCTTGCTCGGCGCATAAAAATGTCGCTTGAAAAGCGACCACTGCTCTCCTGTGATTTGCTACCATAGAGATAACAAATCACAGGAGGTTTTTTTATGAAGCATACAACAGAATTGGTTTTTATCCTGGACCGCAGCGGCTCCATGTCGGGGCTGGAGACAGACACGATCGGTGGATTCAACTCCATGATCGCCAAGCAGAAAAAGGAAGCGGGCGAGGCGCTGGTCTCCACCGTACTCTTTGACAACGAGAGCGTGGTCATCCACGACCGCCTGCCGCTGGAGGATGTGCCGCCCATGACCGAGAAGGAGTATTTCACCCTCGGCTGCACGGCGCTGCTGGATGCCGTGGGCGGAGCCATCCACCACATCGGCAACATCCACAAGTACGCCCGCCGCGAAGATGTACCGGAAAAGACGATGTTCATTATCACCACCGATGGTTACGAAAATGCCAGCCGCCGTTATGACTATGAGACGGTGCGGCGCATGATTCAGCGGCAGAAGGAGAAGTACGGCTGGGAGTTTCTCTTTCTTGGTGCCAATATCGACGCAGCGAAGGAAGCGGCACGCTTTGGCATCGGTGCTGACCGTGCAGTGAACTACAAGTGCGACGAGGCCGGTACAGCCCTGAACTACGAGGTCATCAGCGAAGCGGTTTGCAGCGTTCGCGCCGCAAGACCTCTCGGCGCCGACTGGAAGCGCCGCATCGACGAGGATGTGCAGAAACGTGGGAGATAATGAATATGTACGGTGCAATTTTGGGCGACATTGTGGGCAGCCCCTACGAGTTTGACTGCAACAACTACAAAGACAAGGACTTTCCGTTATTCAGCCAGCGATCCGAATTTACCGACGATACGGTAATGACGCTGGCCGTGGCACAGGCCCTGCTGGATACTCGCGGACAGGATGATATCACCATCAAAGCGGCGCTGGTGCGGGAGATGCAGCGGCTGGGACGTGCTTATCCCGACAAGGGCTACGGTGCGCGGTTCAATCAATGGCTGTATGAGGATGATCCGCAGCCGTACCGCAGCTATGGCAACGGCAGTGCCATGCGGGTTTCTCCCGCGGCATGGCTGGCAGAGAGTATGCAAGAGGCGCTGCATCTGGCGCAGCTCACCGCCGAGGTAACACATGATCATCCGGAGGGAATCAAGGGCGCACAAGCGGTCGCTGCGGCGATTTTCCTCGCCCGCACCGGCCACAGCAAGGTGGTAATCAAAGCGTATGTGGAATGCAAGTTTGGTTATGATCTCAGCCGTACCTGCGACGCAATCCGCCCAACCTATCATCATGTGGAGAGCTGTCAGAAGACGGTGCCGCAGGCCATTGCTGCATTTTGGGAAAGCACGGATTTTGAGGATGCTCTCCGCACGGCGGTGTCCCTCGGCGGTGACAGCGACACACTGGCCGCCATCACCGGCAGCATCGCCGAAGCATTCTATGGTGTACCGGAAAATCTGAAACAGGAGTGCCGCAAACGGCTGACACCGGATCTGGAAGAGATACTGCAAGCGTGTGAAAATATGATTTTACAGCGGTAAAAAACATGATAAACTGTAGATGGAAAGAGAAAAGGAGGGGCTGTCATAGCGATTTTAAACTTTTCCGATGTGCTGAAGAAAGTAGGACTTGACCCGAAAGAGGTCAAGCTGATACGCCACGCATTGTCTGATAAACGATTCAGAATTAGTTTGATGAAATACTTTTAATGCAATAGATTTTTCTCATATGAATACACAAAAGGGCTCCTTTCGAGAGCCCTTTGGGAGTCCGGATTTTTGTCCGCACCCCACACTCGCAAAACTAAAGGGCCTGCCGCCTGCAATTCACAGACAGCAAGCCCTTTCGGTTGCTTGAACAATTTTTGCGTTGAATTTTTGTCTAACTTTTTGGGTGCAGTTCAGGTGGCTGTGCCTTCTTTTTATTCCTTGCGAACGGTATTGCAAACTGGGATTTTCAAATTAGTCTTTGCAAATAACCTTTGAACCTTCACCATCGATTACAATTCCCTGACGGTTGTTAATTGGGCATAGATTCAAATCCGAAAATTCAGTCATTATTTTCTCGGTAACTTTCTTAAATGGTGCTGTAAGATAATGCGGAAGAACATAGAAATCAATCAAATC